>WNFR01000047.1_pt1 | contig 101267 bp, 79 predicted proteins | sample 5400221 | NCBI WGS metagenome assembly WNFR01 (sample SAMN13153357, study PRJNA577476) | soil metagenome | isolation source: 40 cm soil under Madrone tree | place: USA:California | collected 2016-06-14
ATGACGCCGGGGGGCTTGGGATCAAAGAATCGGATAGTTGTCCTGAATCAGAGAGCAGTGACATTGAGACCTTTCTTTCCCGCCCTCATACATTAAACTATTGGGAGGTCGGTGTCTCAGTCACGTTGACACAGAGGGCTCGGGCTCTACCGCTGCCAGTCCAGAAAGCGCTTCGAAGACCCTATGTGTCATGGCTGTCTGACGAGCCCGCATGGTCTTCGTGTTGAATGCCCGCACATTGATAATACGCATGGCAAAGTCCAGGTCGGACCACCTGAGACTCAAGAGTTCGCCACGTCTCATACCTGTGTCGATGGCCGTGATGATAATGGGCCTTAGATACGCGCGAGGGCCATTACATGCCAGCAATAATCTAATCTCTTCGTCTCGTGTTAGAACGCGCTGTCGTGGCGTCTCGTCGCCCGGAGCTATCAAGGACTTTGCTCCTACTATCGGACTTCGTAGAAGCCAGCCATTTCGCACGGCCACATTGAGGACCCTCCGCAACATGGAAAGCTCGCGATTGACCGTCGCCAAGGACCGTTGTTTGTCGTGTATGGTAGGGCATCGGATTCTTGCGGCTCGGAGCCTTTCAATATCGCCATAGGTAATGCTCCGCAATCTGCGCGAACCCAATGCCTGCTTGAGCACCTTCAAGAGGCCCTTAGAATTTATGTAATCGCGCAGGCCCGCCACCTTGCGGTCATCAACATACTCGGGCGCTATCAGGTAAGTGTCCTCGTAATATGTTGCCAAATCAGCGAAACTCATTCGCTCGCCATCTAATGCCTGCGCGCCTCGCGTCTTGTACTCTTCAAGCAAGCGTTCCAATAACTGCTTTGCCTTGGCCTCGGTTGGAGCTTTGCGTCTGATGGTCCTGCGCTTGCCAAGCTCGTCAGTATAGTCGAACCTTGCGTACCACTTAAGTCCGCACTCGTAGACGTATCCGGTGTGCTCTTTCATCGTAACCCTCCCCATTGAGGGGACATAAGCGGAATTGCCGAGTCCGCTTAAAAGTCCGCACTCGATTCGGAATGGGCTCGATTTTGGGTATTTTCCAGGAGAGGAGTTGCTTGGCTTTGGCCAGTGCAGATTATGCACCTCGCAAATCCTCTTTATCTGTAATGGCTTGACACTGCTTCCTGGCGCTACTTATAGTCCCTTCTTATCGGGCGGTTAGCTCAGCGGTAGAGCATCGGTCTTACACACCGAGGGCCACTGGTTCGAATCCAGTACCGCCCACCAATCAAGTCAACAGCTTATCGCCGTCTCCAAACTCCTACCTTTGACCTTAGTACTCAGCGAAAGCGTCGTCCGGATAGCAGTAGAGCCAACGCTCCCCGGGTTCTGCCGATGCAATCACCGGATGTCCGCTCGCTCGCGCATGTTTAGTGGCGTGCTGGTTTGGTGAGTCGTCGCAGCACAGAGTCGCGCCGCACTGCTGACACGTTCGCAGATGAACCCATTCCGCGTCGATTTTTACACACTCGGCGCACTCGCGGCGTTTAGCGTGTTTGATGACGGTAATCGCTTCAAGATGAGCGCATGTAACCTTAGCCATAGGCCCTCCTTTATTCGTGCAGAACCCGGTGGACGTAGGCGACCGCAATCGATCCCTCACCCACCGCAGACGCAACGCGCTTCATGCTGCCTCCGCGAACATCGCCGACCGCGAACACACCGGGCAGACTCGTTTCGAGCAGATGAGGAGCCCGGGCAAGCGGCCAATGAGCGGCAGCAAGGTCTTCGGGCGAAAGGTCCGGTCCCGTCTTGATAAACCCCTTCGCGTCCATCGCAACACACCCGTCGAGCCAGTGTGTATTCGGCCGCGCGCCGGCCATGACGAAAACGTGGCGGATGTCGTGGGTCTCGACGTTCCCGCTCACGTTGTCACGCCAGCTCACACGAGCCAGATGATTACTGCCCTCGAGTGCTACGATTTCTGTTCGTGTTCGCAGTTCAATCCGAGGGTTCTGTTCAATGCGACGAGTCAAATAGCGAGACATCTTTTCCGTAAGGCTTTCAGACCTGACGAGCATGTAAACACGCTTCGCGGTCTGCGAGAGAAACACGGCGGCTTGCCCAGCCGAGTTTCCTCCTCCAACTACAATCACATCCTCACCGCCGCATAGCTGTGCCTCCACAAACGTAGCTCCGTAATAGACTCCGGCGTCTTCAAACTGCGACAGGTTTTCAAGCGACAGTCTCCGATATTCCGCGCCAGTCGCGATGATGATTGTGCGCGCCGGCAACCTCGCGCCATCATCTATCTGGATGGCGTAAGGCTTCCGCTCGCACGCCAGCTGCTGGGCGCCCTTCGCGATCATAAGTTGCGCGCCAAACTTCTGCGCTTGCGCGTAAGCCCGGTCCGCGAGTTCCTGACCCGATATGCCCAGCGGGAAGCCGAGGTAGTTTTCGATCTTTGAGCTGGAGCCGGCCTGGCCTCCCGGTGCGGTCGACTCCAGGACCAGAACATCAAGTCCTTCAGACGCGCCGTACACAGCCGCGGCCAGACCCGATGGTCCCGCGCCGACAATGACCGTGTCGCGGACGTGTGTTTTGTCGATGGCATCGTTGAAGCCAAGACAGTCTGCGATCTCCTCATTGGACGGGTCCCGAAGCACAACTTTCCCGCGGCAGATCAGAATCGGCACGTCCGCCTCCGAAACGTGGAAATGATCCAGCAGATCCTGAACCCCGTCGTCGCGATCCAGGTCGATATACGAATACGGATGTCCATTGCGCGTGAGGAACTCTTTGACTCGGAGAGTCCCGGCACAATGAACCGATCCGACGAGCACGACGTCCCCGAAGCCCCTTGCGATGAGCTCGACTCTGCGGAGGATGAAAGCCCGCATGAATATGTCGCCCAGCTCAGTGTCCGTTTGGACAATCGAGAGCAACTGTCCTCGATCGACCTCGATTACTTCGCCCGGTTCCGTCGCTCTTATTTGCACGAGCCCTCGACGGCCCGACAGCAAGGTAACCTCTCCGGTGAACATTCCCGGTCGCAGGACCGCAAAGGTTTCCTCGTTCAGTTCTGAAACGCGCACTGCGTCGAGCTGGCCAGCGGTGACGACAAAGATGCGCGTGACTTGATCTCCAGGCGCGACCAGCACTTCACCTTTTTCGACGAGTCGCGCGTGACCGTGCGCCGCAATCCGCGATATCTGAGCCGCGGTCAGCGTCGGAAACATCTCCTCGTCGAGCGAGTTTTTGTTCGATGTATCTACTGAAGTCTTATCAGTCATAGTGAACAGTTTATCATCCCTGGCTTGAGTGACTCACGTTGACCGGCGGTAGTGGTTCAGTCTGACGCTTTCAATCACTAAGGAAGAACTAGAGAGCAACACTCACGTCAGCAGCGCCACCCAATACTGGACGGATTGCAATGTGAACCCGATAAACATCAACCCAATTCCCAGAACACCCATCCGCCGTTCGGGGACATGATCAGCGTTCCATTCGATGAACGGAGTGCATGCAACCACGATCGCCGTGACTATTCCCATCATCAGTCCGGCTTTCAACCCAACGCTCAGCGCGTTCGCGCGCTGCTGCGCTATTAGTGCGCTAGCATAGCCGGCGACAGCGTTGCCAATCGTCCGATTCAATGCCCCAAGTAGTTGAGTTTTGGTGAGACGCGGACGGGTGGCGGGTCGATAATCCGTGTCCGGCCGAAGGCCGAGTCGATATGCGATGATCTGTCCAAGCGTGCTCAGCAGGCCAAACGCGATCCCAAATCTCGCGCCATATACGTAAGCGGTGCCCAAAGCGAAACCAGCTCCACGAATGCCGCTCATTGCGGAGTCATACCAGAATCCCGGCTTCGGTCCCTGCCTCGAAGCACGCGAAAATTCCCAGCCAAGTGTGATACCGTGCGCCACACCACTGGCTATCCCAACTACCGGCCCCAGAACGAGACCGTACCCGGTGCCGAAGAGCGCGCCGTAGGTTACCGCTCGCGTGAGAGTGCGCAGCGGTCCGTGTTCCCCGCCAAGAAGATCATAAGCGAGGTACAACGCGCCGAGCACGTCAAGCGAACAACCAACTATGCTGATCAGTGCGAGGGTATGTTTATCGATCATCGTGCTTGCTAAAGATGCAAGCATGGTATCTCAGTTCCGAACTTTGAGGGAAGGCGAGAACTCGGGAGATGGAGTCAATGAAGTCGCAATCAAAGTAACCGAGCGTTCAGAGTACCGACTTTAGTCGGGCAGTACTCTACGAAATCGACGCATCGAAGAACACAAGGCACTGCCCGACTAAAGTCGGTACTCTAGAACGCTCAGTAACTTGACTGTGTTCGTTGACATTTCTGTCCAATGTGGTCCTCGCCATCCGTCGAGCATCGCTGTCGACGAATCAGACGCAAAAGAACACACACTTCGCTTACAACTTTCTTGCAATTCTTCAGTGTCTGCGTCTATACTCCGGTGTCGGTTAACGGTCCCTGCAAGACCGTGAGCAAGTTTGAATTTCAAGCGCGGAGTCGTAGTTCAGCTGGTTAGAACGCCGGCCTGTCACGTCGGAGGTCGCGGGTTCGAATCCCGTCGGCTCCGCCACTAAGTCCCGGAAACTCGGGCGTTGGAAGCCATCCTTCGGGGTGGCTTTCTTCGTTTCGGTGGGTGTAGCCGTTTTTGTGGCCAAACCGTCTGACAGTTGTCCAGCTATCAATTCAACGGTCTATTGCTTAAAGGCAGGAGAGAAGTGTTTGTAGCGTTCCAACTCCTCTGATCTGTTGCCAACCCTTCAAAACACACTGCCAAGACTGGGCACAAGGCGTTTTGACAACACGCGAGACGGATTGCTTGCGTAGATCATAGTTCGCGCTTAGTGTGCAATAAATTTCCGGAGACTATTACCAAAATTCAGAATGACTCTTCACGCGTTTCTTTGTCGAACAATACGCTTTGTCTGGTGGATCTCCGTCTCTTGGCTTTGCCTGACACTCTTCGGGATTGTTTATTTCTTTGTATCATGGCTATTTGCAAAGGATAATCCGGAAAGTTATGAAGGGGCGATTGCCTCGGCTCTGATAATAATGTATTCATTTCCAGCTGCCTTAGGCGCTATAGCCGCCGGCCTATTCCCGGATATCGGTTTATCTCTAAGACGGCGCGCGGGAGGCGTATTTCTCCTCTTGATTTGCGTTGTGTTGGTGATTGTTTTTGATTATCTTCAAACTCGCAATCGCTGACCGTTATTTGTCCTAGTAGTCTCCTTATCATCGGCCCCTCTGTGTCAACGTGACAGAGACACCAACGAACGAATAGTTTGACGAGGAGCGCATGGCAGTTAGTGTGAACCCGACCGAGTATAAGAAATGGTAACGGTGCTTGCTTTGCTTTGTAATTTTCATGCGGATGGAGTTGCAGCCGACGAACGGGCCTAGCATCGAAGAGGTCAAGGACGCATGCCGATTCGTCGCGCAAAGCACACTTCTCCAACATCGTCGGTCCCTAGCCGCCGCCGAGGGGATCTCGCTCACTCGCATCGTAACGCCACAATCGGATCGATCCGTGTGGCCCGCCGTGCGGGAATGTAACTCGCCACTAACGCCACTGCCGCGAGTAATACTGGAACCGCCGCGAAGGTGAGCGGATCCAGCGGAGCAGTTCCAAAAAGCAACTTCGTGATCAGTCGCACCAGCAAGACGGACCCCACTAGCCCCAAACACGTACCCGCGCCGATCAACGTCGCCGCCCGCCCAAGTACCAGCCGTCGTACATCGGTTTGGGTTGCTCCCAAACTCAGCCGGATGCCGAACTCACGCGTCCGCTGAATCACCAGGTAGTTCATCACCCCGTAAATTCCAATTGATGCCATCACCAGTGCCAGCAGCGAGAAAGCCGCGAGGATCATGGTTCGGAAACGTGGCTGCGCCACTGATCCTGATACCAGTTGCCGCATCGTCTCGATCCGGTCCACCGGTACGGTGCCATCGATCGCGGAAACCTCCCCACGTAACTCCGCCGCCGCGCCGCCTGGATCGATTTCCGTTCGCACCACAATGGTCGGGTCGCTCTCTATGTTCGACGACTGGTCAACCGGCAAATACATCTCTGCCTTCGCCTCGCCGTCAAGCCCCTCGTGCAGCACATCACCAACTACTCCGATCACGGTGCGCCACGGCGGTTCTGCAAAATTCAGCCGCTGGCCGATCGGGTTCTCGGATGGCCAATACTCGCGCGCCATCGAATCGTTGATCACCACCACCCACGGAGATTCAGCCGTATCCGCCGACGTGAACGATCGTCCTCGGAGCACTGGAATCCCGATCGTTTCGAAATAGCCCGCACTCACCGGCCGGTACTTCGTCATGTTGTGCGTCCCCACCGGCAAAGGTGGACGGCCCTCGATAAGGAACCCCCAGTCATTGTCCGAGCCGCTTAGCGGCACGTACGTCGCGAACCCCGCAGACTGAAAGCCAGGTCTCCCGCGCAAGCTCTCCAACACTTCCCTTTCCAATGCTGCGATCCTCCGATTGTCATGATAGCGAGATCCAGGCAGCGACAAGCGCGCCGTCAGGATGTTCTCCGAACGAAAGCCAGGCGCTACGTTCATCAGCGCCCAAAAACTCTTCACCATCAGGCTGGCTCCAATCAGAAGAATTATCGCGATCGCGATCTGTGCTACCGCCAGCCCGCTCCGCAAGCGAGTTTGAATTCCGCTCGCAAACCGATTGTTCTGCTTAAGCGATTCCCACGCGCTCTCGCGCCAGGTTGCGAACAACGGACCCAGTCCGAAGAGAATTCCGGTCACCAGCGAAATCACAGCGGTAAAGATCAGCATTCGCAGGTCTACCGCAATCCCCGCGGCGCGTGACAGGTCGGCAGACAACTGCGGAGTTAAGGCCGCAATAGCAGCAAGCGCCAAAACGAAACCCGCAATGCCGCCGAGGCCCGCCAGGAACAGGCTCTCCGTCAGAAGCTGCTGTGCCAGCCGCCCGCGGCTTGCGCCCAGCGCAATCCGTACGGCCATTTCTTTCTGGCGCGCCGCGGCCCGGCTTAACAGCAGGTTGGCTACGTTGGCGCAGGCGATCAGCAGCACCAGTCCAACTGCGCCAAGCAGTGTCTCGAGTGCCACACGAACACTCCCCGTCACCTGATCGGCCAGCGGCACCGCGGCGATCCCTATGTCCTTGTTGTCCTTCGGGTACTGCTGGGCAAGGTTCGCGGCCATGACGTCCAACTCCGCCTGCGCCTGCGCCAGTTTCACTCCGGGCTTGAGCCTCGCTATGACGTGCAGTATATGCGACCCGCGTTGCAGTTTCTGGGGATCCAGCGCCAGCGGCACCCAAATATCGGCTTGGCTGCGCGCCTGGAAATCTCCGGCCGTGCTCCCGAACTGAAACCCAGCCGGCAGCACGCCGACGACCGTGTAGCTCTCGTCATTCAGCGTGATGGCCTTGCCGGCGATGTCTCGGTCCGCGCCGAACCGTGCGCTCCATGCCGCGTAGCTCAGAATGGCGACGCGATCATGGCCAGGCAGGTCCTCGGCGGGAAGAAAATTGCGGCCTAGCATGAACCGGACGCCTAATACGGAAAAGAAACCCGACGAGACGTCCCCTCCGACCAACCGCGACGCCTCGCTCTGTCCGCCAAGAATGAAGCTGGACGCGAAGCTGGACGCTCTCACCGCCGCCATCCCGCTGAACGACCGGCTCTCATCACGCCAATCCACAAAATTCGCCGGCGCCACGTTGCCTGGCTTTCCGTCGCTCTGCCGCTCCGAAAGCATTACAATGCGGTCCGGTTCCGCATACGGCAGCGGCTTGAAAAGCACTGCATTGCACACGCTGAAAATGGCCGTATTCGCCCCAATACCGAGCGCCAGCGTTATCACCGCCGTCGCTGCGAACCCCGGGTTCCTTCGCAGCAGGCGGGCGGCGTAAGTCAGGTCGCTTCGCAAAGCCTCGATGGCAGGTATCATCTGCATTGCCCTCAAGTCCTCCTGCAACAAAATAGTGTTTCCAAACTGTCGCCGCGCCGTCAGCATAGCGGCTTCCGATGTCATGCCTTGCCGGCGATACCGCTCCGCCAGCAATCTGATGTGTTCTTCCAGCTCCGCTTGGAACTCCAGGTCGTGAGGCTTATTGCGAACCGTGTTCAGCATCTGCTCCCACAACTTACCAAGCCTTAGCAGGTTCATTATCTCTGGCCCTCCAATCGCAGCAGGCGATCGATCAGTCCAGAGATCCTTTCCCAGTCTTCCGTCTCGCTCGCCGATTGCTTCAGGCCCCTTTTTGTAATCGAATAAAATTTCGCTTTGCGGTTATTCTCAGAAGCGCCCCACTCCGCTGCGATCCATCCTTCCTGCTGCAACCGCAAAAGGGACGTGTAAACGGTGCCTTCGTTCAGGCGAAGCACTTCTTCGCTCAACTGCTCCAACCGGCGCGCGATCCCGAATCCGTGCAGGGGACCCAGCGCCTGTAGCGTTTTCAAAATCATCAGGTCGAGAGTGCCCTGCAGCACTTCCGAGTTTTTGTTGACGCCGCCCTTTCCTTTGGCCATTGCAAACAAGATAGCAAGTCTCCTTTGGAATGTCCATAGGTAGGAGGCTTCGTGCCGAAGGTTGCGGTGACATATAACCCAACGAACTGTGTTATTAGTCGCAGACTTTATGTGGTTGGTTTGTTAAATCGCTATCAGTCTTATCAGGCGCGGGCAGTGCGGCTGGCAGCGCCCAATCCCCGTTTGATTCCGCTGGCGGCTCTCGGCTGCCCACGCCTTTATCAATTCCAAAAGAAGTTGCAATCTCAACCCTCGATGAAAGCTACAATCTTCCCAATGAAGGCCGGACTATGAACTTTCATGCCCGGCGACGGATGCGGTGATCTAAAACAACCGCGCCAATCCTGCGTTCCTAAGCTGGCCGCGTAAACGAATAGAGGTTAGAAAGCGTCGAGTCGAGGTTCTTAACCTGAAGCTCAACCGTCTGCCCTGGGCTGATGGTTTTGCCCGACTTTCTGGCTATCAGGAGAGTTGATGGATTCAAGTCATCATTACCCGTCTTCTTCTGCTGGACACCTCCCATCAATAAGGCCGCTCCGGAGTCGAAATTATCTCCCGAGACATACAGCGACTTCCCGGTGACCATCGCGTTTAGTATCTCGGGTTGTGCGCTCGGGGTAACCGTGACTCCATCCAGCGAAATATCAAACGTTGCGGCATAGCCCAGCGCGGTCTGCATCGGGGCGAGCAACAATTGAGAACCACCGCTGCTGTAGATGCCGTCCCGCGCGTTCCGGGTGTCGCGAGCGACTCGAGTATTGTAAGGACTCTGCGTATAGACCTGATCGGTCAGAGAGTCATCAAAGTAGAGCTGCGATGTGAACTCGTATGCGGTCTGAGATCCGGTGAACAAACGAATCTTGAAATGAATATGTACCGCTCGTCCGGTGTACCATCCCGGATAGATTGTGGTAAATGATGCGGCTCCATTGGTGTTCGTTACCTGGTAACCCCGCAGAAACTTCTGGCCCTGTGCGCCGCTCACATCAGAGTAAGTGCCGAGCGCATCACAGTGCCAGATGTCGACGTAGGCTCCCGCTAGAGGGACGCATGAATTGCCGCTCACTCGACCAACGTTGAAGTTCAGGTTCAAGGCAGCGCCCGGTCTCGCCACGCCGGTTGCAGGGTCTGTCCTGATGTCGGAGCGATTGAGCTTCTCGTCGACGAAGTAAGGTCCCTCGGTCTGTTGAGGGCGCACAATGCAGGAAAGAGCGCTCGCCGTTCCCGATGCGCCGCGGCTTCTCAGTGGCAGCAGTTCTATTATTCGTCCGCCCGACAAACCCGCGATTGCGGTCGCTCCGATTAGTCGAAGCGTTTCGCGGCGGCTGATCAACGAAGTATGTGTTTTCATTCAATCCTCCTTTTCGGCACAAGCTCGACTGGAGAATCCGATCGCGTTCGATCGGCTTCCTCCGGAACACGCCATTAGAACGAAGTCCGTACCGATCCCAAGGTCAAGTGTTTGTCAGCAAACCGTCGAGTTTTGTCAATCCCATGGACTTGAGCCGTTCAAAAGAAATTCAATGTGATAGCATGAACAAAGCACCTTAAATTCCTATCGATGATGAGGTAGGCAATGAGCCGCATTCTGGTCGTGGACGACGACGTGGATCTATGCGAGCTGCTCGCCAAGTACCTTCGACTCGAAAGCTTCGAGTTCGATATGGTGCACGACGGCAATCTGGGGGTCGAGCGGGCTCTCACGGATGATTACGCGCTCGTCGTTTTGGACGTGATGCTGCCGGGGCTTAGCGGCTTCGATGTTCTCAGCAGCATTAGAAGGAAATCATCCGTGCCGGTGTTGATGCTGACCGCGCGGGGCGACGACGTGGACCGCATTGTCGGCTTGGAAATGGGCGCGGATGACTATCTTCAAAAGCCATTCAATCCTCGTGAACTCGTTGCCAGGATACGAGCGATCCTGCGGCGCGTGCGAACCTTAGCTCCCGAGGTCATCACGGCTTCTGTTCCGGCGCGGCTTTCGGTTGGGGACGTTGAGCTCGACAAGTCCACTCGCACGGCTACACGCAACGGTGAGCACCTTTCTCTCACAACCGTCGAGTTCGACCTTCTCGAGGCACTCATGCGTTCAGCTGGTCAGATAGTCGCTCGAGAGGAGCTGGTGAAGTCGATTCTCGGACGCAACTTCTCGCCGTACGACCGAAGCATCGACACTCACGTTAGCAATCTGCGCAAGAAGCTCGGCCACAACTCCGACGGCATCGAGCGGATAAAAACCATTCGCAGCGTGGGATACATCTATGCCAGACAAGAAGAGTCCTCAAAGACAGAGCGTTGAAGCTCGCGCGCAAGGACAGGAGTGACTTATGCGAAGCCTCTTTCTCAAAATCTTCATATGGTTTTGGCTGGCAATGGCCATTGTGGTCCTGGCGAGCACAGTCTCGTCGTTTATGGCATTTAGCGAAGGGCCCAAGCACCTGGGCGGGCAACTCGCAATGTTTGGTCTCGGCGCAACGAAAGAACTTGCGGAACGCGGCAAGGCCGGAGCGAACGACTATCTCGAACTTCTCGAGCAGACTACCCGAACGCGCGCTTACCTGTTTGACGAAAACGGTGCTGATCTCGCCGGCCGGGAACCTTCGCCGCAGTTACGAGAGATCGTGCAGGCCCTGGTTCCGCAAGGTGAAAACAAAGTTAGACAAACTTCGAAGACTGATTTTGTCGCACGGAAGTTCTCTGCAGCGGCCGGCGGCAGATTCATTATTGCCGGCGAGTTTCCCCGTCCGCCTGTGATGCTTTGGCCGTTTCGGCCCGGCGCCTGGTGGGCGCAATCGATGGCGGTGCTTCTGACCGCAGGTATCTTTTGTTACGGACTTGCTCGATATATCAGCTCACCGCTTGTGAAGCTCCGAGCCGCGACAAAACAACTTGCGGCCGGGGATCTTTCGGCGCGAGTTGGGGCGGCCAACCGCCGGCGTCGCGACGAGCTTGCGGATCTGGGACGCGACTTCGATGACATGGCCGAGCGCATACAAACTCTGATGTCGTCGCAGCGGCGGTTGCTTCACGATATATCGCACGAGTTGCGCTCGCCGCTTACTCGCCTGAAGATCGCGCTTGAGCTGGCAAGGCAGAGTCCGCCTGGAGAAGGCGGATGGGCTTTGGATCGCATCGACCACGAGGCCGATCGACTCAACGATCTCATAGGACAACTATTGATGATTGCGCGGCTGGACTCCGAGGCGCCGCCGGCGGTGGATGAAAGGGTCGATCTCAAACGCCTGGTGGAAGAGGTGGTTGGGGACGCTGACTTCGAAGCGCAAAACCGAAATCGCAGTGTAGGCCTGGTCACGGACGGCGATTGCGTGGTGTTTGGTAATGAACAGCTACTGCGCAGTGCGGTGGAGAACGTCGTTCGCAACGCCGTGTCATACACGGCTGAGGGAACTGAAGTGCGCGTCTCTTTGCGCCGAGAACAAGGAGGACAGAACGCGGTGATAAGTATCCTGGACCGGGGAACCGGCGTTCCGGAAGCAGCGCTGGCCGAAATATTCCGTCCGTTTTACCGGGTCGCCAATGCGCGAGAGAGACAGTCGGGCGGAGTGGGATTGGGACTATCGATCAGCCAACGAGCGGTGCAAGCTCACCGCGGATCGGTGACCGCTTCCAATGCGCGCGAGGGCGGGTTTCTCGTTGAGATTTCTCTGCCGTTAGCGCAACCGCCTCAATGAGGACAATGTTCCCATCCCGCTTTATTGTGCCTTGCTTTGGTCTTGAACTAAGATGTGATCTCCACTCACCAGGGCGTCAATATGATAAGCGTTGATGAAGCTCTTAGCATCGTTCTAGACCAGGTCGGGCAACTCGACGCTGAAGCCGTTGCGCTCGAAGCTGCTCACCGGCGCATCCTTGCTGAAGACATCGTCGCGGACATAGACCTGCCTCCTTTTGATCGCGCTCGCATGGATGGCTACGCCGTTCGATCGGCAGACCTCGCCGAAGCTCCCGCAACGTTTCGAGTGATCGGTGAAGTACCCGCGGGAGCAATGTTCGAGGGTGCGGTTCATACCGGCGAAGCAGTCAAGATATTCACCGGCGCTCCCGTTCCCGAAGGCGCGGATGCGGTGCAGAAAGTCGAAGTCACGCGCGCGGAAGGCGACACCGTCGAAATTCTGGAGGCAGTCACTCCTGGACAGTTCATAACGCCTCACGCGAGCGAAATCGCAGCCGGCGAGATCGTCGCGAAGACCGGGGAGGAGATTGGCGCCGCTGAGATGGCCGTGCTGGCTTCGTTTGGTTACTCGCGAGTGCGGGTCACGCGCCAGCCGCGAGTCGCAGTCCTTTCGACTGGCAGCGAGTTGGTTGAAGTATCAGCCAAACCGTCCGCTGCACAGATCCGAAACTCGAACACCTACACGCTTGCCGCTTATGCCGCTCAGGCCGGCGCCATCGTGAATATGCACGGAATCGTAGAAGATACTCCGGAGGCGACTCGCGACGCGCTGATACGAGCTTCCGACAATTGCGACGTCGTCATAACGTCCGGCGGAGTGTCGATGGGTGACTACGATCTGGTGAAGGCCGCGCTATTGGAGATAGGCGCGGAGATCTATTTCGATAAGGTGATAATTCGGCCGGGCAAGCCGATTGTCTTCGCGAGGCGCGGACCGACGTTTTTCTTTGGACTGCCTGGGAATCCGGTTTCGACTTCAGTAACTTTCAATGTTTTCGTGCGGCCCGCGATTCGAAAGATGCAGGGAGATAATTCTCCTATGCTGCCGATCGTCAGCGCTCACCTTGCCAGACCGATCAAAGATAAGTCGAGTCGAAGGAGTTTTTTGCCGGCGCGCTTCTACGTTGAAGCAGGGCGGGCGATGGTCGAGCCTTTGAAATGGGGCGGCTCATCGGATCTGGTTGCATTCATGCGGGCCGGCGCGCTGATCGTTGTTCGTGAAGATGTGCATGACATCGACGAAGGCCAACTCGTCGACGCCGTGTTGTTATGATGTTGTTATGACTCTCACACATATTGATGAAGAAGGCCGCGCGCGAATGGTGGACGTCGGCGACAAGCCCGTCACCACACGCACGGCCGAGGCGAGCGGATTCGTGAAAATGGCTGCCGCAACTGTCGCGGCGATCCGCGAGGGCCGCACGCCCAAAGGCGATCCGCTTGAAGCGGCTCGGCTAGCTGGGATCATGGCCGCTAAGCGAACGGCTGAATTGATCCCGCTTTGCCATCCGCTTCCGCTCAATCACGCAGATGTGCAGCTCGAGGTGCGAGATGACGGCATCGCTATTACTGCGACGGCGCGCACGGATGGCAAAACCGGCGTTGAGATGGAAGCGCTTACCGCGGCTTCAATCGCCGCGCTTACGATCTACGATATGTGCAAAGCCATCGATAAGGCTATGGTGATAAGCGACATCAGGTTGGAGTCGAAGACCGGCGGACGCTCCGGCGAGTATAGAAGAGAGGCATGAAGAACCAATCCGTGTGAACCCGTCAAATCTGTGTCATCCGTGGTATAAGAGAAATAGACCACGGATAACGCTGATTTGACTGATTTGCACCGATACGATTTCTTCACGACGGCGAGTGAACCGCGCTCGCCAACTCGGCGTACATCTGATCATGCAAAGCAAGTCGGAAGTTAAAGACTCATTCAACCTGCTGCTGATTGCTTCGGTGCTGACTCTCGTTCTGTGGTTCATTCCTTTCGCAGGAGTGATCACCTATCCGATCCGGCTCTTCGTCACGTTCATTCACGAAACCGGCCACGCGCTGGCGGCTCTCGCAACATTCGGCGGAGTGAAGCGCGTCGTGCTCGATTGGAACGGGAGCGGCCTGACGTTTACGCAAGGTGGTTGGGGATTCCTTATTTCGAGCGCCGGTTATCTGACTACTACACTGTATGGCTCTGCGCTGCTTTTGTTCCTGAGACGCGAGCGTAACGCGCGCACTGCAGCTATCGGAACCGGCGCGTTGCTCCTGCTGATAACAGCGCTGTTCGGCGGCAACATAGTCGCCTGGGTCGCAGGTTTGGTATTTGGAGGCGCTTGTCTGCTCCTCGGATTGAAGGGTAAACCGAAGATCGTTCATTTTTTGATGAGCTTTCTTGCAGTTCAATGCGTGCTGAACGCCTTCTACGATCTTCGCGCGCTGCTGTATTTGTCTGCGTTCGATCCCGCCTTTCCAACCGACGCGCGAAACATGTCGCAAGCTACCAGCGGGCTGCTGTCTCCGGTGGTCTGGGCCGTAGGGTGGGTGTTGCTTTCCGCGGTGGTGGTGATCGCGACCCTGCTGGTCTACTATCGCAGCCTGCGTCAGAGAGCGGCCCTCCTGCCAGAGGCACAGCCTTTCCTGATCGCGGATCAGGCTGCTCAATCGGCGCATTCGCGGGGCTGAGTCTCACCACAGTCTAATATTTACAATCTCGTGTGAAGCTTGCTAAGATTTTCGCTTAGTTTTTGGCACTTAGTAGTTGATCGAGCGTGCAAGTGGTTTGGGTGAATAGCGCAGTATGATAAAACGTTTAGTCTTCGCGGCATCTTTTGCCTTCCTTATTCAATCAACAACGATGGCCCACGTTCAGGCGAGTTCGCCGGCACACCTACCCGGTAAGACGGACGAGATCCTCACTGCCGGCAAGCGTCACATCGATAAAGGCGAGGCGTGCCTTGCCGCCGGTGATGTCGAATGCGCGCGTCGCGAGTTCGACGGCGCCGTCGATGAGTACCTGGAGTCTGGAATAGACCTGCGCAGCGAAGAGCGTCTGCTGGCAGGTTGGCGCGATACGATCGAGCGCATCAATCGCCTGGAAACGTCCAACACTGTCGCTGATGGAAAGCGGTTTTGGAAATCGCAGGACTTTGAGGGTCGCCTGCCGGATAATAGTGTCGCCGAGACGCTGCCAGAGTCCTCTGGACCCCTAACGTCGGCGGTATTTCAAAGCAGGTTTGGCGAATTGCGAAAACAATTTCACGAAAAGTATCAGCGAGACATCACCTTAACCGGCGCCGATCACGCCGAACACCGGAGGCTTTACGGCAGCGGCAGCGCCTATGATATTCGCGTCCGCGATCTGACGCGGGAGCAAGTCGGGTTCATTATCGCTAAAGGCACCGCGCTGGGTTTGCGGATTAAGGACTTCTCAACCTGGGACAACGTTGCGGCGCATAATGCCCGCACTCTCATGCTCGGCCGCCCTCTGGACACGTTAGCGACCGGCATTCACCTGCATATCGATCGGATGGTTTCGCGAAAGCAAACTTTGACCGCTGTCCCCGTAGTCAAGTCACAACCCAGGCGAGCGAGGCGCATCAAGAACCGATGAGCTGGCTCGGAAAAGAAAGAAGATCGGATCGTGAACGCCGGCTGGTCGAGCGCCGCCGTACGATGCGTTACAATGTTCGCACACTGGTGATCGTCGACGGAATAACCTGGATTGACCCGGAGGGCGACGAACGCCGGCGCAGCATCAGAAGACACGCGGACCGCGAATCAGTCGCAATCAAGTTTGTTCAACACGCGCTTCTGTGACTTCGGTTCTTCCGCATGCCAGCTCCACTTCCATAGGCAACCTGCCTGCTTTGTAATCTTGTCAAACAATTTGTAATTGACCAGTGTGAATAGGCTGGTGAATCGGCGCAGCTTCTATGGCAAGGTTGTGTTGCCTGGCTTGGATCGCCTGATGTACGGCCTGGAGTTAAGCGCGGATGCGAGCATGGGATTGGCAACGACGGGTTGAAGTTTAGTAAACCGGTCATTAGACTATTGGCACTGCTATGAGCGGAATGAAATTTCGTAGAACCTGTTCGGTTTGCAACGCCACATTTTTTTCTCCGGACAGAAAAGCAGCCTATTGCCTGAAATGCACCAAGAAGCGTGTGGTAAAGCACGTGCCTTCTGAGGCAAAGGCAACCACCGAAGTGGCCCGCGTTGCGCCTCGACCGTTTATTCCACCAAGACCTTCTTTCGGCGAGCCGATGCGAGAGAGACCGCTGCGAGCGCCCAAAATTGGAGCGCTAACGCCCGAGCTGCGCAAGCGAATCGTCGAGATCTACGAGGAGGAATATGCCGCGCGCCCGGTTCAAACTCGAGAGATGCATGCGCAGATCGCAACCAAATTGTGGCTGAAACGCCAGCTTGTCGCGGATGTCATTCGTGAGATCACCCAGTCAAAGGTGGGGCTTACCGACGAGCTGAAAGAGCGCGCGATCGAGATGTATCAGAGGTTTGTCGAGAGCGGCCACCGGCCGGACGGCGGGCGCCGCCGCGCGATCAGCTCCGCGCTCGGCTTGCCTTACAAACAGGTGATGAAGGTCATCCGCGAATGGTCGATGGCTGAGTATGAAAAATCTCCGACTCCGAATCCCAGCCGTCAACAGCTCTTCGAAATGGAGAAGGTCTACTGGGATGAGTTGAACCAGCGGCGTTATCGATTGACGGAGCTGCCGTCGAAGATAGCCGAGCAACTCGGGTTTGTAAGTCGTTGGCAGGTGCTGCGCTGGCTCGATGTGCTTCACGACGATCAACGCGCGTTTTCAAACGTACCTGACCCCTCGGCCGAAGCTCAGCAGCAGATCCTGGATGCGTATATCGAATACCTGGGGTCAGCGGCGCCGCCCGAGCACGGCCTGCACTACAGCATCGCCGGAAAGATCCCAAAGGTCAGCCCTCGCCAGGTCCACAAGGTCCTTCAGGATTTCAGACACAAGATGCGCGCCGAGTATCCACTGATCTGAGAACGGTGGCCGGCAGCCGGTGACAGATTGATAACCGTTCTGAGGAACCAGCCGGGCACCGGCCACCGGCCACCTCTTCCAATGAAACAAGTCGTACAAAACTTTCGCTCGGGCCAGTTGAAGGTTGAAGAGTTGCCGCCACCCGCTCTCCGGCCGGGAGGGGTCCTGGTGCGCACGGCTTTCTCCCTGATCAGCGCCGGGACCGAGCGAACGATAGTTGAGACCGCGCAAAGCTCGTTGATAGGAAAGGCCCGAAACCGACCGGATCTTGTGCGGCAAGTTTTGGATACGGTCAAACGCGAGGGACTCAGCTCGACCTATGAGAAAGTAAAAGCGCGATTGTCCCAGACAAAGGAACTTGGCTACAGCGTCGCCGGTACTGTTGTTGAAGTCGGCAACAAGGCAAGTGAGTTTCGCACAGGCGACCGCGTAGCATGCGCCGGAGCGGGTTACGCCTCTCACGCGGAAGTGATTTATGTTCCGAAGAATCTTTGCTGCAAATTACCGGAAGGCGTTTCGCTCGAAGCTGCGTGCTACACAACCGTCGGATCGATTGCGCTTCAAGGCGTCCGCCAGGCCGACCCTCGACTCGGTGAAGCGGTCGCGGTCATTGGCCTGGGGCTTGTAGGGCAGCTTACCGTGCAGCTCTTGAAGGCCGCGGGTTGTCGCGTGGTTGGAATAGACATCGCCGAGCCGGCGTGCGAGCTCGCCAGGAAATCCGGAGCTGACGCCGTTGCGGACCCGGCCTCAGCCGCGACCGCTTGCGCTGCTTTGACCGGCGGGCACGGGGCGGATTGTGTGCTGATTACTGCGGCTACGAAATCGTCGGAGCCGATCGAATTGGCCGCCGAGCTTGCGCGCGACCGGGCGCGAGTCGTTGTAGTCGGGCTCGTTGGAATGGACGTTCCGCGCAATCTTTTTTATGCGAAAGAAATCGAGCTTAGATTGTCTCGATCCTACGGGCCCGGCAGGTATGATCCCGAGTACGAAGAGAAGGGGACCGACTACCCCATCGGCTACGTCCGCTGGACCGAGAAGCGCAACATGGAAGCTTTCCTGCATCTTGCTGCCGAAGGAAAGGTCAACACGGATTTGCTCACGAGCCATCGCTTCGAGATAGCGCGCGCGCCGGAAGCCTACGAGTTGATGATGAACGGCAGCGAGCGCTGCTGCGGCATCGTTCTCGAGTACCCCGACTCGAGCACCACTTGCGCCGCCAAGCAGTTGAAAGCCGCGAAGCCGATGGCACACGGCGACATCGGCGTCAGTTTCATCGGGGCCGGGAACTTCGCGCGAGGAGTGCTGCTGCCTATTGTTAAGCGGCAGGCGAAGCTCCAACTTGTCGGCGTTGGCGCGGCGACCGGATTGAGCGCAAAGAACACGGCTGAACAGTTCGGCTTCTTCTACTCGACAACCGACTATCAAGAGATTGTCGCCGACGAGAAGTCACAAGTTGTGTTTATTGCTACACGCCACGATTCTCACGCACAGATGGCAGCGGAAGCACTGAGACGCGGTAAGCATGTGTTCGTAGAAAAGCCGCTGGCGATTACCGAAGAGAGCCTTCGCGAAGTGCTGGGCGCCGCCCGCGAATCAAACGGATTGTTGATGGCCGGCTATAATCGCCGCTTTGCGCCAATCGCAAAAGAGGTCAAGGGGTTCTTTGGCTCTCGTGGTGGACCGATGACAATCGTCTATCGTGTGAATGCGGGTCAACTCGCGAGCGATCATTGGGCTCACGATAGCGACGAAGGCGGCGGGCGACTACTTGGCGAGGTTTGTCACTTTGTTGACTTCGTTCAATATTTGACTGACGCGCTTCCTGTTCGAGTGACCGCCGAGCGTGTTTCGCGGCGCGCGGCCGGCGCGATCGATGACAGTGCGGTAATTTCGATGAGCATGTCAGACGGGTCGATCTCTTCAATCATATACGCTGCGGGCGGAGACTCGTCCGTGGCAAAGGAACACATAGAGATATTTTGTGACAACAGTGTCGCTATCATCGACGACTTCAAGGGCGGCGCGCTTATTCGCAATCGCAAGTCGACGAAGATCGGGGGCCGTGCGCAGGATAAAGGACATGCTGCCGAGATAGCTGCCTTTCTCGAGGCCGCGCGAGCCGGTGGTCCTGCGCCGATCAGCCTCGAATCGTTAGCCGCGACAACGCTTGCCTCGCTTGCGGCGGTTGAATCAACTAACACCGGCAATTCGACGCCGGTTGTCCTGAACTCGGTGCTCTCGTGATCTGGTTGTCAGCGAATTGGCAGTATCTGTGCAGATCCGCTCAACCAGCGTCAGCCGCGGTCTATTCTGGGCGGCAAAGCAGATCGTGCAGCGATAGACCACGGATGACACTGATCGGATTCAAACGGATTCGTGCCATCAAGATTGGGCGTTTCATTCTCGGGAGGTTTAATGAAATCATTCAAATTAGTTTCCCTGGTGCTGCTGGTTTCGTTTCTCAGTATATCCGCTCTGGCTCAAGGCTCCGGCAAAGTGGTGAAGGTTAACGCCGGAGAGTCTGTCTACAAACTGCGGCGCGGTGCTCCAGCTCAAATCACCGTCGTAATCGAGGTGAGCGATGGCTATCACATAAACTCAAATCGCCCTGCAGAGAAATATCTCATCCCAACCGCGCTAAAGATCGAGCGAATTGCCGGGGTCAGCACAACTCCGGTGGTTTACCCGAAAGCCAGGCTTCAAAAGTTCGAGTTCTCCAAAACGCCAATGTCTGTTTTCGAGGGCAAGGCGGTCCTGAAGTTTTCTGCGCGCGGGCTCCCATCGCTTTCGGCGGGAAGTTACACGCTCAAGGGAAAGTTGACCGTGCAAGCTTGTAACAATCAGCAGTGTCTCCGTCCTCAAACCATCGACGTGAGCATTCCTTTGCAGGTGGAGTAGCGGATTGGCGCCGCGTATAACATGCGCGTTTGTGAAAACTTCATGTAGGGGCTGCCCTCCGTGGCCGCCCCTGTTCGGTTGCAATGCATTTCGTGATGGCAATCAGGGGCGGGCCACGGAGGGCAGCCCCTACATGCAGCTTTCAGTTTCTTGAAAACCTATTCTTTCTTGCGGACGACACAGCAGGGTACTATCATGACCGCTCACACCTTGCCTATGTCCAATGCGGTGCGCGAGTGTGATACGTTCGTCGAAATGACAGACCTGATGCCTAACGCCAAAGCGATGGCCAGCCGAGTCTTGAGATGGGCCATAAAGAATCTGCCGGGTCCCAAAGGCTTCTTTTACTTCCAAAGACATCGCGTTCATACGAATAAGATTCCCTATATGCGACGGGCGCAACGGTGGATGCTTTGCGCGCTCAAGCTCTTATCTCTCCAGAATGCCGGTAAGCAATAATGTCTGATGTAGCCGCAGTCGCCAAACACGCAATCAAAACTGAAGCACGAAAGCGAAGCCCTTTCGCGTCCGCGATACCGGTAACGGCGCTGGTGCTCATCGACATCGCTCTTACACTGGCGGCGTTCGCCCTGTCTTACAAGCTTCGCCAGCACAGCGACATTTTTATCTGGAGGCCGAGAAAGTCGCTTTGGCCCATCGGCGTGGCGAACGGCTTCGAACCTTACCTGGGCTTTCTATTCTTTGCGCCGATAGTGAAGACTTACATGCTTCGCAGGTACGGTCTTTATAGGCTTCGAGGTGAGTTCTCGTTTGGCAATGACTTCGCGAAGATCACCAGCGCTTCGACGCTTGCTTCACTGGTGCTCGTGTTGATCGCTTTTTCCTTCCGGCAGGGATTTGCGTATCGCGAGGGTCATCTGGTTTGGCTGGATTTTTCTTACTCGCGCCTGGTGTTCGTCTACGACTGGTTGCTCGCGATAGCGGCGTTTTGGGTGGCGAGATCCGTGGTGCGAGTGATTCAGATCTTTTATCGCTCGGCTGAAAGAAACCTTATCCCGACGGTTGTAGTTGGTTGCGGCGAGATGGCCCAGGTGTGCATTTCTGAAATTGCGAAGAAGCGGAGATTGGGGTACAAGCTCGTGGGCGCGGTCAAGGCCCGAGTCAACGAAGACTCGTCATCGCTGGCGAGCTACGATGTGAGGGTGCTGGGGGGCTTCGATGATTTGCCGGATCTGGTCAAGCGCTACGGCGTCGAAGAAGTGCTGATCACCGACACTCGCATCAACCCTCGAAAGATGTTCGAAGTCCTGATGGAATGCGGCCGCGATCATCACATCAAGTATCGAGTCATACCAAACCTCTTCGATTGCCTGCCCGGCAAAACCGAGATCGCCACGATCGGCTCATTGCCGATGATCAAGCTCTACGAAGAGCCGCTGCGAGGTTCTCAACGAGCGGTCAAGCGGGGCATCGACGTGCTCGCGTCGATCGTGTTGCTGCTGGTGACGTGGCCGTTCTGGCTTGCGCTTGCGATTCTGATCAAGATGGAATCGCGAGGCCCGGTCTTTCTCAAACAAGAGCGAGTTGGGATGGACGGCAATGTTTTTTCGATGATCAAGTTTCGCTCGATGATCGACGGAGTAGACGATCAGGTCCATCGCGACTTGATGGCGAAAACGATAAACGGGGAAGACGCGAATCAGGGGACGCCCGACGCGCCGATCTACGGCAAGCTTCGCGACGATCCTCGACTGACTAAGATAGGAAACTGGATGAGGCGTTACTCAGTGGACGAGCTGCCTCAGGTAATCAACGTGCTGATGGGAGAGATGAGCATAGTCGGCCCCCGCCCGCCGATTCCTTATGAAGTTCGTCATTACAAAGACTGGCATCGAACGAGGTTTCACGTACGCCCGGGCATCACGGGTCTGTGGCAAGTGAGCGGAAGAAACCGATTGCACTTTGAAGAGATGGTGCGTTTGGATGTGTTCTACATAGAGAACTGGTCGCCGTGGTTAGACGTGAAGATCATGCTGAAGACCCTGCCGGTGATGTTGAGAGGGGATAATACTTACTAACCTGACACTCCGCTGCAACTGGTCGGACCGGACACCGCGCCGCAAGAAGGATCACAGTTGTTAGCCGTCCCCCTGACGGTAACCATCCTATCCATCATTTATTGAGTTCACTAAGGTCAAAGAACAAGTTGGCAGGGCAAGGCGTCAAGTGATTTGAATCTTTAACCCGCCATATTACCCTGACGACTTGTTTCTTTTCATCAAATTCGGTTACCGGCCTATCAATAGTGGCCCTGGCGCACGTACCTGACTGTCCACTAATCAGTGTCCACTGCTCGCCACCAAGAAAGCTACGCCGACATCTATTAAAGAGGGCGCTCAACGCCTCGGCATTAAGGCCACGTGTATTTAGTCCCAATTGTAAGGCTGTCTCGCCTACCTTTAGGCCTTGGTAGAGCAAGGCTGAGCTGAGAGGCTTCCGCAATCTAGAGTGAAGAGACAGATAAAGTAGATTCGATGACTCTCGGAACTTGAGAAGTAATTCTGGAGGAGGACCTTTGCGTTCGTCAGGCCCACCGAAGGCTAAGGCCATCTCAGATTCCGGAGTACCACCGGTACATATACGAGCGATCCAGCCAGAGGGACCAAACTCCTCAAATGGGTTGGGGACATGGCCTTTAAGGCTTGCAAATGTACTCTCCACCTGTACGGGGCAACTGGATTTATGGACCTCTGCGAAAGCTGTAGGATAAAACAAGGGAACCAGCGCGCGACCAGTATAATATTCGGTATCGCGCCTGTCTTCCGGACGAATTGTGATCGTCGTGCCCAACATAAAGAGAGATTGGGGCCGTTCGGTTTGTTGCCCTAGCAGAGAAGTCATTAGAAGATCCTCTTGATGAAGCACTTGATCGTTGGCTCGACGTAGCTGTTGCGAGGCGTCCTGGGCCCGCGAGTCTGCTCTGTTCGCCTCCTTTTGCATGAATAAATCTCATTACCTATAATGACGCGTTGTTCCTCAAGCATGCGGTTGGCAGTCTCCAGTTGTGTGCCAATGCGTCCCGCTCCTTTTTTAAGTCGGCCTCAGTCTTTTGGCTCAGGACTTCTTTGGCTGTCCCAACGGCTAAAGTCAAAAGGAGGAAGAAGATCGCGAACCACCCGCGCTTAGTTATTCGCTGGTAAAGAGGACTATCTCCCTTAACCCAATTGTCACCGCCGAATGAAACTACCGCATATGTAAAGGCGAGCGCCAGCAAGGCGATATTCAGGATCAGTCCCATATGTCTGTTCATTTGTCACACCTTCGAAAGCTCTCTGCCGAGAGTAGGCGCTTATCTGTCGCGGCGGACCACGTACAAAATCATCTCGAGGATGAACCTCTTGGAGTCCGAGTCCGGCACTTCCTTAAACGCAGTTAACGCTTCCATCAGCGCTGCACCCGCGAGTTGACGCGCTGAGCGGCGGGCGAATTCTATGCTTCCATAACGTTTCATCAGTCCGTACAACCACGAGGTCTCTGACTCTTTGCGATCGCTGCGCGACTTGGCTAGGAAGCGCTTGATCTCGCGGCGCTCCTTCGGTGAGCACTCGTTCAAGAGATGAACAAGCATTAACGTTCGCTTACCCTCGAACAGGTCGCCGCAGATTTCCTTTCCATACTTAGTGTATTTCCCGGTCAGGTTCAGGATGTCGTCTTGTATCTGGAAAGCCGCGCCGAAATACCAGCCTAACCGGCAGAATTGATCCGGCTCCAGCGCTCCACTCCTGGCGATCAACGCGCCCACGCGCAATGGATAGATGAACGAATACCAGGATGTCTTCTTGAGACACATCTGGAGATAGTCTTTCGCGTCGAGATCGTCCGCGTTGTCCCGAATCCAGCCGAGTTCGATCGCCTGTCCCTCGAGTGAGTGACGCATCATTCGCTCGGTCTCGAGCATGACTTCCCAACTGAGCTGCGGCCCGAGAATTTCTCGGTTAGCCAGGAGTCTTTGCAACGCGAGCAAATTGGTGCCGTTACCTACATTCACCGCAATGCCTATCCCGTGCTCGCTGTGTAAGGTTGGGCCTCCGCGCCGGTGTATGCTTTCATCCTGCACGTCGTCGTGAATGAGAAACGCGTTGTGAAGCAGTTCGATGGCGACTGCGGAGTTCAGCGCCTGCCGCTGACTGCCTCCCAATGCGTCACAAGTCGCAAAACATAGAGCAGCTCGCAAGCCCTTGCCCAGGCGCCGAGGGTAAGCCGGAACGAGATCGTAGAGGTAGGGCGGCCCGTCGTTCGGAACAAAGTTCAGCAGCGCTTCTGTCGTGAGATCCCGATATCGAGCGAGGGTTTGTTCGAAGAACCTGGTTGCGCCGTTGCCTTGATGCCGTCGACTAGCGGACCGCTTAGCCGACGGCCTAACCATCACCCTTACCTGGCTTCTTCTGAAGATTCGATTTCGCCAGTTGGTCGGCGATCTCCGCGCTTGTATTAACCAGTTCTACGACCAGGTCGAGCAGACTGTGCGCATTGCCGGTGAAGCGTTTCACGAGTTCGGCATTTTCGTCCGACCGCATTTCCGCGAACTGATCGTTGAGCAGGTTGACTACGTCGTGGGCGTCTCCCTGGAATCGGGTCAGGGCATCTTTGAAATCACCTGGATTGATGCGGCGCTCTTTCTGAAAACGTTGCTGTACTTGTTTGGCGGCTACAATGCCGGAAGCAAGCTCTTCGTCGAGCAACCCCGCTGCGTCTTTGACGATCTGCGAGCTGCTCTTGCTGATTTGCTTAAGCCGAGCGGTACGCGTGCGGGGATCGTCTTTCGCTGGGGCTTGTCTCGGCTGTTTCGTTTTTCGCGCCTTGGGTGTTGCCATTGATTGACCTCCTGTGCGGAATCAAATGCGTTTACCATCCGTGCTGCTGAGGTGGCTGCTGAAAGTCGCCGGGCACGGGTTCAGAAATATATATTACCTTCTTTCCTCTGGCAACAACTTGCTGGTGTGAGGTTCATCACGGATCGAGTGATCTACTGGCCGTTCTTCTTCGGCTCGCCGCCGGGTGGCAAATATGACCTGAACACAAAACTATAATCCGTCATCACTACGTCGTGTACCTTGTCTGTTCCCCACTGATACAAGGCCATCTGATGGCAGAGGACACAACTCGACCACGTATTGGGTCCGGTTCCTTTGATCGGGTCGGTCGCGTTTGGAGACCCAGCAACGATGGTGGCCACTATCGTGTCGGCGAGCGTGCTGTTTGGTGGAAATACTGTTGGCCCGGCATTGATCGGACCCACGGCGGGGATCTGGCTTGCTATTGTTTGATCGCCGAGCAAATAAGTTTCCAATACTGAATTCCTCGATATAGCGATTCCATCCTGGTTCTTTGGAAAGAGCTTGGGTCCGTCAAACCACTGAACCGCGTTAAGCCGATAGTACTGCCACGGAGAGTTCTCGACACCCGGAACACCCGCGAGCAGCTTTTGCCATTTCGCATTGACTGCCGAGGGCAAGGCTACTTCATTAGGACATCGAGCGGCCTGCGTCGGAGTGTAGTTCGCAGCAAAGGGTTGAGTCGGCGACCACAAATAATTTGTATGCGGAGCAGGCGCCGGCGTTGGTTGTCTGTTGGCGACGTTCTGGTCACCAGCGCCCGTGCTGAATGTAGGCTTGAATCCCAGCGCAGCCGGAACTGCGTAGTTGTCCACCTGCTCGAAGGTGGCCCAAATCCATCTCGGCTGGCTCTTGGTTTTGTAGGCTATATGAAGCCCGACAAGCCCGACCATTGCTTTAATCTGAAAGGCTGCGCCTGTCGAACTATTATCTTTCGTAATTGCAATCACAGCCTTCCTGATGTGATAGCGCTGCTTGATCTGCGCGGGCGTGTTGTCAGGAAAGATACACCACGCCGCTTTCACCTCAAGCGAACCCGCGGGGAAGTCTATGGGCTTCTCATAATCTCTTAGCCGTTTGTAATCGGTGAGATGATTCGACGTGATGTAGGTCGTCTCTTTATCGTTGATGCGGATTTCATAAACTGCGAAGTTCTTGTTCTGATCGATCAACGGCCAGGCAGATCCGGCCTGTTGGTCGTTTTGCGGGTCGTTAGCGCTGTCGTCGGAGCCCGTGATTTTTTCGATCCTCTTCCTGGGTAAATAAAGCAGTTTGCTGTCGTTCGGTACGGATAGGCTCAGTATCTGGTTGTTGGCTTCGTTCTTGAGAATAGTGATCGGGTCAGTGAACAATTCCCAGACACGAGGAGCCTGCGGGGCTTGCCCGATGATGTGTTGTGTATCTGGCTTGCCGTTCTTAGTCGGCCAGTTCAGCGCGACGAATACCTGCCAGGCAAAATTGTCGAAGTCCGTTTGCGCGAGTGTCAGTTTCCTTGAACGCGTTCTCATTACATCGGATGGAATAGCGGGGCTTATTCGTCTTGCCTGTCCTCGTGAGGAATCAACGGCTGCGGAATAGAAGCTTACGGTGATTAGAATTCCAACTGCGGCAAGCTTTGTTTGTCTTACGCTGAACATTGCTTCAACCTCCGATTCAAGCCTGATCACAGGTCATGAGGGTTCACCATAATCCGTCTTCGAACACATTGAAGGATCAGAATTCCAGGGCCTACAATCGGGCGTAGTATATGCAACAGCATTGACATAGTTCAAGCGAATGGGTGTGGAACATTACCGGGTTCGGGAATGCCAATTACTTCAGGAATGAGTATTCAGTTCAAATCCCATCAACGCAGGGACTTTTCACACAGTCTCTGCAGTTGGTGGGATTATCGGCATCTCGGGTGATAGCTGCCGCATCCCTTTTTCAGCAGCCTGCTAGGCCGGGGGCGCTGGCTGGAGTTTAGTCCAATCGGCTCAGATCACTTCTTAATTGTCGGAGTAGGCTTAGGCAGCGACGCTCGCGAGGGCACCAGCCATAGCTCGACGGCTACCTGCTCTCGATAGCCGCCATCGATAGTGACTATTCGGTCGCGATCAACGCCGCGCTTAGTGACGAGATAACCCTTTGCCTTGTCTGCTAGTCGGTGTGCGTCGCCCGCTCGGCTCAAGCGTCCGCCGTACCCGATTATGTAAGCCTGGGCCGTCGGGTCCATTTGAAGCTCGATCGTAAATTTGTCGAGCCGCTCGTTCTCGTCTTTCGGCAGCAGCTTGCCGTATTCGTCCAGCTTGCGAGCCTCGGCTTTCTTCATCACGGAAGTTGTGCAACTCGCAGCGGTCTGCCCGTAACCGCATTCTCGACTGAAGCCGCCCAGGTCAGCCGTAGCGGTTATGGTTTGGCCATCGAATAAGTCTTTAGTGCTTATCTCAATTGTCGAGGTGCCCTGACCTGATTCAATAGTGCCCGCCGATACTGACCAGTTGTACGTCGGCGTCACATTCGAGTCGCCGCCGCTCACGTTGGCTGTCATTACCAGCTTATCGTTGATGGAGACCATATCGGGGCAGGTTACTTTCGTTACCGGACAATTGGGCTTCGGCGGCGCCTTCTGCTGAGCTGAGACAAAAGAAGCTTGGAGCGAGAGACTCAACAAAAGAATTGCGAAGGCAAACAATATCGCGAATCGTTTGATGTGGAGTTTCATTAGCAGGCTCTCCTTAGGGTTTGATTGATGTGGAGTTTCATTAACAGGCTCTCCTTAGGGTTTGATTGAAGCAGCTAACGGGGCCAATTCCTGTGAAGCGAAACAAAAAACTAGAGGGCTTCGGTGAAACAGTCCGTTACCTTACTGCGAGTCTCTGCGTCCGGTCAACGTGACTTGACGGGAAAGGCCTCTGCGTCCTTCGCGTGCTTTGCGGTGCTTTCAGACTTTGCGTTGAGTATTGGGTCTCCTTCGATACCGAGTGCAAAGGCGCAAAGGACCGCAAAGCACGCGGAGGTTATTAAGCAACTCAGAATCCGAACACTACCTGACTTTTCCGAGTCGGGCGGCTTAAGCTATACTGAACTGCAACAGATGTTTAGTATGTCCACCCTTGAAAGACTCAACCGCTCCATCCTTGGCTCCGTCTTAATCTCGCTGCTACTGACTGGCTCTGTTCAGCCTCAAAGCGGACGCAAAACGACTCCAATCCAAGACAAAGGTCAGGACGAGACGATTCGTTTGCGCGCTGAAGAGGTGCTGCTGAACGTGACCGTGACCGACCCGTACAACCATCAGGCGACCGACCTGATCAAGAACGAGTTCATAGTTGCCGAAGATGGCCAGCGCCAGGATATCGCGAGCTTTGTAATGAGCAGCGTCCCGGTTAATGTGGTCCTGATGCTCGATGCCTCTGGATCGGTCGTATCTGAAATCAACTCACTGCGCGATGCCGCGATGCATTTCGTCAATCAACTCGGTCCTCAGGACAAGACTTCCGTAATCGAGTTCCATACCAATGTCGAGCTGATCCAGGACTGGACCTCGAAGGCTGATGACGTTAAGCACGCTCTTTCGTGGCGGTTCAAGCCGGGCATGGTGCAGAACAAACAAGGTAGCTTTGATTATGGAAGCACCGCGCTCTTCGACGCGCTTTACTCGGCGGCCGACGAGCAACTGGCGAAGGTTGAAGGTCGCAAGGCAATCATCCTTTTGACCGACGGGGATGATACTTCGAGCAAGGTTACTTTCGCGCAGAGTCTTACTCCAATCATAAAGTCGAGCGCGGTCGTCTATGTGATCAGCAAAGCCCGCGCGTTCATCAACGAACTAAACAAGTATCGCGGAAGGGGTGCTCGCGTTTTCGGCGGCGGGAACGCCCAGATGGCCGATATGATGGTAGGCAGGTTCGAACACGCCGAACAGTTGATGACTGAATTGTGCACGCGAACCGGCGGCCGAATATTCTCTCCGCTTCGCGATGAAGATATGAAGGACGTCTACGATCAGGTCGCGAGAGAACTAAAGAACCAATACATAATCACCTACATCCCGAAGAACATGGAACACGACGGGCGGCTTCGACACATCGGCGTCTTCCTTACTCGGCCTGGTTATTCAGCTCGTACGAGGGATGGTTACTACGCGCCGAAGTAGCTGTAGGCCTCACCCACTGGTGAATGGCTCTTCGCCGGCGAGCAAACCCACCAACTAAATCGTCTTGTCTTCTGGTTTTGATTTCTTTCTCGATCGCCTAGGCTTTGAGTCTGAAACGCCTGCCTTCTTTGATGCAGCTTTTCTGGTAGTGGGTTTCTTTACCGAAGCCGTCCTGGACGCCGAGCGTTGCCGTGGTTTCTTTGGTGCGGCCGGCTGTGGTGAAAGTTCTGTTGAAGAATCGGCGGCGACTGGTCCGGGCTCTATTGTGGAAGGCGAGGCGACTTGTTCAATTCGGGTTTCCGTTACCTGCTCATCGTGATGGGCAAGGAGGAACGCCAGGACTTCACTCTCAGCTTGAAACCAATCATGGGCGGCGCCTCCGGGCTGGAGGCCGCGCATGCGATAGATCTCGTAGGCGCGCGCGCGAATCATTTCCTGTACATCGGTATCGCGCAGCATCCGCTGTCGAAGTTCTTCAAAGCTTTCCGTTGTCATTGAAAACACCTCTCTATGTAGAACCCTGGCGTAAAAATTAAGAAGAGCAAAAGGGCTGCGCTATGGATGGGTTCCGCTCAATGCGTTGAACGAAGGCAGCGTCTCATCTGGAGCGGCCGGTCTATTCGGTTGCTCAAGCACTCCTGGTCTTTCCATTGCCAGTGCCCGGTCGCCACTTGAGCACCGGCTTACGCGCGGCAGCGACTTCGTCAAGACGGCCTACTTTAGTGGTCAGCGGTGCGTGTTTAAGTAGCGCGGAGTCCTCGATTGCTTCGCGGTCGATAGACTTCATTGCATCGATGAACAGGTCCAGTTCCTCGCGGCCCTCGGTTTCAGTCGGCTCCACCATCAAAGCTCCATTGACGATAAGCGGAAACGACATCGTTGGAGGATAGAAACCGTAGTCAATCAGCCGCTTCGCGATGTCGGCGTTTCGCACTCCGTGTTTAAGCTGGCGCTTATCTGAGAAGACTACCTCGTGCATCACTCGCCCCGGGTATGGAACCTCAAAGGTATCCTTCAGATGATGAGCGATGTAGTTTGCGTTCAATACGGCGGTCTCGGTCGCCTCGCGTAATCCTGAATCACCGTGCGTCAAAATGTAAGCAAGCGCACGAACCAGCACGCCGAAGTTTCCGAAGTAGGCTCGCACGCGGCCGACAGATTTCGGGCGATCGAAGTCGAGCGCGAGCATCCCGTCTTCTGTGCGCGAGATTCGAGGGTAGGGGAGATAAGGCTCGAGCTCGGCGGTGACCGCAACGGGTCCGGCTCCCGGACCTCCGCCGCCGTGCGGAGTCGAGAAGGTCTTGTGGAGATTCAAGTGCATCACGTCTATGCCGAAACCGGCCGGCTTGGCGACTCCCGCAAGCGCGTTCATATTCGCGCCGTCCATATACACAAAACCGCCGCCTTCGTGAACGATGCCGCAGATCTCGCGGATGTTTTGCTCGAACTTTCCGAGCGTGTTCGGATTGGTGAGCATCAGCGCGGCTACATCTTCGCTCATGTGCTTGCGGAGCTCGTCAAGATCGGTGAGCCCATCGGATCTGGAGGGAACGGTTTCCACTGTGTAGCCACAGATGACCGCCGACGCTGGATTGGTTCCGTGCGCGGAGTCCGGAATGAGGACTTTCTTCCGCGGATTCCCTCGTTCGGTTAAAGCCGCGCGAATCATCATCAGGCCGGTCATCTCGCCCTGCGCGCCCGCGGCGGGTTGGCTCGTGACGGCAGCCAGGCCGGTTATCTCGGTGAGGCACGTTTCGAGACGGTAGATGACTTCCAGCGCGCCTTGTGACAGCCGCGCCGGTGTGAGCGGATGCAGGTTAGCGAAGCCTTCAATTCGAGCGATCTTCTCGTTGATTCTGGGATTGTACTTCATCGTACACGAGCCCAACGGATAGAGGCCGTGATCGATGCAGTAATTCCAGGTCGAAAGCCGGGTGAAGTGCCGGATCACATCCACTTCTGAAAGCTCAGGCATTCCTTCGAGGTCGTCTTCGCGACCAAAATCGCGTCCAATCAACTCGTCCTGCGGACGCTCGGGCACGTCCAGTTTCGGTATCGAATACCCAATACGCCCCGGTCTGGACTCCTCAAAGAGCAGGCCTTCGTTTTGTACGACGTGTGTTGTCGCCTTCTTGATACTGTTCTTGTTCATGCTTTGTAGTTTGCTCAAAGATCTCGCACAGATCGTCACCACTTAAGCAAAAGTGCGAGTCCCATTCCCAGCACCATCAATCCGACCCCATCAAACGGCAACGCCCGCCCTCGTCGCGCGAAGCCAAGCAATAGATTGACGATGTAGACGACGGCGCCGATCACGAAGATGACGCCACCCACTCCTAGATGATGTATATCCGGCATCGCTAACCTCCTCAGTTTGTCAGCGTGTTTTCGGCAGGAGACGCGCTGCGATTTCCAAAGACGAAAGAGTCGCCACTCAAAGTCACTCGATCGTTCCCAGGCATACGTTATTGACCGCCAATGAACTCACGAAGGATATTCGTTGCTGCAGTGAGCGAGAGGTGCGTACCAAAGCGGATGAAAAAGTGATGCGGGTTCCGTCTCTCATCGCGCTCCCAAAAATTCGCCATGCCAGAAGCTGCAAGAGCGCCGCCGATGAATGAAATGTTGAACTCATCCTTCCCATTACGGTCGCCCTGGGTAACGAAGATCCGGCTCACCGCATAGGCGATTTTTGCGCCCGCACCCTTCCTGCTTGAACGGTGATAGCGCGGATCTTGCTTGAAGAGCGAGGCAAACATGAACTTCTCGAAGAAATTGGCATTCGCTCGAAACGCGAACGCCCGAGCTGCGCGTGTTCCGCTGTCTGCTGCAAAGTCGCCCGGATTGGCGTGATGGTGATTGTTTCTGGTGTCGGTCCACTCGCCATACACACCCGACACAACTGACAGAGCGTACGCGCCCGGCGAAAGAAACGACTTCTGCGCAAACAGCTTGAACTTCTCGCCCGCAGTCATCGGCGCGGTGCTTACCGGAGGAGGCGGCGGAGGCACTGGACTGTTCGGCGCTTTTCCACTAACCGTCCTCGGACGCGTGGCCACCAAGGCCAGCGAGGCCTCTGCGTCGATCGCGCCCTCGTAGAGCTTGTAAGAGAACGACCGAGGTTGGCCCTCGACCGGCGTGCGAGCGCTGGGTTCAGTGGTTGAAGCTGCTGTCGAAACGTCTCGATTGTTATCGCTACGTGGTCCATCGAACGCTCCGGCAACTGACGTTGTCAGCAACGTTACCGAGATTACGAGGATTAGATAGCGGGAAGCTTTCTTCATAGAATCACCTCGATCAAGCAGTCTCCGTCGTCACCCGCTAATGCTATCACAACCGCTTTTGTGAATTGAAGCAGAAGAGAAATTAGGAGCATTCGGATGTCCGACAAACTTCAGTTTGTCGAAAGCAGGTGGCGCAACGACACACTGAAGTGTGCCGGACAGCAACGGCGTTACATCAGCAGCCTTGTGCAGTCGTGTGGGCGAAGATAGAATCTGCCCGTCTACGAAGATCGCTCACTGGAGGTGATTCCCATGCCGCAACTTCACGCTCTTCGCTCTGTGAGAATGGCCCTCGCCGTCCTACTGGTAGCACTGTGCGCCGCGAGTTCGAGCGCTCAGCAGTCCAAACTCGGGCAGGTCAATTTCCCGACGACTGGCTCTGAAAAAGCGCAGTCCCATTTTCTGCGCGGCCTGGCGGCGTTGCACTCGTTCTGGTTTGAGGAAGCGCTAGACGAGTTTCGCCAGTCGACGGCTGGCGACTCAGACTTTGTGATGGGCTATTGGGGCGAAGCGATGGCCTACAACCATCCGCTTTGGGCTGAGCAAGACACTGAATCGGCGCGGAAGACCATCGCGAAGATCAAGGACACCTCGAAGGTTACGTCGAGGGAAAGAGCTTACGTGGATGCAGTTCGCGCGCTTTACGGCGAAGGCGACAAGCTGACGCGCGACAAGGCTTATTCGGCCGCGATGGAGAAAGTTTATCGCGCGTATCCAGATGATCTCGAAGCGGCGTGCTTTTATTCGCTCTCGCTGCTCGGCACCGTGCGTCCGGGTGACAAGGGATTTCGCCGCCAGACGCTCGCCGGAAAAATAGCTATCGACGTCTATCAAAAGAACCCTGATCATCCCGGAGCGGCGCATTACATCATCCACTCTTTCGATGATCCCGAGCACGCAATCCTTGCGCTGCCCGCGGCGCTGCGTTACGCCGAGATCGCACCGGAAGCTCACCACGCCCGTCACATGCCCGCTCACATTTTTCTGCAGTTGGGGATGTGGCCCGAAGCGGCGGCGTCGAACGAATCGGCGTGGGCAGTATCAGATGCGTGGGTGAAACGCAAAGGGCTTCCGCTCAGCGCGCGCGATTATCACAGTCTTCACTGGCTCGAGTACGTTTATCTTCAACAGGGTCGATACGCGAAGGCGGAAGAGCTTCTATCGATGAAGCGCAGCGATGTCGAGAAGTTAAAGAACGACGCCGGAGTTGGCCGTTACAACGAAGAGATGGCTGCTGCGTTTGTGGTCGAAACCGAGCGGTGGGACCTTGTGAAGAAGTTGTTCCGGTCCGGAGGCGATTCAGAAGACGCAATGGCGGGACATGCGATGCACGGCGCTCCGACCAGCGGGAGGAATCGAAGAAGCGAGATGCTGCCGATTCTTATGCGCGGGCTGTCCGCTGCAAAGGCTTCTTCGCCGGATGCAGCGCAAGACACCGCAAAGAGCATCGCCGAGCTGCGGGCGATTCGTAAACAACTTTCCGATGCCGGCGATGCTTACGCTGGAAAGTCGGCGGATATAATGGAGCTCGATATTAGTGCCGCCTCCGCGGCTGCGAAGTTGAACTACACCGAGGCCATCGACATGATGAAACGCGCGACGGCGATTGAGGAGGAGATGTCACCTCCTTCGGGCCCGCCCGGCCTGATCAAGCCTTCGCACGAATTGTTCGGAGAGATACTGCTCAGCGCCAATCGTCCGAAGGAAGCTGCTCAGCAGTTCGAGAAAGCGCTGCTGCGCCAGCCCAATCGAGCGCGGTCGTTGTTGGGCTCCGCCCGCGCGGCGGCCGGAGCAGGCGACACGAAAGCGGCTTTGGAAGCCTACTCCAAGGTCGTCAGGCAATGGAATCAGGCTGACGCGAACCTCCCGGAACGCCGTGAAGCTCAGGACTATTTGAAACAGGCGGCGGCCCGATAGGTTCTGGTAGGCAAGAGCAACAGAAAGAGAAGGACTATGTCTATTGATCGAAGAGACTTCATGAAGTTCACCGCGATGACTTCGCTGGGGATGGCTCTGGACGTGAAGACGCTTGCCGATTCGCAAGACGCAGCGGGCAGACCGATGGCCAGTCAGGCGCAGCCAATCAGTCGCGCGGAATACCTCGAGAGACAAGATACCGCGCGGCGTTACATGCACGAGGCCGGCATCGCGGCGATCTTTCTAACTGGCGGGACCAGTCTTCAGTACTTCACCGGGGCACAGTGGGGGCTCAGTGAGCGAATGTTCGCGCTGGTGCTTCCCGCGAAGGGAGAACCCGGTTGGGTTGCGCCCGCGTTTGAAAAGGGAAGAGCGCTCGAGCAGATAAAGTTCGGCGATGATGTACGGACATGGCAGGAAGACGAAAGCCCTTATCAACTCGTCGCGTCGATACTCAAGGATCGCGGTGTCGTGTCCGGGAAGCTTGGTGTCGAAGAAACAGTTCGCTTTGTTTTCGCGGATGGAATCGCCAGGGTCGCGCCCGCATTGAAGCTGACAAGCGCCGATCCGGTCACCGCTCGATGCCGGCGAATCAAGTCGGCTCACGAGATCGAGTTGATGAGGCTTGCGAATCAGATCACGCTCAAGTCGTTCGAGATCGCGCTGAAGTCTTTGAAGGAGGGAATGACTCACAATGACCTGGCGGGGAAGGTTGCTGCTGCTCACCAGCAACTTGGCGCTCGAGGCGGAGCGCTGGTCTTGTTCGCCGCCAATTCCGCCTTGCCTCACGGCACAGTTGCGCCGCAGAAGCTACGCGAGGGCGATATCGTGCTGGTCGACGGCGGATGCAGCGTCGAGAGCTACGCCTCGGACATCACTCGCACGACTGTGTTCGGCAAGCCGACCGACAAACAACTGAAGGTGTTCGATATCGTCAAACGCGCGCAAGCTGCAGCTCTAAAAACGGCTCGGCCCGGAGTCGCTTGCGAAGAGGTCGACGCGGCTGCGCGAAAAGTCATTACCGATGGGGGCTATGGTCCCGACTACAAATACTTCACGCACCGGGTCGGTCACGGCATAGGTATGGATGGACACGAGTGGACTTATCTGGTTCGCGGGAACAAGACAAAGCTCGAACCGCGAATGAGCTTCAGCGATGAGCCGGGTATTTACATTCCGGGCGAGTTCGGTGTGCGTTGCGAGGATATTATGGTTATTGGTGAAAACGGAGCGGAATTGCTGACCGGACAGGCGCCGTCGCTCGAGCATCCATTCAGTTAAAGCCGTTAGGTCCGAGAGAGAATCAGTCGAACTGAGCGTGCCAGCGAACCAACCCGCCTTCTTTTTCCAGAAACTTATCCAGTCCGGGCAGCGCCCTGATATCTGCTTTGATCGCCTCGGCGTTCGCTGTTACTGGCTGAACATCGAACGCGTCGCCGGACAAGTGCTTGCTCAGGCGACGAAGCTCCGAGTCGTCGAAACCATTTAGCACCTTCAGGAGACCCGCGCCGATCGCCGATTGTGATGTTGCCTGTGGATTGCTATCAACCCACTTCTGACAGGCAGCGCTCACCGGCGTAGGCTTGTAGGTCTGCACGATCCACTTGCGGTTTTTTACGACGTTGCTGGCCATCGCCCTCGCCTGATCGCCTTTGTCGCGCCGGCCGCTTGTGAAGATGATGCCGGGGTGTTTCGCCTTTAGTTTTAGCGCGCCGTCTTTGGCCGAGCCCCTCAGGTTCAGGCCTTCTATCACTGGATCCGTTTCAGGCATTTTGCTTCCCCTTCTTTCTACTGCCGGCTCACCCTGCGAGCGCGACGACTCTCTCGGCGGCGTCTTTCATTCCTGAAGCAGTCACGAAGCCCAGCCCCGATTGCTCGATCACTTCGCGGCCCTTCTCGACGTTTGTCCCTTCGAGACGCACGACTACGGGAACATTGATTCCTATGTTGCGCGCCGCCGCCACGACGCCCGACGCGACCATGTCGGTGCGAACGATCCCGCCGAATATGTTAACCAGCACGGCGCGAACGTTCTTATCCGACAGCAGGATTCTGAACGCGTTCTCGACTCGCTCCTGCGAAGCCCCGCCGCCGACGTCCAGAAAGTTCGCCGGCTCTCCGCCCGCGAGCTTGATGATGTCCATCGTAGCCATTGCCAGCCCGGCGCCGTTCACCATGCACCCTATGTTTCCATCGAGCTTGATGTAGTTCAAATCAAATTTCGATGCTTCGATCTCGAGCGGATCCTCTTCGTGGAGATCGCGAAGTTCGGCGTAGTCCTTGTGCCGGAACAACGCGTTGTCGTCGAAGTTGAGCTTCGCATCCAGTGCGTACAACTCACCGTCTTCGGTGAGCAGGAATGGATTGATCTCGACGAGCGATGCGTCAAGATCGACGTAGGCACGATAAAGCGCAGTCATGAACTTGACCGCTTTGCCTACAACTTCTTTTGGCAGGCCGATGCCGAACGCGAGCTTGCGCGCCTGAAAAGCCTGCAGGCCTACGGCGGGATCGATCGTCTCCTTGAGAATCTTTTCAGGCTCGTGCGCGGCGACTTCTTCTATGTCCATGCCGCCGGCCGATGAAGCCATGAAAACCAGCCGCGACGTCGCACGATCCAGCACGATGCCTAGGTAAAACTCGTGTTTGATCTTGAGACCCTCTTCGACAAGGACAGTGCGCACTTCGCGGCCTTCGGGACCGGTCTGATGAGTAACCAGTGTCATACCGATCATCTTGCGCGCGATCTCGACCGCCTCGTCGAGCGAACGAGCGAGCTTCACGCCGCCGCCCTTGCCTCGTCCGCCGGCGTGAATCTGCGCTTTGACGACGACTGGAAGACCGAGCTGTTCGACGGCCGCGGCCACTTGTTCATCGTGATTGACGACTACTCCGCGTGGCACGGTCACTCCGTACTTCGCCAGAAGGTGTTTGCCCTGATATTCGTGGATTTTCATGATTTTGGAAACGGCCAAACTTCGCGGCACATGTAAGGGCGGCCCTCCGTGGCCGCCCCTTAGTCCGGGAACGCTTCTGTCGTGCCGATGAGGGGCGGCCACGGAGGGCCGCCCTTACATGCTACTGCTGCGCGTTGTTGGAGGCGCGGCGCTGGATTGTGAACACGTAAACACCGCTCGAAAAACTACCCACGTAAGCTCGATCACGCTCGAATGGATCGAAGATGATCGTCCAAACTCTATTGGAAGGCAGCTCCACGTCGATGCGTTCCCAGATGTAGCCCTTATCCGTTGAGCGATATACTCCGCCTTTTGAATACTCCGACGCTAATACTTCGTCCGGGTTTGTTGGACTAATCACCACCGAAGTGAAATCACCCGAGGGAAGCCCCCCGCCTCGTCGCACCCATGTGCGGCCCCCGTTGGTTGAGCGAAAGATGTACTGGTTTGTCCCGACGATTACCAGCTGAGCATCGCGCGGATCCTGAGCGATGGCTTTCACCGACACGTCCGTCGGTCCCTTATCGACGTGTTGCCACGTTGAGCAGCCGTCGCTTGAGATAAACAAACCTTGCTTTGTGCCAACGAAAACTTTTCGGGGAGTGTCTTTGTGGGTCGAAACTGAAAAGACGCGGCCGTTCGACTCGTAGCCGCTTATCGTGACCTTTTCCCAACCTCTTGATTCATCAAACGTGCGATAAAGGCCGTCCATCGTCGCGGCGAGCAGGCCCAGGCGGCCGCTTTCGTCGCTGAAGCTGGTAATGTCATCGACCTCCCGGGTCAACGGCACGAATCCCGGTAAAGGAGCGAATTCAGCTTTTGCAGTCTCCTTCTTCGCTTGGCGGCGCTGAGATTGACTGATTGCGGGCGGCTTCTCTTTTGAAGTTGCGTGCTTTTTCGGAGAAGCCATAGCTACTTTGGTTGAGGCTTTCTTTGCCGGCTGGGTACTTTTCGATTTGTGACTCGACGAATGTTTGGAAGCGGGAAGCGCTTCGTATCGGCCGACTGCTGTCGGCGACCACTCGATGCTCGCATGTTTCGGCCGCGTGTTTCGAGCCGGCGCCTTACTGCGAACAGGTTTCTTGCTTCGAACGGGCGTCTTGTCGACTTTGTTTACCTGCTCTACGCCGGTGAATGACCAGCTCGAGCCGCGGTCGTTTGAGCGATATACGCCCGTGTTAGTGCCCGCGTAAATCACGTTCGGGTCATTGGGCATTTGATAGAAGGAGAATACGTCGCGACCGGCCAATCCGCGCGACGACGACTGCCAGTTCTGGCCTCCGTCCATGGACGCGAACACGCTTCCTCCCGAGCCGTCGTGGAAGACGCTCGCCAGCAGTCTTCCGCGCTCGGTTGCGTCCGGCATGATCGCGAGCACGTGGCGGTTGATGAAGCCGATATTAGAATCGGCAAAATCGTCGCCAAGATTCTCCGATGTCCGAATGCCCAGATCGTCTGTAGCGATCAATACACGGTTAGGGTTGTCCGGCGAGACCACGATCGAGCGTATCACCAGAGTCTTTGAGGTCAGCAGCATCCACTTCTTGCCGTCATCTTTTGATCGCCACAAGCCCTCGCTGGTTCCCGCAAAGATGATCTTCGGGTTGGAGGGGTGCACCAGCAGCTTATAAGTGCGTCGCGCGCTGAATGGGATTCCAGGAATCTTCATCCATTTCTCGCCGGCCGAACCGGAGCGGTAGATTCCGCTGCAAGCGTTGATGTAAACCTGTTCGGCATTCGCCGGGTTGATTGAAATCCCGAAAATGTCCGAGTCATCAATCATGCCGACGGCTTTGTAGCCGGTTTGCTTCCAGCTCGAGCCGGCATCGGTTGTCTTCCAGGGAAGGTGCCACGTACCGATGTACATTATATTCGTGTTGCGCGGGTCGATCGCGACCGATTCGATGTTACGAATCTCCTTATCACCGACGGGCGAGATGCGCTCCCACTTTTTGCCTGCGTCCGTCGAGCGAAAGACGCCGTTAAGATTGGGGTCGTCATTCGCGCTACCCGCTATCAGGAAGCTCGAGTCGGACGGCGCCATCGCCAAAGAACGAACCGACAAGCCTTTCGTACCATCGAGCAACTTCCAATGTTCGCCGCCGTCCTCGCTTCTGAAAACACCGCCTTGCTCGTCGCGCGCGACCGCCCATGCGCCCGCATAAACTGTTTTCGGGTTGCGAGGGTCGATGACGATATGATCAATCGACAGTCCTCGGCGTTCCAATCCCGGATGCAGCCGCTGCCATGTTCGAGCCCCATCTTTCGATCGAAAGATCTGCCCGTCCGAAGTGCCGAGATAGAGCACGCTGGAATCCGAGGGCGAAGCTACAAGCGAACGAACGTCTCCACCCCAGGGCCCAGTCACTTCCCATTGCCGAACTTCTGAGCCGCTCGTGCTCGACGACACAATATGGCTTGCGTCGTCGGCGCGCGTCAGCGCGACGAACGAACACACGATTAGCAAAGTGAGGATCGGGACCAAACGATAAAGTTTCATTGTATTGCGATACTCCTTGATGGTGCTGCCCGTCGGACTTGGTTCGTGCCTGTTCCTCAAGCCTGACTGAGGCGCGATGAATATACAATGGCCTGGATAGGTGATTCCAGTCCTATACCAATTTCGTAGTGGGTCCGTTTAGAGTTCGAGCTTTAGCTTGCCCGTATCCGGCAGCCTGGAGGCTGAACTCTGAACTCAAACTAAGCCACTACGACAAATTTCAACCTGGAAGCCGGTAAGGCCCTTCAACGTGCGCGACGGCAGCCTATTCAATGACCCAGGTATCGCCGCTGTTGATCAGCTTTTCCAGATTTCCCGGACCCATCTTTTCAGTGGCCGCCGTTATCTGTCCGGTAAGCATCTCTTCGTACGTCGCCTTGTTGACGTCGCGAAATACTCCGATGGGAACCGGATAGCCTGGGTACTCCATGCGCGCAAGCATGTAGGCCAGGTATGAATCAGGCGCTTTTTCGTCGTGCACGATGAGGTCGGATTCGCTTATTCCGTTGCCAAGCTCGACAACCTCGAGGTGCATGTCGCTATTGCGCATTCTGATGCCGTGATTGTGCTCTTTGCCGAACACAAGAGGCTTGCCGTGTTCGAGCTCGATCATCGTTTCGTCTCGCACACCGCGCTCGGTGAACATGTCGAAAGCATGATCGTTGAAGATGTTGCAGTTCTGGTACACCTCGACGAACGACACGCCTTTGTGATGCATCGCTCGTTCGACGGTCATCTGAAGGTGCGACGTAAACGTGTCCACCGATCTCGCGACAAACGTAGCCTCTGCTGCGAGCGCCACTGAGAGCGGATTCAGTGGATAGTCGATCACGCCGTAGGGCGTCGACTTCGTCTTCTTGCCGAACTCAGAGGTAGGTGAGTACTGGCCCTTGGTGAGGCCGTAGATCCGGTTGTTGAACAGGATGATATTGATATCGAGGTTCCGGCGTATCGTGTGGATCAGATGGTTGCCGCCGATTGACAGCGCGTCTCCGTCGCCGGTGATTACCCATACAGACAGCTCGGGGTTCGACGCTTTGATTCCGGTGGCAATCGCCGGGGCTCGCCCGTGAATGCTGTGAAACCCGTAGGTGTTCATGTAATACGGGAAGCGGCTTGAACAACCAATGCCTGACACGAAGACGGTGTTCTCGCGTTTAATACCGAGTTCCGGCATCACCTTTTGTATCTGGGCGAGTATCGAGTAATCACCGCAGCCCGGGCACCATCTGACTTCCTGATCCGAGACAAAATCTTTGCGAGTAAGCTTGACCGGTGGAACCGGTGAGCCGCCTCCGTTTGTAGGTATGTTTGCATCAGTACTCATAATGTTTTTCCCCTCTAAGCAGACAGGCAGTAATCGTTGATCTCAGTGTCGGTGCGTGCTGGCGCTTCAATCCTCATACACCTCGTTCATCTTAGCCGTAAGCTCGCTGATCTTGAACGGCTTGCCCTTCACCTTCGGGAATGAAATCGCCGGCACGAGGTAGCGAGCGCGCATCAACATCGCGAGTTGTCCGAGATTCAGTTCCGGAATCAGGACTCGATCGAACCGTCCGATTATCTCTCCAAGATTGCTCGGGAATGGGTTCAGATACCGAAGATGGACGCTCGAAACGGATTTGCCGCTACGCTGCATTTCTTCGACTGCCGAAGTAATTGATCCGTATGTCGAACCCCAGCCAACAACGAGCAATCTGCCCTCGGGCTCGCCGAATATTTCGAGGTCCGGGATGTCGTAGGCGATCCGCGCGATCTTTTCAGCGCGGGTCAAAACCATGTGCATATGGTTTTCAGGCTCATAGGAAACGTTGCCGGTTATGTCTTCTTTTTCGATCCCACCAATGCGATGTTCCAGGTCAGGCGTGCCGGGGACCGCCCAGGGTCGCGCCAGCGTCTCGGGATCGCGACTGTACGGATGGAAACCATCGGCGTCGGTGGCCAGCTTCACCTCGAATCTTGGTAACTGATCCATCGAAGGCAATCGCCACGGCTCTGCGCCGTTGGCAAGGTAGCCGTCCGAAAGGTAAATCACGGGAAGCATGTGCTTCGTCGCAATGCGGAATGCTTCAACAGCCATCTGGAAGCACTCACCGGGAGTGGATGGAGCGACGATCGCCACGGGACACTCGCCGTTTCTCCCGAACATCGCCTGCAGCAGGTCCGCTTGCTCGGTCTTTGTAGGCAAGCCGGTTGATGGGCCGCCGCGCTGGACGTCTACGATGACCACTGGAAGCTCGGTCATCACCGCGAGTCCGATCGCTTCGCTCTTGAGCGCCAGGCCAGGCCCGCTCGTTCCGGTCAATCCCAAATTGCCGGCGAACGACGCGCCGATTGCCGCGCACATTGCAGCGATCTCATCCTCGGCCTGAAAAGTTTTCACCCCGAAGTTCTTGTGAATCGAAAGTTCGTGAAGAATGTCCGACGCAGGAGTAATCGGGTAACTGGCATAAAACAGCGGGCGTTTTGCGAGCACGGACGCCGCTACAAAGCCAAGCGCTGTCGCCTCGTTGCCGGTTATGTTTCGATACTTTCCCGGAGCAATCGCCGCCCGCCGCACCCGGTAGTGTGTAGTGAATATCTCAGCGGCTTCAGCATACGCGAATCCCGCCTTCAGCGCCGTCAGATTGGCGGTCTGGACTTCAGGCTTCTTGAACTTTGTTTCAATCCATCGCTGAGTCGGCTCAAGCGGCCGATCGTACAACCAGTACATCATCCCCAACGCCCAGAAATTCTTGCAGCGATCGATTTCTTTTGACGGCAACTTAACCGTGTCCCGAAGCGCCGCGCGGTTGAGCGTGGTGATCGGAAGCTTGAACACTCGATACCCGCCAAGGCTTCCGTCCTCGAGCGGGTTCGTTTCGTACCCGGCTTTCTTCAGGTTGTTCTCATTGAAGGCATCCGTGTTCGTGATCAGAATCCCGCCCTGCTCCAGGTCCGCAAGGTTCACCTTTAGCGCGGCCGGGTTCATCGCCACCAGCACATTGGGTTCGTCGCCCGGCGTGCGGATATCGTGATGCGAGAAGTTCAGTTGAAATCCCGAAACGCCCGGGAGTGATCCGGCAGGCGCGCGAATCTCAGCGGGGAAGTCGGGCAAGGTCGAGATGTCGTTGCCGACAATCGCAGCAGTGTTGGTGAACTGCGTGCCGGTGAGTTGCATTCCATCGCCCGAGTCTCCGGCGAACCGTATCGTCACCGTCTCTAACTCTTCGATGTGTCTATCTTCGACGTTGTTCAGGATCGTCACTGATTCCATGATTGCTTATTCCTTTTGTGAATGAGGTCGGAGCCCGGTCACCCCATCATGTTCATCCAGTTCGATGTTTGAGGTACGTTCAGAACTCGAAATTCTACACAAGAACATATTACTACGCAAAGGAGCTGAGCTGAAGCCGTCGTTGGTTGGAGTGCTCATCCCTCTGCACTAGAATTCATAAGAAAGGTGCACAATGTGTGCAGCGTTTTTGCCGCATAACATGTAAGTGCGGCCCTCGGTGGCCGCCCCTGTTTGCCAATGTTTAAGCCAACCAAAAAGGGGCGGCCACCGAGGCCCGCACTTACATGAGTCGCGAGCTAATATTGGAACTCCGATGGCTCCCACGTCGAATAATAAAGGACGAAGGTGTTTGGAATCTTAGTGTGCCGCCAGGTTCATCTAGAAACGTTCTTCGGGAGGTAATGAGGATGAGAATGAGAATCTACGTTTATTCGCTGGGGATTGCTTTGGCGCTGTTATTGAACCAACGGGCCGCCGTAGCTCAACAAGGTCCCAATCAGTCTGACTTGACGATCGACGCCGCAACGCGCACGGCCGTGATCGAAGGCGCGCTGAAGAATCTGAACAGTTATTACGTCTTTCCTGAAACCGCCAAAAAGATGGAGCAGGCGGTTCGAGAGCGACTCGCTCGGAAAGAATACGATCAGATCACAAGCGCAAAGGCGTTAGTCGCCGCGCTTCAGGGCCATCTGCAGGAAGTCAGCCACGACAAACATCTGCGCATGATGTACAGCGCGGAGCCGTTGCCTCCCGAGCGCACGGAAAGTGACGACCACGAACCCGGTCCTGAAGAGCTTGCGAGACAACTCGAGTTCATGCGCACGGTGAATTTTGGGTTTGAGAAAGTCGAACGATTACCCGGTAACATCGGATACATTGATCTGCGAGGATTTCAGGCTGCGCAATATGGAGCAGAGACGGTTGTAGCCGCGATGAACTTCCTTGCCAACACGGATGCGCTGATCATCGACCTCCGGCGCAATGGCGGCGGCGAGCCGGCGATGGTTGCGTTGATCTCGAGCTACCTCTTCGGTCCCGAGCCGGTGCACTTGAACGATTTGTATTTCCGTCCCGACGACAGCACTCACCAGTGGTGGACGCTGCCCTACGTTCCCGGCAAACGTTATGGTGACAAGAAAGAAGTGTACGTGCTCACCAGCAAACGAACTTTCTCAGCGGCGGAGGAGTTCACCTACAACTTGAAGAACCTGAAGCGCGCTACGATCATCGGAGAAACGACTGGAGGCGGCGCGCATCCGGGCGGGCCTCGACGCATCAACGAGCACTTTGCGGTCTGGGTCCCTTCTGGCCGGGCGATCAATCCGATCAGCAAAACAAATTGGGAAGGCACGGGCATCAAACCCGACGTTGAAGTTCCAGCCGACCAAGCCTTAAAGGTTGCGCACATCGCCGCGATGAACAAAGTGTTGGAGAAGGTCACAGTTCCCGAGCGGCGCGATGCAATCAAACACGGAATCGAGGGTCTTCAGAAAGAACTGGACGAGATGAAACAGACTCCCAGGAGCGATCGTTGAACAGCTAGCTTGAGAATCGATGGCGATAACTCGACACCGGTGGGTGGCTCCGAATCGGGCAACGAAGACGTGACCGGTTAATGACTACGTCCGGGCCGCAACTCTGGGTCGAGAGACGAAACCCATCGGGTTGCTTTGCTAGTGAAGGCGTAGTACCGTGCAGATTCGTCAAATCAGCGTCATCCGTGGTCTATTCGACTATAATTAGGAGAATTATTTCGAACCATAGACCGCGGATGACCCTGATTTGACGGATTCGCACGGATTCTCGCGCTAGCTGGTCGGCGTATTTGATTGGTCGCCTGAACACACGGCTCAATCGTTATTGTTTCTGCCCTGGCGTTGGATCCAATCCAATTCCTTCGTTCCTTGACACTCTTCGAGCGCGCTACTCATAATGAGCGCTCACCAAACAACCAAATCCTAAGAGGAGTGACCCCGCTTCAGATGCCAGAAAACGAAAGTCTCTATGCCGGACTCGATTCCTACATCAATGGCTCACGCAATGAATTCGAAAGCAAGCTCCGCGAAATAGTCGAAATCCCCACAATCAGCATGGACCCCGAGCGCAAGGACGACATTCGTCGAGGGGCTGAGCTTGCGCGCGGGTATATGGAATCCATCGGCGCTCAAACTGAAATAGTCGAAACGCCCGGGAATCCGGTAGTGTTTGGGCGGATTCAGGCCGGCGCGAGTGATCCGACGCTTACGATCTACAATCATATCGACGTTCAGCCGGCCGATCCCGAAGAGTGGCATAAGGCGCCGTTCACGTTCTTCAATCAGGATGGCCGCTACGAAGGGCGCGGTACAACAGATGACAAAGGCCCCGCTCTCTCCGCAATGACCGCGGCGCGTTACGCCGTACAGAATCAGGTACCGTTAAACATCAACTTCGTCTGGGAGCTCGAAGAAGAAATCGGCAGCCCGAACTTCGAGCACTTCATCACGAACAACGTTGACCGCTTGAAGTCCGATTCGATTCTGGTCAGCGATACGATCTGGATCTCTCGTGACAGGCCGGCGATTCCCTACGGTTTGAGAGGCGCGATGATGTTCACCCTGACGCTCGAGACCGGCGCCAAGGATGTTCATTCGGGTTTGACCGGCGGTCCCGCCCGCAATCCGATCGGTGAACTTTGTAAGTTAATCTCGAAGTGCTACGACGCGGACACCGGTCGCGTTAAGATCAAAGGCTTTTATGATGACGTCAAGAAAGCGACTAAGAAGGAAGTGAAGAGCTTTCTTGATTCGGGATTTACAACTAAAAAGTTCAAGGCTGCGCACGAGCTGAAGAAACTTCGCTTCAACGACGCCGAACGCGTTTTGAAAGCGATAATGGCAGAGCCGACTTTTGAAGTTCACGGGATAACCGGCGGCTATCAGGGGCCCGGCGTCAAGACGATCGTGCCTTATCGTGCGCAAGCCAAGATCAGTTGCCGGCTAGTGCCGGATCAGAACCCGAAGCACGTCTTCAAGCTCGTTCGCGACTTTGTGAAAAAGCACAGCCGCGATGTTGTAGTGGAGTTCGAGTCGGCGCTTGGGCCTTACACTGGTGAGTTCTCGGGGAAGTACGCGGACGCCGCAGCCGAGGCGATGAAATACGCTTTTGGCCGCGCTCCGGCGTTCACTCGCGAGGGCGGTTCGATCGGCGCGGTGGTAACGATGAAGAAGTATCTTGAAGCGCCGATAGTATTCCTCGGTTTGTCGCTGCCCGAGCACGGCTATCATGCGAAGAATGAAAACTTTGATTGGCAGATGGCGTCGGGCGGCATAAAGATGTTCGTGCGGTATTTCGATCAGATAAGCCGTCTCTCACACTAGTGGATTAATCGGTAGTCCTGCATGGGCGGTCCTCCGTGGCCGCCCCTCTTCCGTCCAACGAGCGCCGTATGTAAAAGAGGGGCGGCCACGGAGGACCGCCCATGCAGGAGTGCCCTTAATCGCTATCGAAATCTTTGTTACAAGTCACCAGTCCTTTCTTAAGCCCAATGAGTGAACAAAGTCATCACAACCGCGCCTGGGCGCTTCTGTTTGCGCGCGGAGTCCTGGGATTCATTTTCTTCATGGCCGGCGTCTACAAGGTCTTTCAGATGGGCCCGCTCGGTCACGCTCGGCACTACTTCGTTGAGCCTTATGCCGGTAGCTTCCTGCCGGCGTGGTCGCTTTGGGTTGTAGGAACGATCATTCCGATAATCGAACTAGTTGCCGGGTTGCTGGTGATCGTTGGGTGGAGAACTCGTGATGCGCTCGTCGCGCTTGGTTTCATCCTAGTAGTCGTTACGTTCGGCCATCTTCTCAAAGAACCGCTCTACGAGTTTCACACGCACGTGATCCCGCGTTTGGCTTTGTTGCTTTTTGTGCTGATGCTGCCACGCGAAGCCGATCGCTTTTCACTGGATTACCTGGTGACCTGGCGAAGAGCGAGGCGGGCGTCTTAACTGCCTGTTCATTTGATGCGAAGAATTCTGCTCGCGCTCCTCATTCTGGTATTGCCAACTGCGACGGCTCTCGTTGTTTATCTTGTCGTCAATAAGAAAGTCCCGACCAGCCGTGATGCTATAGGCTCGGTCACGACCATCGCCGGGGCCGGACATTCCGGTGTCGAAGACGGGCCCGCAAGATCGGCAAGCTTCAGTGATCCGTTTGGAGTTGCGGTTGATAGGCGCGGGGCAGTGTTCGTCTCCGACGGCGGGGAAGGCAATCGCATCAGGCGAATCACTACCGACGGCAATGTGGAAACGATTGCCGGATCGACAGAAGGATTCGCCGATACCGACGCTCACCACGCGCAGTTCAACACTCCTTCGGGCATCGCGATTGATCGAAAGGGCAACATCATCATTGCGGATACTTCGAACAATAGGATTCGCAAGATCGCGGCTGACGGCAAAGTGACAACTCTCGCAGGCAGCGGCGGCGCGGGTCACAGGGACGGCCCGCCAGGCGAGGCGCAATTCGATGGCCCGATCGGAATCGCGATCGATAAGCAAGGCAGTGTCCTTGTCGCTGACACATACAGTGACCGGATACGAAAAATATCTGCCGACGGCGTGGTGACTACGATTGCAGGCCTCGACGCGCCGGGCTTCACCGATGGCAACGCCGCGACAGCGGCTTTTAACACGCCAAGCGGCATAACCGTCGACAGTCTCGATAATATTTTCGTCGCGGATACGGGGAACTCCGCGGTGCGAAAGATCACTCCGCAGGGAGAAGTCTCCACGATTATTTTGACCTCGCGAGGTGAGACTCAGAGTAACCCACCGCACCTGAGGCATCCGGTCGGGATAGTCGTAACTCACGATGGATTCCTTTTTGTGAGTGATGCCGGTCGCGTGATCAGAATCGCGCCTGACGGCGAGGCTGAAACGTACGCGGGTAGCGCAAGTGGCTTTGCCGACGGCATCGGTGCTCAATCGCGTTTCAGCAGGCTCGCGGGCCTGGCAATTGACAAGGGAGGCAACCTCTTTGTTGCGGACTCGCAGAACTACTTGATCCGCCATATTGAGCCGAAAGGATCGAAACCTCCTGTGTCGGACACGGTGCCCTCCATACCCGCGGCGGTCTTCGTCCAGCCGGGAGCTGAACCGATGTCTCCTGATGTGATCCCTGACCTGAGTGCTTCAATGCTGAACGTGGGTCAGACCTTTCCCTGGCCTATTCAACCACAGAATCAATGGCACGAGGTCGCCGGAGTTGTGGGCGAAGCGAGAGGCGCACCGGGTGGTGTTGCGCTCGATCACATTCACAGCGGACTCGACGTGCGGGGCAATCAAGGCGAGCCGGTTCTTTCGGTGATGGATGAAAAAGTCAGCGCGCCGATCGCTGCGTGGGACTTTGGCGGAGCAGGCGAAGGCATTCAAGTCGGGTTGATGAGTTACATTCACACCCGCATCGGACGCAATGAACGCGATGAGATCCAGAATCCCGACAAATTCAAATTGGAGATTGATAGCGCCGGAAAGACTGTCGCCGTGCGCCTTCGTCGCGGGACCAGATTCAGGGTTGGAGATTTCATCGGTACGATAAATCGGCTTTATCACGTGCATCTGAATCTCGGTCCGCGAAACGCGGAGGCGAACGCGCTCGCGTTTCCGTTCGCGGAGTTCAAGGACACGGTGCCTCCGACGATTGAGCCTGATGGGATTGAAGTTGTGAACGCGAGTGGCGCCGCTTTTAAGGAAAGACGGAACGGTCGCTTAGTGATCTCGGGAGACGTCGATATAGTAGTAAGCGCCTACGATCGGGTCGATGGTAACGTTGCAACTCGGAAGCTGGGATTGTATCGAATCGGCTACCAACTGCTCGATGCGAATCACGGCCCAGTTGCAGGATTCGAACTTCCTTTGATGAACATCGAGTTCAAGCGGCTTCCGTGGAATCCGTCATCCGTGTTCTACGCTTATGCATCGGGCAGCGGCGTGACCGCTTACGGGACGCCGACCAGGTTTCGATACATAGTGACCAATCTTGTTCGCGATGGTGAAGCGATGGACGGTTTCCTGCGAACGTCAAGCCTTGCGCCCGGGGACTACATCATCAAGGTGATCGCTGTAGATTACGCCGGCAATAGCGCTACCGGACCAGCGACCGAGCTTGCAATCACAGTTAAGAATTAGCTCGGGCTCTTTAACGCAAGACGCAAAGACACGAAGCCCGCAAGCCAGAAGGAGCGTTGCGTCCTTCGCCTTTGCGTCTTTGCGTTGAATGTCACACTGTGATAATAGGAGCGAGAATATGAACCCAACAGACTCGCCCCAACCGGTTGTCGCAGTGTCATCTCTGCCCGGGCCGGAGCCAAGCCGGGTTCACTTCCAGGTAGCTGTTACAACCTATGATGGAAATCACATCACCCTCAACGGCTACCGAATGCCGAATGAAGGCGCGCAGCCAGTGATCCTTTGGCCTGGCTTTTACCAGAATGGTTTTTGCTTTGATCTGATCGAAAGTGGCGGAAGCCTGGCCGAGTATCTCTGGCGAGATGGATTGGACCTCTGGGTCATTCATTCGCGAGGCACGGGCGGCTCCACTGGACGCAGTCTGTTCTGCACGCTCGATGACTACGCCGCCTCAGATATTCCGGCCGTTATTGATTACGTTTCTCAGAAAGCTGGACGGAAGCCGATTTACGTCGGGCATAGCGAGGGCGGCAATACCGCGCTGATGAGCTTGATGGGCGCATGCAAACGAGCTGATGGCACGATTACGCTGTCCGACGAGGAGACCGCGGCCCGTCAATCCAGGCTCAAAGCGCTTGTCACACTCGGCAGCTTTCTCGATTTCACTTTCAGCAAGCCGCCGGCTCTTCATGACTTCGTCAAGAATGGAGTGATTATTACTGTCTTTGGAAAGAGAGTTCGAGTCATCAGATCTTCGCTGATTTTGAAGGTGATTCACATTCTCAACTTCGTCCCGGTACCTGTGAGTTACAGGCTGCGAGAAAAGATGCTTGCAAAGCGGTACGTCAGGATTCTGCTTGCGCCTCTGACGGTCATATTGAACTTTTCGGCGAGGCTGAAAGTCTGGGAGTTCCTCTATCACATTCCGAACGTTGGCGACGAGGCAAAGCGTTATCTCTTCTACAGAACTCAGGAGGGAACATTTTGGGGAATTCTCGCTCAACACTACAGGGCAATTGCGGGAGGAGCGATGCTATCCTTTGATGGCAACGTAAATTACTCCGCGAACTATCATCGTCTGACGCTGCCGGTATCGTTTGTCTCTATGGAATTCGACGCGCTTGCTGACCCGGTAAAGATGAAGGAATCGATGTTCGACGCTGTCTCAAGCAGCGAGAAGTTCTACACCGAATGGATAGGGCAGGGGCATGAGGATTTCTTCATGAATGCGGCGTACTTTCCCGAGGCGCTGGAGGCGATTCGGAAAGTGTGCTGAGCTGAGTCAGGCTAAACAACTATCGACAGGTCAACTCGCCAAAACAATTCCTGGTGTTCGGTTATTGAGTTGCTGACTTGTAACGTCTGGTCAGTCCTCTGCGGTCCTTTGCGCTGGGTATTGAAGGAGCAAGACCCAATACTCAGCGCAAAGCCGCAAAGGACCGCAAAGCGCGCGGAGGTTATTAAGCAAGGCAGAATCCGAACCCTACCAAAACATTCTCGACAAAAATGAGGAGCGCAGCTAACATAGGGTCGTTCGCACGGCGGTAGAATTAACCGTCGCAAGGTTTGGTTCAGGAGCGCGTCTTCTCTGTTCGGAAATGTCTGCCAGCTTCCACTGCTCGACTCTCTTCCGGGTGGCAAAAACGAGTTCCTTCTAAAAGTTTCGTCAGAAACTCAGGAGAGGCAATGAGAATATTCGTTGGAAATCTGTCGTATCAGACGACAGAGGATCAACTCGCCGATCTGTTTGCAGAAGCAGGTCCAGTTGAGTCGGTTACCATAGTGACTGACCGTGATACCGGTCGCTCTCGAGGCTTCGCTTTCGTCGAGATGGATAGCGAGGCAGCAAACAAGGCTATCGAAAAGTTCAACGGTGTTGAGCTGAACGGCCGGGCGATCAACGTCAATGAAGCCCGCCCGCGACCCGAGCGCAACTTCGGCGGCGGTGGGGGTGGAGGCTACGGTGGAGGGCGCGGCCAGCGTCGCGAACCGCGCTGGTAAGCCGCTATTTGAAGAATGAAAAAGGCCGGTCTCCCCGGCCTTTCGCCAGCATTCCCTCGCAGATCTCGCTGATCACCCGACCCGGTTCGGATTTATCTACTCCTCACCCGATTCACATATTTACAAAACGCATCATTGCCTCGGGGTACCGCGTACCCGCCGCGCCGCCTTTGGGCGCCAGTTCATCGATGCGAGTAATGTCCTCGTCTGTAAGCCGAATCTCAGAAGCTGCCGCGTTCTCTTCGAGGTAACGGCGACGCTTCGTCCCGGGTATTGGCACAATATCTTCGCCCTGAGCCAGCACCCACGCCAGCGCGAGCTGCCCCGGCGTCACTCCCTTCTCTCGACCGATCTCAGAAACCCGAGCGACCCGCTCCAGATTCTTTGCGAAGTTGTCTCCCTGGAACCGCGGTGAGTAGCGACGGAAATCATCAGGAGCCAGATCGTCGATTGTTTTCAGCTGACCAGTCAGGAAGCCGCGACCGAGCGGGCTGTACGCGACGAAACCGATCCCCAGCTCGCGAACCGTCGACAGGATTTCGTCCTCCGGATCGCGACTCCACAGCGAGTATTCAGTTTGAAGCGCACTGATCGGATGAACCGAGTGAGCTCGGCGAATCGTATCGGGAGCCGCTTCGCTGAGACCCAGATAACGCACCTTGCCGGCTTCAACCAACCGGGCCATCGCTCCGACGGTATCTTCGATCGGCACGTTGGTGTCAACGCGATGCTGATAGTAGAGATCGATGCACTCGATACCCAGCCTCTTCAGCGAACCGTCGCAGGCTTTAGCAACATATTCCGGACTACCCTCAATCGAGCGTACTGCCGGATCATTCGGATCACGTTTAATGCCGAACTTCGTCGCGATGATGAGTTCATTGCGTCGCTCGCGAAACGTTCTACCTATCAGCTCCTCGTTCTTGTAAGGACCGTAAGCGTCGGATGTGTCCAGGAAATTGATGCCAAGTTCGAGCGATCGATTGAGCGTCGCGACGGACTCTGCCTCATCTGTCGCTCCGTAGAACTCGGACATGCCCATGCATCCGAGGCCTTGTTCTGAAACAACCAGTCCCTGCGTTCCCAGCTTTCGTTTGTTCACTTGCTCCTCCGTTGACGATGTTTGTAGTTCGGCCTCAAGGCTAGAGAATCCTGTAAGGGCGGCCCTCCGGGGCCGCCCCTCTCTTGTAGGCCAGGACGCTTGAACTTGCGAAGAGGGCGGCCACGGAGGGCAACCCTTACATAGCTCAGGCGGAAGTTTGTAAACGATTGGCTCTGAAGTTTCGTCGAACAAACTTTCGGCAGAAGGCCCGGGCTACGAGCCATTCACTGGCCATCCTTCCTCATCATCGCGTCGCGCTTCGCCTTGAACTCAGTTCCAGGCTTCCATTCGGGATACTTGTCTGCATTTGCGACGCGATATCCAACCGTCATGAATAGACGCAAGTCTTCGACTGCACCCGACATATCCCAGTCGGGCTTAATCTCGTCCGAAGGTTTGTGATAATCGTGCACCGTGTACTCGTCGCGCTTCTTCATTCCCCAACCGGCGGGTTTGCCGATGTAATCAATGCCTGATCCCGGGTCCAACGCGGGAACACCTTCTTTCGCGAAGTTGAAATGGTCCGAGCGATAATAGAATCCCTTTTCCGGTTCGGCATCTGGTCGCAGCACTCGCCCGTGTTCAGCCGCTGCCACTCGAAGCACGTCGTCGAGCGTTGAGTTGCCGAGCCCAACAACCGTGATGTCCTTTGTGGGACCATACTGATTCAAGCCGTCCATATTTATTTCAGCGACTGTCTTGTTCAGAGGATAGATTGGATTCTCGGCATAATACTTTGACCCGATTAATCCCTTCTCTTCAGCGGTGACCGCGACGAAAAGAATCGAGCGGCGCGGCGGTTTTGGAGAAGCCTTGAATGCACGAGCTACTTCAACCAACCCTCCGCAGCCCGAGGCGTTATCGAGCGCGCCGTTGTAGATTTTGTCGCCCTTCTCATTCGGTATGCCTATGCCGTAGCCGTCCCAGTGTGCGGTGTAGATTACGTACTGATCCTTCAGCTTCGGATCGGACCCTTCGAGCTTTCCTACAACATTGGTTGAATTGATGCGGCGAATCTTTTGCTCGAGCGCCAGTTTCGCATGCGCGCCAAGAGCGACCGGCTTGAAATCCCTGCGGACGGCCCGCTTCTTCAGCTCGTCGAAGTCGAATCCCCCGGCTCGCATTATCTCTCGAGTCTTCGGCTCGGTAATCCAGCCCTCGACGTTGACTCGCGACATATTGTTGTCCTTCGCGACCAGATCGAAGTTCTCGACCACCATCATTCCGCGGGCAACCGCCCAGGGATAAGCCGCGGGACCTGAATTCGTCTTGTCATCCCACTCGTGAATGATGAGAACCCCCGCGGCGCCTTTCTCAGCGGCGATTTCGTACTTGTAGGTCCATCGCCCGTAATACGTCATTGCGCGGCCCTTGAACATCTTTTGGTTGAGCCTGGCCGGGTTCTTCGGATCGGCAACCGGCGGATCGTTGACTAACATCAGCAAGACTTTTCCGCGAACATCAACGTCTTTGTAATCGTCCCAACCGTATTCGGGAGCTACAACGCCGTAGCCGACAAAGACCATTTCGGAGTCGAAGCCTCCTTTCTCAATAAGGCGGACTGTTCTCGCCACGAAGTCGTCCTTGTATTTGAGCTTCATTTCTTTGGCGCCGACTTTGACTTTCAGCTCGGCGTCCTGCTTTGTAGTGATACCCGCGAGCGGGACCTTCTGAAAATAAGTGCCGTCGGTGTTGCCCGGCTCGAGGCCGGCCTTTTTGAACTGATCGGCGATGTAGTTGATGGCAAGTTCTTCACCGTGGGTCCCGGGACCGCGCCCTTCGTACTCATCCGAAGAGAGAGTCTTGATGTGACTCATCACGCCGCCAGCGGTTATCGCGTCGAGCGCTACCTTGGAAGGTCCGTGTGGCGACGCCTTATGAGTCGTCTTTTGTGCAACGCCGCTCAAAGCGAGCGTCGCGATGATCAGCACAGACCATGTAAATCGTTTCACGTATGATTCCTCCAAAGATTATTAAACAGCGGTAGAGGTAAGATCGCCAAGCGCTTCGCGGTGAAGTTCAGAGTTCAAGCTTTAGCTTGCCGTCCTTCGACGCCCCAGGCTCAAGAGCAGACTAAAGCTTGAACTCTGAACTTCAAATTGATGCGATACCAAAGCGCTCCGACGAGTTCTATCGAGTGGCGCTTGTCGAGATTGCATTAAACAAGAAGGGAAGCGTAGCGATGCTCTGGCCTCGATACTGCGGACGGAATGCGAACAATATCACACGGCCCTTGCCGCGCTTCGCTTCGACAATGGCGCCCTTGTTTGCGAGCTTCTCCGCGCCAAGAAGCCAGCCCGACAGCAGCAACTCTTTCGAATCCGCAAACCGGGCGATAACTCGCGCATCGTCGCTCGTCGGTTCCAGAGCAATAGAGCCTTCCACCCAGGCGATGCTTTCGTCCTTGCTGGATTCGAGTAACGGTGCGTCTCGAGTGATCGGACTGCTGGTGTCGAGCTTGATCTTGAGAATCGAGCCGGGACAATAGAAATCTTTCGCGGGCACTCCCTCAAGAACATTCTTCACCGGCACTCCGATATGGTCGATTGCAAATTGCGAAGCCTCGTTGAGCGTGATGATCGTGCCGCCGTCTTCGACGAACTTCTTAAGCGAGTCTACGCCGGCTTGTCCAAGCCCTCCCGCGACATCAGCAGGATAGTGGTCTTTGGAAAGTCCGTTGAAGATTTGCTGCGAGCTTTGCGCCGGTATGATGATGCAATCATATTTCGAGCGAAGACTCCCAAGCGAACCCGCGAGGTTCTCGGCCGATTCCTTTGTGAACTTCCCGCTGATCTGACCTCGATCATTGATCTTGCTGTTGATTACCGGCGCTGACTTAACCTCGTTGTTAAACACGATGGCAAGATAGTCCCTAATGTGTTTACTAGTTGCGTCGGAAAATCGCTTGGCGCCGTCAGGCGTAAGCGAAAAATCTATCTGGTACTCTGACCTTATGTACGGCGACGGGTTTGCGGAGACGTCGCGCATATCGAGCCCGGTGACTACCGGGTTCTTCGCGACCACTACCCAACCTTCCTTGCTCGGTCCGCCGGCGTCAGGACGATCACGGTAGTAGGCTGTTTCCCATTGAGTTGTGTACGGATCACCGCCGGGCGGAGTGGTCTTGGCCGCTGCTTCAGCCTCTTCTTTGGTGGGGTACGGAATCTGAGTACCTTTTGCCACAAGCCTTAGCTCCAAATGCCCGGTGCGGATCTCGGAGTCCTCGAGAGGCCTGTAACCCAAATCGAGAGTCGACGTTACTTTGAACTGATTGAACATCCAGCGAGTCCAGCCTTCATCCATCGAAGCCGCATGACTCTTATACAATCCGACTCGAACGGACCGCGGTGTGCCGCCTCCGGCGAAGGGGCCTTCAAAGACTATTACCTCGCGGTCCGGTAACGCGAATGAATGATTGATCTGAGCAACGTCAATGCCCATCAACAACGGCAACGTATGCGCCGTTACATCATAAGGACGACGGGGCGGGCCATCAGGATATTCACGTAGGTCTGGATAATGCTGGCGCTCAAGCAACGTCTTTGCGAAAGAACCGTACGGTTGCTGCATGAGAATGATCCTGGAGCCGCGGGGATATTGCTTTCCGTCGGCCTCAAATGATCCGCCTGCCTCTAAGATCTCGACTCCGCCGCGCTTCAAAATCGTCTCGACCGTCGATTGTCCAATGCGGGTCCAATAATTCTGGCTGTTCGCCGGCGGAAGCAAGAAAGCAAACGCTTCACCCGGCTTTCTTTCACGCACCGCTTCTTTCCCAACGCGATAGAAGTCTCTCACCCACCGCTCCCGATACCGCGCGGCGTTTCTCAACAACGCGAACGCGCCCGCTTGCATGTAGTCGACTATGTTGGCCAGCTTCCATTCGCCGCCCGGCCACACAAGAGGGAAGTTCCAGCTTCGGACCTTTGGATCGACGCCGATCTGCGGGGTCAGCTTTTCAAAAGGAACAGTCGCCGGCGACGCGATTCTCGCCGAAGCGGTCTCGCTCAGAATCCTGATCCCACCGTGATAATGCTGATAGGCTCGCGAAGGCGACCATGCGTCATAAACACCATCAATGACGACTCCGGCTTTGCCTTCAGCAGTAAGCTCCCAGGCCATCGCCGAGCCCATGAAGTTCACACCCGCCTGAAGAATCGGCGAGACGTTTGGCTCCCACGGATCGACGTAGGGCGGAAGAAAGAATCGCGAACCAGTGTCACCCTGCTGGTGGATGTCGTGGACGATCTGCGGATGCCAGACGTTGTGAACTTTGTCGACGGTAAGCTGAGTCTCAACCTGAGTGAACGCGTACCAGTCGCGATTGTTGTCGTGCCCCGTGTAGTGGTGATAAAGCTCAGGCGGATTACTTCCTTCAGCCGAAGTGCCGAGCGTTTTGTCGTACCAGTTCTTGACTATGTCGTTGCCGTCGGGATTGAGCGAAGGCACAAGCAGCACGATGCAGCGGTCGAGTATCTCACGAGTCTCGGGCGAGTCATCCGACGCGAGCTTGTGAGCAATGTTCATCGACACGAGATTGCCTCCGACTTCGGTCGAGTGAATTCCGCACGTGATCAACACTATCGTGCGGCCTTCGGCAATGAGCCTCTCGGCTTCGGCGTCATTGCTGTTGAAGATGCGAGGATCGGCGAGCTTGCGTTGGATCTCTTTGAAGCGATCGAGCCGGGCCAGATTCTCGGGCGACGAAATTGTTGCCAGCACGAATGGTCGTCCGAGCGTTGTCTTACCCAGCTCTTCGAACTTAACGCGATTGCTCGCGCGCTCGAGTCGCTTAAAGTAGTCAACTATTTGAGACCAGGCCGCGAGCTTGCGATCATCTCCCGGAGTAAAGCCGATCACGTCGCGCGGCGACGGGACGCCTGACTTTGGCGCTACGGCTACTGTTTGTCCGGATTTTGATTGGGGCCTGTTCGCCAGGCGAGTCGATTGAATAGCCAAGGCATTAATTGCTGCAATGCCATTCGCCGCCAGGTCGCCCGCGGAGAAAATGGTTAGGGTTACCAGAAGGAAGTGAGGCAGGCGATGGCCGGCCCGCATTGATTTATGCGCGCTCCGCAAATGATTCATGTGAGGCTAATCTCCAGATCGAAAGTGTGAGCCTGGCACGGATACAAGTCTTATGGCCGCAGCAACTCAATCAATCGGTCACTCGACAGAAAATCGCCCCGCCTCCGACTAACCAAATGTGTGATTGATCGGCGCCCGCGAGTCTGGACGGCGCCACATCCTGTTCGAAGACCCTTGGTTCGCTGAGCCACGACTTGCCGCCGTCGATTGTATGATAGACGTACTGACCCTGGTCGGTCAGGGCCCATCCCTCATCGGCATCTACGAAAAACACGTCGCGCACGCCAGCGCCCTTGACGATCCACTGCCTGCGCCACGCGGCGCCGCCATTGGAGGTTATGATTACACGTCCGGTTTGTTCTTCCGTGGCCGTTGCGGCCGCAAAGCCGTGATCCTTGTCGATGAACTGCAGCCCGCGAATCGCGAACTCCTTGATGCCCTCGCCGTTGAGATCAATGGGTCCGTCGCCGGTCTCCAACTCGGTGCGCTGAGTGTCCCAGGTCCTGCCACCATCCGAAGTATTGTAGATGATGCCCTTTGAACCCGATGCCCACCCTGTCGTTGGATTCAAAAAGAATATCCGGTAAATCGAGACTGGAATGTTGTATTGCGCTTGCCACGTGCGCCCGCCGTCAGCAGTTGCCAGAATGGCGCTAGGACCGCCCAGGCCCTCTTCTTCGCCCGGAGGCGGAGTGGCGCCGCCGATCCATCCGTGATCGGCGTCCACGAAGCAGACTGCGGTAGGTACTTCCTTCTCGGCGATTCGCGTTAGCGCCCAGGTCGAGCCGCCGTCGGTCGTCTTCACGACGACACCATCATTCCCGGAATCGGCTCCTACAGCCCATCCCAGGTCAGGGCTTATGAAATGGATTGCGTTCAGCGCTTGAATCTCCACCCCGGGCAAATGGATAGGAATTTCCGTCCAGTTGTGTCCGCCATCAGTCGTTCGAACAACGACCGCCTGTCTCTCCTCGCCCTTCGGATTGGGAACGTCGCCGCAAACAAAAACGACATCGGCAGACACTACGGAGATGGCGCTGTAATAGAAGACGGCGAGATCGGCATTGCTATAGCTCAATGATGCCGGAGACCTGTACTGCGCTATCCAGTGGCCAGGTTTTGATGGGGTTCCGGTCTTTCCCTGTTGACCGTTCTTATTGCCTGAAGGCTTGCAGCACAATCCAGCGACCGTGACTAGGGCTAGAAAGACGAGTCCGGCCGTGCGCTTATTAAGTTTCATCGGGACTCCCTAAATTTATCGCAAACTGAAGCCGAGATATTAAAGGAACCAAACCATGGGTGACAAGGCACGCGATTTGGAGTGACAGGCACGCCAGTTGGAGAGTACTGATACAACGATCATTTGGGCATTTCGTTGACACACCTCGATGCGTGTCTTATTCTTCAATATCGGGTTTAAGACGCCAAATTAGACGACTAACCGAGTACGCGGAAAGGACAGGAAGATGCCCGGTGAAGCCAACGTAGCGAAGGCTGGCCTCGAGGGAATAGTTGCGGCCGAGTCGCGCATAAGCGACGTAAACGGCGATAAAGGCGAGCTCATCTATTCGGGATACGACATTCACGATCTCGCCGAGCACTCGACGTTCGAAGAGGTGATCTACCTTCTGTGGCATGGCGAACTGCCGACTCGCGCGGCGCTTCAAGAGTTGCAACAGAGTCTCAGCCATGAAACCGGACTTCCAACCGCGATCCAGGAACTGATCGGTGTGATACCTAAAGATGCGAGCCCGATGGACATGCTTCGAACGGTCGTTAGCGCCCTGTCCTTTTATGATCCCGACGGCGCCGATATGTCCGCCGGAGCAAACGAACGCAAGGCCATCCGATTGACTGCCAAGTTCCCAACGATAGTAACGACCTTCCAGCGAATGCGTAACGGTTTGAAACCGATCGAGCCTCGCAAGGACCTTTCGATAGCCGGGAATTTTCTGTTTACTCTTCGCGGCGAGGAACCCGATGAGGTTTCAACTCGCACGATGGATGTAGCCTTCATTCTCCACGCGGACCACGAACTGAACGCTTCGACGTTTGCTGCGAGAGTAACCGCCGCGACGCTGTCTGACATGTACTCCGCTATCGTCTCAGCTATTGGCACGCTCAAGGGCCCGTTGCACGGCGGAGCGAACGAAGGCGTGATCAAGAACCTTCTCGAGATCGGCAGCGTCGACAACGTCGAGTCCTGGGTGAAGCAGGCGCTTGCTCAGAAAAAGAAGATCATGGGGTTCGGTCATCGCGTGTATCACACCGAAGATCCGCGGGCGACACACCTGCGCGAAATGTCCGGACAGCTGGGCGATCGAATCGGAGAGAAGAAGTGGTACGAGATGTCCGTGAAGATGGAAGAAGTAATGATGCGCGAGAAGCATCTGAACCCGAACGTAGACTTCTACTCGGCGTCCACTTACTATGCGCTGGGAATTCCTACTGATCTATTCACCCCGATCTTCGCGTGCAGCCGCATTTCCGGCTGGACGGCTCACGTGCTCGAGCAATACAAAAACAACCGCCTGATTCGCCCTCGCGCGGAGTACGTCGGTCCTCGCGGGCTGAAGTACGTTCCGATTGACGGACGTGGTTAAACTTCTACTCTTGTTTCGTGATCGTTAATCCGTGAGACGCCTGAGAGGAAAAAATGAGCAGTAGCTGTCTGGTCGAGTTGTAATGGTTTCAGACTTAGCGACGAACAGAGCGGCGAACAAAGAATCCCACCTTCATTCTTCATTAGTCGCATCACCCGGCAGTCCAAACTTTGCGATCGAGTGCAACAAAAAATCGCGCGTCTTCCCAGGATTACTGATGTTCCTGGCAGTGGTTGTTGCGCTCGCAGGTTCGCCTGGAAAAGCCCGAGGATCCTCTGGTGTTACGCTGACGTACATCCAAAAGACTAACCCTCCTGTTCGAGTTCAAAGACAATCAGACGACGACGCATTCGAAATACTGCCCGATCGAGTGCTTCAGCATGTAATGCGAGGAGATCAGCTTACCCGGTTGCGTCAGTATGATCAGGCAGTCGAAGAGTATCGTGCGGCGATCAAAGAGGCGGGTAAGCCGGTATTCACTGTTTTTCTCAATCTCGGAACGTTGTTCTTCAATAAGGAAGATTACCCGCACGCGATCGAAGCATACGGGAAAGCCCTGGAGCTAAGGCCGAACTCATGGCAGGCTCACCACAATCTTGCGGAAGCGCTGTTTGCAAACTCAGATTATCCGGGTGCGGAAAAGGAATATCGTCGTGTCCTCGAGAACCCATCCACCCAGATGGCGGTGCGAGCGCGGCACTTTCTCGGGCTTGCGCTGTACAAGCAGGGCCGCATCGATGAAGCGATGGCCGAATATCGAGCGGCCATCGAGCAAGCTGAAGGCAAGTACTCGGAGGCCCACTACAATCTCGGCATCGCGTTGCTGGAGCGAGGTCAGCCCCAGTCAGCGGAACAAGAGTTCAAACTCGCCCTCGAACAGGAAAAGAAGCCCTGGCCGGAAGCTCAATACAATCTGGCTCAAGCACTGGAGAAACAGAAGCGTTTTTCAGAAGCGGCCGACGCGTATGAGGTTTACTTAAGACTCGTCCCGGACGCTCCGGATGCGAAGAAGACACGAGAGTATATCGACTACCTGCGCCGGAAGAAGTGAATACCGGGGAAGCACGCCGGCAGCCCGCTTCAAAAGCACCTGCACGCCGACCGCAGACTGGACTCTGTTACGCCCGTACAGTCCCCACTTGAATGTTCTTCGTTTGGGCGACTTCTCCCCACACTCTCAGGAGAGAAAAGCGGGTCTATTACATTAGTAATCCATATCCCCTGACGTTCCTTGACAGCGCCCAGATCGAGGCGTAAAAAAGATCACACAGTTGATTTTCCGGGCATCTCGCAATTGATCGATGAATTGTTCCGGAGTTATCCGACAATAGTCCTTCGAAAGCGACCTGCACCCGGTATCAGTCTTTGACTTAAACCCATCCCCAAAAAGGAGGATTTATGGCCGTAAGTTTCGATAAGGATATCAAGCCGTACTTCACCGAGTGCTACAAGGATCACATGTTGGGTTATGGTTTGGATCTTTGGAGTGCAGCCGACGTTAAGAAGCAGTTCAGCGGCATCAGGTCGAGGGTGAAGAGCGGCAGCATGCCGCCGGATGCCTCCGACGGCTGTGAGGGCTCCTGGGACGATCCAAAGAAGAACGAGTTCATCAAGAAATTCGATGACTGGAAGGCTGGCGGATATCAACCGTAGCCACGTGAGCCCCCGAGGACGTGCTTGACCGATGTTTTGTGTGAAAGCACGTGCTTGAAGCTACGGTTACGAGTCACAATAGAGATTAAGTACAGCGGTCCTGCATTCCTGTGGATCGCGGATTCGTGCATCCGGATTGTGCTCCGGCTCGATCGCCACAGGCAGGTTCCTCTGACAGTAGTATGACTACGAGCGAAAACACAGTTTTAAGCGAAGAGGTATATCCAGACCTGGGAGGAAAAAGCGATGCCGGAAGATCACGAGTGCTCAGACTTGCTGGATCAGTCTAACAGCACGAATCTTACAATCTCGTTTCAAGAGCATATCGCTCCATTGTTCTCAGACGAACAGGTAGAGTGCATGCGAAATGACAGTTTCCCCTCGGGGTTTCATGCGACTGACGAAGGTCCGGTGCTGCTGATCAACTATGAGTGGATGTCGGATCCAGCGCCTTCGGATGATGGGGACCCTCCTACATACGCGGACCATGCGAACGCCCGAAACGTTCTGGCCCACTTGAAGGGAGACGATAGGGGCGGTAAGAACCCACAAATGCCGCCCGCTGACCCGTGGCCGGATTCGTGTGTCAACTTGTTTGAGAAATGGATAGATCAGGGCTGCAAACCCTAGCCGGAAGAATCCCTTCGAAGCGCCGGACTAAATAAGTTGGCCTTGGACAAACACTAACCAGGGAGCGGCTCAAGGGCCGGCGTCAAGCAAGCTCGGCGGCAGAAAGGAGAAGTTATGAAGCGTACAATCCAGCGATTAGGATTAGTCATTGTAACTACCGGCCTACTGATCGGCGCCTCGCCTAAGCCTGATAGAGAGAGCAGTGCCACGGATGATTTCAAACCTCCTCTTCCGGTCTTTAGTTCTGAAGTGCCCTATGTCGCTAATCTTGATCTTCTGCCTAAACCTGCGACTTTGGATCAAGCGAGGCAACTATTCGATTATTTCTCGTGGCAATCTTTTATTGCGCTGAATTGGCCGGCGGAAATGGGGCCAGACGGAAAGCCGAAACGCGGTGTTCCGGCTCATGCGTATAGCGAATCCGGACCGAGAGTCTGGGAAAGCTGGAAGGCAGATTATGAGTTGTATCAGGATTCGGGTAAGGCGCCGTCTGCCTGGGATTCCTATGAAGTAGTCTATTCTCCGGCACAGGAATGCGGCTCGAGTGGACCTCAAAAGATATTGGTTCTAACAACGAAGTCTTTCATGCACGGTTTCAATCAGGCAATGGCAGGCCCGCTCATTGATCAGAATTCGAATCTGGTCCGATACGAGATCCGGGTCAACCAGTCCTATTACGACTACGTCAAGGACCACTCGTTATACTTGAGAAAGAACGTCCCCGCGTATCCTGCGCCCGCGGCTGACCTGCCGATGAGCAAGTTCGACAAAGGCACGATGAAAGGCACCTACGGTGTCATAGAAGTAAAAGCTGCCTGGCGCCTGATGAAAGACGGCGAGGACGACTCGCGCTATTACACAACGACCGCCTATCTCGTGGATCCCAAAACAGGCAGAGTGCCGAAGGACTCCGGCGGCAAGTGCATCGAAACCAAATTGGGACTGGTCGGGCTGCACATTGCACATAAGTCTGATCCTCACAAAGCGTGGATCTGGTCCACGTTCGAGCAGGTTGACAATGTGCCTGAAGACCCGAATAACATACCTGCGGGCGCAAAGTACAATTTCAACGATGGCATTGCGAAAAACCAGACGGCCGCGCTAAAAGCAAACGGTTACTTTCCAATGCTCGCAGCCAAGCCCTGGAATCCAAAAGATCCCGCAAGACAGCTCAAGCCGGTTCAGGTGGTTCGGGTCAATCCAATTCCCGCGGTGACCGTTGCCTTGAATAAGTATGTCAAAACCAATGTGCTGAAGGACACGAAGTGGCAATACTACGAACTCATAGCCACACAATGGCCTAAGAACCCGGACCTTCCCGTCGTCGTTCACGACCCGGCCTATGCGGGTGACATCTACAATCAAAGAACAGTTGCCGACCAGTTGAAGAAGTTCAACGACAAGACCAAGCCGCAATGGAAGTATTACAAGCAACCGGCAACACCGCAGAACATGGGCGGAAGTCAGGACCCAATTCCGGCGGATGACATTGCAAACATCACGATGGAAACCTATTTTCAGAAGTTGTTTAAGCCGGGGAGCACTCCGTGGGCGGCTAAATTACAGAACTTTGGAAGCAGTTGTATGCACTGTCATTACCAGGCCGCGCAGACTGATTTCAGTTGGATCCTGTCTACGATGCCTTACCCGAGGAAGTAAGGGCTGATGCTGCCGCATACAGGTGGAACACCCAATGAGATCGGCTAAGGCACGCGCCCATCAATACGTCGCCCATGAGTAGCTAGGTCAGCGAAGAACTGCGGTGGCTCGTCGCAAATCGGGCGGAGCGTCTTTGCGAGTACTGTCTGATCCACGAAGACGACTCATTCTTCGGCTGCGAGGTTGACCATATTGTCAGCCTGAAACACTCTGGCCCGACGAAAGCTGAGAATCTTGCACATGCCTGCTCCGTAGCGAATGATGAATTTCAGGAAGGAATGTGTCGCATTGGAAGCGGCGGCACATTGAACTCCTGACGGAGTTCGAGCCGCGTCGCACCCCACTATCTATAAACATTGCACTCCTGACGGAGTTCCGCGGCGATACCGAACATGCAAATCCCGAGGCCTCGCTTCGTGAGCTTACTCACAGCGCAAAGCAGACAGTGGATCGACTTTTGTTGCCCGCCGTGCGGGGAGCCAACAGGCGAACAACGCGGCTAACGTCAGGGTCGCGGCTACTACGCCGAACGTCAGCGGATCCGTTGCGCTCACTCCGAATAACAACGTCGCGATTAGCCTCGTCAGGGCGAATGAAACTGCGAGACCAATGCAAATCCCCAGTAGGACAGGGCGCATTCCTTGACCGATGACCAGCTTAGAAATGTCCCTTGACTGCGCTCCTAACGCGATTCGGACGCCGATCTCTCCGGTGCGCTGTGCGACTGAATAAGCGACTACGCTGTAGATTCCGATCGCCGCCAACAGCAATGCGAGTCCCGAGAACCAGTTCAGCAATAACGCGCTGAAACGAGGACGCGCCAGATTCGTCGCGACCATCTGTTCCATCGTAGCTACGCTGGTCACCGCTTGCGTCGGATCGATCGCCGCTACTGCTTCTCGAACGGTCGCGACAACAGCATTGCTGTCGCCCCCGGCGCGCACCGCAAAGTGATTGATCCCGGCCATCCCTTGCGCAAGCGGCACGTATAGATCGAATCGAACGCTCTGCAGTTCTCGGTAGCGAACGTCCGAGGCAATACCTACCACCGAACGCCAGGGCTCTTGTGCTGACGAGGGATCGAATTTCAAACGCTTGCCAATCGCGTCCTCAGGAGAACCGAAGAGCCCTCTTGCCATCGACTCGCTGATGACCACCACGCGCTCGGTTTCGAGTCTGTCTTCTGAACTGAACTCGCGCCCGGCTCTAAGAGCTATTCCAAACGTGCGAAAGTAGTCAGGCGTGATGACTTCGAAATTGGCCGGTGCATTCTGGCGCGCCTCGTCCGGCGATTGGGCTTCGCTTCCGTATGACACTTCCCACCCGACGTTTCCCTCGAGCGGACGAATCAATACCGCGCTTGCCGCGATCACGCCGCGTTGTGCTTCAAGCCTGTCGACCAATTGGCGATAGAATTCACGACGCGGTTCGGGCTTTGTGTACTTGGGACCGGTCAATCGCAACTGCATCGTCAACACGCCACGAGGATCGAAGCCCAAATTAATCCTGGTCAAATTTACGAAGCTTCGAAGGACGAGCGCTGTGCCGGTTAAGAGCACAACCGTCACCGCCACTTCGGCTACGATGAGCGCGCCGCGGGTGCGAATGCCGGAGCGTTCACCTGACATCTTAGAGCCGCCTTCGCTCAGAGGCTTATTGAGGTTGAGTCTTGAACTCGTGAAGGCGGGCGTCAGTCCAAAGAGAACTGCCGCCAGGAGCGTTATAAGAACGCTGAAACCCAGAGCTTCAGCGTTTAGACTAATCTCAGCGATTCGCGGAATGTCCGAGGGCGCCACGAGGAGCAGCAGACGAATAAGCCAATACGCGAGCAACACGCCGCAAATACCCGCGCAACCGGCAAGCAGGAAGCTCTCGCTGAGTAGCTGACGGATGATTCTTATCGGGCTCGCCCCCAGCGCCGCGCGAACGGCGAATTCCCTGCGCCGGACCGTGGCGCGCGCAAGCACGAGATTGGCTGTGTTCGCCGCCGCTATGAGCAACAACATCGCGGTGCCGGCCAGCAACAGCCAGAGCGCGGGGCGCGAGTTGCCAAAAAGAAATTCGGGCAACGGAGTGATCACGACGCGTTGACCATCGGCTTCGGTCTCGGGATGCTGGGCCGCGACGCGCGCGATGATTGTGTTCAATTCGGCTTCGGCTTGCTCGAGCGTGACATTCGGTTTGAGCCGGCCGACAGCTTGCAGAAAAACTGCGCCTCGATTTTCAAGCGTGCGCGGATTCATTGCCGCTCTCAGCGGCAGCCAGAGGTCCGCGCCTTTGGGGAACTCGAAGTTTGCGGGCATCACTCCGACTACGGTGAACGCTTGCTGAGTAAGCGTGATCGATTGTCCGATGATCCGCGGATCGGAGTTGAATCTGTCGCGCCACAGATGGTCGCTGAGGACGGCGACTCTTGCAGAAGCAGGCTGGTCGTCCGCTTCATCGAAGACGCGTCCTAAAGCTGGTTGCACGCGCAGAAGGGTAAAGAAGTCGCTTGTAACCTTCGAGCTTTCGAGCTGCACGGGGTCGCCGTTGCCGGTCAGGATGTAGCCGTATCCATAAACAGTAGTCGGCATTACGGCGAGTAAGTCGAAGCTCTGGCTCTGTAATTCCCAATCCTGAAATTCAGCCACGGACAATTCCACCAACGGACTCTTCGTAGTCGTGTCTTGCTTCCAGGCGACGAACAACTGCTGCTGTTCGGAAAAGGGAAGAGGGCGAAGAAGCACCGCGTAGACCACGCTGAAGATCGCCGTATTGGCGCCAATCCCGAGCGCAAGCGTCAGTACAGCCAACGCGGTGAACGCCTTGTGCCTGAGTAGCATTCGTATCGCATAACGCAGGTCTTGAATCATATGGCCTCGTGGCAGCGTGATGTCCGTGTTTGCGATGAAGATAACCCAGGCTTCGGCAATGGCATTCTACTTGCGATGAAGACAGGCTTCGGCGCAAAGGCGCAAAGGACCGCAAAGCACGCAAAGATCAATCGTCAATCGGAAATCGAAAATCGGCAATTCTTTCATTCGTGCCGGAGCGCTACCATCGGGTCGACCTTTGTTGCTCGTCGCGCGGGCAGGTAGCAGGCCAGCAAAGCGACCGAGCCCAACACCACAGACGCAAACGCGAAGGTCAGAGGATCGCTTGCGCTGATGCCGAACAGGATCGCTTTCATGAACTGAGTCAATCCCAGCGCAACCGCAAGGCCGATAGCTATGCCGATGAGCGTCAGCTTCAAGCCTTGTCCGAGCACCAGCCGCAAGACGTCCGCCTTCTCAGCGCCAAGCGCCATTCGAATCCCGATCTCGTGCGTGCGTGTCGACACCGCATAAGAGATCACCCCGTAGATTCCAATTGCCGCGAGCGCCAGGGCGAGCACTCCGAAGCCTCCAAGCACCGATGCTCCGATTCGGGCCGGGAGTAAAGGCACGTCCAATTTGCCGACCAGTGTGTTCGTCGAGATCGGCAGATGAGAATCCAGGTCCTGTATTTCGCGAGTGACGGCGCCAATCAATCTTTGCGGGTCTCCATCTGTGCGGACGATTACACTCGTAGCTCCGACATCGGATTGCCACACCGGGCGGGCAACGTATGGTTTAGGGCCCTCGTTAAGGCCGGCGTATTTGCCGTCTTCTACAACGCCGACGATCTGGTTCTTGATCCCCTCGGCTTGGCGAAGGCTGAAGCGTTTGCCGATTGGATCCTCACCGGGGAAGAAGCGGCGGGCAAAAGTCTCGTTGACGATAGCGACGCGCTGCGACTTCTGATCATCCTGCTCGGTGAAGTCCCGGCCTGCGAGCAGGCGCGTTCCCATCGCCTGGAAATACTGCGGGCCGGCGCGGTTGATCATTGCGCTTGGAGTATTCGCGGTGCGTTCCGGAGTCTGACCTTCGATGAACACCGCGGTTCTCGAGAAGTGCAAATCAACCGGGGTCATATCGGCGATTCCGGCCGTCTGAACCCCGGGCAGAGCGCGTACGCGATCAAGGACGCGTTTTTGAAACTCTTTGCCCTGGGCGCTCTCGTAACCTTGCAGCCTCAGATCAAAAGCAACTTCAATAGCGCTCTTTGGATCGAACCCGAGATTGATTGCCTGCGCCTGCTTGAGCGATCGCATCATCAGGCCTCCGCCGACCAACAAGATCAGTGACAAAGCTATCTGAAAAACGATAAGGCTGCTCTTGAGCAACGAGCCCCGGTGACCGCCGAATGATGGCTCGTCCTTTAAAGCAGGAACCAGATCGGTTTTCGTTGCTTGTAATGCAGGCAACAATCCAAACAACACGCCGGTCCCGATCGACAGCAGGAACGTAAAAACGAACACGCGATAATCGATGTGTATTTCAAGCGCGAGTGGAATGTTGGGCGGCACCTTGAAGGTGGACGCGAGATTCACGAGCCAGGAGGCGGGCAGCAAACCTAACGCGCCGCCGCAGAAAGCGAGCATCAGGCTTTCGGTGAGAAGTTGCCGCACAAGACGAAAGCGAGTCGCGCCCAGCGCCAGACGCACCGCAATCTCACGGCGGCGATCGGCGGCTCGAGCCAGCAACAGATTCGCCAGGTTGATGCACGCCAGCAGCAGCACCAGTCCGACTATCGCCATCAACAATCCGCTAAAGCCCATCACCGGGCCTCGCATGGCAAGCCCGATCAAACCTGGCGGCGATAGCTCGACTCGCTTTCCCTGGTTGATGTTTGGGTATTCCCGTTCGAGATCCGCGGCGATCGAATTGAGCGCCGTCTGTGCCCGGGCAACCGAGACGCCCGGCTCGAGACGGCCCTGTATAAAGACGTTGTTCCATTCGCGATCATCCAGCCAGTTGCTGCCGGCTTCGAGTTGGGCCTCCATCGCCATCGGGAACCAGAGCTCCGGTTGCGAAATGACCTCGGTGCCGCTGAATCCGCGCGGAGCTACTCCAACGATAGTGAAATTGCGGCCGTTCACTATCACATCTTTGCCGATGATGCTTTGATCTCCACCGAACCGCTGCTGCCAACACTTGTAACTCATCACCGCAATCGGACTCGCTCCGGCGACTCGATCATCGTCGAGCGAGATTGTTCTTCCAAGAATCGTGTTGACGCCGAGCACGTCAAAATAATTACCGGTCACCTCGTAGCCCCAGACACGTTCGTTGATTCCGTCGTGACTCATACTCAACGGCGTGAAGCGGTACCCAATGAGCCCGGAAAAAACGTCGTTGCGATCTCGAAAGTCCTTGTAGTTCGGATAGGAGAAGTTGGGGAAGGCTTGCCTGGCCTCGGCATTATTGAGCGACACGAGCTCGTTCGGTTGTTCAATCGGCAGCGGACGCAGGAGCAAGGCGTTTATGAAGCTGAAGATTGCCGTATTCGCTCCCGTTCCGAGCGCGAGCGACAACACCGCTATGATCGTAAAGGCAGGTTTCTTTAGCAGCATTCGAGCGCCGAAGCGCAGGTCTTGAATCATCTCATCCTCCCATCTCAGTTGTTGCAGCCAGAGCGCGTCCCGGAACGCGCCGAGACTGCGGCGCAGCAAATCGACTTTTGTTTGCCGATTGAGCTTGTCCCAATCGGCTAGCAGCTGTTCGCGATAGCGCAACTCTGCTTCCCATTCCTGCTTCCATTCGGCGCGCAAGCGCCGAGGCACGATCACTCCGATTAGCGAGATCAGCCAGAGCCAAAACCGAAAGCGTGTTGCTCCTATCGCTCGAGACATCTTCACTCATCTCGCAAAGCCACCATCGGATCGACGTGCGCGGCGCGGCGCGCCGGCAGATAACCTGCGAGTAGTGCGATGGTCGAGAGTAGCAATGTTGCCAGTGTCATGGTAAGCGGATCATTAGGCTCAAGTCCAAAGAGCAAAGAGGACGCTGCCCGGGTTGCCGCCAACGACGTGAGCCATCCGATCACGACGCCGATCAGCACCAACGTCAATCCCTCGCGCAACACAAGCCAAAGAACCTGACCGCTTCTTGCGCCGAGAGCCATGCGTATTCCGATTTCATTCGTTCGCCGCGCTACCGCGTAGGACATCACACCGTACAGTCCGACACACGCCAACAGCAAGGCGAGCAAGCCGAAAAACGCAGCGAGACGCGCTACGAGTTTCTGCTGTACGAGCGAGCGGCCGATGTGTTCGCTCAGACTCACCACTTCATCGATCGGAAGGCTGCGGTTGACCTCGCGAATCGCGGTACGCACAGCTGGTATGACCGTTTCGGAACTGCTTGAGAACCGCACGACAAAGTTACTGAGCGGATCGCCGCGCTGCGTGTGGGGATAATAGGCCATCGGTCGCCACGCTTCTTTCAGACTAACGTACTTGGAATCCTTCACAACGCCGATGATCTCGATCTCATCCAGTGAAGCCGGTCCGTTGATACCGAAGTGCTGGCCGAGAGGAGAGGTGTCCGGGAAAAAGCGCTGCGCCATTGCCTCTGTTACTACCGCTACCTTTGGAGACTTATTCGTATCCCGCGGGCCGAAGCCACGACCGAGTACGAGAGGTATTCCCATCGCTCTGAAGTAGTCCGTGCCTACTATATTGTTCCTCACATTGCGGCTTTGTCCGTCCGCGAGGTCTGGTCCGCGAGTGAACGCCGGGCTCGACCATTGGCCCTGATTGAAAATAAAAAATGAAAACGCAGCGGCCTCGACACCTGATATCGTCTCTACTTTGTCTTCGATTTCGCGCATCAGGTTGGATAGCTGCGGGCCTTTGTAGCCGGTCGCGGTCGCATCAAGTTGAAAGAGCACGACATTCTGCGGATTGATTCCGGTTGGAAGGCTTTGCAGATTAATCAGTGTCCGCAGAAACAACCCTGCTCCCACGAGCAACAAAAGCGAAAGGGCAACCTGTGCCGTCACCAACGACTTGCCGAGCAGACTCCTGGTGGTTGGCTGTGCGGCGCCTCTGCTTCCTTTGAGTGAAGAGTTCAACTCAAGCCTGGAGGCTCGCAGCGCGGGAGCAGTCCCAAAGACCACCGCTGAAAGAAGGGAAGTCAGCACGGTGAACATCAACACGCGTCCGTTAATAGTCACGTCAAGGGGGAGCGGCTCGGAACCGGTTGATGCCATGACTACGAGGAGCCGACTGCCCCACGAAGCCAGCACGATTCCGGCAAGTCCCCCGAGAATGGCCAGCAATAAGCCTTCGGTGATTAGCTGCCGGATGAGACGTAATCGAGTGGCGCCCAATGCCAGGCGCACCGCGAACTCTTTCTGCCGGGCGGTTGCGCGGGCGAGCAACAGGTTGGCTACATTAGCGCAGGCGATCAACAACACCAATCCAACCACCGCCATCAGCATGCGCAACGAAAGCGAGAACTGTTGTCGAAGCTGCGATAGTCCGCGGCCTGCCGGTGTCAATTCAACGCTCGCTCGCTCGATGTCTTGCAACTGCTCAGGCGCAGGCTGCGAGCCGACTTCGTCCAGGAGGAACTGTTTGAAAAGCAGGTTTACCGCCGCGTTTGCCTGTGGCGCTTCCACGCCGTCTTTCAAACGAGCGATCAAATGAAGTGACTGGAACAATTTGTCGTTACGACCGTTCCAATGCGCTGGAGGCATCTGTGCTCCCATCGCCAATGGCACCCAGAGGTCCGGCGCCTCTCCGACCGTTGTGCCGAAGAATTCCCTCGGGGCGACTCCAATAATGGAGTAGGCCACTTTGTCAATTGTGATTGTCTGTCCTACGGCCGACGGCTCGCCTCCGAGGCGGCGTTCCCAGAAGGAACGGCTAACGACCGCAACTGGATGCGCGCCGACGTTTTCGTCGTCGGCTTCAGTCACAACGCGACCGAGACTTGCGTTCACTCCAAGAACGGAGAAGTAGGTGCCTGAGACTAGTTGAACCTCGAGCTTCTCTGGTTCAGCGCTCACGCCGTTCGCATTGATGTTGCCGTGTACAGTCCATGGAATGCTCAGTAACGCAGCAACGTCAGAGAAGACGTCGTTGCGTTCGCGCGTTTGCTGATAAAAAGGATAGGAGAAGAGATCGCAACTCTGATTTGGGAGCCCGTTTGTCAGACCGGTTCCTTGACCATTGCCAAAAAGAACCAATCTTTCAGGCTCGTGAACGGGGAGCGATTTCAGCAGCACGACATCGAGCAAACTGAAGATGGCGGTGTTTGCTCCGATACCGAGTGCCAGTGAGAGAACCGCGATCAGAGTGAATCCGGTTTGCTTGCGGAGTATTCTCAAACCGTAACGCAGGTCTTGAATCATCTCATCCTCCCATCTCAGTTGTTGCAACCAGAGCGCGTCCCGGAACGCACCGAGACTGCGTCGGAGCAAATCAAGTTTTGATTTCCAATTAAGCTTGTCCCAATCGGCGAGCATCTCTTCGCGGTTGCGCAATTCGGCTTCCCATTCCTGCCGCCAATCAGCGCGTAAGCGGCGCGGCACCATAACGCCGATCGATCGAATCAGCCAGAGGTGCGGAGACGAGCCTTTCTGTCTGTTGCGCTCAGCCATCGGCTTTCTCTTTACTCGTGCCGCAGTGCGATCATCGGATCAACCCTGCTTGCGCCGCAGGCCGGGATATAACAAGCGAGGAACGCAACACCGGTGAGCAACAGTGCAGTGCCTCCAAAGGTCGCCGCGTCGGTCGCGCTCACCCCGAATAGTAGACTCGCCATCACGCGCGTCAACGCGAAGGCCGCCGCCAGGCCCAGTGCCACGCCGATCGCCGTCAGCCTCATTCCTTGTCCGACAACCAGACGGAGCACATCCTGCGGCCGCGCGCCCAACGCCATCCGAATGCCGATCTCATGCGTGCGCTTACTCACGGTGTAAGCCATGATCCCGTAAATCCCAACCGTGGCGAGCACCAAGGCGATCGCCGCGAGCACGCCGAGCAATAGCATCGAGAAGCGATCCGGCGACAGCGAACGCGACATCAGTTGATTCATGCTGACGATGCTGCGGGCTGGTTGCGCGGAATCCAGCTTCAGCACTTCCCGCGAGAGGATTTGGCCAAGTTGCTGCGGGTCGGCGGAGGTTCGAACAACCACATTCATGATCAGGTAAGGGTCCTGCGCGTGGGCGAAGAAGACTTCCGGATGCGGCTGGCTCTTGAGCCCGTAGTGTTTGACGTCGCCCACAACTCCGATGATTTCATACGGGTATCGGCCGCGATTGAAATAAATCATCAGTCGTTTGCCGACGGCGTCGGTGCCGGGCCAGATCTGCCGGGCCAGCGTCTGGTTTACTATCATCACGGAAGGCGTTTCCGACCGGTCTTCTTCGCTAAAGGCGCGACCGGCTTGCACAGAGATCCCCATCGTCTTGAAGTAGTCCGGCGTCACCATTCTGACCGCAGCTTTGGGCGCTGCGCCGCCTGGGTCTTCCTCACCCTCGGGCCAGTATGGCCGGTCGAAATCGACGCCCACGTCGCTCATCGGTAGAGCCGTGGTTGCACCGACCGCGGTCACCGCCGGCAGAGCCTTCAGTCGCTCGATCAAAATCTGGTAGTAGCTTGAGGACTGCGCGGGCGTGCGATAGCGGTTGTTATCGAGGAAGATGGGCATGACCAGCAGCTTCTCCGAGTCGAAGCCCGGATTCATCGCGATCATCCGGGCGAAGCTGCGCGTCAACAGCCCCGCGCCGACTAACAGAACGAGTGCAATCGCTATTTCGGATGCCACCAGCAGGCTGCGGAAACGATGGTGACGAAAGCCACTCATCGCACCTCTAACTCCGCCTTCTTTCAACGCCGTTGTCAGGTCGATTTGCGATACTTGAAGAGCGGGCGCAAGACCACACAAGATCCCAGTCGCTATCGTTGTGACAATTGTGAAGATTACCACGCGGGAATCAAGGCCAACCTCATCAGCGCGCGGTAGATTTCCGGGTTGGAACAGCAACAGCAGCCTGATCCCCCACAAAGCCAGCGCGACTCCCAGCGTGCCCCCCGTGAGAGAGAGCATCACACTTTCGGTCAGGAGTTGCCGCATCAAACGCAACCGTGATGCGCCGAGCGCCGAGCGCACAGCCATCTCGCGTTGTCTGGATGAGGCTCGCGCCAGCAGCAGGCTCGCCACGTTGGCGCACACAATCAACAGGACGAATCCAACCGCGCCAAATAGTATCAGCAGCGCAGACCTTGACTTCCCAACCGTCTCTTCCTGCAAAGGAACGAGACTCACACTCCAGCCTTTGTCGGCCTGCGGATACTGCTCGGCCAAAACGCCGGAGAGAGAGGCGAGTTGCGATTCGGCTTGCTCTATGTTCACGTCTGATTTGAGCCGCGCCGCTGTTCGCAGAAAACGTGCGTCGCGCGCATCAGCAAGACGCGTCAGGTCCCACTGTGTCCAGATTTCAACCTCCCGGTTCGGAATTGCGAACCTGGGCGGCATCACCGCAACGATCTGCCAGTCCGCGCCATCCATAGAGATTGACCTTCCAATGATCCCCGAATCACCTCCGAAGCGCCGTCGCCAAAGTCCGTCGCTGATTACCGCAAGCCGGTCTCCTCTAAGGTAACCATTGGCCGTGTTGTAGCTGGCTCCGGCGCTCTCGGCGGGAGAAAAGGCTCGTCCGAGTGCGGGTTCAGTCTCGAGCAATTGAAAGAAATCTCCGGCGACCTGAGCTGTCTGCACCGGCGTGGCTGCTGTGTCGTCACGCAGTGTACGTGTGGTTAGATACCAGGCCGCGATGCCGTCAAAGACCTGATTCTGTGCTCGCCAGTCCGGGAAGTTAGCAGGCGAGGGCTGCTCGTGGCCCAATGAACGTTCCCGGTTGGTCTCCCAAACCGTCACAAGCTGGTCGGCTCGATGATACGGCAAGGCCCGCAGCAACACCGCATTGACGACGCTGAAGATGGCGGTATTAGCTCCGATGCCGAGCGCGAGGCAAAGTACAGCAACCGCTGTGAAGCCTTTGTGCTTCAATAGCATTCGCATGCCGTAACGCAGGTCTTGAATCATCTCATCCTCCCGTCTCAGTTGCTGCAACCAGAGCGCATCCCGGAACGCACCGAGACTGCGTCGGAGCAAATCAAGTTTTGATTTCCAATTGAGCTTGTCCCAATCGGCAAGCATCGCTTCGCGGTAGCGCAATTCTGCTTCCCATTCCTGCTTCCATTCCATACGCAAACGCCGCGGAACAATCACACCGATGGTTCGGATTAGCCAGAGGTGCGGCTTAATGAGCGTTACGTGGTTGCTATGTGGTTTCTCAATCCTCATTCGGCTTGCGATAGAGACAGATTCTGCGCGCAAAGACGCAAAGGCCCTCAAAGAACGCTAAGACAATGCAATCGCCTATTGGCAATCGGAAATCGGCACTGTCTTCACTCCTGACGTAGCGCCACTAAAGGATCGACCTTCGTCGCTCGGCGCGCGGGTATCCAACAAGCGACGCCTGACACCGCCAGCAGCAACGCAATCACACCGAAATATGTGATCGGGTCCAGCAGTGAAATGCCAAACAACATTGTGACAAGCGCTCTCGTCGCTAACGCTGCTCCGGTGAGACCGATTACCAGGCCGAGAATTGTGAGTGTCATTCCCTGGCGAATCACTAGAGCAAGGATGTTGCTGCGTGGCGCGCCTAACGCCAAACGCACTCCGATCTCTCGTGTGCGTTCGGTGACGCTGCCCGAGAGCACGCCGTAGATACCTATTGCCGCGAGCACCAGAGCAACAAGGCCGAATGCCTCAAACAGGACCAGGGCGAACCGCCTCTCAGCTGCTGACGCCTCGAGCCTGGCCTCCATCGTCGCCAGGCGAACAATCGGTTCATCCTTATCCACCGACCAGATCGCCTGTTTGATTGCTGGAGCAAAAGCCGCCGCGCCGCCGCGTGTGCGAACCGCGAGCCATCGCGCCCTGTCCGGGAACATGCGCCACTGTTCGTTTGTAATATACACCGCATCCGTTTGATCGAGCGCAAGCGACGTCTGCTTCACATTCCCAACCACGCCGGCGACGGTGTCCCAAGGCCCGTCGGTTGGCCCAATCCGTAACCGCTGACCGATCGGGTCCTGGTCCCCGAACTTGCTCCTGGCCAACGACTCGCTGATCAACACGGCTGGAGGCGCGCCGGCGATGTCGTGCCCATTGAGCAGGCGGCCGCTCAGCAGGGGAATGGTCATCGTCTCGAAATAACTGGGACTCACCGCATATCTGTAAGCGCCGCTATCGGCTTCAGGGTTGCCGGTTGGACTCGACTCGAAGTGCACGCCGTAGCCGTCTTCGATGTCGCCGCTCAGCGGTAACTGGCTGGTGAACGCTGCTTCGGTGACTCCCGGAACCTCGTGGATTGCTTCCAGAGCTTGCTCATAGAATCGGTTTGTTGCGGCCTCGTCGAATCGGCGAAACGAAATCTGTACTTGCATCGTGAGCACGTTCGACGCATCGAATCCGGGATCAATCGCGAATAGACGCTGCAAACTGCGCAAGAGCAATCCGGTGCTCACCAGAAGAACGAGGGCAAGCGCTACTTCAGCGACAACCAGCGTGCGCCGCAACCATTGATGCCCACCGGCCGTACGCTGCGAACTTTGCTGCAATCCAAGGTGGAGGTCGGTGCGCGAAGCGTGCAGGGCCGGAATCAGTCCGACCCCCAGCCCGATCAGCGTCGTAATTCCAAGCGCGAAAGCAAAGACACCGCCATTCATGCTAATCGTGCCTGCGCGCGGGAGCCCGGGCGGGCTAAGCGCCACCAGCGCGCGTACGCCGAACTGCGCTACGATCATTCCGAGAGCGCCGCCCACCACCGAAAGCATAAGACTCTCTGTGAGCACCTGGCGAATCATCCTCATTCGTCCAGCGCCGAGCGCCGCTCGCATCGCAAATTCGCCGCGCCGTTGCGCGCCCCGAGCCAGCAGCAGATTCGTAACGTTCACGCATGCGATCGCGAGCACCAGCAACACTGCGCCGAGCACTGCGAGCAGTGCCGGTCTGACGCCGCTCGTAACGTCGTCCTGCAGCGCATTCACAATTAGCCCCTGTTGAAGCGCCGCGTGGGACGGCCGCGTGAACTGTGAAACCGGATTCTGCGCGATCGCATTGATCTCGACTCTCGCCTGATCGGGTTGAACACCTGCGCGAAGCCGCCCAACCATGCGCAAATGATGCCCCCACTCTCTGCTGTCGGGTAACAGCGCTGTGTCGTACTGCAAGGGCGACCAGATCTCAGTCGAAGGAGCCAGCACGTTTTCAAACGCGCGAGGCATTACGCCAATGACAGTGTAGGTCCTGTCGTCGAGCGTGATCTGATTCCCGGCGATCGCGTTATCTTCGCCAAATCGGCGCCGCCATAACCCGTCACTGATTATCACTACAGCGGGACCGTTAAGCTGATCATCTGACTCCTGGAAGTCTCGTCCCAGAGCCGGCGACACTCCCAACACGCGGAAGTAGCTCGCACTCACGCGCTGCCCTTCGAACCGTTCCGGCTGTGTCATCCCGGTCAGGGTCGGCTGCCAGACTCTCATCGCCGCCAGAGCCTCGAAGGAGCGGCTGCGTTCGAGCAGTTCGCGGTAAGTGCCGAACGTTACATTGACGCGCGCGCCTCCGTTGCCGAAGTCCCAAACCATGGTGATCCGGCCGGCATGCGGATACGGCAGCGGCTCAAACAGAATCGGGTTCACCGCGCTGAAGATCGCCGTGCTGGCGCCAATGCCAAGCGCCAGTGTGATTACCGCCACCGCGGTAAAGGCAGGTCTCTTCGCCAGCATTCTCACGCCGTAACTCAGGTCTTGAAACATCTCGTCCTCCAATCTCTGTGGTTGTAGAAGCAGGGCATCCCAAAATGCCCCGAGGCTGCGGCGAACTAAATCAATTTTGGTTCTCCAGTTGAGCCTGTCCCAATCGGCAAGCAGCAGCTCGCGATACTGCAACTCGGCTTGCCACTCTTGCTTCCAGTCGGCGCGCAAGCGACGCGGCACGATCACACCGATCGTCCGGATTAACCAGAGGTACGGTTTGAGGTGCTTTTCTTCTTTTCGAAGTGATGACATCAATCGAATCCTGCTCGCGATAAGGACAAGCTTCGGCAATGCATTCTGCTTTCGATGAACTCAGGCTTCGGCGCAAAGACGCAAAGGACCGCAAAGCCGCAAAGCCTTATCAAAATCGGCAATCGGCAATCGGCAATGCCTTCACTCGCAACGCAGCGCAACTATCGGATCAACTTTCGTCGCGCGCCGCGCCGGTAGATAGCAAGCAAGCAGCGCGACCACGACGAGCAGAAGCGAAAGCCCGATGAACGTAATCGGATCCGTCACGCTCACCTGATAAAGAAAGCCGGTCAGCACGCGCGTCAAAGCGAACGCGCCCGCCAGGCCGATGGTCAATCCGGCCAGCACCAATTTCATTCCCTGACTGATCACCAGCTTTAGTACGTCGCCGACCTCGGCGCCGAGCGCCATTCGAATCCCGATCTCGTGCGTGCGTTGCATGACCGCGTAAGAGATGACGCCGTAAATTCCAGCGGCCGCCAGAATCACGGCAAGGGCAGAGAAGGAGCCGAGGAGCAGCATGTAAAAGCGCGGGTCGGCGACTTTCTGCGCCATGACCTGTTCCATCGAGGCCAGGTCATACAGCGGAAGTTGCTTGTCGACAGCTTGCAACTCGTTTCGTAAACCCGCGGCGAAACTCTGCGGCTGACCGGCGGTGCGAATGACGAAAGTCAGATCGCCGAGCATCCAGCGGCGCGAATCGAGCACTTGCCAATAGGGTTGATAAATCGCGGGGGACGCGCGCTCGCCGAGTTCTTGTTGTTTGACATCGCCGGCCACGCCCACGACTTCGCGCCACGTCTCGCCCGAGAATCCGATGTTGATGCGCTTGCCGAGTGCTTCCTCATCGGGCCACAAGCGACGCGCAAGGGCGTCGCTGATAATCAGCACGCCGGGCGAATCAGCGGTGTCGTGTTCGTTGAAGGCGCGGCCCTTGAGCAAGGGAATGCCTAATGCCCGAAAGTAAGCGGGGCTGATCACAAGCTTCCTCGCGAACGCGCCGGGGCGCTGCGCAACGTCACCTTCGATGGTCAGATCGCCTTGAATGCGCGCGCCGTTCTTGCCGAGGGGGAGCGCATTGACGATGCCAGCGGCTTGCACGTCGGGGTGCTCGGCGAGTCGTGCCAGCGCCTGTTGGTAGTAAGCTTTGACCTGTGCAGTGGTTGGATAGTCAGCTTCGGGCAGCGTGAGGCTGGCCGTCAGCACGTTATCGGGATTGAAGCCCAATCTGGTTTCGCGCAGCCGATTGAAGCTCTTGAGCAGTAAGCCGGCCCCGATCAGCAGCATCAGCGCCAGCGAGACTTCAGCTACAACCAGCAACCCGCGCAAGCGATGACGCGCCGCGCGACCCATCATCTGCGCCCCGCCTTCTTTAAGCGTCGAGTTGAGGTCAATCTTTGACGATTGAAGCGCAGGAGCCAATCCGAAAAAGATTCCGGTCAAGAAGGAGAGCGCCAGCGTGAAGCCGAGCACCCATCGATCGATTCCAATAGCATTGAGTCGCGGGATCTCCTGCGGCGCTCCCGCGAGCAATACATTGAGAATCAGGAACGCCAGCAGCAATCCGAGGCCGCCGCCGAGGAGCGCAAGCAGCACGCTCTCGGTCAGCAACTGGCGCAAGATTCGCAACCGAGTGGCGCCGAGAGCGGCGCGAATGGCCATCTCCTTTTGTCGAGTGGCCGCGCGCGACAGCAACAGATTAGCGATGTTGGCGCAGGCGATCAGCAGCACAAAGCTCACCGCGCCCAGGAAGATAAGCAGCGATGGACGCACATTGCCCACCATGCTTTCTTGCAGAGGAACCAGGTTGACTCCTCGTGCCTGATTGTCAGGCGAGGCTTCCGGCGCCGCTCGTAACGCGATAGTCGTCAGTTCGGCCTGCGCCTCTACCTGCGTCACCCCCGGTTGCAATCGAGCGATCACATGCAAGTAAGCGTTGTTACGTTTTGGATTGAGCGCGACCGGCAGCCAGGCGTCTGCTTCGTCCGGAAAATTGAAGCCGTCGGGCATCACTCCAATCACCGTGCACGCGTCCCCTTCGACTTTGACCGTCTGGCCGATGATTGCAGGATCAGCGCCGAAGCGCCGCTGCCACAGCCCATGACTCAGGATCACCGCCGAGCTGCCTGTCGGTCCGCTCTCGCTGCTGAACATGAGGCGTCCTGTCTCGTCTGGCAAAAACGTACGTCCCAACACCGGTTGCACCTCGAGTGTGTCGAACAAACTTCCGGTGACTCTCGCGACGCGGACGCGATCCGGCTCCGCGCCGCCCGTCAGGTTGCCGGGCTGTGCTCCGGTGTGCGCTGCCATCTCGGCGCAGCTCTGACACTGGTCGCGCCACTCGACATAATCGGGCCCGGTTACGGTGTTGATCCCTGCAGTACGACTGCCTGGTTCGGAAGCGGAGAAGACCGTCATCAGGCGGTCAGCCTCAGCGTAAGGCAAGGGCCGCAACAGCACGCCGTTGACTACGCTGAAGATCGCGCTTGTCGCGCCTATGCCCAACGCGAGCACCAGGATCACGACCGTGCTGAAGCCCGGCCGCTTGAACAACATTCGGATGCCGTAACGAAGGTCTTGAAACATCTCATCCTCCAGTCTTCGTGGTTGTAACAGCAGCGCATCCCAAAACGCGCCGAGACTGCGGCGAAGCAAATCGAGTCTTGTCCTCCAGTTGAGCTTGTCCCAATCAGCCAGCAACACCTCGCGGCAGCACAACTCAGCCTCCCACTCCTGCTTCCAATCAGCGCGCAAGCGTCGCGGCACGATGACGCCGATCAAGCGGATCAACCAGAGCCAGAAACGAAAGCCAGTTCCGATGGTCAAACCAGTCATCTGCCTTAATCCGCAATCCTCAATCCGCAATCGCTTCACTCCTGCCGAAGCGCCACCATCGGGTCTACCTGTGCCGCCTTGCGTGCCGGCAACCAACAGGCCGCCAGCGCAACCAGTGTCAGCAGCGAGGCAATGACGACGAAGGTCAAAGGATCAGTTCCTTTCACACCGTAAAGTTGCTCGGCCATTTGACGCTGCCAATCTTCCGCTCCGAAATAGTTGCCGGCGAGCAGGCGCTTCAGCGCATAGCCGGTCAACGCGCCGGCTCCCAATCCGATAAGCACGAGTTTCATCCCTTGCCAGATCACCAGCCGCAAGACATCGCGGGCTTGCGCGCCGAGCGCCATCCGAATGCCGATCTCGTTGGTGCGTTGGGCGACCGAATAGGCAAGTACGCCGGAAAGTCCGATGGCCGCGAGCAGGAGCGCCAGGCCTCCAAAGAAACTCAGGAGCTGCGCCGACAATCGTTCACGTCCCAACGTGGCCTGTGCACGCCCCGTTTGCGTGCCGAGGTCCGTGACTGGCAGGTTGCTGTCCAACTCCCGGACCACCTGGCACACGGTAGCCGCGAGGGAGGTCGGTTCGCCCACTGTGCGCAAGGCGAAAGACATGTCGCCGATCACTGCGACTTCCTGTTGCCACGGGGTATAGATCTGCGGTTTGATCTCTTCGCGCTGGCGCATGTATTTGGTGTCGGTGACGACACCGATGATCTCGACTTCGCGTTTACCAGCCCTTAAAAACCTAATACGCTTGCCGAGCGCGTCATCGTCCGGGAAAAACTTGGTAGCGAAGGTCTCATTGACGATGCCGACCTGGGGCGCGCGTGCATCATCCTGTGCCGTGAAGCCGCGTCCACGGAGCAGCGGAATCTCCATCGTCTCAAAGTAGTTCTCGCGTGCCATCTGCCGGTTGGTGGAGTGGGATGCGGCGGTCATTGCCTCCTCGCCGGGCAGCAAGATTCCATTGACATAATTGTCCTGGGCGATGAGCGGTACTTTTCCGAACGTCGCAGCTTGCACGCCAGGCAGATTATCCAGCCTTGCAAAGAGTTGCTGATAGAATTGCACCAGCCGTTCGCCTTTGTATCCGCTTTGCGCGGGCTGCAACCTGAAGACCAGGAGGTTCTCCTGATTGAAGCCCAGGTTTACGCGTTGAAGGTTCGATAGCGTGCGGATGAACAACCCCGCACCGACCAGCAGCAATAACGACAGAGCGACCTGCGCTACGATCAGACCTTTGCTCAAGCGCGACACTGCCACGGTGGTGCGGCGACTCTGTTTGAGTGAGGTCGCCAAATCCAGACTGGTCGCGCGCCACGCGGGCGCCAAGCCGAACAGCACACCGGTGAGCAACGATGCCGCAAGCGTGAAGGCTAACACCCGCCAATTGAGACTGAAGTCAACGCCGCTGGGAAAGAGTCTCGTGTCCTTGTCTGCGAGCGCCATGAGTGCGCTCTTACCCCAAACGGCGAAGAGCACGCCGACTGCGCCGCCCACCGCCGCAAGCAACACGCTTTCGGTCAGCAGTTGCCGGATCAGACGCCAGCGCCCCGCGCCGACCGCGAGCCGCACACTGATCTCTGAGCTGCGCAGCGCTGCTCGCGCCAGCAACAGGTTCGCTACGTTGGCGCAGGCAATCAGCAGTACGAGCGCCACCACGATAAACAGCCCATAGATCGTGCTTGAATACAGCCTGCGCATGTCCAGCATTCCACGACTGCCGGATTCGGCAATCAGGCGCGGGTAATCTTTTGGTTCGAGTTGCGCGGGCTCATTCACCTTGCGCGGCGGCGGCATGGCCTCCAAGGCGGCGGCCTGGAAAGTGCCGTTCATACTATCGCGCGCCTGTTCGCAGGTCGCGCCCGGTTTGAGCCGTCCCATTAGATTCAGCCACCAAACGCCCGCCTCTTTTGACGTGCCCAAGCTGCTGCTCTCGCCTCGCAACAACGGCTCGCAGGCAAGCGGGACGGTGACGGAAGCGTGATAATCCACTTGTGATATGTCGTTGAACGCGGGCGACATTACGCCGATGATCGTGAATGTCTGCTTGTTGAGTTTGAGAGGTTGCCCGGTGATCGCGGGATTCGCGCCGAATCGCTCCTGCCAGAACTGATGGCTAAGCACGACCACTGGTTCGGCGCCTGGCTTGTCATCTTCAGCAGCGATCGCACGCCCCTGGATCGCATCCACTCCCAGCCCGGTGTAATAACCGCCAGACACAGCCTGTCCATTTATGATCTCCGCCTGGTCGCCCACCACCGCGCTTAATTCCCTGATTGGAGCGAAGGCAAAGAAATCGCTGAGCGGGCTGTCCGGCGCAACGTCGCGCGTCTGGCACATCTTGTCGAAGATCTCGTAGCGAAACAGCGAATCCCCCTCCGTGCCCTCCGTCGTGGGTACGTACGAAGTGCCGCTCATGCCGCTCCTTCTGAATGTGAGTCCGGCCTCGTACTCAAACAGCACCAACCGCTCCGGCTCCGCGACCGGCAAGGTCTTTAGCAGCACGGCATCCACAACACTGAATAACGCGGTGTTCGCGCCGATACCCAGCGCCAATGACAGCACCGCGACCAGCGTGAATCCCTTGTGCTTGAGCAACATTCGCGCGCCATAACGCAGGTCTTGAAACATCTCATCCTCCAGTCGTTGAGGTTGTAAAAGCAGCGCATCCCGAAAAGCGCCGAGACTGCGGCGAAGCAAATCGAGTTTGGTTCTCCAGTTGAGCTTGTCCCAATCGGTGAGCAACCCCTCGCGACAGCACAGCTCAGCTTCCCACTCCTGCTTCCAATCAGCGCGCAATCGGCGAGGCACGATCACGCCGATCATGCGGATCAGCCAGAGCCAAAAACGAAAGCGCGTTATAGGTCTTGAGCCGGACATTTTCCTCGCTTGCACTCCGCGGCTTAGGCTGAAGCTCGTGGTACGAACTTCCGCCTGAAGGCCGGACTGCGAACACATTGTTCGCATCGGTCTACTCGCAACGGAGCGCCACCATCGGGTCAACTTTCGTCGCTCGGCGCGACGGCAAATAGCCGGCCACCACCGCCACCGCCAGCATCAGCAGCCCCGCCAGCGAAAGCGAAACCGGATCGGTCGGCGTCAGCCCGAACAAGAGCGTCGAGGCCAGACGGGTCACCGCGAAGATTATCGGCAGCCCCACGATTACACCGACAATGACCAGCACCAATGCCTCGCGCAGGATCAACCAGAAGACGTTCCGCCTCTGCGCGCCCAGCGCCATTCTTATTCCGATCTCATTTGTCCGGCTTGCGACGCCGTAGGAGAGAATGCCGTACAGACCGATGCAGGCGAGCAGCAGCGCCAGCAATCCAAAGAAATCCGACAGCGTGGCCATTAGGCGCTCGCGCAGGATGGTCGCTTCGATCAAAGGTCTGAACCCACGAAAGCGAACCGTCATGCCAGGATTGATTTCATCGAGCGTCTGCTTGACCGCTCCGACGAGATCACCCTGTGGCAGTCGGGATCGGATCAGAATCTGTCCGCCAGGGCCGGCGCCGTCGTTTTGCGCAGAGGCGTAGTAAGCGATCGGGCGGAACTCTTCGCGCAAGTCTCGATACTTGGTATCTCGAACCAGTCCGACTATCTCGTAGGGGGTGTTCGGGGAACCGGGCGATGCTTCCATCCAAAAGCGATGGCCGACTGGGTTCGCTCCATTCAGGAACCTTCGCGCAAAAGCTTCATTGACGATCGCCACCGTCGTAGTGCCGATCCTGTCGCGCGCATCGAAATCCCGGCCCGCCAACAGCGGAATGTGCAACGTGTTGAAGTAATTTGGGCCGACCCGGCTGAGGCTGGTATTCTGCGCCTGGTTTGCGTTGGTCCCATCGATCCAGGCGCTGCCTCCGCCCCAACCATCGAGTGGGATAATGTTTGTAAGGGCAACTGATTCCGCTCCCGGAATCGCTCGGATACGGTCGAGCATTTCATCTCTGAAACTGGAATATCTATCGCTCGGTAGATTCAAACGGCGAAAAGTAACTTCCGCGATCAGGACGTCTTCCTGCCTGAAACCGGCGTCCACCGTGAGCAGCTTGCTCAGACTGCGCGAAAACAAAAGCGCGCCCGCCACCAGCACCAGCGACAACGCGACCTGTGCAACCACGAGCGCGCGTCGCAAACTGAATCGTTCACGGCCCGCTGTCATCCCGCGACCGCCGGCTTTCATCACCGCGCCTGGCTCCGTTCGCGTCGCGCGGATCGCCGGCGCCAACCCGAACAGCAAACAGGTCAGGACGGCCAGTCCCACGCCAAAGCCGAGCACGCGCCAATTCGGGGCAAGGTCCAGAAAGATCGGGTCAGCAGTCGTGCTGAGGAAGGCGACCAGGAATCGGCTCAGGGATTGCGCCAGCCCTACGCCAAGCACAGCACCTAACGCGGCCAGCAACAAACCCTCGACCAAAAACTGGCGCACGAGCCGTCCGCGCGAGGCTCCAAGCGCCTGCCGCACGGCGATCTCACGTTCACGCGCGCTTGCCCGAGCCAGCAGCAGATTCGCGAGGTTTGCGCACGCGATCAACAACACCAGACCTGAAATCGCAAATAGCAGCCAGAGTGATCGCTCGTAGTCGCCTCGCAACTGGGATACACCTGATCCGGCCGGGACTGCGATCAGCGTTGACTCCAGATAATCTTTCACGCTCACAGGCGGATAATTCGCGGGCAGCGCCGCTTCAAAGAGGGCGGGTGAGATCACTTGCAGGTGGGCCGCGGCCTGATCAATCGACCACCCCGGGTTCAAACGGCCGGTGACCGTCAACCACCACATTATTCCTGAGAGGAAGTTGTTATTGCCGCGAACGGTAGCAACGGCGCAGATCGGCAGCGCAAGGTCGAAAGACCGCCCGACTTCCATTCCGAAAAAGTTAGACGGAGTCACTCCGATGATTTCAAATGAGTGATCTCCCAGTGTCAGCTTGCGCCCGATGACGCTTACATCGCCGCCGTATTCGCGCTGCCAGAACTCATGACTGACGACCAGGCCCGGCTCGCCGCAGCCACGCTGATCGTCTATTGTCGTGAACAATCTGCCGAGCGCAGGTTGAACTCCAAGAGTTTTGAAAGAGTCGCCACTGAGATAAAGCATCCGCGCGGAGCGGACTTCGCCGCCGGGAGCCAGGTTGACGTTGTCCGTGCCCCAGGCAAAGATCGCGGAAAAGGCTTGTTGCCGGTCCCTGATCTGATCCCAAATCGGATTGGTGACGCCCTGCAAGCGGCCGAACCCTCCCCGCGCGCCCTTCATGTCCGCCATACGAATCTCCGCCAGTTCCTGCGGCGCCTTGACCGGCAACGTCCGCAGTCGTACCGCGTCGAGCAACTGAAAGATTGCGGTGTTCGCGCCGATGCCGAGCGCCAGTGAAAGGACAGCCACCGCGGTGAAGCTTTTGTTCTTGAGCAACATTCGCACGCCGAAGCGCAAGTCTTGAAACATTTCGTCCTCCAATCTGCGCGGCTGCAACAAGAGCGCGTCGCAAAAAGCTCCGAGGCTTCGGCGCAGCAGACCGAGTTTTGTCTTCCAGTTGAGGTTCTCCCAAACGGAAAGCAAAGCCTCACGATGCTGGAGTTCAGCTTCCCATTCCTGACGCCAATCCGATCGGAGCCGGCGCGGCACAATGAGACCGATGACTCTGATGAGCCTTACGGAAAGCGAACGCCGGGGCTGGTTAATGCGTGATTGCATCACGACCTCGATGAACTAGTGAATGATCAGCCTCGCTGACGAGAGGGCTTCGCCGAAGCAACCGGCAAGCGTCGCTCGAGCAGGCGATAGCGTTTTACCGCTTCGGCGAGCGCCTGTTCACCATCGCGGGTGAGTTGGTAATACTTGCGGGACGGCCTGCCATCTCGTTGAGCGATTCCTTCCTTCTCCCACTTGGAATCGACGAGCCCGTTTTCTTCGAGCCGTCGCAGCGCGGGGTAGACAGTACCGCTCGGCAACCCGGTGATGTCCATGATGTCGAACCCGTATTTGTAGCCGCCCCCCAGCGCGTGCAGGATGATGGCGGCCGAGTGCGAAAGGTATGGTTTGGTCATCGATTCTCCTTAAGTAGAATACGAATTATATAGAACACTACATAGTCTTTTGAATTCTGTCAATCGAAAAATGAGCGCGCGGTTTAGCCGGTCCAATTTGTCGATTGGATTACAAAACTGTCTCAGCCTAGCCGTCTCGCTTCCGGCTGCCGCGCGGAAAATTACTATGGCTCTTCGGCATTTCGTGTGGGTTATCTTACGGCTTCTCCGACTGCACGTGTGGCGTGTAAATTGCTGGAGCGGGGTATTCCGCGTTTCGACTCCAGGCACTCGTACCCGGATCATCCGGGTACGCAGAACCCCGTCGTTGAACGTGGAGGAACGAGCCATCGGGTAGTAGGGATTCCATATCAAGCAGCAGCTTTCGCCTCAGACAGATAACCGAATCTTGTTCTGGGCTGGACCGCATCAACTCTCAATCTCAGGCAAGTGATCAAAGCTTGCCCTGAGCGTGGACACACCAACTCTCAATCCCGGGCAAGTGACGGCCTGTACTTTGTCCCTGGGTTGGGAAACAGCAACTTTCAAAAATCAGGCAGGTAAACCAACCTTGTCTTGGGCGTAGTTTGCCCCAAGCGCTCAATGGAGGTAGCTCTATGAAGTCTCTGAAGCTAGTCGTATTGCTGCTCTTCGTCGGCTTGCTTATTTCTCCAGTGATGAAGTTCAGCGTCGTGAGAGGTCAGACTTCGGTCTTTCCCGGCCAGGTCAAGGGTTCAATAGACAGCGACCCTGCCCCGGGCGATGTTGTAAGGTGCGTCTTAACTGAGGCGGCCACCGGATTTGATGACCGCTCGATCAGCGAACTCTTCGTCCCGGACGAGAAACACAATGCCGATCAACAAGTCTTTGACGATTTTGAGTTGATACCAAAGGGGCTCGGCCCTGTCTATAACGCCCAGTCCTGCCGTGAATGCCACCAGAACACAACATCGGGCGGCATCAGTCAGATAACCGAACTCCGCGCGGGTATCGTCTCACACGGCTTCTTTTCCAACCCAACGGTAAGAATCACCGATGACTTCGGCGTCGCGCGTTTCATCGAAAACAGGTCGCTGATCAACGATCGCGCCATCTGTCCGGCTGGTCCACTGATATTTACCCTGGTGCCCGATGCACACGGTCACCCGTTCAACCACCCCGACGCGAATATTCAGGAGCGTGTTGATAACATCGTCGATGCTGCGCACAATCCGGTTCCCGAAGAACTGATTGTCACAACCTTTCGCACGGCTCTGAACCTCCTCGGAGACGGGCTTGTCGAATGCGTCAACAGCAACTTTCTTCAGGCGATTCGGGACGGCCAGCCTGTCGGCCAAAAGGGCACGTTAGTCCTCGTGAAGTTACTCGAGGTTCCCGGTGATCCGACGTTTCGCGTTGGACGTTTCGGTTGGAAGAATCAGCAGGCAAGCCTGCTGTCATTCTCGAGTGACGCTTATCTCAATGAGATGGGCATAACAAACCGGTTTCCACCGAATGACGTCGACGTAACCAAGGTCTGCGACGAAATTCCCGATTTCGAGGACAACGAAAACCCGCCAGGGTCTCAGGACATAGATACGTTCGCGCGGTTCATGCGGGCCACGAAAGCACCGCCGCGGGCGCCGCGTTGCGAGACGTGTCCCAATCCTGATCCGCAGATCGTTCACGGCTCGCAGCTTTTCGAACAAGGCCAGATGGGCTGCGCCATCTGTCACGTTCGCACGCTGCAAACTGATTCTGTCGGCACCTGGATCAACGGCAACACGTTCCAGGTACCTCAGGGTCTTGGCTGTCGATTGTTTCACCCGTTTGGCGACTTTCTTCTCCACGATATCGGCACCGGCGATGGCATTGTCCAGACCGTCAATGCCAATGGCGAACTGGATCAAACCACCGCCAATCTCATGCGCACGGCGCCGCTCTGGGGCGTCCGGACTCGTGACCGCCTGATACACGATGGTGAGTCTCTGACTTTCGTCGATGCTATCCGGCGACACCATGGCCAGGCGCAGTTGTCGTTTGACGCCTTCTTTGGATTGGATTCGCATCACTTCACGGATGCCGACCGCAGTGATTCGATCGCCTTCCTCAAATCGCTCTGACGTTATCCGGTAAATCGCAAAGCTACCGGGGCCGATCAGCGGTATCGATCGGCCCCCCTTTTTGAGAGCCAGGAGAAAGGAGCAAGTAATGAAGCGAATCCAGAAGCGATCGATCCACGCTCGGCTCATACACGGAATGTGTTGGCTTGTCACAGCAACGCTGTCTGTTGCGACTCAGGCTCAGCCATCAGCCGCGTCGCCGGCATCGCTCATCACCGCGACGCGCGAACGCGGTGTCTCGAGGAAGGCGCCTAAACGAAATGACCCGACGATTCGTGAGGTTCAGGAAGTTGTCGCGCGCAGTGGACAGAATGCCTTTGCTCTGGACGGGCGCGGTTTTGTTGTCGGAGATTTCAACGGTGACGGCTCACAGGACATCGTCGTGGTAGTCAGGCCGGCCAACGATATGCTTGCGAAGGTGAACAGCCAGTATGCGATTTGGAGACTCGAAGATCCGCACCAGGTTTCGGGGCCGGATCTTAACAAGCGCGTGCAACGGACGCGTGTATTGCAAAAAACTGTTCGCGTAAGCGAGGGCGATGTTTTGCTGATGGTTATTCACGGGTATGGCGGTAAGGGATGGCGTGACAGAGTGGTCAATGGGATTTATGTTTTGAAGAATGTCGCCGGCGCCGGCATCCGCACACAAACAATGAAGGAGTCGTTGATGGCGACCGGTAAAGAAAAGAATCCCACGATTCTCAAAGGCGACGTGATCAGGCAGATACTCGCCGGACAGTCTGGCTTTCTCTTCTGGACCGGGGCCGCATACGCGTGGCACGCAGCGGGTTGAAGCCAGCATCAAAATTAAGCCGATATTGGGCGCATCACAGGTGTTGCTGACTTGCAACGTCTGGTCAGCCCGTCGCGTGCTTTGCGGTCCTTTGCGACTTTGCGCTGAGTATTGGGTCTTATCCCTCAATACCCACGTGATCGAGATCGACCTCACTTATCCGTCGTCGATACGGTTCAGGACTTTTGGCCCGCGCGAGTTTGCTCGAGTAGATCGCAGCTAGCCTGAAATCGATTGAGTCTTTTCATAGCCGCCATCGCTCGTTCGAGCGCCGGCGTGATGTACTCAACGTAAACCGGATTACCTGAAGCGGCTTGCGACGAATAGGTTCCTATTGCCTTCAGCATTCGCTGAACGGTCATCAAATCAAGCTCAGTTCTAAAGGCATCGACGCTTCCAAGCGGGAGCTTCGAGCAGGATTTGATTGCAACAAACCGCGCAATCAGTTCTTCGATAGCGTCTTCAGGTAGCGCGGTGTATGGATCACTCAGCAGCGAAGCGAGGTCGTAACTCACCGGTCCCATCCGCGCATCCTGATGATCGATGATAAACATCTCGCCCCGACGCATCATCAGATTGCGCGCGTGATAATCGCGATGAGTGAGCACTCTCGGACGGCCGGCGAGCTCGGAACAGAGCGCTTTGAAATCAGCTTGCACGGCGTTTGAAGTTGCCGGATCGAGCCGCAGATGAAGATAGCGATTGAAATAGTTCGCGAAGAAGAAGCCCAGCTCCCATCTGAGCTTCGCTTCGTCGAATGCGAGATGCGAGCAGATGGAATCGGCTCCCAGCGCCAGTTCTGTGGCATCCTGAATCCTGACTGCAAACTCCAGCGCGAGCCGGTAAGCGTCAACCACGTCGGCGTCCGAGCGTCCTTCACTCAACCAGTCCTGGAGCCTGAGATCGCCGACGTCTTCGAACAACAGCACAGCGTCCGCGCCGGAAACGGCCAGCACCTTCGGCACCGGCAGACCGGCCTCAACCAGAAGCGCAGTAACCTCGATGTGAGCGCAGGGATCGTTGGCGAAAGTAAGCCTTGCCGAGGGATTGGTTACTTCATTTCGCGCCAGCCTCGCCACCGCGAGTTCATTCTCATCAAAGGCTTCGCTGTAGACCGCGGCGATGACGCTCGAGCTGTCGGCCTCCGCCCGCAAGTAGGAACGAGAAGAAGCGTCCCCGGTCAGTTTGGTGACGTTTACCTCTTCGACCGGCACGTTCAATTGACGCGCTGCCAGGCGAGTTATTGTTGACGATCGATCTGTCTCTGGTGCTGAAGTCATCGGTTATCTTTCGACTATTCAATGGGAACGATCAGATTTGACCCGACGATCTCGCCGCGCTCGATATTGCGAACGAGTTCGCGCCTTACGACGACCGCGCGGTCCAGCAGTGCATTCGTGGGAACCCGAACGCCTTCGCCAAGCACGCAATCTCGAACGCGAGCGCCCGCTTCGATGGTGACGTTATCCCACAGAACGGAACGCTCGAGAGTTGCACCGGCATTGATGACGCAGTTCGCTCCGACGATCGACGAGCCGGCACCGGACTCGGAGGAACCGTTCATCAATCGCAGGCCGGCCTCGAGGTAACGGCCCAACGTGCTCATCTCGTGCCACTCGCCGTTCGAGACGTGTGCGACCACCGCCTCGCCGGCGGCGATCGCCTGGGGGAAGACATCAACCGTCGAGTGCGAGAAACCCTCCGGCGGAACGTATTGAAAAATTCGAGGAGAAAGCACCTGGACGCCGGTGAACATGAGCGGCGCAGCCTCGGTGGCGGCTGAACCTCTCACGGGATTAACGGAGGCTTCGGAGCCTGCCGTTTGCGATTGAGCGACTTCCGGGAAACCTGCGAAGCGAGTAATCCAGCCTCGATCGTCAGCCTCGACGATGCTGAAGTGCTCGCGCGCTCGATTCTCTCGCAGGACAAGAGTTGCAATCGCGTTATGCCGGCGATGCTCTTCGATAGCATGAACCAGATCGATGTTGGTGATGATCTTTCCATTCATGACAAGGAAATCGTCGTCGAGCAGCCACTCACGAATTGGGTTCAGCGCGCCCGAGGTTCCGAGAATCTCCGGCTCGAAGGAGTAATTGATTCTTACACCAAACTTTGAGCCGTCTCCGAGCGCACGGCGAATTGAATCAGGTTGATGATGGAGATTGACGATGATGTCGTGAATACCGTTCGCGGCCAGGTATTCGACTGAGTAGGCGATTAACGGGCGATTTAGAAATGGTATGGCGGCCTTCGTGCGATCTTCGGTGATCGGCCAAAGCCTGGTTCCCAACCCCGCAGCTAGAATCAATGCTTTCATCTTAGTCATTGGTCATTAGTCATTGGTCATAATTGGTCATTGGTCATTAGTGCGCCAGTCGTTGAGCTAGCACTCAAACCTGACTAATGACCAATGACCAATGACCAATGACCAATGACCAATGACTACTTGAAAACCAAGTCCTCTAACGGGACGCCTCGCTCGCGGCAGCGTTTCACTTGAAGCTCAGGATAACTCTCGCGAACGATATCGCTCCCTGAGAACCCTGAAGCCTTAAAGACGGACGTGACCGTTTTCTCATCCCCTTCGATCTCGATGAAGTTCCCCATCGGCGTTTCATCGAAGACGACCATAAGCTCTTTGCCGTCGACGGTGAGTTCGTAAGCCGTGCGGTATTTTTGGTACCGGAACGACCGTTCAAACCCGAGCCGCGCAAACAGCTCGATCGAGCGTTCCGGAGCGGTAGTCTCAACCTCTATCTCTTCTCGAACCTTTACCACCGAGTCAGCGTCGCGAACGGCTCCCTTGAACGTGATCCAGCCTTTGTCTCTCGCGAAACGAACCCGCAGGGCGCTGCCTTGCCTCAAGAGAGCCTGGTCAGAATTATCCAGCAGCCAGTTGTCCTCGAAGTGGCGCGGCACAACGACCTTCAGCTCGAAGCCTGCGTCATAGAACCGTCTCAGATCATCGCAGGCGAGTTTCACCTCGGATTCAACCATCGTCGCTTTACTCGTCGCGTGTTCGGAAGATTTCATTGCGTATTCTCGGGCGCGGCTCGCCACGTGATTATTCCTGTTGGCTAATCGATGCGTCAAACTGGCGGATGGTCATTAGTCATTGGTCATTAGTCATTGGTCATCGGCGGTGAGTCACGTGGTCGTTAGCAACTCATCGAACCGGATACCAATGACAAATGACCAATGACCAATGACCAAGCCGTTTGATTGTCCTTCTTACAATGATGTAAGTTTAGCCCGCGATTCGCAGCGATCTTTCGATCCGCAATTCTCATTCAGTCATTCTACTTTGTAAGAGAAGCCCGATGCTCGTTCGCAGTGAGCCAGTCTCGCGTCTCGCTCCGGCCTTTGCGGACAATCTCTGCCGCTGGGACGGTCGTAGCGCGCCTCATTACGAGGTTTGGTTCTTAACTTTCAATCACCGGGAATCACAACGCGGTTTTTGGTTTCGCTATACGGTGGAAGCACCTACCGGTCCGCCCAGTGCCAGGCCGTCCGCGGCGCTTTGGGCCGCTGTCTTCAACCGCAGATCTCCAGAGCGGAACTTTGGATTAAAGAGCGAATACGAGATCGACCGGCTCTCGTTCGGAGATCGAGAGGATTTCAGCCTGAGAATCGGCGACGGATGTCTCACGCTCTCGAGTGCGGTGGGGCGAGTGACGAACGCCGACCACACGGTCGAATGGGATCTGAATTACATCCCGTGCGATAGAACTTACCATCATGTATCTCGAGCCTTGATCCATCTTGCCAGGCCAACCTCGTTTGTGTGCTCACCGAATCTGGACACTCGATTCAGCGGCAGGGTTTCGGTTGACGGCGAGGACGTGATTCTTGAAGACGAACCCGGATGCCAATCGCATCTGTGGGGACGCAAGCATGTAGACGACTGGGTTTGGGTTCACTCGAACGCGTTTGAGAATCATCCGGGCACCGTATTCGAAGGGCTGGCGGCGCGACCGAGGCGCGCTGGTCTCAAGCTGCCGCGTGTTCAGTCGCTTTATCTCCGGCATCGCGGGCAGGAGCATCGCTTTACTCGATTAAGGGTCGCGGAACAGTGGCAGCGAAAACTCGGAATGGGCTACTGGTCATTCAGCGCGATGAACTCGCGGATCTACATCGAAGGCGCCGCGCAGTGCCGGCTCCGCGATATGCTTCAAGCTGAGTATGTGGACCCGGACGGCGAAGGGCTGTTCTGCATCAATAGTGAGGTAGCGAATCTCAAGATCAGATTGTTTCGCCGGACGCACGGCGTCCGCTGGCGCCACGTAGAGACGATCAAGGCTTATGCGACTGCTCACGTCGAGCACGCATCACGAGCGAAGGACGAATGGGTTGCACTCGCGTTCTAGCTCCCATCGATTACGCGTTCGCAATCGTTGTTATGCCTTGAGCCCTATGATAACTTCGTTCTGTAAAACAAGGAGCGAATATGAGAAGTCGCAAGCGACAGGAACTGGGTCAATACATTGTTGTTGATCCGGAGATCTGTCACGGCCAACTGACATTCAAAGGCACCCGCATTATGGTTAAGAGCGTTCTTTTCTATGTCGGTCAGGGAAAGGACTGGGACTGGATCTCGAAGGAGTATTTTGGAAAAGTCAGCCGGGAAGCTGTTGCCGAGGCGGTTAAGCTAGCGAGTGACGCATTAGTTGGAAAGACGGAAAGGCGCCGGCGCGTCGCATGAATATCCTGGATGAGGATATGGTGTGAGTCAGCGGCGGTCTTTGAAATCATGGAAGATTCATTTCCGGCAGATCGGTGTTGAGATCGGTCGCTCTGGTCTAAAGGATCGCAATCAAGTCATTCCGCTGCTACACCACCTAAAACACCCGACCTCCTTCACTCGAGATCACGGCTTTTATCATCCAACGATTCGACATCGTGAATACTGCCTTGTCTATCTTGATGTTTGGGACGATGACGCTGCTCAATATGTCCGTCAATTCATACGCCATCCGGCATTTCGCGCTCAGGTCAATCGAATGGGCAAAGTCGTGCGCGTGCACCACAGCGCATTGAGCTACTGGGTGGTTGGCTCAGAGGCGGAAGCGACCATTAGTTGGTGATCGGCGGGAGTACTATCAGTTTGATTGCCTGATGCGCAGCGACCTCGTCTTCGAGTTTCTGAAGTTCAGCGCAACGCCCCGGGTATCTGCTAAGAACTGCGACAACACCGTAGATCTTCGGTGAACCGCGTTTTAGCGCTATATCAATCAGGAGTTGGATCTTTTGAACGTCATCTCGAATAATCTCGACATCGTGTGGTGAGATGGAGTCTTCCCTACGGCAGTACTTCAATTCAATCAATACGGAGTCTCCACTGAAAGCAAAGTACTTCGACCGGGGATGACCCTTTGGCGGACCCAGAACCCGCAAACGTGACGGGTCGGTGATTGTGATATCGGGCTTTAACCTGAGGTTATGGCTTTTGTCGAACCAGGGAACTTCCGCGTGTAGTGGTGAAGCCCAAAGCCCATCTTCACTCTGATAGCTTTGATCCGCACCCGGCAGCCGGAGAAGTCGCAGAAACAACTGACACTTAAAATCGTCCGCAGTGAGAACCAAGCCAGGTATCCACTTACAATCGCTCGCGAGATCGCGTATCTCGTTTTCGATCCGAGGAATCAAGTGTTCGTCGATGGTGAATCGTCGTGACATTGAAAGCGACATCGGTGATTGCTTTATTGGCGGCTCCCCCTCTTAGCGAGGCACCCGGATCTTACCACACATTTTTCAAACTAATGCCCCGTATTACCCGTCTAAGTGCTATGACTGCAGCTTTGCTGACAAGTGGTACGTCCCAACGGGATGAGTTACTTTACTCGAGGCCGAAGTCATCAAGATTCAATACCATTGTTCTCCGAGGATGTTAATCATGAAACGAGAAACCAGCGGCTCCTTCAAGCTCAAGTTCGCGGGCCGGCGCGTTGCTTCAAGCGCGCTCGCGGTCGCGATGGCGGGGGCGCTCGCGCTCGGCGCGATTGTGCCAGTCGGCGCCGATACGAAATCCAAAGCGAGCCCCAGCCTCACTGAAAATCAGAAGATCATTCACCTGCTCAACCGCATCGGCTACGGTCCGCGCGCAGGAGACGTCGAACGCGTCAAGCGAATGGGGATCGACAAGTACATCGATCTTCAGCTCAATCCCGATCGCATCGATGATCAGGGTATCGAGGCGAGGCTCGCGAATTACCCGTCCCTCCGCATGAACGCCAGCGAGATACAGGAGAAGTATCCGCCTCCGCAGTTGCTCGCGCGCGAGCTCGGATTGAAAAAGGGAAAGAACACTCCGGTCCTGCCGCCGGGCGAGGGCGCCGACGAAAACGCAAAACGGGAATATCGCCAGCAGGTGATGGCCTACTATCAGGAACACAACTTGAGGCCGCCTCAGCTTTTGCTTCAGGATCTGCAGGCGCAAAAGATCATCCGCGCGGCTTACAGCGAGCGGCAGCTCCAGGAAGTGATGACCGATTTTTGGTTCAACCACTTCAACATCTTTTGGGCGAAGAACGCCGATCGCAACCTGACGACCGACTATGAAATGAGCGTGATCCGTCCTCGCACGATGGGCAAGTTCAAAGACTTGCTGTTGGCGACGGCGAAGAGCCCTGCGATGCTGGTCTACCTCGACAATTTCCAATCGATGTCACCCGATGCAAAACTACCGGACGCCCGACAGATGCGAAGACAGGGAGCGTTTCAACGCAGGCCGGGTGCACTGGGAGGCTTCGGCAATCCGCGCATAAACGATCCCAACTATCCTAATCAGCAGCCTAATCAACCTCGCATCCAGCAGAACGGCCAACGGAACGACCCGGAAATGCAGCGCGACCAGACGAATCAGCAGCAACAACAGCGGCAAGCGCAAATTCCGCCGGGACAGAAGGGACGCAAGGCGGGAATCAACGAGAACTATGCTCGCGAAATCATGGAGCTGCACACATTGGGTGTCGAGGGCGGCTACTCTCAGAAGGACGTGCAGGAAGTAGCGCGCTGCCTGACTGGATGGACTCTTGATCGCCCGCGGCAAGGCACGCAGTTCGTCTTCCGTCCGTTCATGCACGACGACAAAGAAAAGGTAGTGCTTGGCCACACGATTCCGGCGGGTGGGGGAGTCAAAGACGGCGAGATGGTTATCGATATACTCGCGCATCACCCGAGCACGGCGAAGTTTGTCTCTACGAAACTCGTGCGGCGCTTTGTGAGCGACACCCCGCCGCCATCACTTGTCGATCGCGTCACTGCTGTCTACACCAGGACCGACGGCGACATTCGCGAGATGCTGCGAACAATCTTCACTTCGCCGGAATTCAATTCGAAGGAGGCTTATCGCGCGAAGATCAAGTCGCCCTTCGAGCTCGCGGTATCGGCTATTCGAGCGCTGGGCGCGGATGTGAACGCGCCGCTTCAGACTGCGCAGTTTATCGCGAAGATGGGTGAGCCGCTATATCTCTATCAAGCTCCGACGGGTTATCCTGACAGAGCAGATCAATGGGTCAACACCGGTTCGCTTTTGGAGCGTTTAAACTTCGGGCTCGCGCTTACGACGAACAAACTGCGCGGCGCGGCGTTCGATGTTAAGCGCGCGACTGGCGACGTTGACCGGTCCGACAGGCAACGGGTGATGGAGCGGGCAATCACTTCACTGCTGGACGGCGACATTTCGCCACAAACGCGGTCGGTCCTTGATAAGCAGTTGAAGGAGGGTGTTGCGGTGAAGGGCGAATTGGGGGCCGTTCCGCCAATTCCAACCGGCGACGACGTGATGGCCGGTAACTCAATGGAAGTGCTTCCGCCAAATCAGAGCGCGGGTAAGGCTCAAAAGGGCGTCGGCAATCCGGAACGCCTCGAGCGTCGCTTCGGGCTAAATGCGGGAACTCAGATTGCGATGTCGGCGGATGATCTCGAAACCGCCAAGGTGTTCGGCCTCGTGCTGGGCGCACCCGAGTTTCAGCGAAGATGACGGTTCCGGTTTCAGGTTTATGGTCTCTGGTTATTTGAATTGAAGACCATAGCCGCCAGTGTAATAGAAACCAGAAACCAAAGACTAAAACAAATCGGAGACAAAACGATGGCAGTAACACGACGATTCTTTCTCAGATCATCAGGTGTGGCGATGGCGGGCTTTGCCGCGGCGCCCTCCTTTCTAAAGCGCACGGTGATGGCCCAGACAGCCGGAGCCGCAGGCAAGGATCACCCGATCATCATCGCAATCTTCCAGAGGGGAGCGATGGATGGTATCTCGGCGGTGATTCCATTCGGTGATAAGAGCTACTACAGCGTCCGCCCGAATATCGCAATACCGGAACCGAAGACCGGCAACGCGGATGCGGCGCTCGATCTCGACGGCTACTTCGCGCTTCACCCGGCGCTGGCGCCCTTCAAAGCGATTTATGACGAAGGTCATCTCGCCGTCGTTCATGCTGTGGGCTCGCCGGACACCACACGGTCGCACTTCGATGCCCAGGACTACATGGAGTCGGCGACACCCGGCAACAAGGGAACCGGTGACGGCTGGTTGAATCGCTACATGCAGGTGAGGAAGGACCCGAAGGCGTCACCGTTTCGCGCGGTGTCGTTCACAGCCAACCTGCCGCGAACTCTGTCAGGAACGGCTCCGGCGATCGCGATGACCAACATAAATGATTTTGGGGTTCGCGCGGGGCAGGGAAATGGTCAGGTGGCTAAAGGTTTTGAGGAGCTTTATTCGCAGAGCATGGGCGACGCGCTCCACGGCACAGGCAAGGAAGCTTTCGAAGCGGTCAAGATGCTGAAGAAGGCGAATCCGCAACAGATTCAGGCGGCGAACGGAGCTAACTATCCTCGCTCGCCGTTTGGGAATTCGTTGCTTCAGATCGCACAGTTGATCAAGGCGGACATCGGCATCGAAGTCGCTTTCACCGACGTCGGCGGTTGGGACACTCACGCAAATCAGGGCAACTCGCGCGGGCAGCTCGCCAATAGACTTCAGGATCTGAGTCAGGCCGTAGCGGCTTTGTACCGAGATCTGGGCGATCGAATGCGCAACGTAGTGATTCTTACGATGACGGAGTTCGGCCGCACTATCAGGCAGAACGGTTCGGGCGGAACCGATCACGGTCACGCGAGTTGTTTGTTTGTCGCGGGAGGCCCGGTCAAGGGCGGCAAGGTCTACGGCAAATGGCCGGGGCTTTCGAGCGAGCAGCTCTACGAAGGCCGCGACCTGGCTCTCACTACTGACTTCCGCGATGTATTTTCAGAGATCGCCGCGCGTCACATGGGCGCCGGCAATCTCAACTCGATCTTCCCCGGATACAACGCGAATCCGGCTAACTTTCGTGGCTTTATCCGAGCCTGATTCCGCTGTCGTTAGTTGTGCAGTGAGGGCCTGCCAAAGGCCCTCGCTTTTTGTGAAGGATCGCCTTTTGTTAGGCCCACCATCGGGGTGAGAAGTTGAATTCCATTCGTTGAGCGCGTATTCTCGAACATATCTTCCTGGGTAAAACACTATCGACTCAGGAGGCTGCTACGATGAATGAAGATCCCACAAAGAAACTTTCGGACGGTGAGTCGTTCGAATCTCGCGTGCTTTCCGGGCTTGCGGCAATACAGGTCGGGCAAGTGGACATAAGGAACGAGCAGGTAGAGATTCGGCGCGAGCAAGCGACGATGAGAGCGGAGCTGGCCGAGGTTAGGGCGGAGCTGGCCGAGATGAAGAAGGCGATAGCTGCGTTGGACTCTCGGCTCGGTTCAGTTGAGGAAAGGCTGACTTCACTTGAAGAGAAGGTCGATGCGCGACTTCGCGAGACGCGCCCAATATGGGAATCGGCGCTCGATAACATAAAGCGCCTCGATTTGAAGTTTGACGAACTACTCAGCGAGCTTTTTGAGATTAAAGCCGATTCCAAGCGTCACGAGAGGCTCATTCTGCAATTAGAAAAACTCCGGTGAGCTATTCCGGTGTAAAGAACCGGTAGGCTCAGGCACTTCAGAATAAGGACAAGTTGAAACAGGCGTCAGGAGTAATATTGTACGTCTACAGTGTTTTCAAAACGGCGTCGCACGGCTGGGGTGTGTGGACGCGCGCTCGATCGGTCATCAGCCTGGCAGCGCTTCTGATTGCGGCCGGCCCAGTGCCTGCGCAAAACCAATCCGATGCCCCAATCAAGGTTCAGACGACTCTTGTGAGTGTTCCCGTAATCGTCAGCGATCGCGCGGGGCGCTACATCTCCGGTCTCAAGCTCGAGAACTTCAAGTTGTATCAGGATCGACTCGAGCAGCGAATCGCGATTTTCGATGCAGCCGAGGAACCCCTTAACATCGCGTTGTTACTGGACACGAGTCGCAGTACGGCGCGAGTCCTCGACGACATCAAGAAAGATGCGGGCAACTTTCTGAAAGAGCTTCGCCCGCAGGATCGAGCGATGGTCGTAAGCTTTGATTATGACGTGCACCTTCTGTGTGCTTTGACTTCTGATCGGAAAGCTGTCGAGAAGGCAATCAAGAATGCAGAGATTGGCGAGCGGTTGGGCACAACCCTGCGAGCCGCGGTTGATGAAGTCATCGAGCATCAATTCAAACGAGTCGACGGACGCAAAGCGATCATCCTGCTGACTGACGGCAAGGATCACGGCAGCCGGGTTTCTGAGGAAGAACTGCTCGATGAAGCGACAGAATCGGGAGCGATGATCTATTCAGTTTTCTTCGAGACCGGCTCTGAACGGCAGGGTTGGAACGGTCCATTCGGGCGACGTGGACGCGGAGGATGGGGAAGGGGATTTCCACCAAACGACCGCCCGCGCCGCGAAGGCCCACGACGCGAGCGCGTCGAGATTCGCAACGAAGACGCGATGGACTTCCTGACAAAGCTGTCTGAGGTGTCCGCGGGCCGCTTCTATAGCAGCAAGGTCTCGGATTTGAAGAGCACCTTCAAGCTCGTAGCAGAGGAACTCCGCCATCAGTATCGGCTTGGCTTTTATCCGGATGTGAGCAAGGCTGACGGGCAGCGCCACACGCTACGAGTTGAAGTGAACGCCCCTGACTCGGTTGTGAGAGCGCGGCGCAGTTATCAAGCTGCGAGCTTCAGTATTGGATCGGGATAAAACATCTTAAGTAGCGCAAGAAGCATCGTCCGCTGGACTTGTGAATCTTCCCTCTCTTGCCCAATCGCCAATATCCTTACTCCGTCTATTGCGCCTTTTATCTTCAGCAGTTATTCTCTGCTCGCTGAACGGCCCGAGACTCAAGCATGCCGGCCGGATGAATATAGAAAAGAGGTTACGCTATGCAAGCTGGAACAGCAGCAGTACGTGACATGGTTTCCACTGAAGAATGGGGGGCGCGCGTCGATCTGGCTGCGGCTTATCGGCTGGCCGCGCTTTTCGGATGGGATGATTTGATCTTCACTCACATCTCCGCACGAGTGCCCGGGCCCGAACACCATTTTTTGATCAACCCTTATGGTCTAATGTTCGACGAGATGACGGCGTCGAGCCTGGTCAAGGTCGGTCTCGATGGTAAGAAGGTCATGGACGGCTCATACGATATCAACCCAGCCGGTTTCACAATTCACAGCGCGATCCACGCAGCGCGGGAGGATGCACTGTGCGTGATGCATCTGCACA
>WNFR01000240.1_pt1 | contig 100928 bp, 89 predicted proteins | sample 5400221 | NCBI WGS metagenome assembly WNFR01 (sample SAMN13153357, study PRJNA577476) | soil metagenome | isolation source: 40 cm soil under Madrone tree | place: USA:California | collected 2016-06-14
ACGCCACTCAACACCGTAATGATGAGCAGCCACATCAGTGCGCGAGTAAGTGTGCCGCCGAAATGAAATCCGCCGTGGAAAAAAATCATCGGCAGCGCAAGGAATCCGAGCCAGAGATGGCCGCGCATCCAGGCTTGTGCGCGGCCGACGCGCCACGTGGGAACACGTTTCCGCGCGCCAAGGAGCGCTGCGAAAATCATGAAAGCAAAGCCGATGACACCGAATGTTAGACCGATAACGCTGCCACCTCGCGGACCTTGCGGTGCTTCGAATGCATAGAGGACATACGCGAACGCGGAAAGCGCCAGGATTGCGAGCGATACCAGCGCCCAGCCTCGTTGCGTTTTATCCATTCTCATTTCGTGGAACCCTGGCCGAGCATCTCGGCGAAAAAGGTGCGCGGGTCCACACGGTGCGCGGCGTCGTGGGGGCAGGCATAAACACAACTGGGCTCTTTCAAGTGCGTGCACAGATCGCACGAAGTCGCTTTTTGCTTGATGACAGCTTTTTTGCGGCCGGCCCGCTCCGGATCGTCGATCATCACTTCGAACGGGTGCAAATTGATGTTGCCGTAGGGACAATTCTGCGCGCAAAGGCCGCACCCGATGCACCAATCCTCGATGATGACTTCGAGTGAATTGCGCCTTCGAATCGAGCCGACGGGACAGCCGACCATGCAAAGCGGATCGCGGCATTGCCGGCAGCTGGTGGCGACAAGATATTGGTCGAAGCGTAATCCGTCACGGACCAGCCGCGTGATGCCGTCGTGCGCGTCGGCGCAGGCGTTCACGCAAGCGTCGCAGCGTGTGCAATTCTGCAAATCCAGAATCAGCAAGCTCTGCGCTTCCATCAATCCTTGCGAGAGGAACTGATCGATCGGGACATTGTGAACCATCTGCATGCGCTGCTGATTCGCGGCCCGCCGTTCGGCGGCAATCGCTTCGAGCCCAGTTCTAACGCTGGGAAAACGTGTGACCATGTCACGGAAATCTTCGCCTGAGATTCGAACGAGCTCGACGTGGTCGAGCGCAGTGCAAGCGGCGGTTCGCACGCCGCCACCCAGCAGGCCGATCTCGCCGAAGTAATCGCCACGGGAAAGATAGGCCAGGACAAGTTCTCCGCCGGGATAGTTCTCCGACACCTTCACAAAACCGATTCGAACTAGATAAAAACTGTCCGCGGGCGCTCCTTGCTGAACAATGATCTGTCCGGGTGCGAACCGCTGGAGCTCGACGCTTTCCTTGAGGTGCTCGATGAATTCCGGGGAAAGATCCGCGAACATGGGCACGCCTCGCAGATGGTTTTCCAGTGCGCGGCGGCGATAGGTCTGGTCGAGCTGTGCCCGAAATGTTTTGTTCTTCAACATGATGTCGAGAACATTGCGCAGCATTTCAAAAGCGACGACATCGGATTCCGCGATCACCGTGGCGGAGCGAGGATAAAAATTCATGCAGGTCATTTCGCCGAATAGGTCGCCAGGCCGGAGTTCCGCGACAGGATGGCCGTAAGGAAGGTCGACGGAGGCGTCGATGGGAATGGTTCTATCGCGAGCTTCTTCTTCGCGCTTATCTTCTTCACGCGCTACCAGCGTGCTGGTCAGCCGCTTGAAGAAACCCTTTGCGCCGCCTTGAGTTTTGACGTGCGCGATGGGAGTCGAAATCGACACTTTGGCCTGGCCTTCCAGAATGTAGAAAGCCGTGGATCCAAACTCGCCTTCGCGGCAAATGATTTCGCCCTTGCGGAACCGGCGCTTGACGATGGCGCCGCGATTCAGCTCGAGAAATGTTCCGGAGACGCCCTTAAAGACCGGTATCTGCAGGAGATCTTCGGCTTCGAATCCTTGCGCGTCCAGACCAACAGCGATCGCGGTCCCCACAACGCTCTTGTTGGTGAGCGCGCCCGTTGGGCATGAGACCATGCATTCGCCGCAGGAAATACATGTGGAATCGCCCATCGGCGAATTGAGATCAAAGGCGATGCCCGCGGAATAACCTTTTCCCATGCGGCCAAGGACAAAATTGTTTTTAATTTCGTCGCAGCCGCGAATACAGCGGTCGCAGAGGATGCAGGCGTCGTGATCGACGACGATGGCGAGCGAAGACTCATCCTTGCCGCGCGCGACGGTGCGTTTCGCGAAGCGCGCTTGGGAAGCGCCGGCCGCTTTCGCCAGCGTTTCCAGTTCGCAGTCGCCGGAATTCTGCTGGCGCGCGCAGGGGGAAGGATGATCCGACATCATCAGTTCCAGAACAGTTTTGCGCGCCGCCAAAACTTTTTCCGAATTGGTGACCACCTTCATGCCGGGTTCGACTGGGCGAACGCAGGAAGCGGCGAGCACGCGCGCGCCGGTATCCACGACGCAAAGCCGGCAGACGCCCACCGGAGTTTGGCTTTGCAGATGACAAAGCGTCGGGATGTTGATGCCGTTCATGCGCGCGGCATCGAAAACACTCGTGCCTGCGGACACGCGGACGGGTTGGCCGTCGAGGATGATGTCAACGAAGCCCGGAGGTGTGGTGACGCTCATCATACTAGGGGCGAATGCCAACGCGCTGCGCTTCGCCAGCGCGCGAAGCGGCGGTGAAGCAGATTCCGCTAGGGCACTTACCTTGCAACACGTGCGCATCCACTTCGGCGCGAAAATGTTTCAGAACGGATTGAATCGGCGCCGGCACGATCTGGCCGAGACCGCAGATGGAAGTAAGGCTCATAGCCTGCGAGAGTTCATCAAGGAGCCCGAGGTCGGCGCGATACTGCAGCTCGGGGACGCCGCCTTGGGTCCAGCGCGCAAGCATGTCCGCCATTTTCTGCGAGCCGATGCGGCAAGGTACGCACTTTCCGCAGGATTCGTTGCGATAGAAGCGCACCGCGTTCAGGGCCATGTCCAGCATGCAAGTTGTGTCGTCACAAACGACGATGGCTCCAGAACCCAGCATGGAGCCGGCCTCGGCGAGTGCCTTGAAATCGAGACGAACATCGATCATCGAAGCGGGAAGATAGCCGGAAGACGGCCCTGAAGGAGCGAAGGCCTTGAGTTGACTGCCGCCGCGAACGCCGCCGGCGTGATTAAAAATGACATCGCGCATGGGCGTTCCCATCGGCACTTCGAAAATGCCTGGGCGTGCGACCTGGCCGCTGACGCCGACAAATTTCAGGCCGCGCGAGCCACCGGCGCCTTGTGCGACAAACCAGTCAATCCCGCGAGCGAGTATCTGCGGAACGTTGATGAAAGTTTCCACATTGTTGATGACCGTGGGTTTTTGCCACAGGCCGATCTGTCCAGGGAACGGAGGCTTATTGCGCGGCTCGGCGCGATGGCCCTCGATGGCTTCAATGAGCGCGCTTTCTTCGCCACAGATATAGCCGCCCGGACTGACAAACACCTCCAAGTCGTAGTCGAGGTCGCTTCCCAGAATTTTTTTTCCCAGAAGCGCGGAACGATAACAGCGGCGAATCTCTTCACTGAGGATTTCTTCCTGAAGGTGGTATTCGTGGCGGATATAAAGGATGCCCCGCTTGGCGCCCGTGACGAGTCCGGCGATGATCATGCCCTCGATCAGGAGATGCGGCAGATTGGTCATGATAAAGCGGTCCTTGATGGTGCCGGGCTCGCTTTCGTCGGCGTTGCAGACGACGTATTTGACAGGATCGGGCTGCTTGCGGACAAGGTCCCACTTCATGCTGGTAGGAAATCCGGCACCGCCCATGCCTTTAAGCTCGGCGGCTTTGAGTTGTATGAGGGTGTCGTCCCAAGCACGCGATTGAACGAGTTTGCGCACGACGCCGTACTTCTCGCCATCGCCATAGGGATCGGCTTTGCAAGGGACGCGCGTCTGCTCGGGATGCGGCTCGTGAATCTCATCGCCGCGCATGGCGCCGCGGGCGATTTGTTCGGCGTGCTCAGCGGTGACATCCGTGAAAATGTGATCGTTGACGGAAATTGCAGGAGCGCGATCGCAGCGTCCTAGGCACGAGACGTCGCGAATCTGCACCTCGTCAGCCCGCGAGTTCGCAAAGCGCCGCTCGAGATCGGCGCGTAATTCGCAAGCGCCGTTGAGATGGCAGCTCATGTCCGCGCAGACGCGAATCTCGGCTTTAGGAGGCTGCACCAGATGAAAATGGGGATAGAAACTCGCCACGCTGTGGATTTGGTACAGTGGCGTCTGGGTGCGTTGTGAGAGCTCCTCAAGCTTCGCTTTGGGCAGAAAGCCGTGGCGAAGCTGGATGGCCCGAAGGTCGTCGAAGATCACGGCGCCCCGTCTCGCAGAAAAGCGCCGGGCGTGATTCCTAAAGATGCGCGGCGCGAAGTGGCGTGCTGAATCCTTTGCATACTACTGGCAGGGAAGTCCGCTGTAAATAGCATGCGTTTGGCTTTTCGCGCCGCGGCGCGAAAAAGACAACGCGGCCCGTTGACTTCTCCGCAGCGCAAACGATATAAGCAAACAGACTCACCGGTACACCGAATGCGCAACACGACCAACCTCTTCAATCTTCGCGTGGTCATTTTCACTTGGTTCATGGCCGTTCCGGCACTGCTTTCGGCGCAGAACGAACCTAGCAAGTACATTGGACCCGGTTCATGTGCGTCGACGAGTTGTCACGGGAGCGTGAAACCCATCGCGGGAAGCCGGATTTTGCAGAATGAATACTCGACTTGGATCATCCAGGACAAACACAGCCGCGCCTACCAGGCATTGACTGGAGACCTTGGCGAACGCATGGCGCGGATTTTGAAACTGGGCACGAAAGCGGAAGAAGCGTCGAAGTGCCTGGCATGCCACGCGCTGAGTCCGCCGCCGGAGCAGCGCGGCCGCGCATTTGAAATTTCAGAAGGCGTGTCCTGCGAAAATTGCCACGGGCCGGCCTCGGGCTGGCTGGGGCCGCACACGACAAGAACCTGGACGCACGAGAAATCCGCGGCGCTGGGAATGCTTGACACGCGAAACGTAATTCATCGCACCGAGAAATGCCTGGAATGCCACCTGGGGACGAAAAACAAATTCGTGGATCACCAGATGATCGCTGCAGGACATCCGGATTTGTATTTTGAACTGGACTCGTTTTCCGCGGTGATGCCGCGACACTGGAAGTTGCCGCGCGAATCGGAGCCGGGCAAACCTGCTGAAGATGCCGCGTGGGTTGGAGTGCGCGAGTGGAGCGCGGGTCAGGCGGTGCAGTTGCGCGCGGCGATGGAGCGGTTGACGTGGCGCGCGAAAAACGAGCGCTTCGACAAAAAGGATGTTTGGCCGGAATATTCCGAACTTTCCTGTTTTGCCTGCCACCACGCGCTGGGGCCCGCGAAAGACAGTTGGCGGCAGGAGCACGGTTACGTAGGGCGGCGCCCCGGCGAGCCGGTATGGAACAGTTCACGTTACGCGGTCTTCCGCCTGCTGGCGAAGCAGATTGACTCCGCGAACGCGCAGGAACTGGACCGTCAATTGGGGGCCGTTTTGAATGAAATGAGCAAGTTGAATCCGGATCGTAACGCGGTGGCATCGGCTGCGTCCGCGGCTGCGCCGCTGGCTCAGCAAATCGCCGAGCGATTGGCAACCATGCAATACGATCAGGCCATTGTCTTGCGGATATTGCAGCGCATCCCTGACGATGCGGAAACTATCGCTCTGTCCGACGAACGCGCTGCGGAACAAGCAGTCATGGCGCTCGATTCGCTCTATATTGCCTATAGCAAGGACGCAAAACCGGGCAATGCTCCCGAAGTCCGCGCCGCCATTAACGCCCTCTTCCAGCAACTCGAAAGTCCATCCGCTTACAACGCCGATCAATTCGCTTCTGCACTTCGCCGCATTCGCACTTTGCTTCAATAACTTACTTCGGTCACGATAGAATTGCTTGCCTTCGAATTCTATCGAGCTCTCAATGAATCGATACGAAACATGGTTCTGCGGAACGCGACTGTGGCGGTGGGTGACGCGGCGCCAAGTTTTGCCTTGGATTTTGCGAGGCTCGCAACTGGGCGAGCACGTGTTGGAGCTGGGCGCCGGGCCAGGCGCGGCGACGGAGGAGTTGGGGCGCCTCGCTGCTCGCGTGACCAGTCTCGAGTACGACCACGCGTTTGCGGCAAAGCTGGGCGCGCATTTGAATGGCTCGAATGCAGCAGTGATTCAAGGCGATGCGGCGACCTTGCCGTTTGCGGATGGGACTTTTTCCTCGGCGATTGCGATCCTGATGCTTCATCACTTGCGTTCGAACGCATTGCAGGATCGCGCTTTTGCGGAAACCTGGCGCGTGCTTCGGCCGGGCGGCGTGTTCCTCGCCTTTGAGATTCAGGATGGGTGGCTGCACCGCGTAGGACATATCAAGAGCACGTTTGTGCCTTTGGCACCGGCCTCCGCGTCTGCGAGATTGACGGCCGCGGGATTTTCAAAGGTGACTGTTGACATCCAGCGGGGCGCCTACCGAATCCGGGCGCTACGCTCGCTGGAATCCTGAACACTACACGCGCTGCGTGCGGACTAACTTTTCTCCCTCCGAAGAACGAATTACAACAAAAAACTGCCAGTGTAACGCGGCCGGCTACCTGCTTGTGGCCAGCGGGCCAAGTTCGGAGCGCGTCTGCACCACGCGCAGAATGGAATCGCGCGTGACAATGCCAACGATCTGCGGCGCGCCGTTTGTGACCCCGCTCACGACGGGCATCTGGTTGACATCGGCGCTCAGAAGCCGTTCGAGCAAACGGAGGAGAGGTTCTTCCGGCGAGGTCCAAAGGATTTTTTCCCGCGGAATCATGGCAGCTTGCACGGAGTTGTGGGCCCACTCATTTCGCGGGATGGAATTGAGGGCGTGAACATTCATCATCCCGACGAGGCGCTCGTCGCTGACCACGAGGTGGACGCGGCGGCCGGTGCGGAGGACCTCAGCGCTGTATTCTTCGAGAGTGATATGCCCGGGAGCAGTGGGGACTTCCTTGCTCATGACGTCGGCGGCGCTGAGGCCGGCGAGCGTTTCGCGGACGGCTACTTGAGCGACACTCTCCTGCGCGGCGTTTAGAATGAACCAGCCGATCAAAACCGTCCAGAGCATCTGTGTATTGCCGTGAACCACTTCCCACACACCCCAAAGAATCAACGCATAAGCGATCAATTTTCCGCTGGCGCCTGCGACACGCGTGGCTTTCTCGAAATCCCCGGTGGCTCCCCAGACCATCGCCCGGAAAATTCTTCCACCGTCCAGAGGAAATCCCGGCAAGAGGTTGAAAACAGCGAGCGAGAGATTGGTCCAACCGAGCCAAGTGGCAAGCGCTCCTACCGTCTGGCTGTAGGGGAAAAGGTGTGTTAATTCGAAGAATCCCGCAGAGAGGAAGCCGCTGGCGAGAGGCCCGGCGATAGCGATGTTGAATTCCTGAATGGCCTTGGAAGGTTCGCGCTCGATGCGCGCCAGGCCACCAAAGAGGAAGAGAGTGATAGAAACGACGCGAATTTTGTAATGCTGGGCCACTGCGCTATGGGCGAGTTCATGGAACAGCACCGAGGCGAAGAAGATGAGGCTGGTTAGCACTCCCACGGCATAGTGCTGGGTATCGGTCCAACTCGGATGGTCTCGCTTGTACTGCGAAGCAATGATCCAAGTGATGGCCGCAAAGATAAAGACCCAAGTGGAATGGAGATAGATGGGGATGCCGAGAATCTTGCCGATGCGTAAACCTGATGCGCGGTTCATGGGTCGTCTCATGGTTAGCGTACCACAAGAGTTTGACGGAAGTGGGGAGGGCCAGCCCGATGGGAGCCAACAAAAGCACCCTTGCGTGGGGGGGGACTGTGCGGAGGAACGAGTGGGTACACCCCCCCGGTGTTTTGAGATAAAGAGTGCGCAAGCGGTTGAAAAGAAAAGAGTTGAGTTTTTCGTGAGTGCAAAAAAGCGCAAAAGAGTGTGGAAGAATGTGAAAAGAAAAGGGATAGGTGGAAGGGAATAAGGGATTGGGAAATGTGCCCATGGTCGACGCTTCGAGCTCCGAATCGGGAAGAATTGGTATACACCCCGGCAGTATTCGTAAGAGTGGCAAGCAAAGGACTTGCGGGATACGGAACTTGGAAGAAGATACGGAAGATGGGAGATCAGCGATACGGAAATTAGGACATAGTGGATATGAGATGGAGACCTAAGGGAAGCGGAGCAGAAAAGACTGATAGCGCCGGACTTGCGGGGCTGGCGGTGAGTGGAGCGAAAGATCACAACCCATGCTAACATAAATCGCTAATTTTGTCAATAGTTAACGTAATGGTACTAGAGATGGCCTAAACACTAAGAGATCAAAATTCAGGGTGCGGTGCGAGGTGAGGCGAAACGAAGCAGGTTCCACCCTTACGAAAAACGAATTTGCAAGTGGTAGGCCGACCCGAATGGTGCTAGGGCGTTAAGGGTAATCCGCCATAGCAGATAGCTGAGGTGCCCAAGTTCTTCAGACTACGTCGAACCGGAAGGTGGCCGATTGTTTGGCTGGATTGGTGATCGTCAAGATCGACGTGAAGGCCTTCTCTCCCGTGAGAGTGGCGGTCACCAGCACCGTTGTTGAATCCTGAAATTCCAGTTTCGCCGGTGCTGGATTTCCACGCTCATCCGTTACCGTGGCGGCCGACCCGGACAGGAAGTTGGCACCACGAACCGTGAACGTGACCGGTTTCCCGATGCTAGCTTTAGGAGGATCGAGAGAAACGATACTCGGTGCTGTCTTATTGGACGAAGGTGGCGGGGTTGGCGGTGCGGTTCTTAGAAACTTGTTCTCGATCTGCGAGGCGACGCCGTCGAAGAGCCTCTCGGAAAAGCCGAAGAGTAAGGCAATGGCGAGAGTGGCCGGGTCATAGGGATTGCACCAATCTACATTCACGGCAGTGCCGAGAATATTGAATTTCAGCCCGAGAATGATGAGGAGAATGCCGCCCCAAGCCGATAAGGCCCCGCTGAGCGGACTGAGAAAGAGAGCTCCCCAGGACGCGCCGTAGTCGTTTGCCACTTCCGCGGAGCTGATGGTTCGGGCGAGGCGGCTAAGCAACCCGCCAACCGCCCCTAACAAGAGGAGGATGGCATTTTGCAAGGTTGCAGCCAAGGCAAAGATGAAAAGCAGTGCGCACCCCACCAGCCAAATCATCTTGCTATGCCAAGCGGCGAGCTGGAAATAGTCCGTGTCACCCCGCTCATAGATGAGACTCAGCGCCTCGGCTAGGAGCGCACGCCATCTCTCCAAAGGCACCGACGATGAAGCTCCACTTACTGCGTCGTGCAGGTGGTCGGCCAAAGATAAGGCACCCGGCGTGTTGAGCATTCTTAGTTGTTGTTCTGCGGTTTCCATACGAGCACGAACGCGCTCGGCAGACAGAAGCGCAACAAGCTCTAGTTCGGCTTCATGTGCACAGCTCCAGCCTGCGAGTTCCTGACCGCGTGGCCAAAACAAAGCATTGAAGAGACGCGTGTACCAAGGAAACCATCCCGGCAGATAGGACTGTTCGTTCCCATCGTCCTTCTTGGCGACCGGGAAATGTTTGTTCTTAAAGGGGTAAAGCGCCCAATCGAGGAGATAATGAATGCGGTCGACTCTCCCGTCTAGTTCAGCCGACTTAGAAAGACCTGCGGTTTCGGCTATCAGGCGCGAACGGACCGCATTAATCTCTGTGACTAGTTGCGCCCGGGCAGGTTTGGCGATCATGTGCCAGCGCACGAGAACCAGCCCCAGGAAGTACAGCCCCGCGATGAGGACTACCAGCCAAACGCTCTGACTCCAGAACGACAGTGCAACAACATTGCACTGAGTTAACGCATTGCCTTGCAGCAAAACTACTCTTGGCAACTTGCCGATACTGGATTGGTCAGCTGTAACGGTCAGCGATCCGTTGGTGAAACCGGGGACCTTGGGCGAAAAGGCAACGGAGATCGCGCAGGATGCGCCGGGGGCGATCTTTTCGCATTTCACGTGATTCTCTGTGAAATCACCCGTGACCGAGACCGCGATGCCGGTCAGGGTGGACTCCGAATAGTTCGTCACGACGAGAGTGCGGGGAGCCCTCAGGGTGCCGACCAGATGGCCTTCAAAGTTAAGACTAGTGGGCGAGACCCCCAAATTCTGAGTCGCGGAGCCCATTAATTTGACGGTCTGTGGCGTGCCCCTGCCGTCAGAAATAACTAGCTGCACTTCTCTGCCCTCAGGTTTGGTGATGCTCAGAGGACTGAAGAAAACAGACACGTCACACTTGGAACCGAGCGGAAGATTGCTAAGACAGGCGCTGCTCCAAGAGAAGTCGTTAGGAGTTTTGCCTGACAACGTGATCGAAACGTCTGCAGGGGCGGCACCATTGTTCCTTACCACCAAAGTCTTCGGCGTCGTGGTGCCAATGTCGTGTGCGCCAAAGTCGCTGGCAGCGGGCTCGACGGTTAGGCTAGCGTTTTGGGCATCAGCGCTCAGGAAAGCACAGAAATCGCCCAGCACAATGGCGACGAGGATGCACGCACCGAAGCTAATAAGTTTCATGCGACACTCCGGTTGTTATCGTGAAACCTCCATCCGTATTCAACGGAGCCCAAGCGTGTGCTAACTCTGCGGAGCACGCCCGGAACACCAAAGAAAACGATCCATCCGATGGTCACTGGTTTCATGATCCACCTCTGACTGATCACACACAATGCACGGCCTGAATGCCTCGGGAACCCAGTGCTCTTATTTCTGATCCACTAATTTAATTTCCTGAGAATTGTTGTCATTTGTTTCGTAAATCAGGCTAATTGTGAAAACCTTTGTGAAAGCGTAGACCGGGGGAAGGAAACCGCGTTCAAATCCGAGCTTCAAGCCAGGGCGGCCACTAAGAGGGCCACTCCCTATTGAGCCTCCCAGTATTTTCAGGGCAATCTGTGCCCAATACTTGTTTCCTGTGCCCGTAGATGAATAGGATTTTGTCTTGTCGTCATAGATGAGCTCTTTCTCAAAGAGATACCGATTTACGGCGCTAATCTCCAAGTCTAGGCGCGCGCCGGAATTGTCTGTCCGGTATGGAGACTGCGAGGACAGGATAAATGTTGCGCCAGATTTCAGACGCACCAAGGAGTAGTTTCCGGTTGGCGTCGTGCCACTTGGTGGAGGAGGGGCGGTGGAGGCGTTACTGGAAACATTGTAGCCAGCCTCGACTCCCACCGGCAACAGCCGGAAATTAAAGAATCCCGATTGTTTGGAGAGAGGCCGGGCGGCTGTGTTAACCCATATGTCTGCGTTGTATAGAACATTTCCTATGTTTCCGATACTGCCATGGCTGATATCTCCTTCGTAGCTCAGTCCGTTATCAAAGTAAATGGAACGAAAAAAACTTTTTTGGAGGTTGGCCATCGTAGTTAGGGCAGGGGCGTTAACACTGCCGGAGGTTGATTCGATTGCAGACAGTAAGTTGCTGAGGTCGCTTTTTTTCAGGTGAAGTAAGAATGTTTTGCGCGCCGTTATCCCTCCCGTGAAGTGCCGGGGGTCTGCATTGGTAGAGCTGCCTTTCTTGATTTCCAATCCAAATATTCCCTGACCCACTAACGGAAAGGCGAAGTTTTGGTTAAAATTAAGGTCTCCGCTCCCTTGTGTATCCCCGCCGCCAGAAGGAACACTGATACTAAGACCCGCAAAAATGTCTTTCTCGGCAGAGGTTTTTGGGGTGGAGACAACACTATTCAGAACTTTCTTAGAATCACTGACGAGGTCACTGATGTTCGCGTCGTTGTAGATCTTGCCGTCGCCGCAAAAGTTGTCCGCCGGGGGAGTTTTGCCTTTAAAAGTATAAGTAGTGAAACAGACTTTTACACCCGTGTCGCCTGGGGAAGTCACAGCATCGTCGGACAACTCAAATACGAGCACCTGATCTTGAAAGGCTGCTAAAAGTACACCATTCTTCGCGAGCTTGAGTGCCTTGTTGCTTGGTGTAGTTGTTGCGGCTGTATTCGAGGGGCTGAGCTCGGAGTCTTTACCAGCCGCGTGGGGGTCGCTGAATTCCACTCGTATAAAATGGCGGGATATGCTGTCCTCTGCAACCCATGGAACTCCCGTAGTGTTGGGCCCGTCTTGTACGGTAGTGCCGACCGTCTGAGGCCAGGTGGGCTCCGATGGGTCAGATTTGCCTGCGCCCGTAGCTTTGAAGGTCAAGCCGAGGGGGTTTGCGATCTTCGGCATGATCTGATCGCCCGGATTGTAGGCATGACCGGATTCCCAGTCTCGACAGGCCACCGCTATTCGCGCCGTGAAGCACAGAGGCGCTCTATTGATCATCCGCACAGCGACAATGCTGGAAGCCGCAGCAGTTTTCTGCGCCGATGCCGTAGTTCCCGCTAGCACCAAAATCGACAATCCCGCAAAGGCAAATCGCGAAATCCACCTTCCGCAATCCATCAATGGGCTCCTTTCTAGTCTGCAAGTCATTCAACCGTGTTGTGTTGTTCCAACCGGATTAGACCTGATCAAGAAGGGACTCAAGCAAGTTCACTATCAAACCAAGTTGCGTATCGGCGGTTAAGGCCATTTGCTGCAGATCTTGGGCGAATTGTGGAAACTGTTCTGTAAGTGACTCCAAAAAGGTCCCCGTATCGCTTACACCGATCTTGGCTAGTGAGAGCACAAAGAGATTGTCAGGACGAGTAGAAAGCGGATTGAAACTTACAATCGTCACTAAATTGCTGACGTGCGCGCACGCGGTTGCCACAGCTTTCGAAGCTACGTCTATGGTTGTTGCCATGTTTTGCTCCTTAGTCACGACCGAAATACAAGTCTGAGCCTGAAGCCCTAGCAGGTCCGGTAAACGCCTGTTGTCCACCATTGGAACTGGCGCTACAAGGAATTCCCGCACAGACGTCGGTTCTCCGTCAGAAAAGACGAAACCCGGCTGCAGCAAATCGAAGCGGACGTAACAGGTTAGGTTCCCGTCTTTGTGGCCTTGGCTCGCGGGTTGACACCCGGTGGGAGAGTTAAATGCCGAGGCTTGGAGCGAGAGAGTATACTGCATTCAAGTTGTGTCAAGTCAATTGTTGGGTAGGAATGAGGCGACGAATTGGCGAATCGATGATGGGTGGTACCCCGAGTGCTCGCGGTGGGGCCGCGTCCGGCGCGACACAACGTGTGCTTGTCACCACGGGTTCTAGGCAACTCCTCTCTGTAAGTTCTTTTTTATCAACAGATTGAGATCGGCGATGGCCGTGCGATTCCCCACAGCGCAAGTCGGGAGGCACGTCATGAACGCCATGCTGCAATTTACAACGCTTGTTATCACCACGATGTTTGCTGCGGCCCTTGCTGCTGGGCTGAATTGGTTGTGCTTGGAGGCGGCGTTTCGGATGATGCGGCCCGCCACGGCTCGAAGGATCCCTGCGCGGACAGAATTGGTGCGCGGGACAGCGCAACTGGCGCGGGCTTACTCGGCTTCGCGTTGACCTGGATCAAGTTGAGGAGCGGTCTCTATTTTTCCAGCGTGAACTGGGGCCTGTGCCACTGGGCTCCGTGGATGGAAGAAGGGGTAGTTCGATGTCAGCGTTGAAATGGCTGTTGATGCTTGTGGGCGCCGCAGTCTTCGGAAGCGCGGGGGCTCTCGTGGCTTACGATGTCTATCTCTCGGAACAACTGCGACGGCTTTTGTCCAGGAACAAAACGGACGAATCTGGTGCGGACTTGAAGGCCCGTGCTGAGCGGAGTCGCAACCGGAATCCTTTTTCATTGCGCGTAAATATTCTCGGCGGCAGCGCCGGACAAGTCTCCGCTAGCCAATACCCCTGTGGGTGGCCTGGGACGCGAAGTTGACGGGAGGAGAGATCATGCGCACAAAGGCAAGCACCGCCGCGCTTGACCCTTTTAGCCAGAGGCCGCTCCTCCTCCGGCGACGCGTTCCGCGCCACCCGGCTAGCGGTCAAGAATTGCAGAAAGGGATTCGAGACAGAGTTGGGACTTAAGTGGCCAGGGAAACGAACATGAGGACTGCGACAAGAATTACAAGCCAGGAATCCATCGGAAAGCCGACAAGAGACTTTTGCAGGCGGATTCTTGCAAGCACGCTGCTTGCGGCTTGTGTGCTGGTTGCGCCCGCGATCGCCTCAGTGATGCGCGCGCCGCTCAATAGAGTTCGCGTCCCTAGAATCGACTCGCGAGCGATCGAGAATCTGCAACGCTGGGCGGACGACGAGGAGGAATCATGGTCTGAGGAGCTCTAGCTCCCAGCTCAAGCAGCGAGCACGTATTAAGTTTAGCTCCCCCAGAAAAGGAAGAGGCACCGGCGTGTGCACGACTCCCTTCTCGTTTTTTTTTCGAATGATTTCGTGTTTTCGGCCTAGCCTCTATTCCTTCACCACGGGATACTTGGGCCGCGGGGGAAGGCCTTTGTAGTTCCTGAGGGCTTCCTTGGCAAGCTCGATGGCTTTTTCGAGTTGCGGGTCATGACCGCTGACTACAAGGTCAGGCCGCTGCGCCACAACGTAGTCGGGATCCACGCCGTGGTTTTCAACGATCCATTCGCCACCATTGTCTGCCGACCAGAATGCAAATTCCGGTGCGGTGACGTTGCCTCCGTCATGCAGTGGAATCCCGCGAGAAATGCCGACGAGTCCGCCCCACGTGCGCATGCCAACGATGGGCCCGATTTTCTGGCGGTGGAAGAACCACGGGAAGGCATCGCCGCCGGAGCCCGCAAGTTCGTTGACGATCATGACCTTCGGTCCGTAAATCGCCACTGGCGGCCACGGCGTATCCTTGCCTTCGCGGGGGGCGAGAGCGGAGAGAAGCTCACGGCGGAGCTTTTCCGTGTAGAAGTCAGGAATCTGCCCGCCGGAATTGTAGCGCTCGTCGACGATGATGCCGTCCTTATCGAGCTGCGCGGTGAACTGCTTGTCGAACGCGATGATGCCGGGGAAGGTGGTGTCCGGAACGTGCATATAGCCGACGCGGCCGCCAGTCGCCTCCGAGACTTTGCGGCGGTTTTCGTCCATCCAATCGAGATAGCGCGGACCGGCTTCGCCGTTCACCGGCTTCACCGTGATTTCCCAAGCGCCTTCGGGAGTGGATTTGGAATTGATTTTCAGCGTGACGAGCTTTCCGGCGAGGTCCTGGAAATAGGAATATACGTCTTGATTCGCACGCGCTTCCTGGCCATCGACGGAGATCAGGTAGTCGCCCGCTTTTACTTTCAATCCCGGCTCGGTCAGCGGCGAGCGCGTGGAGTCATTCCAGTTCTCGCCGGGATAAATCTTCGAGATGCGGAAGTAGCCGCCATCGGGCTCGAAATCGGCGCCGAGCATGCCAACGCTCACATGCGGCTTCGACGGCTGATCGCCGCCGCCCACATAGGTGTGCGAAGTGCTCAGCTCCGCGATCATTTCGCCGATGATGTAATTCAAATCGCTGCGATGCGCCACCCAGGGAAGCAGCGCTTCATAGCGATCGCCAATCTTCCTCCAATTGTGGCCGGTCATGTTGGGGTCCCAGTAGAAGTCGCGCTCGACGCGCCACGCTTCGTGGAACACCTCGCGCCATTCTTCGCGGGGATCGATCTTCACCTGGAGTTCGCTGAGGTTGAGCTTGCCTTCGCCGACTTTCGCTTTGCCGGGAGTCGCTTCAGCGATCCCGTAAACTGGCCCAGCCTTATAGATGACCTTTTTGCCTTCCTTGTCGAGGTCGTAGCCGTCAATGCCTTCGAGCAGCACTTTGTCTTCGCGCTTGGTCACGTCGTAAACGTGAAGAATGTTTTTCGAGCCGCGGTCGCCTGTGCCGAACTGCCGCGCTTCCTGCGGCGTGGAGATGTAGAAAAATTTGTCTTTGCGGGCCGCCAAATTGCTGAGGATCCCAGCGCTGATGGGCACGGGCGCCACACGCGCGCTGATACCATCCAGATCGATTTGAATCGGCTTGACCGGTTCAGGCTTCTTTTCGTCTTTCTTCTCTTCTTTCTGCTCGTCCGTTTTCTTATCGCCGGGTTTCGCGTCAGCAGCCTTCTTGTCGTCTTTCTTCTCTTTGTCGTCCTTCTTTTCGTCGGCTGCCTTTTCCTCGTCGCTCTGAGGTTTGAACGGGGAAGCTTCATCGGCCTTCAGCGTGACGGCAAAAACGCCGTCGGTGGAGTAATAGTTGAAGCGTTGATCAAGCTGGCCAACGCTGGGATAGAAGTAGCGCGTGGAAATGAAATAAAGATACTTCCCGTTGCCGTCGAAAACAGGATTGTTGTCGCTATAAAAACCGGAGGAAACCATGGTGATTTTGTTCGTTCCCAGTGAGTAAAGGAAGACATCGCTGGAACCGCGGCGGTGCGGCTTGGAGTAGGTAATCCAGAGGCTGTCTGGAGACCAGCTCCCGTCGGAAAGGGTGCCGTATTCGGACTTGTCTACCAGCACAAGCTTCTTGTCATCAAGGCTGACGTACCAGAGTTGCAGCACTTTGTCCCAATAGAGCAGCTTTTTGCTGTCCGGCGACCACACCGGACCGTAGCGATAGACGCCGCCATCGGTGGTGATGCGCGTTTCCTCGCCGCCCATTTGCGGGCGAGTGTAGAGCTCGAATTCGCCGGTCTTGTCGGAGAGATACGCGATCCACTTTCCATCGGGCGACCATGCGGGATTCAGTTCGTGAACGCCGGAATGATTGGTGGTCAGCGTTCGAATGCTGCCGTGTTCGGCTGGTATCGTGAAAATATTGCCGCGAGCCTCCACCAGCGCGCGCGCCGCCGAAGGAGAAAGCGAGTAGCTTCCGATGGACTGCGCGACGCTCTTGAATTCCGGACGGGCTTCGACGTCTTCGGCGCGCACCACAATCGGAAGATTGCGCGTCTTGCTGCTGGCGAGATTGAATTCGTGGAGCACGCCGCCGTTTTCATAGACGATGGCGTCGGGCCCAAGGCTCGGCCACTTGATGTCGTATTCCTTGTAGTCGGTAAGTTTTTTCGTTTGTTTTGAGCCGAGGTCGTAGCTGAAGAGGTTCATCACGGCATCGCGGTCGCTGATGAAGTAGATGGTATTGCCATGCCACATGGGAAAGAGGTCCATGCCCGCTGTCTTCGGCAGCTCTTCGTAGGAAATTTTTTTAAGGTCGAAGATGGCGATGGGCAGGCTCCAGCCGCCGCGGTAGCGCTTCCAGGTACGGAATTCCTGGGAAGTTTCGAGATAGGCGATCTTGGTACCGTCAGAGGAAAAAGTGGTCAAGCTCGCGCGAGGAACCTGGAGCGCCTTAGCGGGGCCGCCTTGCGGGGAGACGAGAAAGAGTTTGGTGTAGCGGCCCGGAGGCGCGCTGAAGCGGTCGGAACGGAACAGAATATCTTTGCCGTCGGGAGTCCAGCCGAGGACGATGTCGTTCCCCGGATGAAACGTGAGGCGCTTGGGCTCGCCGCCTTCTGTGGAAATGACGTACACGTCCGGGTTGCCGTCGTATTCGCCGGTGAAGGCGATCCATTTTCCGTCCGGCGAGAATTTCGGATAGAGCTCGTCGCCCACGTGGGAACTCAGCCGCCTGGCCGCGCCGCCTTCGCGCAAGGCGATCCATAGGTCTCCTGCATAGGCAAAAACCACCTTGTCCTTCGAGATGTCAGCGAAGCGCAGAAGCTTGGTGGGCCCTTCGGGCACCTGGTCGGCGGGGGCTTGAGCCGGCGTCTTTGCGGGGATGGCCCCCAGGGAAGCTGCCAACATTACACTCAGCCACAACAGTAGTCTTGCACGAACTGGCTTGGGCTTCATCGAACGCTCCTGAAGATGGATTCTTGCCTGGAACAACCGACTTCTTACATGGACGGCTGGCCCGGGCAAATCGTTTCGGTGTAATTCAGTACTCCGTGTTGCAGGAGTTCCCTCTACGGGAGATTCCAGGGGACGCGGTTCTTTCTCCCCGTGCACACCTACAATCCCTTTCGTGCAGCCGTGATATCATCAAGCCTTAACCCGTGTACGCCAAGCAAAAACTGCCCCCGCTGCGCTCGCGCGGCCGGCTTTTCACCGCGCTGCCTGCGGAATCGAACACTACTGTTGCTCCTATCCTTCCGCCAGCCTCCGCATCTCCCGGAGCCAAACCATGAGCTTCCGAACGAAACTGTTATTCGTGGTATTGCTCACCATTTTTGCGTCCGTATCGGTGGTTGCTTACGCCGTGACGCACTACACGCAGGCCGCGTTCGAAGCGCTCGATGCGGAACGCACGGAAGCTTTGGTCGCGCAGTTCCAGAAAGAATTTGCCCAGCGCGGAGCGGAAATCGCCCAGCAGGCGAGAAATATCGCGGAAGCCAACCCCACTGAGCGCATGGCCATTGATATGTCCCGCCCCAATGCTGACCTTTCACTTTATGTGCGCGACGCGGTCGGCACCGCTCAAGAGCACGGGCTGGACTTCGTCGAGTTTGTGAATCACGACGGGGTGCTCATTTCGTCGGCGCAATTTCCAGCGCGCGTCGGCTACAAGAACGATTGGGTCACCTCGGTGAAAGACTGGAATAACGCAGCGCCATTCTTGAAAAAAGAAGAGCTGCCGGACGGCGTAGCGATCTCCCTCAGTGTCGTTCGAACGAACAACACCGTGGCGGACAAGAGTTTGTACATCATCGGCGGGCACCGGCTGGATAAGAATTTCCTCGCTTCGCTCGTGTTGCCAGCCGGGATGCGCGCGCTCATCTATACCAACCTTGACCCCGCCTTTGTGCCTACGTCGCTGCTGGGGGAGAAGATTGATGCTGAGCAGGCCGAGCGGTTCGCTCCGCTCGTCGAGCAGTTGCAGAAGCAGCCGCAGGACCTCGTTCGCACGATTGAGTGGACCAGAGATCCGGCCGATGCGGAATCGTTTCATGCCATTCCCTTGACTGGCCGCAACAATGAACTTCTCGGCGTCTTCTTCGTTGGGAGCTCGCGAAGAGAGCTGGTCCTGCTAACCCGCCAAATCCTAAAGATCGCCGGCGCGGTGGCGGCCGCTGCGCTTTTCGTCGGATTGCTCGTCAGCTTCTGGATTTCCGCGCGAATTACCAAGCCGGTCGAAGAACTTGCTGAAGGCGCGCGCGAAGTCGCCAGCGGAAGATGGGATACGCGCATCGATGTTCACGGCGGCGATGAGATCGGCCAGCTTGCCAAAGCTTTCAATGAAATGACCCAAACGCTTGCGGCGCAGAAAGAGCGCCTGGTGCAGACCGAGCGCGTTGCTGCGTGGCGCGAACTGGCGCGCCGTCTCGCGCACGAATTGCGCAATCCGCTCTTTCCCATGCAGATTACGGTGGAAAACCTGCAGAAAGCCCGCCAGCTCGATGCCAAACAATTTCTGGAAGTCTTCCACGAATCGACCGCTACTTTGCGGGCGGAACTTGCCAATCTCAATACAATCGTCGGGCGGTTCAGCGATTTTTCGAAGATGCCTGCGCCGCAATTTGTACGCGTAAATGTGAATGAAGCGCTACGCAACGCGGTGCGCCTCTTCGAACCGCAATTCAACGAAGTTGGTAAGCCCACTATCACCCCGGAGTTGTTCCTGACGGAACCTCTGCCCGATATCGACGCGGATCCCGACTTGCTGCACCGCGCCTTTCAGAATCTGGTGCTGAATGCGCTGGACGCCATGCCTGCCGGCGGAACACTGACCTTGAGGACCTTGGAGCAGGATGGCCAAGTTCGCATCGAAGTGGCCGATACGGGAAAGGGTCTGACGCCGGAAGAGTGCTCTCGCCTGTTCACGCCGTATTACACGACGAAGTTGCAAGGTACGGGGCTGGGGCTGGCCATCGTGCAGTCGGTGGTCAGCGACCATCACGGCAACATTTCTGTGACCAGCGACGAGGGCCGCGGCACAACGTTTCGAATCGATCTGCCCCAGCGCCAAGCCGGCCATACCACCGCTCCGCGTGAGGCTGCTCCCGAAAAGAAGAACACGCCATCGACTCTGGCTGCTGCTACCGACTAACGCTTTACAAAGGACCAAAGCTTGCCCCGCAAAGCTCATCTACTGCTCGTTGACGACGATCACAATACGCTGGCATCTCTTTCCCGCGCCTTTCGAATGGCGGGGCACGAAGCCACCGTTTGCGACAACGCCGCCCGCGCTCTCGATCTGCTTCGCGGAGAATCATTTGACCTGATTCTTTCCGACGTGGTCATGCCTGGAAAGAGTGGCTTGGAGCTGCTCGCAGATTTGAAAAAGGCCGGCTTGAAAACACCGATCGTACTTATTTCCGGGCAAGCGAATATCGAAATGGCGGTGAAAGCCACGAAGCTGGGTGCGCTTGATTTCCTGGAGAAGCCGCTTTCCGTGGATAAGCTGCTCGTAACAGTCGAGAATGCGCTGCGGTTGTCGCGGCTCGAAGATGAAAACCGGGAACTGCGCCATCGTTTGGGAAAACACGAACTAGTAGGTTCCGGCCAGGCCATGACAAAATTGCTGGCGCACATCGAGCGCGTCGCGGCGAGCGAAACGCGTGTCTGCATCCTCGGTGAAACTGGCACGGGCAAAGAACTGGTCGCGCGCGCGATCCATGAAAAATCACCGCGGAAGGATCATCCCTTCATCACCCTGAATTGCGCGGCCGTGCCGGCGGAATTGATTGAGTCGGAGCTTTTTGGCCACGAAAAAGGCGCATTTACGGGTGCCGCGGCCAAACATCTCGGCAAGTTCGAACAAGCCGAAGGCGGAACACTCTTTTTGGATGAAATCGGCGATATGCCCGTGGCCATGCAGGCAAAGCTACTGCGCGTGCTGGAAGAGGGCGAGGTCGAGCGCGTCGGGGGCGACAAGCCGATTAAGGTGAATGTGCGCGTGGTGGTTGCCACGCATCGCAACCTGGAAGATCTTGTGAAGCAGAATTCGTTCCGGCGCGATTTGTTCCACCGAATTTATGTTTTTCCGTTGCAGTTGCCGCCCTTGCGCGAGCGCCCAGAGGATTTTCCCGATCTCATCGCCCATTTCGCGCGCCAGGTGGCCGCGCAAAACGGCTGGAAAGAAACAATCTTCGCCGAAGATGCCATCGCCGAACTGCGAAAATACGGCTGGCCGGGAAATGTGCGCGAACTGCGCAACGTGGTCGAACGCCTGATCCTGCTTGCCTCGAACGAAAACGTTACCAGCGCCGATGTTCGTCTGATCCTTCCTACCTCGGATTCTTCCTCGAGTGGTTCATCCACCACAGGAACTTCAACGGGCACGCTGGCCGAACGCACCGAAGCGTTCGAAAGGGAAGTGATGCTCGGGGAGATCCGGCGCCACAACTTTCATATGACCAATGTGGCCCGCGCTTTGGGTTTGGAGCGCAGTCATCTCTACAAGAAATGCCAGCAACTGGGAATCGATTTGCAGTCCCTCCGCAAGCCCGAATAGGCAACCAATCCTAAGCATGTCTGTAAGTTACTGAAAACAGGGACAATTTTTTGCTTGACAAAATAGCAATATGTAATAATATATTTGCAGATTGCAATAAGTGAGACTCCCATGAAACTTGGTGACAAACTTCGCTCCCTCCGCGCCGTCGAAGGTTCGCTTCGCGGATTGGGCCGCACGATGACCCAGCAGGAACTGGCCGCGGCGATGAAGAACGAGATTGGTCGCGGTTTGAGCCAGGCGTACCTCTCGCAAATCGAGAATGGCGCCCGGCCACACTTGACGCACACGACCCGCGAATTGCTGGCGCGATTCTTCCGCGTCTATCCAGGTTTCCTGGTGGACGACCCCGAAGGCTACACGCCGGGGCTGCAGTCGGAATTGCGCGCTATCGACGCGAAAGTTGATTCCTGGCTTTTTGCCGGCGCCGAACAGTTCACGGCTGATCCGGCGCTGCAACACGCACTCCAGACCATCGCCGAGCATGAGGATTCGCGCCGGGCGATTTTGCTCCTGGCGGAAATTCTCCGAACGCCCGATTTAGCCGAACGCCTCGGAGAAGTCTTGCATGCGGGTAATCATCAGAATGGAGGGCAACAGAGGCGCAGCGGGCATCCGCCGCCGGCCTCGCCACTACGCAATTGAGCAGTGCCGGCTCACGGTGGCCGGAGCAGTCAACAGGGTCCGTGACTCGAATTCCAGCTCGCGCACCGCAACGGCAAGTTGCGCAAAGTAAATGTCGCGCTCGAGGTGACTTATGACCTGGTCTGATTTCTATCTTCTCTGCTTCTTCGTGGGCTTTCTCTTCAGCGTACTGTCGTTTCTCGGCGGCGCAACGCACATTCATCTGCCTGCGCGTTTCCACTGGCCCTTTCATTTCGGACATCACGCCGGCGGAATGGCGGGACGCGGAACGATGCATAGCCGCGGCGGCCTCTCCTGGTTCAACGCCATGACGATTATGACGTTCCTTGCCTGGTTCGGCGGGATTGGCTACTTGCTCTCGACGCATTCGCGGCTGGTGGCGATGGTTGCGTTGAGCATTGCAATTTTCTCCGGACTCATTGCCGCTGGTTTCGTCTTCAAATTCATGGCGCGGATCGTGAAAGTGAGCGATGCGCAGATGCTGGATTGGGATTACCGGATCGAAGGCACGGTCGGCACGATCAGTTCGCCCATTCGTGAGGAAGGCACCGGGGAAATGATTTTCGAGCAGCGCGGGGTGCGCAAGAGTGTTGGCGTGCGCAGCGAGGATGGCAAGCCGCTGCCAAAGGGCGCCGAAGTGGCGATCACGCGCTACGAGAACGGAATCGCCTACGTGAAAAAGTGGGAAGACTTCGCGAGCTGAACTGTAGAGAAAATTTCTCGGACTGGTGAACGATGCGAACAGTCCGGAGCAGAGTGGAAAAGGGAGGTCTTTATGTTTGGTCTTTCGGTTCCCGTCATGGCCGGGCTGCTGGTACTCGCGATTCTTTTTGCGATGGCCGGCTTCGCCACGTTGTTGCGAAAAGTGGGACCGCACGAAGCGCTGATTGTTTACGGCATACGCGGTCCAAGAACGGTGACAAATGGCGGCACTATTCTGATTCCGATGCTGGAACAGTGCCGCGAACTCTCGCTGGAGCTGATGTCTTTTGACGTTGCTCCGCAGCAGAGCCTGTACACCAACCAGGGAGTTGCAGTAACCGTCGAGGCGGTGGCGCAACTAAAAGTGAAGTCTGACCCCGTGTCAATTCGCACCGCCGCGGAACAATTCCTGACCAAAAGGCCGGAGCAGCGCGAAGGCTTAATTCGCCTGGTGATGGAAGGCCACCTGCGCGGCATCATCGGCCAGCTCACCGTCGAGCAAATCGTAAAGGAGCCGGAGATGGTGGGCGACCGCATGCGTTCGACGTGCGCCGCGGACATGAACAAGATGGGGCTCGACGTGGTGAGCTTCACGCTCAAGGAAGTGCGCGACAAAAACGAATACATCACCAACATGGGCCGGCCCGATATCGCGCGCATCAAGCGCGATGCGGAAGTAGCCGCTGCCGAAGCCGATCGTGACATCGCCATCAAGCGGGCTGAGTCCCAGCGCGCCGCGGCGGTAGCTAAGGCGCAAGCGGACCAGGAGCGTGTCGCCGCTGAAACGGCTTCGCTGGCCAAGCAAGCCGAAGCCGAACGCGATCTGGACCTCAAGAAAGCCAGCTATCTCGAAATGACCAAAAGGGCTCAGGCCACCGCCGACAAAGCCTACGAAATCGAAACCAACGTCATGCAGCAGCAGGTCGTTGCGGAATCCGTGAAAGTCCAGCAAGTCGAGCGCGAAGCGCAAGTGAAAGTGCAGGATGCGGAAATCCAGCGCCGCGAACGCGAACTGATCGCCACTGTGTTGAAGCAAGCGGAAGTCGAACGCCAGCGCATCGAAACGCTTGCCAGCGCCGAGCGTCAGCGCTTGATCACCGAAGCGGAAGGCCGCGCCTCTGCCATCCGCGCGCAAGGTGAAGCGGAAGCCGAAATCATCTTCAAGAAAGGCGAAGCCGAAGCCAAGGCTATGAACGTAAAGGCGGAGGCCTTTCAGGAATACAACCAGGCCGCGGTGCTCGACAAACTCATCACTGGACTACCGGAAGTGGTGCGGGCACTCAGCGAGCCGCTCAGCAAGGTAGACAAAGTGACCATCGTTTCCACGGGCAATGGCGATGCCGCGGGCGCGTACAAGCTGACCGGGGACATCACCAAGATTGCCGCTCAAGTGCCCGCGCTCTTCGAAGCACTTTCTGGCATGCAGATGTCGGAACTCCTCAGCAAAGTGCGTCTCATCGGCGACAAAGCGCCGAAGCCGGAGCCGCCGTCGGCGCCGGTCAAGAAGGCCTAGTGTTCTCTTCCATCCTCGGCAGGTCCTTGCGGACCTGCCGAGGATGTTAAATGGTCTTGGGGGATGGCCATGAGTATGAAAGAACAACTTCTCTTCATTTGGCTTCTCGCAGTCGTGGTGGCCAGTTTTGTATTGCGCCACTTTTGGGAGTGCATGGTCTACGCGCTCGGCAGGGTCGTGGCGCTGAACCTGGTTTGTTTGCCCGTCCTTGCGAAATTTGCAGCAGTAATTTTCGGCGTGCACTTCCTGCCTTAATGCAGTTTGCAGGACCGGCAGACGCGCGCGTCCTTGAACGTTTTGAGTGGTTCGCATTATTCATTTGGCTCACGAAAGGAGATTCACCATGGGACTTTTAGAACGAGTAAGCACTTTGATTCGCGCGAATATCAACGACATGGTTGATCGCGCCGAGGATCCGGAAAAAATGATCAAGCAGGTGATTCTCGACATGGAGAACCAGTATCTCCAGGTCAAGACGCAGGTGGCGGTTTCTATCGCCGACCAGCACATGCTTGAGAAAAAGTGGCGCGAGAACGAAGACTCCGGCAAAGACTGGATGCGCAAGGCCGAAACCGCCGTGGACAAGAGCCAGGATGACTTGGCCCGCGCCGCGCTCGACCGCTTTCAAACCTCGCAGATGCTGGCGCAAAGTTACCGCGAACAGGTGGACGACCAGAAGGCGCAGGTGGAAACTCTGAAGGGGGCGCTCGTGAAACTCGAACAAAAGCTAGACGAAGCCAAGTCCAAACGCGATCTGCTTCTTGCGCGCCACCGGCGCGGCATTGCCCTGGGCAAAGCGGCTCGCGCGCAGACTGTCATGGGCGACAACTCCAAGAGCGCCGCGTTCGACCGCCTTAAGGACCGTGTGCATCACACCGAAGCAGTCGCCACCGCCGAAGTCGATCTATTAACCGATGATGTCGGCGAGAAACTGACGCGTCTCGATCGCGACGCCGAGGTTGACCGGCTGCTTGCCGATCTAAAGGCGCGCCGCGGCCTTCCCGTCTGACGCGCCCTAGATCGGCCGCAAGGATCGGGCAGCTGCAGACCACATATGGAGCGGCTCGTAGCTGGGCGCACAGACCGCAGCTGCATTACAGTCGGGCCCGGGCGGCATCGAGCCCTTTGCGTTTTAAGGGCTCCCAGGCGAGGTCGCCGCGGAAATATTGCCAAAGGCCTTGCAGCCTCCAGAGCATGTGCATTTGACGGTAAGGAAAATGCTCGAGGAAGCACGCGCGTCATGCGCGCACGTCCATGTCTTGCGGAGCCAGAGCTATTTCGCGGTCGATGACTCTCAATGCCGAATCCCAGTCCTGCGCTTCGGCACACTACCTTAACTCCGCTTGCCAGTCGGGACGCTGCTCTTGTGAGCGAATCGGCAAACCCATGAGCGATACTCCAACAAGGAAAGTGAACAGCCGGAGAAACCAATACTTGAGTGGTTTCTGGCCAACTGGACTGCTCGTATCCCCCAATGTATGTTTCACACACACGGCGACCCTTGTTTGTAGAGCAATAGATTGTCCACTTCCCATCTAGGTCTCTCAGTCTGGAGGGTCTAAGTTGCCCAATATCTGTGGCTTGCGAAGCGTCTAATTCGGAAGGTAGAAACAGTGTGCCGTGTAGGAACACATCACCGAATTCGAACCAAATTGGTACAATTGGTGTCTTGATTTTCGATGCGACCTGTCGAAGGAACTCTTGCGGGGCACGGATCCCTGCGATTCTGAGAAAATGAGGGCGGCATGAATTCCTGGCTCATCGAAGCGCCCGCAGCGGTTGCTGTCGCTGCTGCAGGTCTCGCCGCATATGCTGGGGTCTATCCACGAGCGCAACTCTTCGGAGCGACGATTTGCCGTACGGACTCCCCACGCAAGCTGGCTCTTACCTTTGACGACGGACCAAATCCGGCGATCACGCCAAAGCTGCTTGATCTTCTCGACCGTCACAACGCCAAGGCGACATTTTTTCTGATTGGCAGATATGTGCGCGAATGTCCAGAGTTGGTGCAGGAAACCGTCGCGCGTGGCCACGAAGTTGGGAATCACACGGAATTGCATCCGAATCTGTTGTGGCTGAATCCGACGAAGGTGCGTGTGGAATTGCGTCTTTGTCACGACGCCATACGAGGCGCCATTGGAATGCCGCCGAAATGGTTTCGCCCGCCCTTCGGGATGCGCAATCCCTGGGTCGTCCCGGCGGCCTGCGAACTGGGCTACCGCACGGTCATGTGGACTCTGCTTCCCGGTGATTGGCGGGAGAGACCGACGGAATGGCTGGTTCCACGCTTGCAGCCCATCGCTGACCGCGCGCAGCGGAACTTGGGAAAGGGATCCGGCGCAGCCGCTGCCAGCACGGGAGATGTCCTCTGTCTCCACGACGGCGGACACCGTGGGCTGAACGGCGACCGCTCCCGGACGCTGGCCGCTCTCGAATATTGGTTGCCGCGCTGGCGTGACCTCGGCCTTGAATTTGTTACAATCGGACAAGCGGTGAGCACACCCGCTCCCTAATCATGGACGAGCGCCAGTTTTATTCGGAAAAAGAAGAAACCAGGAAAGTGAAGCTGGTCTGCCCGAGCTGCCGCGGCGAATTCGAAGCGCCCGTGCGCTGGAAAGTCTGCCGGAAGAAAAAAGAATTGCCGCGCGGAATCGGCGAGGAAGACAGGAAAAAATTCGCGAAGGCCAGTTCCTATATGGTGCGGCTGGATGACCTGGTCGCTTGCTACAAATGCCGCAAGCGTTTCGAGTTGACCGGACAGTCCACGGTTCTAATCAACGATAATCTCGGCGATCCCAACGCCGACCCGGAAAACTTCGGCAACCGCTGATTTCTCTTCCAATGTCCAACTTCTAATCTCCAAGCTCTAAATCTCAGGATACATCTCAAAGAAAGCTTCGATGGACTGGCGAAAGGTGTTCTCAATCTCTTCCTTGCTGCCTTCAATCAGGTGCATGGTCACGCGCGCCGAGCGGCCATTCTTCAGTACCACTGTGGCGTCCTTCACCTCGCCAAGCTCTTCCTCGGGCAGCAGTCTCATCCCGTAAATCAACGCCAGCTTCGCCATGCGATTCTCCTAAGTGTCGCTCAAGCGTAGCCCTCGTTTTCCCGCTGGTCAAACCCTGGCGAATTGATGAGTAGGTGGGGTTATACTCAGACATCCGAGAGCGTTGCTTATTGCATCGCATCAAGCGTCGCGGAGGCTGCCATGAGAGAGAAACTACGGCGAGGGCTTCGGCAAAACTTGTGTCAAAACCTGTGTTTGATCGCAAGCATGCTGGCAATTGTCGCATCCTGCGCGGCTCAGCAACCCGACGGGCCGCAGTCCGGAGCACCGCCAGCAGTTGCGCCTGCACCTCCGCCAGCAACGCCCCAGGCTGGCTCCGGCGAAAGGATCGCGGTTCCTTCGGGAACGCGTGTTGGCGTCGTGCTTCAGAACGGTATCTCCACGCGCAGCGCCAAAGCCGGCGACTCCGTCTATCTTCAGACATCTTTTCCGATTACCGCGAACAACCGCATTGTGATCCCCGTAGGTTCCTATCTTCGCGGTGAACTGCTGGAAGCCAAGCGCCCCGGACGAATCAAGGGTCGGGGCGAATTTCGGATGCGCCTCGATACGTTGATCCTTCCGAACGGCTACACCGTTGATCTGCGGGCCGCCCCGCGCAGCGCGGATTCCGGCGGCAAGGAGACCATGGATTCGGAAGGCAAAATTACCGGTGGGGGCAACAAAGGCCAGAAGGTGGGAACGGTGGTATCAACAACCGCCACGGGGGCCGGGATCGGGGCAATCGCCACCCGCACCCCCAAAGGCGCTGGCATTGGCGCGGGAATCGGCGCGGCGGCCGGTCTTGCTGCCGTTCTGCTCACCCGCGGACCGGAAGCCGAGCTTCCGCGCGGCTCAACCATGGACGTGGTCCTCGAACACGACCTATCGCTGGACGCCAGCCAGATTCAATTCAACAATCTTGGACAATTTCAGCCCGTCTTCCAGCCTCCCGTCCGGCAGGAACGGCCTGAGCCTTAATTCCACTGCCGGATAGGAAACCTTGCGGCAGGGTGGAGCTGAAGAAACCTGCTGCCTCCCGCTGACAACAGGCGCCTGTCCCTGACGACGCGCGCCGATCCTCGCCTGCAACGGAGCCCACTAAGACTGCGGGTCCGGTCTCCGTACAATCATGTGTAAGTTATTCACTTTAAATACTTTATAGAGAATTGGTCCGCCGTCCTAGGCGTCAGTCCCATAACAATCCAGTCTGGAGCACAGCCTGCACCTCACAGGGAGGGGCTTAGTCTGACCCTTGAGGTGACTCCAATGTTTCCGCACATGCCCAGAAGGATTCTGGTCTCTTCTATGCTCCTCGCAATTGGCACGACAACCCCTTTCTTGGCGCAAGAAGTGCATCCCGCTTCATCGGCACAGCTGCCCGTTGCCGCGACTCCAGCAAACGCCCCCACACCTGCCCCCAAGACTGATCAGATCGTCGTTCCCACCGGCACGCGCTTGCCGCTCCTGCTGCGCAACGGCATCAACACGCGAACGGCCAAGCCGGGCGATTCGGTCTATTTCGAGACCGCCTACCCTATCGCCGTCAACAACAGGATGGCCATTCCCCTTGGCACCTTCCTACGGGGCCAGATTCTCGAAGCGAAGCGCCCAGGCCGCATCAAGGGCCGTGGCGAGTTTCGCATTGCGCTCGAGCAAATGACCTATCCGAATGGCTACACCATAGACTTGCGGGCGACGCCGAGCAGCGTGGACCGCGACGGGCAAGAAGGCGTTGACGGCGAAGGAAAAATTAAGGGGCCTTCAAGCAAGGGGCGAGATGTCGCCACGGTATCGGTGGCCACCGGTGGTGGCGCTTATATTGGCGCGCTTGCGGGAGGAATTGCCAATGGCGCCCCCGGACGCGGAGCGCTAATCGGAGGCGGTGCCGGAGGAATCGGCTCACTCATCGCCATCTTGGCCACGCGCGGGCCAGAGGCAGAGTTGCCGCGTGGCACGGCGATGGATGTAGCCTTCGATCGACCTCTCGTTCTGGATCCTTCCTATCTACCCTCAAATTCGGGACCAGGTTTTGATCCGTTGGCGCACATGGCACGCCCGGCGGTAGACGCCCGCAAGGAAATTAAGGAGCTGCAAATGCAACGCGTGCGGCAATCGCTCCTTCGTTCGATTCTCTTGACACGTTTTTAAGAAGAAGTTTGGTGGGCGCGCGGCGGGGCTTCGGCGGAAAGAAATCGCATCGGGCTGAAGCGGTCCCAATCCACGCTCACGCGTTGTTCCGTTATCCATTCACGAACCAACCGCGCGGTGATGGGTGTGAGCAGGATTCCGCTGCGGAAGTGTCCCGTGGCCATCACCAGCCCATCGACGTCGGTCGGGCCGAGTATCGGCAGATGATCGGGAGAATCGGGCCGCAGGCCCGCCCACGTTTCTTCGATGCGCGCGTTCGCAAGGCCCGGCGCAAGTTCGATGGCGGACGAAAGAATTTTCTCGATGCCGCCCGCCGTCACGCGTTTGTCGAAACCAGCATGCTCGACGGTCGCTCCCGCGACAATTCGCCCGTCGTTCCGCGGGACCAGATAAATCTTCTCGGACCACAGCACGCGGTCGATCTTCAAATCATCGGCGCGCAGCGCGGCCATCTGTCCTTTTGCGGGCCGCACCGGTGCGTACTGCGCAATTCCCTCGATCGTTGCCGAAAAGCAGCCCGCGGCCATGATCGTCCATTTTGCTTCCACTTTTTCGTTCTGCAGTACCAATCCCGCGCAGCGATTCCCCTCGCGCCAGATTGCTTTCGCGCTGTTTCCAGGAAAAGTCTCCGCGCCGCTGCGTTGCGCCGCTTCCAGAATGGCGGCCGTCAGCGCCCGGTTATCAACTGAAGCTTCCTCCGGCCGGAGCACTGCGGCTTCGACTTCTTCACTCAGCGCCGGTTCAAGCTCGCGGGCATCCTCGGCGCGCAGCGGTTCCGCCCGCAATCCCAAGCCGTGATGCAGGGCGATAATCGTGCTGAGCTGCGCCTTCGTATCAAGCGAAAACAGCGCTTCAAGCGTCCCTTTAGGTCGAAAGCCCGCGCTCCTTCCGGAGATCTCTTCGACCTGCGCAACAAACTCCGGATAGAGAGCGATGCTGGCCTTTCCCAGCGGCACCATCGCCACCATTCCGGGATTCTCCGGCGCCGGAGAAAGAATTCCCGCGCTGGCCCACGACGCTTCCTGCCCCGGCTGCTGTCGGTCAAAAACGGCCACGCGCAAACCGGCACGCGCAAGCTCCAGTGCGATGGCTCCGCCGATTACCCCGCCGCCTGCGATCGCTGCGTCGAATTTCTTCATGATGTCATCTTAGCGCATCTGTCCGCAGGCTTGCTTCGCGGCCGCGAACTGCGGAAGTGCGACGCATCACTGCGAAACAGAATGCATGCCAATGCGGAAACTATAGTGAACTGGCGAGTTCTTCTGACAGGACTTGCGCTTTTTTCGCCAGGCTGCGAGCCCGGCTCCAATCCGTGATCTGCGCGGCTTCCCGTGCATCCTTGATGAACCCTCTAATCTTGGAAACCAGGTCTGTCTGCGTGGCGTTCAGATTTTTCCCGCGCGCGGACTGCAGATTACTCTCCGCGATTCGCAGACTCTGGTTCGTCTGCTGTTCGGCAACCGCCGATTCTTGTGATGTTAGCTGGGGCGCAATCGTTGGTGCTTCCGACTTTTCGGTTTCGTTTCCCGTGGTAACAGGAGGTGGTGTGCTGCCCCGCGGTCGCGGAGGCCCGCTCCGTACGACAATCAAACGGCCGGGAAAGGGCACCTCGAGCCGCAGCTCTGGGAGTGGGTCCTCAGATACATCATTTCCTTCCAGGGTGCGCGCCTGTGTTACAGGCCTTACCTGGACCGCCGTTGCCCAGGGAATACTCGGCCGTTTCCGCATGCTGCAGCCACTCAACACGCCTGTGGCACAGCAAAGAAGCGCAATCGCCGAGCAAGCAGAGCAGCGCGGCAGCACCATTAAGGACCGGACTGGGTTTTCCGTCATGTTCAGGCCGCGAGTGGCAGTTCGATTCGGAACGTCGTGCCCCGGCCGACCTCCGAAGTAAAGTCTATCGAACCGTTCAGAAGCTGCACAATTCGAAATGTGCTTGCAAGCCCGATTCCGCTGCCTCCCGGACGAGTGGTGAAAAACAATTGGAAAATTTTCTGGCGGTTTTCCAGCGGAATTCCTTTGCCGGTGTCGCCCACGGTAATCTCCGCCGCTTCGCCGCGGCGGCTCAGCACCAGCCGCAATTGCCCGCCGCTGGGCATGGCTTCCGCGGCATTCAACACTAGATTCAGCACCGCCTGCTTGAGCAGCGCGCGGTCCACGTAAACCTCTGGCACATCGATCGGCAGCAATTGGGCTAGTTGGATGTTGGATTTCTGAAGCTGCGGTTGCGCGACTTCCAGAACTTCCCTCAAAAGTTCGGCCAGCTGCGTGGCCTCCAAACGAATATCCATCGGTCGCGTGAAATCGAGGAAACGTTTTACCACCGCGTCCAGCCGGTCGATCTCCTTGTCCAGTACTTGCACTGCTTGCCGCGACGCGCCATCGGCTTCCGCCGGGAGCGACTCCTTCAAGTTTTCCAGCCACAGCCGCATCGAATTCAGCGGGTTCTTCACTTCGTGCGCCACGCCCGCGGTGATGCGCCCCAGCGCCGCCAGCCGCTCGCTCACTTGAAGTTGTGTATTGATGCTCTCCAGCGAGTCCAGGTCGCGCAGCGTCACCAGCGCGCCCATACGTTCACCATCTTCCTGGATAGCCTGTACGCTCACGCTTATACGCTTCGGCCCTTCGCTCGTCTGCAGTTCTGTTTCGGCCGCTACTTCGCTTAATTCATCGCCTTCAATATGCAGCGGCTCATGCAGGGGATGACCTGGTGGAAAAATTTCCGTCACGCGCCGTCCAAGAAACTGTCCGGCGGGAGCGCCCAAGAATTTCTCCGCAGCAGGGCTGATCATTACGGCTCGCGAATCCCGCGTGAACAGCAGCAATCCGTCTTCGAGCCCGGCCATGACGGAATTCATGTTTTCCCGCATGGTGCTGAAGATTTCATGCACTCCGCGCAATTGCTCCCCGACTTTGGTGATTTTCCGGCTTACTAGCCCCAGTTCATCGCCGCTTCCTCCGATGCCTTTCAACTCTGGCGATGGCACGTCGTATTGTCCCGCGGAGATGCGGTCCAGCTGCGCGGAGATATCTTGCAAGGGAGCCAGGGTCGCTCTGCTTACGATGGCCGCAAGCATCGTGGAAACCACCAGCGCAAGGAAGGCGATCGTCCCGGAGGTCCACAGGCTCGGCGCGATTTCACTCACCAGCAAACCGACATTGAGAACCACACGCACTTCTCCGAACGGGCGGTTCGCATTGCTGAACGGAAAATCCAGTTCGAAAACCTTTGTTGGCCCGGCGAGCACCTTCACCTGGTGCAGAAAATTTCGCTGCACCAGCTGGGAGAGAGGTGTTCTTCGCGGCAGATATAATCCCGGCAGATTTTCGTCGGTCGAGGCCAGCACCATTCCGTCAAGGTCGGTGATGGAAACTTCATAAATCAGGGGATTTTCCTTCGCGGCTTTGAGTTGCGTGCGCAGGCCGTCACTAATTTCAAAGGCGTGTCTTACAAAATCATGAATTTCATCGGGAGCGTCTGAGGCGGGCCGCAAGCCCTGTTGGCCGGCCTCCAGCAGCGCGTGCTTGGCCTGCACGAACACTTGCTTCCCGAGGTCATCCGCCCGCGTGTTGGTGGCCTCCAACAATTGTTCGAGCAGCTGCGCCGCAAATACTCCAGACAAAACCGCCGCGACGAGCAGCACCAGGCTCGTCATCACCAGTGTGAGTTTTGTCCGCAGCCGCAGCTGCATTCTGCGTCCTTACTCCGTTTCGGCGCGCTCGCCGCCGTATTCTTTCAGCTTATTATGAAGTGTTTTCAGGCTGATGCCGAGCAGTTCCGCCGCCCGCGTCTTGTTGTTTCCGGTTGCCCCCAGCGTCTGCAGGATAAGCACGCGCTCCATCGCATCAACCGTTGTTCCCACGGGAAACTTGATTGCCGAAAGATCGCCCGGTGCCTTCGCTCCCGTCTTTCCAAATTCTCCCGGCAGGCACGCGCGCGTAATCAACTCCTTCTCGCACATAATCGCCGCGCGCTCCAGTATGTTGCGTAGTTCGCGAATATTTCCCGGCCACGTGTGCCCCATGAAAATGTCCAGAACTTCCGCTCCGATCCCGCGCACGTGTTTTCCGTGCTTGGCATTGATGTCGCGCAAAATGTAATCGACCAGCAGCGAAATGTCGTCCTTGTGATCCCGCAGCGGCGGCAGGTTGATGTGAAACACGTTCAGGCGGAAGTACAGATCTTGCCGCAACTGCCCGCTGCTGACGGCCTGCTCCGGCTCCTTGTTCGTCGCTGCCAAAACCCGGACGTCCACCGGAGTCTCGCTCTTGCTTCCCAGCCGCCGCACCTTGCGGTCTTCCAGAACGCGCAGCAGCTTTGCTTGCGTCGGCGCCGGCATCTCGCCGATTTCGTCCAGCAGCAGCGTGCCCCCGTCCGCCAATTCGAAGCAGCCGATGCGCCGCTCGGCCGCACCCGTGAAGGCCCCACGCTCGTGGCCAAAAATCTCGCTCTCCATCAGCGTCTCCGGGATCGCCGAACAATTGATCGCCACAAACGGTCCGTTGGCGCGGGGCGAAAGCTTGTGCAACGTCCGCGCCACAATCTCCTTGCCCGATCCCGTCTCGCCTGTGATCAGTACCGACGCCGAACTTGGCGCGGCCATCTCCACGATCCGCATCACCTCCTGCATGGGCTTCGACCCGCCGACGAGGTCGCCCAGCCGTCCCGTTTCCCGCAGTTGTCGTTGCAGCACCGCCAATTGCCGCGCATCTCGCGCCTTGCCCAGCGCTCGGTCCAGCAACGCGCGCAATACCGGTCCTTTCAACGGCTTTTCGATGTACCAGAACGCACCCGCCTCGATCGCCGCCACGGCGCGTTCTTCACTGCCTTTGCCCGTAATAATAATGGCTGGTACGTCGTGGAGTTCCGGGCCGAGCTGCCTCAGCAAGTCCAGCCCATTCATCCCCGGCAATTCCACGTCGGCGATCAGCGTGTCCGGCTGATAGCTTGCGAATTTTGCCAGTGCTTCTTCCGCCGTGCCCACGCCCACCACGTCGCAGCCCCACCGCTGCAAGAGCTGTTCGTAGCCCTTCCGTGCATTGTCCTCATCCTCGACAATCAGCACGCGGTCCTTGCGCTCCACCATTTCGATGGCCCGCACCGCCGCCCGTGTTTCATCTCCCATCGGTCTCAGCCTCTCTCAGCATGCCCTTGATGTGTGGCGCAAACACTACTGTGCTGGACACTTCGACTCTAACAATCTGCCCGCCGCTTGCCAAGTTCCCCGATTCTTAGCACGCGCGTCCATGTCTCGGTCAAGTTGTGGAGAACGTGTCCTTCGGCAGCACAGCAGGCGCTATATCTGGGCTACGTGACATCCGCGGAAGAGTGCGCGATTTACAGCCTGTCAAGTCGGCAAAGTTTTTACTACACTTCCTCAATGTGCCGGGTACCGTTGCGACGCACGAACGGTTAGCCACTAAGCGTAATCGGCGGCCTGTATCGTCCTTCCCTTCGCGGGGAAGTACTCGCTCTCTTTGCAGATTTGTGCGAACTTCTCCACCATGGGAGCATCCAGCCACCCCTTCTGCGCTTCGCTGAAGAGAGTCTGTAAAGCTTCCTCGGGAGGAAGAGCTTTCCGGTAAGGACGATTGGTCGTCAATGCATCGTAGATGTCCGCAATCTGTAGAATTCTCGCTTTCATCGGAATGGCTTCTCCCCGCAAGCCATCCGGATACCCGCTGCCATCCATTTTTTCATGGTGATGCCGTATCACCGGGAGGATGCGGCGAAGCGACTTGAGCGGCGCGCACATTCTTTCTCCAATCACCGGATGCTCTTGCATAATCCTTCTTTCTTCCGTATCCAGAGGCCCGGGTTTAAGAAGAATTCCTTCTGGCACATTAAATTTCCCTACGTCATGAAGCCAACACGCAATGCGGAGTTCCTGCAGGTCTTCTTCACCAAGACCGAGACTCTCTCCCAATTTCTGGGCGCATGCCACCAGGCGGTCCGAGTGGCCATTCCTCAGGTTTTTTTTAGAATCGACGCTTCGTGCCAGCCTGAACACCTCGGATTTCGCCTGCTCATCCGTGTATTTCTTGAGCCGCAAGAGAGTCTGGATGCGCCCGAGTAAATCCCGCGGAGATGGAGGCGTACTCCAAATATCCATTGCCCCGGCTTTACGTCCACGATGCATGTCCCACTGATCCGGCGAGTGTTTCACTAGAACGATGGGCGTGAGGTGATTGAGAGGGTCTTCCTTCAGTCGGCGGCAGAGTTCGAAGCTCCCGATGTCCCGCAAACTATCATACAGCAGAACTAAATCCGGCTGTATCTGCTGGCAGCAGCTGACCGCAGAATCGGCGTTCGACACTGTATCTACATCGCATTGCTGGCTTTGCAGGAAAGATTGCAATTCCGCGCGACTCGGCGAAATAAAATCCACTAGCAAGATGGCCGGGTTCATGCTTCCCTCGCTATGGGTCCGCAATTGGAGGGGCACACACCGCTCCTCTCGCGACACCACAAATTTTTGGTGGATTGGTCTTGCCTGCGATCTCCAATCCCTGTGTTCGGAGGCCCCCCGCCTCCGCTTCCTGGGGACGAGAAAGAATACGCCGACTAGGCAGGCTTAGCGTTTGCTCTTGAAGTTCCAAAACGGGAATCAACGCAAGCGGTTAATAATCAACATGTTGCGGCACGCTTGGCTTGTAAGCGAGCATTCGGCACTAGGAAGAATTTTCATAGCCACTGCAGTGTTTACCTGATGCCGCGCCCTTCCTTTCGATCTCTCTTCGCCATCACATATTAACCAACTGACTCCTGCCCTCAAAACAGATGAGACACGTGCCGCTCGCTGGCCACAAGTACGTTCCAGTCGACATCGAAGCCGTCGGCTATCTGGCTCATGGCGTCGTTGCTCGCGTGGGTTTCGAGCAGCGTGTCGCGAATCTCGGCAGCGCAGCGCAGGATTGGAATGTCACCGCCCGCGATTGCAGTGCTCTGGAAGCTCCGCCAATTTATACAGTATTGATAAGAATGTGTGGGTATGTAGGATAGCGGAGCGAACCTTCAGGGAGGTGCGAATGAACATTCCGGAAACTTACGATTACCTCGTTCGCGCCCGCCGGAACTTGTGGGCCGGACTGCAGGCCGTACCGGGCGAGGTTTTATCCCGCCCGTTGCTGAACGGCGACAAGTTTCACTGCATCAAGGACCTCATGTTTCACGTAGTCGCCACGGAGGACTTCTGGATTCGCGAGGAGATCCTCCGCGCAGAGCCGGTTCGGCTGACCATTCCCGCCTTGACCCAGGGCGGCCCTGTTTTTGCGGGTTCCGCGCTCGAAATGCTGCTGGACTACTGGCGGCTTGTAGAGCAGAGCACCCTTGCGTACCTCCCCACGCTTACGGACGGCGAGTTGAAACGGATTGTGACTGTGCATGACAGGCCAGGGCAGCGTTTCGCCGTGGATGGCCTACTGTGGAACGCGATGTTTCACGAAATGCGCCACACTTCCCAGATGACCGTCCTCCTGCGCACCCAGGGCATCAAGCCCCCTTCTCTTGATCTGTATTATTACCTGCCGATTGCGCCGTAGGGCCGCGCTGGCGCCCAAAATTCCTTTTGACCTGCGATAGCCATGTGATGAGGCCTACATAACGGCACGTCGATCAGGTTTCCAACAATTCCGTTCTGAACTATCTCTTCCCTTGCAAACCGTGTTGGTCCTGGCTCAGTGCACGCAAAATTATCTGCACTAACCACTAACATCTTTGGCGGGGGTCGGGTACTGAACCGGAAAACAGTTGTACCGTCTGTTCCGGTCTTGCCTTCCATCGCAACAACAGCCTTATTCCTATACTGTTCCTCACTGTTAAACAATGTTAACCAGACGTATCGACCTTGGAGCGGCCGCCCCGTCTTGTAATCCAGGAGCCGCACTCGAATTTCAGAGGCTGTCGCCGCTGTCTGGCCCTGAGAAAATGCCGTGGCCGAGCAGAATCCCGCGCAGATTAAGAACAACGATCGCATACTTACTCTTTGACGAGATACAGCGCTCGCTCGAGTTCCAACTCGAGTTTCGCGCCCCTCGGCAGGTTCAGCTCGTGGCCGCGGCCGGATTCCATCAGGTACGCCGTTAGCGCTCCTAACGCTGCGCCTTCAGCGGCCTCTTTTTTGTCTTTGTCCTTGACGCCCTTTACCGCGCCGATGGCGGCCCCTGCCGCGGCAGCCTGCGCCGCGTCCTCTTGCGTGCTGCTTCGGCCCTCGATGAGTCCTTCTTTTTGCGGAAGGGATTTCACGCTGTGGTCGCCGGGAACGCTCACAACTTCCGCCACGATGGGCAGATCGCCAAATCTCGTGTGAATCTCGTCGAACGTTAGCCAGAGCTTTGCTCGCCCTGCCACCCCCGCAGGTTCCACGTGGCTAATGTGCCCGTGAATTTCCGCTCCGGACGGCAGATAAATCCCGCTGCCCGCCTCCAGCGGCTCGAGCGTCTTTACTTTGAACCTTTCGTTCTCCTTAGTGCCTTTGGTGCCCAATTCATCTTCAAGCCGCACCAGAAACTTGGTGCCGGGCGCGACCGCGTAAGTTTCAATCGGCAGTCCATGCCGTTCACCGTCCGCCTTCTGCCGCAACTGCTCCGGGGCTGGCGGTGTCGTTTCTCGTGACTGCTCTTGCGTTTGTTCCTGCGCATTGCTTACGGATCCCCAAACAAGAGTCAATGCCAAAACCGTGACACCAGCAGTTACATTTCTGAGCTTCATCCGTTCCATAGTCTCCTCCCGCGAAATGCTGAGCAAGGAGTGAAGGCACACGGGGAACCACTATCTCTTCTCGACGCGGGCTGCAAGGGATTGAAAAAGAGACACTTGGAGGTGCTGCCTTACGCATAAAACAGAAGGCCAGATTTCTGTCGGCGAATCCCGCCATCGCCCCGCAAGGGTTTCCCGACACTCTCTCGGCCTAAGCCCGGCTTCCGACTGCCCGTAGGGCCTGCCTTCTTAGGCGGGCCGCTCTTCTACCCTTGTTCGAGAAATCGGCGGACCCGGCGCAACACGGAGGCATACATTGCGGGGGTGACTCGAGCGGTTTGCGTATTCTGTTGGCTCGGGTGGTACACACCAAACAAGCGGGGCATGCCCGGCGCAACTTCGGCCTCCGCGCCATGAGCGAACTTGTAGAGCGTGCGCGAAGCGATCACACCGCGTTGCTTCAAGATTTCGAGATATCCGTCCCAGGCAATTTTTCCCAGCGCCAGAATTGCCTTGGGCTGCAAGATTTGCAGTTCGCGCTCAAAGTAGCCGCGGCAATTTGCGATCTCTTTCGGCAGAGGCTTGTTTTCCGGCGGAGCACACCGGCATGTCGCAGCGATATAGGCGTTCTTCAGCTGCAATCCGTCGTCGCGGTGCAGGGAAGTAGCCTGATTCGCAAAGCCTGCTTTGTGCAGCGCGGCGTACAGAAAATCGCCGGAGCGGTCACCCGTGAACATGCGCCCCGTGCGATTCGCTCCATGCGCTGCGGGCGCAAGTCCGAGTATCAGCAACTGCGCGCCTGCGTCACCGAATCCCGGAACCGGTTTGCCCCAATACATCCACTCGCGATACGCCCGCCGCTTTTCTCGCGCCACTTTTTCGCGGTAGCGCACCAACCGCGGACACTTCCGGCAAGCCAGGATCTCTTGGCTCAAGATGACAAGTGGAGAGTTTTCTTCCGGCATGTTCCTACGATAACGGGCGTGTCATCATTCGTTGCAGCTCGATGTAGGGCGTTGCTTCCGCAAACATCATCTCGCAAGACCGCGCTTCCAACATTTCTTTACCAATTCGCTGCACCGTTCCCATCGCAGCGCGCATAATACCCGATCCCGAGCTTACTCGGGCTACACCGATTTTTTCCAGCTCCGCGAGCGGCGGACACGCTGGATTTGCCAGAATGTTGAGGGGAGCTTCGACGGCCTTGACCATCTTGGCGATAATGTCCCGGTCGTAGAGTCCGGGCGTAAACAGACAATCCGCTCCTGCCTCGCGATAGGCGCGCAAACGCTCGACCGTCCGCTCGAACCGCGTGGCCTCTGGCCCGATCGGCATCAAATAAATGTCTGTTCGGGCGTTCAACACAAAGGGAACACCCAGTGATGCAGCCGTCTCACGAATGACGCGGATTTTCTCCGCCTGAAGCGGGATAGCGACCTGCGAGCTCTCGTCATCTCCGGTCACATCTTCCAGATTCATTCCGATCGCTCCTGCTTCGATTGCGGCCTTCACCGTTTCCGCCATGTCTTTGGGGGTCGTGCCGTAGCCCGCCTCCAAGTCCGCGGTCACCGGAATGCGGACGGCGCGCGCAATGCGGCCCACGACCTCGAGCATCTCGCCACGCGAGATACGCTGGCCATCCGGATAGCCAAGAGAATAAGCGATCCCCGCGCTGGTCGTGGCAATCGCGGGGTGCCCGCATTCTTCCAGTATCCGCGCGCTGGCTACGTCCCAGGCGTTAGGCAACAACAGCATTCGCGGTCCTTGATGCAGTTTTCGGAACCGCTCAGCTTTTTCGGCTTGTACGCGCACGTTCATCGAAAAACCTCCGAAGCAGAGATGCGGAAATGACTCAGGATAGAAAGCCTAAAGTTTGTCCTACCTGGGCGAAACGGCCAATTTGGAAAGCGATTCCTCGAATGTGTTCCCCGCGAAAGCCACTGGCTGGCGCGCGGAAGCGTTCTTTCATTTTTCCTTTAAAACTTCTGCCAAAACTACAGCTTGATTGTGTTCCGTATCTTTCGCGCCAAAAAGAAGTGTCAGCGTTCTGTGCTCCTTTTCAATTTTCTTCAATTCCGCGAGCAGGTCTTTTTTCTGTTTCAGCTCGGCGCGGTACCTGTTTTGAAATTCCGGCCATTTTTCCACGTCGTGACAAAAGGATTTCCGCAGCGCGTCGCTGGGCGCAATTTCCTTCATCCACAAATCAACCTTCGCCGCCTCTTTTGTCATGCCCCGCGGCCACAGGCGGTCCACCAGCACGCGGCCGCCATCTTCCTTCGCCGGTTTGTCGTAGACTCTCTTGATGCGCAACATTATTTGCTTCGCCGCAAAATCGCCAAGACTTCGTCGTGAATTTGTCCGTTCGTGCTGACTAGTTGTCCCGTATAAATTGTTCGCTCGCCGTGGACGTTGGTCGAACGGCCGCCCGCTTCTTCGACCATGATTCCAAGCGGCGCGAGGTCCCACGGTTTGGAAGTCCAATCGAGCGCGACCTCAATTGCTCCTTCAGCAACTAGCATGTGCTGCCAGAACCCGCCGAACGATCGGCTGTTGCGCGCGGCGTCCAGCAAAGCGCGGATTTTTGCCTGGTCGTGCGCATTCTTGCTTGGACCCGTGCCAGTTGTAAAAACCATCGCTTTGCCCAGGCTGGTCACGTTCGAAACGTGGAGCCGTGTTCCATCGCGATACGCGCCCTCTCCGCGATACGCCCACCAGCGCGAATGCAGGCCGGGCGCGCTCACCATCGCGGCGACGATCTCGCCATTCGACTCAATTCCCATCAGCGTGCCGAAGGTGGGAATCCCGCGCGAAAATTCTTCCGTGCCGTCGATCGGATCGATGATCAGGCGCGCACGCCCGGAAGCGCTTGGCGAGTTGATATCGCCGCCTCCCAGCTCTTCTCCAAGAACGTCCAGCGGCAATCCGCTAGCCGCCACTTTCGCCCGTGCCATCTCTTCCACGGCGCGGTCCGCTTGCGTCACCGCCGTGCCGTCACCTTTTCTGTCAACGCGCAATTCATCCGCGCGGAAATACCGCATCGCAATTGCGTCCGCCTCCTGCGCGATCGCTTCCAAGAGCGTTCCATATTCCTTCGCGTAACCCATGCGTTCACCCGTTTCGCTCGAAATACCGCCGTCACCGCGATTTGACTCTCTAGCCGTGCACCCCTAGCATACAAAGTTATACAAATGTCTGCTCAGGCCAACACCGGAACCGTCCTGGACCGCATTCTGGAAGCGCGGCGCGCCGAAGTCGATCATCGCAAAAAAGTGCTCCCGGAGACCGCGCTCAAGTATGGCGTGAAAGCGGCGACTCCGTTGCGCGATTTTTCCGCGGCGCTCTGCCGCGATGGCCTGAACCTCGTCGCGGAGCTGAAGCCGGCCTCGCCCTCGCGCGGCGTTCTCCGCGATCCGTTTGAGCCGGTAGAGCTGGCGCAGTCGCTGCAGACGGCGGGAGCCTGCGCGCTTTCCGTGCTCACCGAAGGAGAGTTCTTCCGTGGCTCACTGAAGAATCTTCGCGACGCCCGCAAGTCGATTCAACTCCCGGTCCTGCGCAAAGATTTTATTTTTGACACCTGGCAAGTGTGGGAAACGCGCGCCAACGACGCCGACAGCTTTCTCCTCATTGTCGCCACTCTTGACGATGCGCTCCTTCGCGACCTGATTGCTCTTGGCCGAGAAATTGGCATGGAGCCACTGGTTGAGGTGCACGCGGGAGAAGAAGTCGACCGCGCTCTCGCCGCCGGTGCGCGCATCATCGGTGTGAACAACCGCGACCTGAAGACCTTGACTGTTGACGTCAATACTTCATTCGAGCTGATCGACCGCGTTCCCGATGACTGCATCGCCGTCAGCGAATCCGGATTGAGCACACATGGCGATCTCGCAAGACTTCGCGCCGCCGGTTTTGACGCTTTCCTCATCGGCACGCATCTTATGCTCGCACCTGATCCCGCCGCAGCCCTTTCCGCGCTCCTAAGTTCTCCGACGGGAACGCGGTAGGTGCCCATGGTCCGCGTTAAAATCTGCGGTATCACCAACGCCGCGGATGCCCTTGCCGCGATCGATGCTGGCGCCGATCTTCTCGGTTTCAATTTCTACGCGAGGAGCCCGCGCCACATCGACGAAGCTGAGGGCGCAAAAATTCGCCGGCAGCTTCCGAAAAAAATCGAAGCCGTGGGCATTTTCGTCAACGCCCAGCCGGCTGACGTCGCGAACGTGTGCGAGTCATTGAAGCTCGACGCCGCCCAGCTTCACGGCGATGAGTCTCCTGAGAATGTCGCGGAAGTAGCCCGCAGCTTTACCGTTTGGAAAGCGTTTCGCGTCGATCCCGATTTTCATTTGAAGACGCTCGATGAATACCCCGAGGCCGCTGCCTTTTTGTTTGACGCCGCACACACAGGCCAATATGGTGGTACGGGGCGCACTACGGATTGGGATGTCGCGCGGCGCGCCGCTGTTGGCCGCCGTATCATTTTGGCAGGCGGCTTGAACATCGAAAACGTGGCTGCGGCGGTGCGCATCGTGCGTCCCTATGCAGTGGATGTTGCCAGCGGTGTGGAATCAAAGCCAGGGAAGAAAGATCACGGCCGCATGCGCGAGTTTATTCAGGAAGTGCGCCGCGGCGAGCGGAAGTAGCGGCGAAAAATGGAAAATGGAAAATAGAAGATGAGCTCGATTCTGCAATCACCGACGACGGCGCCAGGACGCTTCGGCCCGTATGGCGGCCGCTACGTTCCCGAAACGCTGATGGTGCCGCTCTTTGAGCTGGAGCGCGCCTACGAAGCGGCGAAGTCGGATGCCGCATTTCAATCGCGATTCCACGATCTGCTGAAAAATTTTGCCGGCCGCCCAACGCCGTTGCAATTTGCTTCGCGCCTCACGGAAAAACTCGACGGCCCGCGCATTTATCTCAAGCGCGAAGATTTACTGCATACCGGCGCGCACAAAATCAACAACGCCATCGGGCAGGGCCTGCTCGCCGTGAAAATGGGCAAGCCGCGCATCATCGCGGAAACGGGCGCAGGGCAGCACGGAGTCGCTTCCGCTACAGTCGCGGCGCATCTTGGCCTCGAATGCGCCGTGTACATGGGCACGGAAGACATGGCGCGGCAAGCGCTCAACGTGGCGCGCATGCGCATGCTTGGCACGCAAGTTGTCGGCGTGGAGTCCGGCAGCCGCACGCTCAAAGACGCCATCAACGAAGCCATGCGCGATTGGGTTACCAATGTGCGAACCACGCACTATCTGCTCGGTTCTGTCCTCGGGGCGCACCCTTACCCCACGATGGTGCGCGATTTTCAGTCCGTGATTGGCCGTGAAGCCCGCGAGCAAATCCTTGCCGCCGAAAAGCGCCTGCCCACGCATCTCTTTGCCTGCGTTGGCGGCGGTTCAAATTCCATCGGCCTCTTTTATCAATTTCTACGGGATACGGACGTGAAAATGATCGGCATCGAAGCCGGCGGCCGCGGCAGCGAACTCGGCGAACACGCCGCCCGCCTGGCAGCGCATCAAGGTTTCATTGGCGCGCGTCCCGGAGTGTTGCAGGGGACTTACACTTACGTTTTACAGAACGAAGACGGCCAAATCGCCACGACGCATTCGATCTCCGCAGGACTCGACTATCCCGCGATCGGCCCCGAGCACGCCTGGCTCGCCGACCAGCGCCGCGCCGAATATTCCCCCGTGTCCGATCAGGCCGCCCTGGACGCCGCGCGCCTCCTCTCGCGCACCGAAGGGATCATTCCAGCGCTCGAATCCGCCCACGCCATCGCCGGCCTCATCGAGCGCATCTCCAAAATGAGCAAAGATGACCTCGTCATCCTCAACCTCTCCGGCCGCGGCGACAAGGACATGGACACTTACTCCCGCCTGCTCTAATCTTTAGGCTTTCCCGAAATCCAATGACTCTGGCGCTCTCCAACGCGACTCGCATTTCCAAACGCTTCGCCGCGCTGCGTGCGAGCGGCGAGCTCGGCATCGTCGCCTACATCACGGCGGGTGATCCCTCGCTCGACGCCACGGTGAAATTTGTTCTCGCGCTCGCGGGAGCCGGCGCAGACGTTATCGAACTCGGCGTTCCATTCAGCGATCCGCTGGCAGACGGGCCGACGATTCAGCGCGCTTCTGAGCGTGCTTTGAAAGCTGGTGCGACGCTTGCAGGCGTCCTAGGGCTTGTTCGCCGTATCCGCCAATCTTCACAAGTTTCACTCGTCCTCTTCAGCTACTACAATCCTATCTTGCAGATGGGGCTGGAAAAATTCGCTTCCGCCGCCGAATCCGCTGGTGCCGACGGCGTCCTCGTGACCGACCTTACGCCGGAAGAATCCGAAGATTATCGCCGCATTCTGGCCGCTCATCATCTCGACACGATTTTCCTCGGGGCACCCACTTCCACCGACGAGCGGCTTGCGAAAATCGCCGCGTGCTCGTCCGGTTTTCTCTACCTTATCTCGCGCACGGGCGTCACGGGCGCGAAGGATGCCTTGCCCGACGATCTCCCTGCGCTTCTGCGACGGGCCCGCAGCGTGACGCAGCTTCCCGTCGCCGTGGGCTTCGGCATTTCGCTTCCCGGCCATGTGTCCGTCCTCGGTGGCCTCGCGGACGCCGCGGTGGTAGGCTCTGCGCTCGTTTCCGAAATCGAAAAGGCAAAGTCCGTTGAAGCAGCTGCCGCCGCGCTTTCGGAACGCGTTCGCTCGCTTAAGGAAACCGCTCGACACGGCCTCTCGCGGCGCGAGGTGGGGCCATGAGCCTGGGTGATTGGCGAAGCCGCATCGATGAGATTGACAAGAAGCTCGTGCAGCTTTTGAACGAGCGCTCTCAGTGCGCGCTCGAAATCGGCAAACTCAAGCAGCAGGCGAAAATCCCGCTGTATCAGCCGGACCGCGAGAACGAAGTGCTCGAAAACGCCGAGCGTAATAATTCCGGTCCGTTGACCGACGCGGCCATTCGCCGTCTTTTCGAGCGCATCATTGACGAAGCGAGAGCCGCCGAGCGCGACGCCATGCATTCCGGCGGCCGTCCCCGCAAAGGCGGGAATGAATGACCGGCATCGGCAGTCTGCCTGGATAAGACTTTGGTGCGGCTGGGCGCGATTCATCTCGACAGGGGCGGGAGCCCCGCGTATCCAGTTTGAGCATTTTCGACGCGAAACAACACGGGACTAAAGTCCCGCCACTACATTGCGTAGAGAAGGAAACAGGAAACTCTCATGGTCATTGTGATGCAAGAAGGCGCCACTGACGCGCAAATCCAGCAGGTTATCGACCGACTTGTCGCGAGTGGCTTCAACGTCCACCGCTCCACCGGCGAATCGCACACTGTGCTCGGCGCCGTCGGCGTTCACCGCGACTTCGATCACCGTGACTTCGAATTGCTGGACGGCGTGCGTGAGGTCATGCGCATCACCCAGCCTTTTAAACTCGCCAGCCGCCAGTTCAAGCCTGAAGGCACCATCGTCGATCTTGGCCGCGGCGTCAAGATCGGCGGCCCGGAAGTGGCCATTGCCGCTGGCCCGTGCTCGGTCGAATCGCGCGAACAAATCTTTTCCGTCGCGGAAAGCGTCGCCAAAGCAGGCGCAAAAATCTTGCGCGGTGGCGCCTTTAAGCCGCGGACTTCTCCTTACGCTTTCCAGGGCATGGGGGAACCGGGCCTCAAGCTCATGCGCGAAGCCGCGGACAAATTTGGCCTCTTCACCATCAGCGAAGTGATGGACGCGTCGCAGATTCAAATGATGCTGGGTTACGTGGACATTTTTCAGGTTGGCGCGCGCAACATGCAGAACTACTATCTCCTTCGTGCGCTGGGCGAAATCCGCAAGCCTGTTCTTTTGAAGCGCGGCATGTCCGCCACCATGGAAGAGCTGCTGATGAGCGCGGAATACATCCTGGCCGGCGGCAATTACAACGTGATTCTCTGCGAGCGCGGCATTCGCACGTTCGAGACGTACACCCGCAACACGTTCGATATCGCCGCGATTCCCGTCATCAAAAAACTTTCGCATCTTCCGATGCTAGCCGATCCTTCGCACGGCACCGGACGCCGCGACAAAGTGCCGCCGATGGCACGCGCCGCCGTCGCTGCTGGCGCGGATGGCCTGCTCATCGAAGTTCACAACGATCCGGACCACGCCCTCTCCGATGGCGCCCAATCTCTTGAGCCCGGCCAATTTGCGCAGCTCATGGGTGAACTCCGCATCATCGCCCCGGCCATCGGCCGCCGCATCACCTAACGATGCCGGCCGGTCACCTCATTTCGCGTGTCACGATTCTCGGCACCGGCCTGATTGGCGGATCTTTCGCTCTGGCGCTCCGCAAATACACAACGGGGATACGCATCTGCGGTTGGGACCGAGCTGATGTGGTTCGCGAGGCGCAAACTCGCGGCGCCCTTGACGAAACTTTCTCCGGCGAGCTAGCGCCTGCACTGCAAAACGCCGATTTGATCTACATCGCGCTTCCTATCGCCGCGACAATTGATCTCCTTCCGGAAATCGCGCGGCATGCTCCTCCCCACGCGCTGGTCACCGACGCCTGCAGCACCAAAGTGCGCATCTCGCAAGCAGCCGCCGAACTTTTTCCTGGCGAAAAGGGGCCGCTCTTCCTTGGCGGGCATCCCATGGCCGGAAGGGAACTCCCGGGAATCGCGAACGCTAATGCCGATCTCTTCCGGGAAAATACTTACGCGCTGATCGGCGCATCTTCCCTGCAAGAAGATCCGCGCATCTCTGCCTTGGTCAAGATCCTCGAAAAGATCGGCGCGCGGCCGCTCTGGCTCGGCGCACCGCAACACGATTACGCCGTCGGCCTTACTTCGCATCTCCCACAACTCGCGGCCGTCGCACTTGCGGGATTTCTCTACGACCGCCTCGACGAAAACGGTCTCCCCATCACACTCGCCGGTCCCGGCCTCCGCGATTCGCTCCGCCTCGCCGGCAGCCCCTACGCCACCTGGCGCGACATCGTTCTCACCAACCAGGAAGTCCTCTCCGCCGCGCTTGATCTCCTTGCCCGCCGCCTCGACGATCTGCGCGAAAAACTTGCGTCCCGCGAACTGGAAGCCGACTTCGACGCCGCCAACGAACTCTACAAGCTCTTGAGGAGTCTGTAGAAACTGGCTTCGGCACGGCGCATATTCCACAGAATTTGCGTTAATATCTCCTCTCACTGGCCCAATCGAAAACTTTCTTTTCGATTCGCCCCGTTCGGCCCCGCCACCGGGATTTCTCAACCTTTTTCGCTGGCTTGCTGTTGCTGTACATGGCGATCCTGGCCGGTGGCGCCGCGTTGCGCGAGTCCGTCACCATTGATGAGGTGGCTCACATCGGAGCCGGCGTAAGTTATCTGCAGAAGTTCGATTTACGGTTCAATCCCGAGCATCCCCCCCTTCCCAAAGTCCTGGCGGCTTTGCCCCTGGTTGTGCGCGGAGTCCACGCGGACTATTCCCATCCCTCCTGGCAGAACGCCCAACAGTTTTTTCCTGCCTTTCTTGGCGAGTGGGTCTTTGGCGATTGGCTCCTCAACAAATGGAATGACCCGGTCACCACGTTGGCGTGGGCTCGCCTCCCCATGTTGCTTCTTACGCTGCTGTTGGGCTGGATTGTATTCGTCTATGCGCGCCGTCTGGGCGGCCCTTGGGGTGGCCTGCTTTGCCTATGCGTTTATGTCAGCACGCCTACTTTCCTCACCTTTGGCTCTCTCGTTCTCACTGACCTGGCCGTCACACTTTTTTCTTTGCTGACCGTGTGGAGATTGGCCGATCTAGGGAATGAACCGAGCAAAAAGAACACTTTTTGGTTTGCGCTGAGCCTTGCTGGTGCGCTGCTCTCGAAGTTCACCGCCGGCATATTACTTTTCGTCTTTGCCGTGTTTGCTCTGAGCACACGCTGGCGTCGTCTCCCGGGTCAACCGGCCGCCAAAGCGGATGCGCGCGTCTGGCGCAAGCCGCGCAGGCGTGCCGCCCTTTGGGGAATCCTCTGGGCTGCCCTGGCCGTTTACGCCTTCTACTTTGTTTTTTCCTGGAATCAGCCCACGAGCGCTCTCGAACGCCTGGGGCATGGCCTCGCTGCGTTGCTCCTCCGGCGCCTGCTCATGCCGCCGTTGCTGTATCTCGGGGGCGTAGCATTCGTCCTCATTGGCGGAAGCCGGGCGACCTTCCTTCTCGGGCACGGGTATTCCCACGGCGTTTGGTTTTACTTTCCGGTTGTTTTCGTCCTGAAATCGCCGCTTGGTTTTCTCGCCCTGCTCGTGCTCGCGGTCCTTGTCACTCTTGGGAGCAAGCGGCGCGTCTCATTGACGAAGCCAGCCGTTCCACCGGAATTCGCGGCGCATTGGCGCGCATTGTGGGTTTCCATAATCGTCTTTACGTTTTTTTGCCTATTGAGCCGCCTCACCATCAGCATCCGTCATTTCACGGTTCCGATGATATTGCTGATTCTATTGCTTGCGCCGCTTCCGCGAATACTCGGGCAGCTTTTGGCTTCCGCGCCCGCCGCGGCACGCCTCTTGACCGGACTGACTGCACTCTTTGCCGCGAGTTGCATGTTTTCGGCCCTACGCGCGTATCCCTACTATTTCCCGTATGCCAACGCTATCGCCTCGCGGCGCCCACTCTATTCCCTCATGAGCGATTCCAATGTTGACTGGGATCAATCACTCCCCGAGGTAAAGCGCTTCGCTGATCAGCATCGCCTGTCGAGAATCGGCATGGATGCCTATAGCCTCTCGGACATCACTGGAACCGTGCCACAGTCGGAGTTCTGGGATTGTCAGAGACCCACTGCCTCAGATGGAGGTCAATGGGTCGCGGTCTCTGCCAACATGATTCAAGACAGTCATAATTGCCTCTGGCTGATGCAGTATCCCCACGAATCCCTCGGCGGCGGCAGCATGTACGCCGTCCATCTTCCTGAGCTTATTCCTCCCGCTGGCAGCCCTGGCGGCCCTCCGCTGCCAGCGACTTTTCGAGAATTTGCCGGCGCACCTTTTGATATGCGCGTCTTTTTCCTTTACTACATCCATCATCCGGAGAAACTTCCTCGCACCAACAAGGAGGCGGGAGATACCTTCTCTCCTGAGAATCGAGCAAACATGGAGAATCCAGCGCAGTTCAAAGCGAAATAGGCAGTGCATTCTCTAGCGACCGGCCTTAAATCGACCTTCGGGGATACGCTTTCTTACTTGTTGATTCAAATGGTATCGCTCGCGTAGCATACGCCCATGGCACGCGTCCGCGGCATCGAGTGATAGGTGTGCGCCTGATGTTTGGCAGCAAGCACACCCCAAGCCTGCGTGCCAAAATTGCAAGCGCGCTGACCTCGTTCTGCTCGCCGCCGATCCCCTCGCCGACATTCACAACACCACTCAGATTCAAGCCGTGTGGCTCCGCGGAAAATACTTCGACCGTGCAGCCCTCGATTGCCTCCTCGAAGACGCCAAGCATCGCTCCGGCAAAGGCAAGCTGCACTGCCTTCTTACCTGCCGCCGATTGGCGGGCTTCTCAGCGTTCCCAACTTTGTTCAGAGTGTTACATTGTGTGGGTCATCCCGCTCACCCTCTTTGTCCTCTCGCGTCATTAGAGAGGGGGCATGCCAATGAAGCGTTCTCGTTTGTTGTCCACCCTGTTGGCGTCTGCTTTGATTCCATCATTTGTTTGCGCTCAAGAAACCGTGAAATCCAACCAACCAGCTGAGAGCGCCGCTAACCCTGAAATGGCCAGGCTCGCGAAGGCACTGGCGGGCGACTGGAATACTTCTGAAAGCATGGTGAAAAGCGAGTTCTTCCCGAACGGCGGCTCCCGCCACGGCCGCTCGCACATCGGTGTGGTTGCCGGTGGCACGAGTCTGTTCGCCGAATTTCACTCCAATGGCTCCGCAGGAAAGCTGGATGGTCTCTACGTGATTTGGTGGGACAAGCCCGCGAACATCTACCGCCTCTTCGTTTGCTTCAACGACTTACAGACGCCCTGCAAATTGCGCGGCACGGCCCACTGGGAGGGCGACACTTTCGTAAACGACTACGAAGAGACGGTCGATGGCAAGCTGACCAAGTGCCGCGACTCTTTCATCCACATTACTTCGACTTCCCACAGTCTCGTCGCCGCTGTGGATGCCGGTGATGGAACCATGAAAACCTTGATCACCACTACAAGCAAACGCCGCTAAGAGTCCTCTTTCACGCGGCTCATTCACGCTGCGGACGGCTTCCCGCTCGAACACCGGATGCAGTAAACTGCCTCGAACACTTCGGAGCATTGAATGGACAAACGCATCGCTTCCGCTGACGCCGCCATTGAGAAAATTTGCGACGGCGTGACCATCCTGATGGGTGGTTTCGGACTCTGCGGCATTCCGGAAAACCTCATCGCCGCCGTACGCCGCAAGGGTTCCAAAGGCCTCACCATCGTCAGCAACAATGCCGGGGTCGATGATTTCGGGATTGGCGTGCTGCTCCAGCAGCGCCAGGTCAAGAAGATGATCTCCACCTACGTTGGTGAAAATAAACTCTTCGAGCAGCTCGTCCTTAGCGGAGAATTACAGGTGGAATTGAATCCCCAGGGCACGCTGAGCGAACGCCTGCGCGCGGGTGGGGCTGGCATTCCCGCGTTCTACACGCCCACGGGGTACGGCACCATGGTCGCCGAAGGTAAGGAAACGCGCGAGTTCGACGGCCGCCAATATGTTCTCGAGCGCGGGCTGCGCGGCGATTTCGCGTTCATCAAGGCATGGAAAGGTGACCGCTGGGGCAACCTCATCTATCGAAAGACCGCGTGCAACTTCAATCCTATGATGGCGACTGCCGCCGACTACGTTATCGCCGAAGTCGAAGAACTCGTCGAGCTTGGCCGGCTTGACCCCAATCAAGTTCACACACCGGGAATTTTTGTGGACGCCATTTTCCAGGGCCCGAAGTACGAAAAGCGCATCGAGCGCCGCACGGTTAGGAAAATGTAGTTGGCTTGCCATTGAGAACCTCATGCCACTGACTGACGATCAAAAACGCGAACGCATCGCCCGCCGCATCGCCCTCGAACTCCGCGATGGCTACTACGTCAATCTCGGCATCGGCATGCCCACGCTTGTCGCCAACTACGTTCCGAAAGGCATGGACGTCATTCTCCAATCCGAAAATGGAATGCTCGGCGTCGGACCCTATCCGCTCGAAGCCGAGGTTGATCCCGACCTCGTCAACGCTGGCAAAGAAACGGTTACCGAGCTCCCGGGCAGTGCTTATTTTTCTTCCGCCGATTCGTTCGCTATGATTCGCGGCGGTCATGTCGATCTCACCGTTCTCGGCGCGCTGCAGGTCGATGAAGAGGGAACTCTCGCCAATTGGGCCATCCCCGGCAAAATGCTGAAAGGTATGGGAGGCGCCATGGATCTCGTCGCGGGCGCTAAGCGCGTCTTCATCGCCATGGAACACGCTACCCGCGACAACAAGCCCAAAATCCTGAAGAAATGCACACTCCCGCTCACCGGCGTGGAAGTCGTCGACCACATCGTCACCGAGCTCGCCGTCATCGACGTCACCCCAGCTGGCTTGCTCCTCCGCGAGCTCGCTCCCGACGCCACACTTGAGCAAGTCCAATCTCTCACCGAGCCCAAGCTTGTGCTGCTTCCCGGGGGTCCCAAGCCCATGCCCGTGTAGGATTCAAATGCTGACAGTGAAAGCGTGCCTCATGAAATCCAAGAAAAAAGCCGCCAAACCAAAATCCAATCGCCCAAAGATGCCGAAGTTTTTCCCCATCGACGATGAAATGAAAGAACTTTCGGCCATGCTCGAGGAAGAGATCTCCGGTTGGCCCGGCATTTCCAAGAAACCTATGTTCGGGTATCAGGGTCTCTACCGGGGCGGAAAAATCTTTGCTGCTCTCCCTCGTTCCCGTGCTATGCGATCGCCAAGATCCATCATGCTCAAGTTCGAATCCGCGTCCCCGGCCATTCTTGAGTCCGCAGAAAAAGATTCCAGAGTGAGCAGTGTTTCCGGCATGTCCGGCGCGGGATGGCTTTTCTTTGAGATGGAAGAGGCCCCGGCCACCAAGGATGCCCTCGGCTGGCTCGGCCGCGCCTACGAAGCCGCAAAAAAATAGCCGCTACCTCGCCACCCAATCGGATTTTTACTTCACCTCTGGCGTGGGAGTACTGAGATGTCTTGCAGTGGTAAACGAATAGTGGAGCCCGGATGCGACGCTCAACACCGTGACCGCGTAAATGAGCAGGCGGATCAGAGCGCTTGCGTGATAATTCGGATAAGCGGCACCAAGGACCACAAGAAAAACCAGGATAATTTCCGTAGCTGTCGTCAGCTTGCCATAAATGCTTGGCGGGAATGGCCGGTAGCCCGAGACTAAAAGAATCACGACCGCAACAATGAGGATCAGCACGTCACGGCTGAGAACCAGGATGGTGAGCCACCAGGCCAGTTGCTTCTTGAACGCCAGCAGCACGAACGAGGAAGAGAGCAACAGCTTGTCTGCAATTGGATCGAGATACGCGCCGAGGGCCGATCGCTGATTCAGGCTTCGCGCCAGTAAACCGTCAAAGCCGTCGGAAAGGCCGGAGACGACAAGGACCAGAAGCGCCCAACGGTAACGATCATAGGCTATGAGCATGAGAAAGACCGGCAGAAAGCCGAGACGCAGAAACGTAATTTGATTGGGAACCGTCCAGATACGGGCTTTCATTGTAATTCAGGATAACGCAGTTTATGCGAATTGCGCGAGATAGTCGGAAAGAGAGCGCCCCACCTTGCGTGCGAAAAGTTCGTTCATCGAGGGGATGGAGCCGGAGGATTCGTCGAGGGAGATACGCTCGACGCGGTTCATGGGAAAGAAAATAGTGGGCAGGCCCATGCGCTCGCCATCCGGCTCATTGATTTGCCGGATGAAGTGATCGAAAGAATTCAAATCGATGCCGCGCAGCGTAATTCCCGAAGGGTTGATCGCCAACAGTTCGCCCCACACTTTTTCCTTGGGGGTGTGCAGACTGACGACGACGATGGAGTGCGGGTCCACGAGTGTCTCGAACTAGAGTATCTCAGATTGTAGGGCGTTAGGCGCCAGACCTTGAGAAAGTTGCCGTCGGTACGCAGTCCCTTCCACTTGCAAGATTCTGTCTACTGCTGCCAAGGCAGCCCATCGCGAAAATGCAGAATCATCAAAGCGAAGCTTGCAAGGACAACTAAACCGGCCAACCATCCCAACCCATAAGCGATCCGGCGCTCATTCGAATTCATCGGCTGGCGATCGGCAAACAATTTTCCAAGTCCAAATCCCGCAACCAATCCACCGAAGTGCCCGTAATTATCTATACCCAGGCCGGAAAACCCGATAATAAATAGGATGACCACCGAAGAGATCAGTCTTGAGCGCAACTCCCTCATGTAAGATCCACCGCGCTTCGTGGTGATCGCCAGCATCACTCCGACCAGCCCCAGAAGCGCGGTGCTCGCGCCGAGCGAGAAATGACCAAACCAGACGCTGACTAGGAAACCAAAAGCTCCCGTCGCGACGTACAGAAACAGATAACGGGCGGAGCCATAGAGTTCCTCCAAGGCCGGACCAAGTTGCATCAAAGACATCATATTGAATCCGATGTGAATCAGGCCGCCATGCAAAAACATGGCGGTCACGAGTCTCCACCACTGATGTTGAACAAAAAATGGGTAAGGATGACTCGCTCCCAATTGAAAAGAAGCCGCACCGCTCATTCCCCACAGCGTGTGCAGGCCACCGGCTTCGCCGGCTTGCGCCGTCAAAACCCAACTCACGCCGAACATCAGAATGTTCGCGATCAGCAGGGCCGTGGTCACGGGAGTTTCCTGCTCGCCAAAGAGTCCAGAAAATTTCTTGCTCAGCGCTGCGATAGAGAATCGCAGGTTCGCACCGCACTCGTGGCAGCGTGTCGCATTGATTCCGACCAGCGCATTGCAGGCCGGACAGAGTTTCGGCCGCGGCTGCTGGTCGCCGCCGAAAAATCCGCGCATGGCATTTTTCCATTTTTCCACGCGCCACTGCCACCGGTAGGGAAGCGCCAATTCTCCTCCTTGCGACCTGCAAACCGCGTTCCTATAATACCCAAGTCGCCACGCTTCTTCTCTTTGAGGCGATTTTCCCGAGGGGTCTGGCACTTATGGACAAATTCGAGGAGTACGGCAAGCGTATCGATGAAGAATTCGCGCGGCTCAAGCGCATCAAGAATTTCGAGGATTTTGGCAAGCGAGTTGACGAAGAACTCGAGCGCGTGAAAAGCTTTGTAAAAGAAGAAGTCGCGCCGGAAACGGAAAAACGAACCGCGCAGTTTTTGCGCGAAGTTTCCGAGAAGCTTACCGAGGCCGCGGCGTGGATCGAAGCGCGTAATGCGGCGCGCAATTCGCAGAATCCGCCATCATCATGAGACGGGCGGCGCATTGAAGAGTTCGGCGGATAGGGTTTTCCTTAGCATGGGCTCGCGCAAGCGCCATTCCACGAGGCGGATTGTTTCGCTATCGCCTTTTTCAAGTCGGCCAATCTTTGTCCTCACCGTGGTCAGCGTTCTATCTGTATTTTCATCCGGCTGCGCGTCGCGCAAACCGATTGCCGATCAGCGCCAACCGCCTCCCTCGCGGCCTACAGAGACCCCGGCGAAAACTGCAGACAGCGCGAAGCGATCCACTAACGTGCCGGAGGCTCCCGCGACTCCGCCAGTTGTCGCGCCTACTGCGAAACGAAGCAAGCCTGCCGCAACGCCTGCTCCTTCTGGTTACACAGAGGAAGGCAACGCTTCCTGGTATGGCGTGCCATTTCACGGACGGCGCGCTTCGAACGGCGAGACCTACGACATGTACAAGCTCACGGCGGCTCACCGCACGCTGCCGTTCGAAAGTGCGAATCACCGATCGCGGCCCATTCGTCGACAACCGCATCATCGATCTCTCCTTTGCCGCCGCGCAAGAAGTGGATTCGGTCGGTCCCGGCGTCGTGCCGGTTCGCGTGGAAGTTCTTGGCGGCGTCGATCCCACCGCCGGTTTTTTCACCGTACAGGTTGGGGCATTCCGCGACCGCGCGAATGCCGAGCGGCTCCGCGACCGTCTCAACGCCTTGTACCCGCCCATCTTTATTCAGCAATATGATTCACCCGACGGGATTTTCTATCGTGTTCGCGTCGGCAAAATTTCCGGCGAAGACGCCGCTCGCCAGTTCGCTGAGGAACTCCATGCTCGCGAAGGATTCACCCCATTCGTGACGCGATTGGACGAGGGCATACCTGGAGGAGGAATCCGATGAGTGCCGACTGCCTGTTCTGCAAAGTCTCCGCGAAGAAGATTCCTTCGAAAATCGTGTACGAAGATCCCGATGTTTTCGCGTTTGAGGACATCAGCCCGCAGGCGCCCACGCACATTTTGATTTGCCCGCGAAAGCACTTTGAATCGCTGACGGATGCAACCCCCGAAGAGCAGGCCATCCTTGGCAAGCTGCAACTGGTCGCCGCGCAGTTGGCCCGCGAGCGCAATCTTCTTGCAGGCTATCGCACGGTCCTAAACAGCGGCAGCGGCGCAGGCCAGTCCGTGTTTCATCTGCATTTGCATCTGCTTGGCGGGAGGCAATTCCGCTGGCCTCCCGGTTAGTTTCCGCCCAAATGTTTGTTCTTCTCGCTGCTCCAGCTTAAACTAGCGTCCGTTCCCAGGAGGATCGCATGCCCTTGCGGCGCTGCATTTCGGGTTTCTCGGCATTTTCCGCAACTTTGCTCTTCTCCACATTTCTCGCTCCTTTTTTAGAGGCCCAGCAACCGGCGGGAGCAAGCAAGGCGCTGACGGTGGAGCGCATTTATTCGCAGCCGAGTTTGAGCGGGAGGTTGACGCGGGGGCTGGCGTGGACTCCGGATGGCAAGGGGCTCAGTTATTTCGAGACGAAAGATTTCGGTAAAGACGCCAAAACAGAGCTTTGGGTGATGGACGTCGCGTCGGGGGAACGACGACTTCTGGTTTCGGCTGACAAACTCGAATCGATTTTGCCCGCGGAGACTTCGAGACCTACGCAAGCCACTGGCCTTGGACGCCGCGCTCCTTCGCAATATCAATGGGCGCCGGATGGAATGGGGATTTTGCTTCAAGGTCCGAAGGCGCTTGCTTGGCTGGATTTGAAGACGCAAACCGCACGAACGCTCGTCTCCGCGAAAGCGGAAGTAGCCGATCCAAAGATTTCTCCCAATGGCCGCTACGTAAGTTTCGTGCGCGATCACAATCTATGGCGCGTGAGTGTAGCCGATGGCAATGAGGCGGCCGTCACACAAGGCGGCACGGAAAAACTTCGCAAGGGCGAGCTCGATTGGGTCTATCCGGAAGAGTTGGATATCAAGACGGCGTACTGGTGGGCGCCGGATTCGTCGGCCATTGCTTTTCTGGAAATGGACGAGCGCAAAGTTTCGCAATATCCATTGGTTGATTTTTCGTCGCCGAGCGGAGAGGCCGAGATGGAACGCTATCCCGCGGCGGGCGGACCCAATCCCATCGTCCACGTTTTTGTGGCTTCGCTGAACGACGGCGCAACGCGCGCGATGGACACCGGAGCGGAGACCGATATTTACATTCCGCGCGTGAATTGGCTAACGGATGCAAAACACATTGCCATTCAGCACCTCAATCGTACCCAAACCACACTCGATCTGTTGATTGCGGATGTTGCCACGGGCAAGACACGCACCGTTCTCAGCGAAAATGACTCGAATTGGATCAACGTCAGCGACGATTTCACTCTGCTGAAAGATGGCAAGCGTTTCTTGTGGTCCAGCGAACGCAGCGGGTATCGCCACTTGTATTTGTTTGACCTCGAGGGCAAGCAGCTCGCGCAGCTTACCAGGGGCGAATGGGAAGTCTCTGCTGTCGACGCGATCGATGAAGCAAAAGGCCTTGTCTACTTCACCGCCACACAAAAATCTCCGCTGGAACGTCACCTGTACCGCGTTGCTCTTGACGGAACCGGCTTCACACGGATCACCAAGGACGAAGGCACCCACGCTACGGTATTTGCGCACAATGCCGCCGCTTTTTACGACACCTATTCAAACGCCGCGACACCGCCGCGCCAGGACCTCTACCGCGCGGACGGAACGCGCATCGCCGCGATTAACGAAAACAAAATCGCTGAGGTTGCGGACTACCATCTTTCGCCCATGGAATTTATCACCGTAAAGTCGCGGGACGGCGTGGAGCTCAACGCCAGCATCATCAAGCCGCCGGATTTTAATCCGACGAAGAAATATCCCGTGCTGGTCTACACGTATGGGGGGCCGCACGCTCAAGTTGTGCGCAACGCCTGGGGCGGCGCCAATTTCCTGTGGCACCAGCTTATGGCGCAAAAGGGCTACATTATTTTTTCACTGGATAATCGCGGTTCGGCGGGCCGCGGCCATGCATTCGAAACACCGCTGCATTTCCGCATGGGTGCGCAAGAACTTTCCGACCAGCGCGACGGCGTGCAGTATCTCAAGTCACTGCCGTACGTGGATGTGCATCGCATCGGGATTTGGGGATGGAGCTATGGCGGCCACATGACGCTGCACGCCATGTTTGAAGCGGGCGACGATTTCAAAGTGGGCTTCGCGGGCGGTCCGGTAACGGACTGGCGCTACTACGACTCAATTTATACCGAGCGCTACCTCGGCCTGCCGCAGAAAAACGAGAAAGGGTATCAGGATTCTTCACCGGTGAAATATGCCGGGCAGCTCAAAGGCAAGCTGTTGATTGCCCACGGGACGGGCGACGACAACGTGCACTTTGCAAACACGCTCTCGGTGATTAACGATCTCATCGAAGCAGGAAAATACGTTGAGGTACTGGCTTTCCCTGGCCGCGGTCATGGCGTGAGCGATCCACCAGCGCGCCGCGTCCTGATGCAGCGCGTGACGCAATTCTTCCTCGATAACCTCTGACCTGGGCTGCGGCTGGCGGTGCGTTTCTCGCTGCTAACAACAGGGTAAATTTAAAGGGGGCAAAGCCCATTTGGTTTTGTCCCTCGCTCACAGCCTAACTATGCGTGCCGTTTCGCTTCTACAGGGCCTCTCTAGCGCAGGCCAAAATATTCGACGTGGACGTAGCGTCCGAGCCGGGCATTGAAGAGCAAGTACCAGCCGGGGTGATGATCGTCGTCGTAAACGTACACGCGATCGCGCTCCCATTCCCAATCGCGGCAGCGATCGAGGTCGTAGTTGGCAACCACCCAATTTGAGTTGTCGTAGAGCACCACGCGGCGCGTCCGGTAATCGATCCGACGGGCGACGAATACCTCTCTCACGTGTTCGTAGCGGCCGTGCGGATAAGCGCGCCCCGGTTGGAAGCGGTCGCGGTCGGAATCCCAGTTGGCGTGCGGATTGCGCTCATTGTCCCAGCCCTTGTGTTTGCCGTTGTCATGGCGGTCGCGGTCGTCGCCGCGACCTTCGTGCTTGTCCTGGCCTTTGTGTTTCCCATTGTCGTGACGATCGTCACGGTCGTGGCGATCGCCGCGGTCCTGAGACCGCGCAGCAATCGTTAGCGTTGCCGCCAAGGCCATGATGAAGATACCCGATAGAATCTTGCGCATAAGTCATCTCTCCCGAAATTGCGATGCTGGCCAACCTCCCGTGCCCGCATTCCAGTCGTAATCGATACAATATTCTGGAAGCGGGTGGGTGCCAGTTCTTATTGTCATCCCTTTAGGACTCTCTCTTCCACAGCCAAGAGCTGCGCGTTCCAAACTAGGTACGCCCCGTAACCCGGCCCCCTGCTCACAACTTAGCTCCATTTAGTGCTCCTCTTGCGGCGTACCCCGGCTTTCTCAATGTTTGCGCCTATTAGGCCTTATAATCGCGCTGACCCGGGAGGTCACCGTGTTGAGAAGACTTTTCTTTCTTGCCTCGTTTGCCGTGGCGATCTGTGCCCCAGTGCCGTCTGGCGCGCAACAGGTTCCTCAAGAAAAACCGTCCCAGGAGAAAGAGCAAGTTCTGTGGCAAAAGTTGGAAGCGACCATCACCGGGGTTGACCGCAATCTTGACGGGGTCCTCGGCGTCGCCATCCTTGATCTCACGACCGGACAAAAGTACTTTCTTCACGCCGACGAAGTGCTTCCTACCGCCAGTTCGATAAAAATCGCCATTCTCGCGGAGCTGTATCATCAAGCGCAGCAGGGCAAGATCAAGCTTGGCGACCTCTACACGCTGCAATCGTCAGATCTAGTCAGCGGAAGCGGCATCGCTGGCGCGTTCACCCCTGGCGCTACGCGGCTGACGCTTCGCGACGTGGCAGCACTGATGATATCCGTAAGCGACAACTCCGCCACCAATGTCATCATCGACCGCATCGGCATGGAAAACGTGAATGTCCTGCTCGATTCCCTCGGCCTGACACATACGCGGCTTCGGCGGAAGATGATGGATGTGAAGGCTGCCGCCGAAGGCCGCGAGAACATCGCTACGCCGCGCGAGATGGTGATGTTGCTGGAAGCTTTGTACCGCGGAAAAGTCTTGAACAAGCAGATGACCGACGATTTTTTTACGCTCCTCAGCGTGCACAAGGAAAGCTACATCCCGCGGGAATTGCCGGAAGATCTGCGCATCGCCAATAAGCCCGGGGAGCTTGAGGGTGTGCGCAATGATTCCGGCATCATTTTTACAGGGAACCGGCCGTTCGTCATCAGTGTGATGACAACTTATCTGCGGCGGGAAAAAGATGGTGGAGATGCGATTGTGCGGATCGCAACAGCCGCATACCAAATGTTTGACCGCCTCAGCCGATCTTCGCCGTATGGCCGCGTCGTTTCGTTGCACGATACCGGCAACCCTTAAAGTGGGACGCCACCTGGCCTTCTTACGGCGCTACAACGTCTTTGAGCCTCGACTTCACTTGAACCGCAGAAAGACTCGATGCATCCCAGCCGCCGCCGAGGGCTTTGATGAGGAGCACACTGGTCACCAGCCGCTGCCCGTGAATCACGGCGAGTTCCTGCTCATTGTTGAGCAAATTCTGCTGTGCGTTAACGACATCCAAGTAATTCACGAGGCCGCCGGTGTAGCGGCTGCTGGCGATGTCCAGCGTGCGCCGCGCCGAATCGACCGCTTGTTGCTGGGACTGGCTGGCCTGGTCCAGCACGGTCAATCCGGTCACGTCATCCTGCACTTCACGGAAGGCATTCAAAACGCTATCGCGATAGCCAGCCACGCTGGCGTCGTAGCCTGCTTTGGCGAATTGCACTTGCGCGCGCCGCGATCCGCCCGTGAAAATGCTTTCCGCGACGTTGGCGCCAACCGCCCAGAAAGTGCTTTGCACGTTCATCAGCTTGGCGATGTCAGCGGCCTGCCATCCGCCATTTCCAAAAAGATTTAGCGAAGGATAATAAGCCGCGCGGGCAATTCCGATTTGCGCGTTGGCCACGGCCATTTGGCGCTCGGCCTCCGCGACGTCCGGCCGGCGCTCCAGCAGATCGGAGGGCAGTCCCGCATCCAGCTTTGGCGGCTCGTCCTTCAATTCAGCGCGTGAAAGATGAAAGTCCGGCGCAGGCTTTCCGGTTAGAACAGAAATAGCATCTTCGAACTGTTTTCTTTGTTGCTGAAGCAAGATGGCCTGAGTCCGCGTGGTATTCAGCAGCGTTTCTTCTTCCGCCACGTCCAGCCCAGAGGCCACGCCACCTTTGTGGCGGGAGTCCACCAGTTGCAGACCTTTTTGCAGCGTCTCGACGGTGCGGTTCAGAATTACGAGTTCAGTATCGAGCTGCCGCAGCGTGAAGTAATCGCCAGCGAGCTCCGCGGTGATAACCAGCCGAACGTTCTCCAGATCAGCCGCGCCCGCCTGGTAAGACGCTTGCGCCGCCTCAATACTGCGTCGCCGCCGCCCAAACAAATCCACTTCGTACCCAACCGTAAACGGCAAAACAATATTGCTTTGCGAGACCGCCGATGCAACCGGAAAGTTGCTGTTGGCGGGCCGGTTTCCCGAAAGCCGCTGACGCTCTGCATTAGGAGCGGTCGCAAGTGTGGGAAATTGCGTGGCGATCTGGAGCGCGGCGGAAGCGCGCGCTTGCTCCAACCGCGCGGCCGCAATCTTGATGGTCTGATTTGCGTCGAGCGCTTGTTTTTCCAAAGCGTTCAATTCGTCATCGTGAAAGGCGCTCCACCACTCGCCTTTGGCAACCCCATCTTTGGGGGTACTTTCGCGCCAGGGCTCGGAAACATCCCACTTTGCCGGGACCGGGGCCGTGGCACGCTGGTATTTTGGCCCAACGGTGCAGCCACCAGTGAGGACACAAACGCCCAACCCGATCAGGGCGCGGAATTGCGTGTCGCGATTCATTATTGTTTCTTGGCTCCCGGCGCCGGGTTTGGCTGCGGAGCGGGCTGGCTCGGACCGCGGTTCGTTGCGACTTCCTTGACGCGAACTTCCTGTCCGTCGTCAATGGAATCCGCGGGGTTTAGCACGATCCAATCGTTGACGTCCAGCCCCTGAAGGACTTCGAGAGTAGTGCCATAGTCGCGGCCCACGGTGATCGATCGGAGGTGCGCTCGATGATTGGCATCCACCACCACCGCGCGCAGTCCTTCCGACCGGAATAGCAGTGCGTTCACTGGCACCGCGAGGCGCGCGCCGGTCACCTTCACCTGCAGGTGCGCCTGAGCGTAACCGCCGGGGAGCAGTGCGCCATTGTGGTTCGGCACGTCCACTTCGGTGAGCAGCGTGCGCGTGCCCGGGTCGATCGACTCCGCGGTGCGCACCACCCTGCCCTCGAATTTCTGGCCGGGATACTGGGTGAGCTCCAGGAAAGCCCCGAGCCCCGAGCGAATGGATGGCGCGTACGCTTCCGGCACACTGACATAGACGCGAATGGGATCAGTTTGCGCCAGAACGAAGAGCTGCTCCGAAGCGCCGCCGTTCCCGGCGTTGATCAGCGTACCGGTATCCACGCTGCGCTTGGTGATGACGCCGCTAAAAGGCGCATAAATGTGCTTAAAGGATTCCAGTTCTTCGAGCCGGCGCACATTGGCCTCCGCGGATTTTACGTTGGCGACTTTGGCTTCCAAGTCACCGACGGCATTGTCGACTTCCTGCTTGGAGACACCGTCGGTCTTGATGAGTTCCTGGTAACGCGCGGCCGTGATCTTGGAAAGATTCGCGTTGGCTTGCTGGGTATTCAGATCGGCGCGCGCCTGAGACAACTGCTGATCCACTTCCGGAGTGTCAATATCAGCAAGCAAATCGCCTTGCCGGACGCGGCTTCCGATATCGTGATACCACTTCTTCAGATAGCCGTTGGTGCGCGCATAGATGGGCGACTCGACATAGGCTTGCATGGCGCCCGGGAGGACGAGGTCCTCCTCCGCCGATTCCACGGCAGCGTGCATCACCGCCACCGTGGGAATCGCCAGCGTCTCCGTTTCCTTGGCGAGCGCCTGATACTGCGAACGGCGCTGGAAGAGCGTAAACGCGCCGAGAAGCACCAGCACAATCACGACCACGAAAAGAATCGTGAAAACCCGGCTGCCCTTCGGTCTCGGTTGCTCTCGATCTGCAGGATCCATCTGAACTCCGCTTTCCATCATTACCCCATCCCCGCTTTCAGTTCCAGAAGGAAAAATTTCAGGCCGTTGCCGGCGACAGCGGCTCCTGCCGCGCCGATCTTCGCTCGCGGCGCCCGTGGATCATGGAAAAAACACACGGCACAAAGAAAAGCGTGGCGAAGGTCGCAAAGACCAGCCCGCCTATCACCGCGCGGCCCAGGGGCGCGTTTTGCTCGCCGCCTTCGCCGAGGCCCACAGCCATCGGCACCATGCCGATGATCATCGCCAGCGCGGTCATCAGCACCGGCCGGATACGCACAAAACCGGCCTCGACGGCAGCCTCGCGGGCGGTCTTCCCCTCGTCCATTTGTTCGCGCGCGAAGGAAACCATTAAGATGCTGTTCGCCGTGGCCACGCCCATGCACATGATCGCGCCGGTCAGCGATGGAACGTTGAGAGTAGTGTGCGTCAGCAACAGCGTCCAGCAGATGCCCGCGAGCGCGCCGGGCAACGCGGTGATGATGATGAAGGGATCGAGCCAAGACTGAAAATTGACGACGATCAAGAGGTACGCAAGCACGATCGCGCCGAGCAAGCCGAACCCCAAGCCGGTGAAAGAACTCTTCATGGTCTGGACCTGGCCGCGGATAACAATGTGGCTGCCCTTCGGTAAATCCTTCTCGATGGCCTTAACATGCTCTTCCACTACGTCAGCGACGCCGCCGAGGTCGCGCCCTTCCACGGACGCATAGACGTTGATCATCGGCTGCGTCGTGTAGTGCGATACTTCGGCCGGACGGGCGATCGTCGAGGTGGTCACCAGGTTTCCGAGAATCTGCGGGCGCGAACCCGGCGTGCTGCCGCTGATGGGCGTATTTTGCAGCGCCTGGTAAGTGTTCACGCGATACTGCGGTTCCTGTACGGCGACGGAATACTCCACGCCGTTTTTCGGATCCAGCCAAAATGCCGGCGCGGTCTGGAAGCTGGAGCTGAGCGAAACGAGAACGTTTTGCGCCACGTCGCGCGACTGCATGCCAACGGATTGCGCGCGTGCCCGGTCGATTTCCATGTAAAGCGTGGGGTTATCAAAGGCCTGCTGAACGTGCACATCCACGGCGCCGGGGATGTGGCGGAATTCGTTGGCGAGTCTTTCCCCGATGAGGTAATTTCCGCGCTGGTTCATGCCGGTGACTTCCACATCGATGGGTGCGGGAGTCCCGAAATTCAAGATTTGCGTCACGATGTCCGCGGGCTGAAAGAAAAACTGCACGCCGGGAAAACGTTGCGGAAGCTTTTCGCGCAAATCATTGATGTACATGCTGGTGGGCTTTCCGCGCACTTCTTTCAGTTGCACAAGAAATTCCGCGTCGGAGCTCCCGATGGTGCCAGCATTGCTGTAAGTGAGGTTGATGCCGCTGTAAGGCAAGCCGATATTGTCGAGGACCGTAGTCAACTCGTCCTTCGGGATGGTTTCGCGGATGACGCCGTTCACCTGGTCGGCGAGCCGGGCCGTTTCCTCGATGCGCAGGCCCGTGCGAGCGCGCATGTGGAGGCGAATTTGTCCGGCGTCGACCTTCGGAAAGAAATCACGGCCGAGCACGCCGACGAGCGTCACCGATAAAATGCAAAATGCCAAAAAGCAGGCAGCGAAAATCACTGGTGAGCGTAAAGCAGCGCTCAAGGCGCCCCGGTATCCTTCCCGGAACTTTTCAAAACTCCGCTCGAAGCCCTGTTGATAACGCCGGAAAAAGCCCATCTTCTCTCCCATATGCTCTTCGGCCTGGTATTCATCTTCCGAGCTCAGGAGGTACATAGCTAGCGTCGGCACGATGGTGCGCGACCACATGTAGGAAGCCAGCATGGCGAAGCTGACGGCTTCGGCCAGCGGAACGAACAGGAATTTGGCCACGCCGGACAGAAAAAACATCGGTATGAAGACGATGCAAATGCAGAGCGTGGAAACGAATGCGGGCACGGCGATTTGCTGCGCACCGTCGAGGATCGCCTGGACCGTTTCCTTGCCCATCGCCAGGTTGCGGTTGATGTTTTCGATTTCTACCGTGGCGTCATCGACCAGGATGCCGACGGCGAGTGCGAGCCCGCCAAGCGTCATGATATTGATGGTCTGGCCCAACGCGCTGAGGCACAGGATGCTCACCAGAATGGACAACGGGATCGACACGGCAATGATCAGCGTGCTTTTCCAATTGCCGAGAAAGAGCAGAATCATGATCGCCGTGAGGCACGCGGCGATGATGGCTTCGCGGATAACGCCCTGGATCGAGGCGCGCACATAAAGCGATTGGTCGAAGAACGTGGAGATGTGCATGCCTTCGGGGACCGCGCCTTGGTTATATTCGAGCATGCGCTTCACGTTGTCGACGATGTCGATAGTGGAAGCGCTGCCTGTTTTGTAAATGCTCATGAGCACGCCGCGCTGTCCGTTGGACAGAACGATGTTGGTCTGGGGGGAAAAGCCGTCGCGCACGTGAGCGACGTCCTTCATGTAAATCGTCGCGCCATTCACGGTTTTGACCGGGAGATCGTTCAATTCCGCCACGGTTTGCGGGCTGCCGTTCATCTCCACGTTGTACTCAAGTGTGCCAAGCTTCGCGGTACCGGTGGGCAGAATCAGGTTTTGCGCGTTGACGGCGTTTACGATATCAACCGCGGAAAGCCCTTTGGCCTGGAGCGCTGTCGGATCGATGTCCACACTGACGATCCGCTGCTTGCCTCCGTAGGGGAACGGAGTGGCGGCGCCCGGCACGGTCGCGAGCTGCGTGCGGATAAAATAATTGCCGAAATCGAACAGCTGCTGCTCGCTGAGCGTATCGCTGGTCAGGCCGATCTGAATAACCGGCACCGTCGAAGCGGAATAGATGATCACCAGAGGCGGCGTGGTTCCGGGCGGCAGGAATCGTAAAAAGGTTTGCGAGATGGCGGCGGTCTGGGCCAGCGCTGTCTGAATATTAGCGCCCGGCTGGAAGAAAACCTTGATGACCGCGATGCCGTTCAGCGATTGTGATTCGATGTGTTCTACGTCGCTCACCAACGTCGTGACGCCGCGCTCGACGTTGGAGGTGATGCGCTGTTCCATCTCCTGAGGTTGCAAGCCGTTGTAGGTCCAGACTAGGCTAATGACCGGGATGTTGATATCTGGGAAAATGTCCACCGGGGTGCGCAGCAACACCACCGGAAATAGCAGGATGATGGCGAGCGCCATCACCACAAAAGTGTATGGCCTCCGCAGCGCTAGTCGGACAATCCACATAAAATCTTACTTTGCCGCCTTACTCGGCGGGGAGCGATAGCACTCGATATGCTTCCCTCCGTCGCCAATTCATCTTAGATTCCCGAGAGGGTTTGTTTGGGTACGGACCTAATTGGGCCGCAATCGGTCGCCAACTTAAGTCTCACGTCTCGTATCGGTTAGAAACATCGAAAGGCACTCCCTTGCTCCCCCACCTTTTCGATGCAGACATTCTGACACAGGGCACACGCATGCCTCCATCCAAATTGGACGGCGATCCATGAAGATTGGGAGGTCTGAATGAGAAAAACCTAACTATGTAACGCGCTACTTGTGGGTCATGGTGAAGACGCCGTCCCACCCGGATGGCGGTTCGTCGAAGAGATATTCCTGGCAGCGCTTCCAATAGGTGCGGGATGGACCGTCGTCGGGCCATTTGTCCAGAATGATTTGGAAAGATTTTTGCGCGTCTTCCCATCGCCGCTTGCGGTAGAGCTCGTGGGCTTGTTGAAAGAGGAGAATGCGCTGGCCCACTTCGTCTGCGGTGCCATAAACAGAGGTCTCCGCGGCGCGGCCAATGAGCTCGTAGATGGCCACTGGCTGGAGCTTGCCTTTCACGCGGATGAGGTCGAGTTCGCGAAAGACGTAGCCGTCGTCCTTGGCGGCGAAATAGGTAGTTTCGTTCGCTAGGATGTGCGTGCCGTAGTCTTTGTTCAGCCCTTCCAGGCGCGAGGAGAGATTCACGGTGTCGCCGAGAGCAGTGTAGCCGTAGCGCAGCGCGGAGCCCATGTTGCCAACGCTGGCTACTCCGGTGTTCAAGCCGATCCCAATGTCGAGATGCGGTTTGCCCTCGGCTTCCCATTTCTTCTGCATCTCGCGGACGCGCTCCATCATTTTCAGCGCCGTGTTGCAAGCGCGTGTAGCGTGGCCCGCTTCCTCGAAGGGCGCCCCCCAGAAGGCCATGACCGCGTCACCGATGTATTTGTCGAGCGTGCCATGGTGCTCGAAGACGAGTCCGGTCATGTCCGAGAGATATTGATTGAGGAAGAGCGCCAGGTCCTGGGCGTCGAGTTTTTCGGAAATGGTGGTAAAGCCGCGGATGTCGCTGAACATCACGGTGATGTCGGTTTTTTTTGGTTCGACGAGTTGCGGATTGACGAGTAGCCGGCGGATTACTTCGGAGCTTAGATATTGTCCGAAAGCGGAGCGCACGCGGCGTTTTTCCTTTTCTTCAAACAGCGAACGGTATAACGAAACCAGCAGAACGTTGGTGGCCAACGTCAAGGCGGGAACGATCAGGTTCAGCCACCAGCCATGAAGGAACGCCCAGAAATTAATCGCAATCATCGGCAGAAATAGGGCTACTCCGAACCACATCCACCGTGGCGAAACCAGTGCCATCCAAATTCCCAACGGAATGCCGAAAAAAAGAATCAGAAGAGCGTCCGCGAGCGCTTGGCGAAAACCATGTTTCAGAAATCGCTGGTTTAGGATGTTATCAATGACGTTGGCATGGATCTCCACGCCCGGGTAATCCGTGCCGCCATAGGGAGTGCCGCGAAGATCGCCGATGCCTGTGGCAGTCGCGCCGACCATGACAATTTTTTCCTGAAAAGTGCCTGGGGCAAACTTTTTCTGGAGAACGTCCACGATGGAGTAGTGGGTGAAAGTGCTTGCCGGACCCTGATAGTTGATCATCATCTGGCCGCGGCCATCCGGGTGGAGAAGGAGTGTCCGGCCAAATTGTATTTCGACGATCCCTTGCGGGCCGTAGACCAGATTCATGTCCTGAGCATCCGGTCCAATGAAGGCGCGCGCGGTCATCAAATCCAGAGAAGAGTAGACATCCCACTCGTCTGGATTCTTCGAGCGCCCATACGGGAGCACCAATGTCGCCCGGCGGACGATCCCGTCAGCGTCCGGCGGCGCGTTGAAAAAACCCGTCCAGGAGAAATCACCGTTGAGGGCCGTAGTGAGTTGATCGAGATTGGCCTCCGCTCCTTGAGGCACAAGGCCGGCAAGCGAAAACGCCTCTAGCATTCCGACCTTTTCCTGTTTTTGGGCATTGGGATGGAGAGGATGAGCCGGCGGATAAGCAAAAAACGCGATCTGATTGGCGTAAGTGTCCAAAGTGGAAGCTTCAATTCCCCGTAGGTCGGCGTCCGTGAAAAGGAAGTAATTGCCGAGGATGACTGGGCCAAAGCGTTGGATCGAAGCCGCAAATTGTTTGTCGGCGTCGTAGGAAGCCGCAAGCCGCTGAATCTCGGTAGCTAGCTTTGGATCGACTGGTTCTCCTCTATTCTTGCGTGCTTCTAGTTCGGCCCACAGCGCTCGGATGGGGGCGGCAGATTGATCTGGCTTGCTAAAAGTGATGTCGAACCCCACAACCCTGGCTCCGCTGTCATGCAAGACGTCCAGAGTTTTGGCGAAATTTGTCCGTGAGAACGGCCACCGCCCCAGCACTTCTTGCGCGCGCTGATCGATGTCCACGACGACAATTCGGGGGTCTGGATGTGAAAACCGCTGAGGCCGGTAGCGGAACCGTGTATCGAGCGTGGCAAGCTCCAGGCGCTGTACAAATTCGAAAATGGGCGTGGGACGTTCCCCCACAAATGTAAAAAGATACAGAACGAGCGCGAGAAAAGTGATGGATAGGCTGAGCAGGAACGAGACGCGGTGGCGCCACCACGAGTGCAAAAGTTCGTAGAGGCCGAGTGTGCCCCGCCGTTGCCAGAAACCTTCTGACGGAGCTGCCATCGCGTGTCAGGCGCTACTCGCGGAAGATGAAGTTCAGCCGCACGCCGGAGACTTCGACGAGATCGCCGTCGTTCAAGCGCATGGGGCCGGAGACCGGAGTGCCATTGACCTTAGGCACTTTATCGCCGGGTCCGATGTAGTAGCCATCATCGCGCTGATTGATTTGCGCGGCCATATGCGGTTTGAACCAGCCCTTGAGGCGAACTGTGGCCATGGCCGATTTTCCGATGACCGTGAGTTTGTTGGTCAGCACGTATTCTTTCTGGTCAGTCTTGCCGTTCAGCACGACAAGAGTCGGGACCTTCATGCGCGCGCCCGCAAACTGCATGGATTCGCCCATGGCAGCGGCCTGCTGGAGCATCTTGCGGCGTTCCTTGGTGTCCAGCACCATGGTCTCGTCGATGCGCGGCGCGGCAGCTTTGCGGCCAGTGTCCCAGGCCAGCGGGGCATCGCCGCTGGCGTCGACCTTGATCTTGTGCTTGCCGATGTGGATGTTGTCGCCGTCGTGCAAGGTGGCGCGCTCGACGCGGAGGTCGTTCACGAAAGTGCCGTTTAGGCTGTCGAGGTCCTCGACGACCATGCGGCCGGCCTCGAAGAAAACTTTCGCGTGATGGTTAGACACGGCGAGGTTATCCACCGGTATGTCGTTGTCCGGGGAACGGCCTATGGTTACAGGCCGGCTGCCCACGGAAACCTCTTTCACGATTTTGTTGTCAAACATGAGGCTGAGCTTCGGCATCTCAATTTCCTCCAGCAGTACCATTCGATCCTAGATTTTTGCGCGAATTGCCGCGCAACCACGAAAACCATCCCTTGGATTCCTTTTCAAGCCGCACAATCACCACGGTGATGTTGTCCGGGCCGCCGCGTTCATTCGCCAGTGCCACGAGGTTTTCCGCTGCCTGCCCGGTATTAGTCTCGGCCTGGAGCGTTCCCGCGATTTCAGGATCGGTGACCATGCGCGTCAATCCATCGGAGCAGAGCAAAAGTACATCCCGGGGGAAAAGTGTGTGTTCCTCGACGTCCACTTCGATTTCCGCTTGCGCACCCAGTGCGCGCAGCAGCACGCTTTGCATGTCGCTCTCTTCGGCCTCCGCAGAAGTCAGAATGCCGCGCCGCACTTGCTCCGCGACCAGAGAATGATCCCTGGTGAGCTGAAGCAAGCTGCCACCGCGGAGCAAATAGGCCCGGCTGTCTCCGACGTGAGCGATGCTGAGTTTTGCGCCATCGATCCACGCCGCCGTCAGAGTCGCACCCATGCCGCGCTGATCCGGATTCTCTTCGGCGGACTTGAAAATATTCTTGTTGGCCAAATGAATGGCGGTCGAAAGACGTTTTGTCCGGGAACTCCAATTGGGCTGAACCGGGCCGATGACCTTAGCCGCAGGATTGGCCTCGATGTCGAGGCAATGCTTCACAACCGTTTCCACGGCCATGGCGCTGGCGATTTCGCCGTGGGCCTCGCCCCCCATGCCATCGGAAAGCACAAAGAGGTTCAGCGGCGCAACGATCTTGTAGCAATCTTCATTGTTGGTACGCACGCGACCCACGTCGGTCACGCCGCCACTTGCGATTCGCACACGAACTCCCCTTGCCGCGTGAAACAACACCCCTGCCCACACCTGTAACGGGCAACTCTGTTCCCACGCTAACAGAGCCACAAGGGCCGCGAAAGGCTTTGAACCCTACTGATTACTCGCTCTTTCGCTACAAGGGCGCGCAAGTGGCGTATCCTCTTCGGTTTAGGGGTGACGGACCGCGATAGAGGTTCACACTTTGCGTGCCTACTCTCCGGGCTTTCGATATACTCACGGTTCCCGCGGAGCGCCCTCCCTCTGCGGTTCATCGCCCCCGTTTCTATGGCTAGAATCAAAAAATCACCGCGCAAGCCTGCCCCCAGAGCTCGCGGAAAAGGGCCCAGCGCGTCGAAAGCCACTCGTGAACTCGAAGAACTAAACCGCGTTGGCATCGCATTATCCGAAACTCGGGACGTCGAACAGTTGCTCGATTTGATCCTGAAAAAGGCCAGGGAAATCACCTCAGCAGACGCCGGTTCTCTTTATCTGGTGGAGAACGGCGGAGCTTCCGCCGACGATGGATTACGAGTCCCGCAGCTGCGGTTCAAGCTGACGCAGAACGACAGCGTGCAGTTTCCTTTCAGCGAGCACACGCTTCCGTTGACGGAAAATTCCATGGCCGGGTACTGCGCGCTGCATGGCGAAGTGATCGAGCTGGCCGATGCCTATCGCGTGCCAAAGGCGCAGCCGTTTCACTTCAACGCCACGTTTGATGAGCAAGCCGGCTATCGCACGCGTTCGCTGATCACTCTCCCCATGAAAAATGGCAAGGGCGAAGTCCTCGGTGTGCTGCAACTGATCAATTGCAAACGCAATGGCAAGGCGCTGCTGACCGATTCCCGCGCAGTGCGGCGCTGGGTTCAGCAGTTTCCGGAACGAGCTGTGCGGCTTGGGTTATCGCTGGCATCGCAAGCCGCGGTGGCCTACGAGAATTCAAAGTTGTACCGAGACATCGAGAACTTGTTCGATGGATTCGTGAACGCGGCGGTGAAGGCCATCGAACAACGCGACCCTACGACCTCCGGCCATTCGCAGCGGGTTTGCAAAATGACCGTGGCCTTGGCGGAAGGGGTGGACCGCGAGCCGCGCGGGCTTTACGGGGATTTGCGGTTTTCGCGGGAACAGATGCAGGAACTTCGCTATGCCGCCTTGCTGCATGATTTCGGCAAAGTGGGAGTGCGTGAAGAAGTGCTGGTGAAGGCGAAAAAACTTTATCCGCTGCATTTTGTGCGCGTGCTGGACCGTTTCGACTACATTCGCCGGGACATCGAGGCGCGCATCGCGGATCAGAAAGTGGAGGCACTGCTTTCGCTATCGCGTAGACAATCCGCGGAACGCTTGCGCCTGCTCGACGAGGAATCACGCCGCCGGCGCGGCGAACTGGATCGATTTGCGGATTTCATTGCCAAAGCCAATGAGCCCACGCTTCTTCCCTCGTGGGATTTCGAAGTGCTGACCGAGATTGCGCAGAAGATGTATCGCGATCCGCGCGGGACGGAGCGCCCCTACCTTTCGGCAGAGGAGGTGCGGTTTCTTTCCATTCCTCGCGGCAGCCTGGACGCCGACGAGCGCCGGCAGATCGAATCGCACGTGGTGCACAGTTTCAACTTTCTTGCGCAGATTCCGTGGACGACGGAATACCGGGCCATTCCTGAAATTGCGCGCGCCCACCATGAAAAGCTGAACGGCAAGGGGTATCCGTTTGGGCTCAATTCCGGGCAGATTCCGGTGCAGGCCAAGATGATGACGATTTGCGATATTTTCGACGCGCTGTCGGCTTCGGACCGTCCTTATAAACGCGCAGTTCCCACCGACCGCGCTCTGGATATTTTGAAACTCTGCGTGCGAGACGAAGAAATCGATCCCGAACTTTTCCGTATTTTTCTGGACACCCAAGTTTACCGGCTGGCTGAGAAAGCATCCTAGCTTAGATGCTTACTCATTAGCTCGATCCCGGCGCGGCAAGAAAAAACGGGCGAGGACATCTCTTAAACTAGGGAGAGGTCGACTTGCCGTGCTGACTTATCTTCTTGGACCATTCCTGGCGTTGCTCCCGCGAAGGTGGCGTAATTTGCTGCCACTCGGTTCTGCAGTGGAATGGCGATGGGCGACGGTCCTAAGCGGGCTTGGAGAGGCATTGATCGCGCTGATCGCCGCGATGTATTGGTATTCGTATTCGATGTCAACCTGGGTGAGCAACGCCCTAGATGCAGCGCTGGCTGGCAAGATGGGGCCGGGAGTGACGGACCAGGGGATTGGATTTACTGCGCTGGTGGTTTGGACGACTCATCCTCTGACGTGGGTAATCGCGCTTGGCGGAATCGAAGGCACAGTCCGGCTGGTAAGTGCGGCATTTACCGAGACGAATCTGGGAATTTTCCCGCTCTTCGTGCTCGATAAGATTATTGGAAGACTTTCCGGGAGCAATGGACCGGGCGCGGCCCGAGCCGCAGGGTACTCGCAAGGAAATCTTTCTTCTTATGCCGGAGCCATTCGAGAAAAGGTGATGGCCAAGGGCCTCGCCGAGGTCCCCGATGAACTTTGCATTACCGGATGCCCAGCAGATGAAATGCTCGAAATTCGAGCGTGCCGGAAGAAAACAGATTGGAATCCGCCGCGCACGGTGCGTTACGAGGACAACTATTACCGGCTGGAAGCTTGCGCCAGCGGGATGCCGCCACGGCCGTTTCGGTATACGCTACGAAAATTGTCGGCGGGAGTGATGGGACGGACGGTACTGATCTATTCCCCGGAAGCGGAGCCGGTGCTGGCAAAGAAATAACGCCAGCGTATGCCTCACCGGATCTTGCCCGCATTGCTACCACGCCGTGACGTTCTTCATTACAATTTCACGCATGCCCTTGCGCTGCCTCAGCCCTGCGGTTCTCATCAGCTGCCTTATTGCGGGAATCTTAGGATCATTTGTTTGCGCGCAGCAGCCTTCCCCGGCTTCCGGCGCGCGGACATTGCTGCTGCCGCGAAAAATCATTTCGGGCGAGCGAGCCACGCTCGCGGTGCTGGATGTGAACGGGAGGCTGACTCCGGGCGTCACAGTAAATTTCTCCAACGGGGACCGGTTTACGACGGATGCGACGGGCAGGGCGCTTTTCGTGGCGCCGCTGAATCCAGGAGTGATTTTTGGTTCGATAGCGGGGCGCACAGGGCGGGTTGCCACGGCCATTCTCCCGCCCAGCGAGGCCGCGTCGGCTTCGCTGGAAGTATCCTCTGCTCCGCGAGTGGCTTCGTTGACGGACCGCTTTGAGATTCTTGGGAAGAGTTTCTGTGGTGACGCGGACGCCAATCAAGTGACGATCGCCGGGCAATCGGCATTCGTGCTGGCGTCTTCGCCGGTGGCGCTGGTCGTGTTACCTCCACCGGACCAGAAACCAGGCAGCGCGGCGGTGGAAGTCTCTTGCGCGAAACGGCAGTCGCCGCTGTTTTCCATCACACTTGTGGGACTCGAGCTTGAAGCGGACTCCTCTCCATTGAAGCCCGGGGAGCATCGAGCACTCACGGTGCGGGTGCGCGGCACGACGACGAAGATTGCGCTCGAAGCCAGGAACCTCGCGCCGGAGATCGCGGAACTTTCCATGGGCAATCCTGCGCGAACTTCCAGCAGCGGAGGAGCGGAGAATCTTGGCAAGTTTGAAGTAGTGGGACAGAAAAACGGCAGCTTTCTGATTTCGATACGGCTGGTACCGTCAGCTGGGCGTCCGGTGCCGGTGAATCTGCCGAATTGACGCGACTTCAGGGCGAGCAGAGAGGTCTGAGTGCCCCGCCAACTCTAAGTGAGGGCAGATTGGTCATTAGGCTGATCAAAGTCTGTGTGAACCCTCCACCCCCACCAATTTGCATGAATATCAAAATAAAAGACTTACAGAATTTGCATTTCGCAAATGATTGATTCTATGGGCTGGGAGTTGGAGCGGAGGCAGAAAGAAAAGCGCGAGCCCCTCGGCTCTGCTCAGGGTAAACAAGCTCCCCCACTCCGTGCGGAGTTATCTACGGAATCAAGTATAGCACAGATTAGGGATCAAGAGCTATTTTGGCAAAATCTGCGGAAATGTTGTTTAGGCGCCCTTCTTAATGCTGGCTTCGCGGGGAAGCGGGAGCGCGTCGGGGGGATTCTCGAAAGGGAGCTCGGGAACACCCGCGCCGAGCATGGTCTCCAGAATGTTGTGGGCTTTCTCGAAGAGCTTGTCGGATTCGCTATAGCTTTGCTGGGCGTTTTTCAAATGGGTGCCTAGGGTGCTGAATTTATCGGCGAATTTCTCCATTTGTTTTTCCATCCCGGAAAGGCTTTCCAGGAGACGTTTGGCATTTTCTTCCATCTGCAAGCCGCGAAGGCCCATGGAGATGACGCAAAGATGCGCGTAGAGGGTGTTCGGGGAAACGGCGATGACTTTTTTCTCGCGGCAATACGCATCGAGGGGCTGGCCTTTGGCGTCCTGCGTTTGCAGAAGCTCGTAGTAGACGCTTTCCGACGGAACGAACATCAGCGCCACATCGAGCGTACCTTCATCGGGGACAATGTATTTCCTGGTGATGGCATCGGCATGGCCTTTCACCGCGGTGATGAAGGCGCGGCGCGCTTCGTCGCCCTCGGTGCTGATTCTGCGATAGGCGTCGAGGGGAAACTTGGAATCGATGGCCATCAATTTTTTGTCACGGAGCTTGATCACCGTGTCGGCGACTTCTCCGCTCGAAAAGCGGTACTGCATGGCGTACTGCGTGGAGGGGAGGGAATCCTCGAGCAGACGCTCGAGAGTCACTTCACCAAGGGAGCCGCGCGACTTGGCGCCACCCAAGATGCCTTCGAGGGTCTGCGCGGTTTGGGACATCTGTTTGCCGGCTTGCTGGACTTCGCCGAGTTGGCGCTGAATCTGGACAATCTGCTCGCGGGTGTTCTTCAACTCGTCAGCCATTTTGCTTTGCGCGTCGGAAGTCATTTGGCCGGTAATCTGGGCGGAGTTCTTGATGGCGTCCTGCAAAGCGGGAGTGACGCTATCGAGGCGGAGAGCGACGCCTTTGGCGATGGTTTCTAGTTGTCCGGTGCTCTGGGCTTGCGATGTGGCGATGGTTTGCAGGTCGCGGCGCAATTCGTTCATCTGTAATTCGATGGCGCCACTCTTCTGGCGGCTTTGCAAGGTCTGCAAAGCCAGCAAGATCGCTAGGATAGCCACAAAAATCACAGCTCCAATCAAGACGGCGTTCATGCACTCTCCGACGCGAATGCGGGAAACGGTCTTCTTACTTTAGCAGAGGTCGACAGTTCAAAGTTGAACGTTGAAAAGAGAAAAGGGACGTGTCGACGCCCGGGAGAGCGACACGACAAAAGAGAAGGGGCGCACCATGCGGCGCCCCTACAGGAGGAATTTGAACGCGTTAGAAGACTACCAGCTCAGCTTGAGGGCGAATTGGAACTGGCGCGCGTCGTAAGAAGCAGTTGGCTGGCCCGCGCTGCAGGTTGAGCCGGCTAAGGGATCGCAAAGCTGGTTGACGGCGGCAATGTTGGTGCGGTTGAGGAGATTGAAAGCGTCGGCGATGACGTCGATCTTGAAGCGCTCGCCGAGGGGGATGCGTCGGGAAACGCGCATATCCACCTGGAAAAAATTGGGTGATGTAAAACGGTTCCGGCCCAGATTTCCGATGCAGCCCGCGGGCGGGGCAACGAGGGGAACCGTAAACGTCGTGCCGTCGCTGTTGAGACACACATTGGCTGGTCCGAAAGTCACGCCGGGGATGAAGGGCGACGACGTGGCCCCTCCAACCGAAGGCCGAGCCTGAGACGCGCCCAAGTCCAGACGAGTATCCGTGCCGGTGATGACGTTAAAAGGCCGGCCGGAAGAGTATTCAATGATGGGGGACATGGTGAAATTGGCGATGAGTTGTTTCAAGAAACCATCGCCGGACTTGGCACCAGCCGATTGGAAGACGGCGCTGTTCACCCAGCGGTGGCGCTGGTCGTTCACGGAATTGGAGCGCTCCAGGTTGGGGAAGCGGCTGTCTTGAGGCTCGAGAGGAGACTGCAGGTCGGTCGAGTCGTCGATGGAATGGGACCAGGTGTAGCTGGAGAGCAACTCAAAGCCTTTGGAGAAACGCTTGGAGAGGTTAAAGGTCAAAGAGTTGTACCAGGAGTTGCCGTTAGAAAGCTGCGCGTCCACGCTGTTAAAGGGAACGGGAACGCCGAAGCCACCGGGGTAGCTTGCGCACTTGGCAAGCGCGACTTCTCCCGCATAGCCTGCGGGAATGCCGCTCGAGAAACATGGAAAGGGTACGACGCCAGCGGGAATTCCGCTAATCAGCCCCGCGAAGGACGGATTGGGTCCGGAAGGCCGGAAGAAGTTGAAGAATGCCGGGGTACCAATGAAGCCAATACTTGGCGAGGAACAATTCGTTGAGCCGGGATGCCCCTGCCCAAGCACTCCGGGAATCATCACGAAGACACTCGAGCTTCCCTCAGCGAGACAAGAAAACGCTCCAGTGTTGGAAGGAACGACGACGGTCAACGGGTTTCCGACACTAAGCCCGGAGGCAGCGGCGTTGAAGGCGTTCTGCGCGAGCAGATGGGGATCCGTGGAATTGACGTCCTGCGGGCGGTTCAAGTGCAATCCACGGGTCCTTTGGGCACCGAGGCTGAATTTCCAGGAGCCCGCGATTTCACGCTCGATGGTGATATTTGCCTGGTTCGCGTAACCGTACTTGAAATTCTTGGCCAAGGGAAGTGTGAATGGAAGGATGGGAAGCGGGAATCCGGCGGTCAAGTAATTTTGGTTGGCAAAGAGTGAACCGGGAGCAAGAGGATCAAAACGCTGTTGATTGGGGAGGTAAAACATGCTCGGGAGCGCGTTCAGGACGCCTTGGAAAATAGAAGAGCCGTTGAGGTTTGTTGGGGAATCCAGTCCATTGCCGCAAGCGGGTGCTTGAGGAATCAGTCCGCAAGCGGAAGGTGTGCCGCCCGTAGAAAGTAATTGGACGGAGCGACCACCGTCGGCAGTCACGGCGTCGAAAGCAGTGGCCAACAGCGGATGGTCGTAGAAAATCCCGAAGCCAGCGCGGATGACGGTCTTGCGATTGCCAGCGGGGTCCCAGGCCAATCCAACTCGGGGACCTACGTCTTTGTAATTGCGCGGAATGCCTTCCACAACGCCGAGGGCGTTCTCTGCGGCGGCATTGACGGCGGTTGCGGGCGCGAAGAGCGGGCTGATTTCCACGTCGTAGCGCACACCGTAATTGATGGTCAGGTGCTGGTTCAGGACCCAGTTGTCCTGCGCGAAAAGGCCAATCGGGATATTGTCGAAGGGATTGTTGGAATTTCCAATGCCCTGGATGTACGAGGTCGGAATTCCCAGGCCATAGGATTGGAGGCCCGTGGTGCCCGGCAGTGCGGTGACACCGGGAACGTTGTTAGGGAAACCAAATGTCGAGGCCGAAAAGCCGCCGAAGTTCACGTCGCCCCCGAAATCAAGTTCAAAAATTTGCGCCTTGGCGGAGCGTAATTGAATGAGATTGAAGTCGCCGCCCACTTTGAAAGTGTGGCGGCCGCGCACGAAGGTTATGTTGTCGGTGAATTCAAACCGCCGCTCAATGCGATCAACGGTGGAGTACGGCTCGCGTCCGAAGTAGGCAAATCCAGGTATATTCACCGCGATATCGGCGCCCCCCGGAAGCTGAGAAAAACCAAAGTGCAGACCACGGCGGGCGACTTGCATGCGGAATTCGTTGAAAGCGGAACCGCTGACGGTAGTGTCATGTTGAAAGGTAAAGCTGAGGTCGCGCGATTGGTTCAAACCGGCGCGTGTGCCGGAATTCTGACCGAAGACCTGATTCTGCGACGTAGACGGAAGGCCTGTAACAAGCGATGGGGAGACACCCACACGAAGGAACGAACGGTTGCGATTGTTCCAATTCTGATCGATACGGGCGGACCATAAGCTGGTCTTCTCCATGACCGGGTAGTTACCGCGAACGCCATTGAGAGGGGCGAAGGACGCGGGCAGCGGCGCGACGTACACTCCAAAATTGGAACAAGTCGCTCCATTGTTTACAGGCTGGCCCGCAGGGCAAGCGACCGGGATAGGAAATTGTGCTCCCGGTGTAGCCGTCAAGGGAATGCCCTTGGATTGATAGAACCCGTTGGCGACAGCGCCAAAATCAATCCCATTCAAGGCGACGCTGGAGGCCGAGCCCATGAAAACTCCGTATTGCACGCCGAGAGTTTGGAGAGCTGGAACACCAGACGCGAGTAGTGCGTTTACGGCCGAGGCTTGCGGACCGGTCAATTGCACGGGAAGCGGTCCAGCAGGGGTCGGTAGCGTCACGGTTTGCATGCCAAACTTGTTGATGCCGATGCTGGAGAAACCGGACTCTTCGCGTTGTGTGTATTCGTAGGACAAAAAAGCAAAAGTCTTGTCTTTCTTGAGAGGGCCGCCGAATGTGAGGCCGCTCTGTGTGCGCGTATAGGCCTGCTTGATCGGATTGAGATTACCGGTGACTGGATCGATCTGTCCCGAGAAGGCATTGCGCGCTTGAAAGGCCTTGTTGCGCAAAAAGCCGAAGGCGTTGCCGTGAAATTCGTTGGTGCCGCTCTTGCTGACGATGTTGATGACACCGCCGCTGGCGCGGCCGTACTCGGCGTTGTAGTTGCTCAGAATGAGCTGAAACTCCTGTATGCCCTCTTGAGAGAGAGTCGAGCGAATGGCGTTGATGGAGTTGTCGACGGCATCCGCGCCGTCAACACTAACCATGGTTCCACGGGCGCGTGCGCCGCCGATGCTCAAGCCGCTGTTCGGAGCGGGGCCGATGGTGGGAGAAACGTCGCGAGTGGTCTGCGAATTCGTGAGCGTGAAATTGATATAACTGCGCCCGTTAATGGGAAAGTTGGTGATCTCGCGCTGTTGAACGGTTTGCGAGACATCGGTTTTGGTTGTTTCGACGTTCGCGGCCTCGCCAATTACTTCGACGGATTGTATCTGGCCATGAAGCGCCAACTTGAAGTCTCTAATGACGCTATCGCCGACCGTTAGCGTAACTGACGCAAGGTGGACTTCGAAATTCGATCCACCGTCGACACTGATCTTGTACTGACCAGGCGGAAGTCCGACGAGGTTGTACCGGCCGGCATCATCTGAAATAGCACTGCGTTCGGAACCGGTGGCCCCGTTGGTCACCGTGACTTGCGCGCCTTTTAGGGCGGCTCCGGAAGGGTCGAGGACCGTTCCGGCAAGAGAAGCGGTATTCACACCTTGGGCGTGGGTCATCCCGCAACCCAGCAGCAAGCACAAAATCGTTACCGTTGTAATCCGTCTATACAACCGCGAGCGGATTGTTGTCGATTGAACCTGCGACCGCGAAGCGGCCAATACACACACACCCTGCCTGCGTTGCATGACTCCTCCTAGTTGTGCACCCGAAAACCTTCCGCTACCCCTAGCGGTGGCGGGATTCCCGCCTTTCCATATGAAACAATTGAATACACGGCTTTTACTGCAATATAGCGTCGCTTTCAACTGAAAACTTCCAAGCCGTCGCCCAAGATAAACTACAGGTGAAGCAGCAGTGCTTTGGGCGTCGACCTAATCTGACTTGAGCTTCGAGAACTACAGGTAACAAGCGCAGAATCCGTGAAAGGGAGAGGAATGGCAAGAGACAAGGTACGAAACGGGGCCGAAGCGAAGGAATGTCGCTTCTTGTCGCTATCCGTGTTCCGATGCCTGAATTGGGATAGGGGACTTCAGCTCCAGAGTGCGGGAATGAGAAGGGGTGAGGGAAGGAGGCGCTTACAGCTGGAGATGGCGCTGGACAAGCTTGCGGAGTTTTTCGCGGTCTTCATCGCGCATGTGCACAAATTCGATGCCGCTGCCGTCGGGGCCGATGTTGCGGACTACGGCGGTGAAACTGATCTTCCGGAGACCGGCGCGTACCTCGAGCTTGATCGAATCGCCGATCGCGAGCCTTCGCGGAGACTCCAGATAAGCGCCGCCAAGGCTGATGGTCTTTACGCGCGCAAGTCCCGCGGGTGCGCCCTCGATCTGCGCACGAAGGGGCGAGTCCAGCGGAACACGAGTGTAGCGTCGCGGGATGACGTAACTGGAGCTCGACTGCGCCGGCGCGCCAAAGGCGGCGGCTGCCTGCTTGAATGAGGGGCGATTCTCGATCAGCGCCAGGGCATCCTCTGCTGCGGCACGCAAGCCGGCGGGTTCCGCATAGGTGAGGCCCTCACGATTCTCAGACAACTTGCGAAGGAGCTCGGCGGCTTCGCTGGCGCGCATGCGGCCCAGGGCTTCGATGGCCTTGATGCGCACAAATTGGTCGCGCAAAGATTCGTGTTCACCGGCGGCGATTTCCATGAGCTGCGGCACGGCGGTGGTTTCCTGAGCCAGGCCGAGTTGGTCGATCATCATGGGGACGACCATAGGATGCGCCTCGGCGAGGATCGCGGAAAAGACAAACGCAGTCGTCACCGCTGAAGCGGAATTGTTGGGGCGCGAAAGTTCGCTGACGGCCAAGTCTTGTAGGTTCCATTCCCAACTAGCCATCGCGCGAGCGAGGCCGCGCAGCAGCCGCTCGGGATCCGCGGCAGCCAGAAGCTTGATTGCCGCGGTCACACGCTGGCGGCGAGCTTCGTAGAGGCGCGTTTCAAGAAGATTTAGAACGGGCACGCCGATAGTCCTCAGGAGGCGCGCCATCGCTGGAACCATTTCCGTGCCGCGAGGTTCGGTGAGGAGCAAGGTCAAGCGATCGAGCAATCGCTCAGGATCGCGTTGCAAAAGCCGCGGCAGAACGGGATCCAAAGCGCGGTTGGCCAGTGCGGCGTCCGCCATCAGCAGCCAGCGATCCTGCGCCACCAAACGACTTGCCAGCGCGGCCATGTGACCGTGTTCCTTATCCTGAGGGACACGTTCCAGACCCGTGAGGATACACTCGAAACCGGAATAGTCGGCGCGAGTCAGCGCAATTCGCCCCAGGGATTCGACGAAGGCCGCAAGCAGGGCGGCGGTTTCGGGAGCTTTCTCGGTGTCCAGCGCTTTCATTGCGCCGCGGCTCAAGTCTTCCGGCAGTTGATTCGGCCACAGGGACTCGAATAGCGAAGAGAGCTCGTTAAGTCCAGCGGCGACTGAACGTCTTGCCGAAGGGTCAGTATGTTCGATGCGGCGCGCATAATTCAGAACGATGTTTCGTGCTTCGCGGCGAGGAGCGTCGGCGCCGGCATCGGCGAGCTGGCCGAGCGTATGGCGAAGAGCCGCAACCGGAACGCACCAAACATCCGGGCCGCGCAAAACGCTTGATTTTTCGCGGGGCGAAAGTTCCAGCCAGAATCGATCTACGAGCTGTTCGCGATGCTTGTCCGTCGCCCAAGTGACCGCCAGTGAGGAAAGATGTTGCGAGGAATGCGGGCCAGAATACGCACCGGCATCGACCATCACATCGCTCAGGCGGTAGAACGTCGGCCGTACGGACGAAGCGGTAAGGGATCCGCTGGAAAACTCCGCGTGGAGAAATTCAAAAATGAGATGTTCGGAAAGGCGGAGCAAATAAGGCTGCGGCCGTTCCCCTTCGCGCGGCCCATACTGAGAAACCGAACTGAGCAGCATGGTAACGCTGTCGCGGCTGGCTTCTTCCATCGCGCCGTGGATCGCGCGCGCTGCTTCTTCCGGAGAAAGGCCGCGTGCGGATTCGAGAGGCGGAGTCAGCCTGGCCAGAAGCCGCAGGCACGCTATAAGGTCGTCAAAATCGGGCGCCTGAATCGGGGCGTCGGCTGTCTCGCGCGGGGAATGTCCACCATAGGCCACCAGCGCGGCGATGAGACTCGCCAACACGGTGTCCACCCTGCGCTCGGTTTGCGTATTGATGGAAATGCCTTCCACGCGGTTCTCCAGAAGTCGCGCCGGCCACCAGGCATTGCCTGCACTGTTCGCTGGGTCTTCCGATTTTAGCAAGGATGTCTTCACGAGTCGCGCCAAGGTGTCCAGTTCGCCTACATGGAATTTTTTCGAGAAGGCCAGGATGTGAATTCCCGCACGCTGCAAGTCGGTCGCCAGCGCTTGCATTTCCCCGCGCGCGTCAGGCAGATGAGCGTCGCCGATTCTCGGCGCCACCAATCCGCCGCGTTCCACATGAATCTCCAGCCCGCCTAAAATTTCGGTAGTGCTGCGGATGGAATCGTAAGCGCTGTCCAGGCTATCGAGCCTGAGGGGGTGATCTTTTTCATAGAGCCGTTCCGAACGCAGCAGCAAATGCAGGTTCCGGAGGGAACGCTGAACTTCGATGGCTCTGTGGTCCGTTGCACTTGCTGGAACGCGGGAGACCGCAGTCGCGAGATGGCGCAGGTAAGTGCGGGGAGTGAGATCCGGGTTCGACTGCGACGCCCGTTCGCGCTTTGCCTTCTCAACAGGTAATGTGGCCTTGGGGACCAAAAGGGATCTCCCACTTTCGTTCGTACGATTCATCACCCTTTACTGGGTGACCCGAGAGAGACGACCTGCTGCGATAGCCTCGCAAGAGGCCAGATAGCCCCTATAGATAAGGCAAGCACGCTTCCGGCCCGAATCGGATGCCCCTAAGTCCTTCATTTGGAGTGAATATAAGAGAAAGTCCCAGGACTAGTCGCGATTGTATGTAACAAAATGTTACGTTTCAGGGAGTCGACCTGAAGGGTGTGACCAAGGTGCTGTCGGGGCCAAATTGCAGCAACCGGAGAGTGGTTAGGCCTATTTCTCGTGGAGCGCCTCGTCAATCGGGACGGTGCCACCTTCGCTGGCCTGGAATGTCCTTTTTGCTTGCTGAAACCCATTCAGTCTCAGCGTGACAGTGTGCATTCCGGTGGGAACCTGCACGCGAGCTGGTGTGAACTGTCCAGTAGAAACTCCGTCCAAAATGATCTCTGCACCCTTCGGAACGGAATTTACCTGCGCCCAAGCGATGCGGCCCGCAGACTTTGCGTTCAGCGGCACGTTCAGTTGCGTCTGGATATTGTCTTTGACCTGAATGGGCCCAGAGTAAGGCTGATATCCTTGCAGCCTCAAGACGAGGTTATATTGCCCGGCCGCGAGCGGAAGCGTCACTGGTGTTTGACCTGATTGTTTCGCTCCGTTGATGAAAACATCGGCACCCGACGGCTGGGTGCTGATGAAAATGCCTTTGGCGAGCGACTCGAGTTTTATCTTTTGATCTTGGGCGTCGCCGCTCTTAACCTGCAAAGCGGTTTGAACGGATTGATAACCGTCCTTCTGGATTTCAAGGCTGTACCGTGAAGGAGACAAATTATTGAAACTGCATGGCGTTTCGCACTTGTTCAGGACGTTGCCAGTGGTACCGCGCAGCACCGCGGTAGCGCCAATCACGTCAGTGACAACATGAATCGCTCCGCGTCCGGCTCCGGGGACCGGATGAGTGCCCTGGTCAGAGCCGCCAGCGACAGGCACGGGCGTGTCGTCATACTCGAGGTGATCGATCACACGGACGTCGGAAGGAGCGTTCCGTAATAATTTCAAAAGTGCGCCATGATCGGCCGGACGGAGCTTTCCCGCGAGCGTCAGCGTGTTGCCGGCGGCTTGAACTTTCACATGACCGTTTAACCCTTTTTCGGAAATAGCCTCTTCGATACGGCCTTTGTATTCCGCGGCCTTGGTGCTAATCGAATTTTCCAGTTTCCTTGGCGCGGCCTTTTCCGCGACGATTTCCGCGGGCTTGCTCTCCGCTGGTCTTGGTTCCACACTTGTTCCAGCAGCTGCATCTTTCGGCTGAGAAGAATTCTCTGTCCCGGCAGGGTCTTCTTCTGGATCGACGGGAGAGTTTTCCGATCCCGCGGGAACCGCGGGGGGCAGGCTGCCACCCTTCTTTTGTTCGTTACGAAGTTCGCGTGCGGCTTCAAAGACAGGCCTAATCTTATCGGCTCCGTAAACAATTACGCCTAGAAGCAGCAACGTTGCGAGAACAGTCCCAACGACGCTTTTCTTCTTCGGAGGTTGAGGAGCGGGTGCGATTGCTCCTGTTCGCCGCATGATCGGCGTTTGTCCGGGGGTTGATGCCCGCCCGCTCAGAGAGCGCGCCATCGCAGCGACGCTTTGATCTTCGCCGGCAAAACCACGCCCTCCGGGATTCGCGGAGATCAACGTCGCCGAAGGCGAGCCTCCCCCCAGGACCATCGTCGATTGCGGATTGTTTCCACCCGGCGCGATTGACCTGTAATTGCGCAAGTCTTCGAGCATTTCGCGGCAACTCTGATATCTCTGGTCGGGGTCTTTTTCCAACGCCCTCATTACCACCGTGCTGATTCCCGCATGAATAGAAGGATTAATCTGCCGCGGCGGGACAGCTTCTTCATTGACAATCTTGTAGATCACCGTGGTGATGTTCTGGCCAGGGAATGGCTTTTCGCCAGTTACCATCTCATAGAGCATGACACCCAGCGAAAAGATGTCGCTGCGGCCATCTACCGCACGGCCCTTCACTTGTTCCGGAGACATGTAGCTGGGAGTGCCCATCACATGGGCGGTTTGCTGGACGGTGCCAAACTGCAAAATCTTGGCGGTGCCGAAGTCCGTGACCTTGACGGTATCGTCGGCGGTGAGCATCAGGTTCGCGGGCTTGATGTCGCGGTGGATGACGTTGCGTTCATGCGCGAATTGTAATGCGCTGCAGGTCTGATCCATGATGCGCAGCGTGCGCGGCAGCGGAAAGGCGTGGCCGTCATCGAGCAGCGCTTGCAGGCTCTTTCCCTCGACCAGCTCCATGGTGATGTAGTAGAGGCCGTCTTCCTCGCCCGCGTCGAAAACCACCACGATGTTGGGATGCGTCAGCAAGCCAGCGGCGCGGGCTTCGGTTTGGAACCGCGTCAGGAGTTCGGGGCGCGAGAGACCGGTGCCTTCTTCACTCAGCCGGATGGTCTTGACGGCAACAGTGCGTCCGATCACCGGATCCACGGCTTTGTAAACGACGCCCATGGCGCCGCGGCCCAGTTCACCGACGATTTCGTATCTTCCGGCTTTTGTTACAGTTGGCATCGTTCAATCGATCTACCGCCACGCAAGCGTGACGCGAGCACTGCAATCCCCATTGGCGCGAATCGAGTTGCGGCTCCGGTTAAGGATGAGAATCCGGGAAAACCACCAGACCTTCTATCGGCAATTTCCTCGTCTTTATTCAGCGGAAATGCCTCCGCCGACACCCGGGCGCCCTATCCTGACAGTACCGACTGGATTTTCTGCCGGTCAACACTACTGGGGTACTAGTGTTGCGCACTCGATACGGTAGCAGTGCGCCTGCCCGAGGGCCTTCGTATCCTGCACCTGCCGCATCTAGTAAGTTGTCGGGCCAGTGCGCAGATCAAGGGTTGCGGATCGATTCCCGCGGAGCCATCGTGCGTTCCGGCATGGGCACGTTGGTTTCGCGGACCGGGCGGTCGACTTCGCTGGGGCGGGCGGGGGCTTCGAGTCCGTCCGTAAGCAGATAGCCTTGCAGGGCGATGCCATTGGTCCAGACGCCCTCGAGTGCGGCGATGTATTCGATCTGCATTTCGTAGAGTTTGCGTTGGGTGTCCAGAACGCGAGGGTACGATGCCAGCATCTGGCCATATTCTTTTTTTGCTAGGGGAAGCATCTCGTCGCGATACTGCACAGCAATCAGGCGCGCGTTCGCGTACTCATCGACAGTTGACGCCGCGCGCTCGCGCAAAGTAAGCGAAATACGTTTCTTCTCCTGTCCGGCGCGATCGATATCCGCCCGTGCTGCCGCTACATTTCCCTGGTTGCGATTGAAAAGCGGAATCTGCAAGGCCACTTCCGCAATTCCTTCCCAGCCCTTCGCGAAGGGAACGCTGCCGAGCAGTTCGTGGTTGTATTCCATGCCGCCGCGGACCTGGACATCGGGAATTCTCTCTCGCCTCACGCGACCCAGAATACTTTGGGCTCGTACCTCCGCCACATCGGCGATTCGAACCGCGGGGCTTTGTTTTGCGATAGCCTCAACGACTTCTTCCTCGTTCACCTCCGGCCAGGCTTTTTCAAGATCACCGGCCACCGTCGTCAACGGCAAATCCGGTCGTCCGATCACCGCCGTGAGGGAACGCCATTCTTCGCGTAGCGTGTTCTCCTGGATTCGCGCGTTCATGCGCATCCTTTGTGCTTCCACTTCTGCCTCCAGAACTTCGGTTTCATCCGCTTGCCCGGTATTCATCAGCCGCCGTTGAGTCTCCGCTGCGTCTTGTGCGATCGTAGCCATATCGCGGCGGGCGTCGAGCAGTTCCTGAGCCGCCAGCACGCGCAGAAAGGCCATCTTCACGGCGCTTTGCACGCGCATTTTCTGTTCTTCAGCTTCGATTTCCGCAAGTTTTACATCTTTTCCGAAAACTTCGCGGCTCAGGCCAAGCTTTCCGCCCGTGACCACTGTTTGCTGCACGAAAAAACCTTGCTTCCCGCCGCCGACCGATCCGCCGCGAATTTCATCCCCCGTATAAGCCACTGTTGGATTGGGGTAGAGTCCCGACTGCTGCTGCCTTGCCTTGGCGGCGCGAATCTCGGCCTCCGCCTGCCGGAGTGTAGGATTTGATTCCACGGCGATCTTCTGGACTTGCTCGAGCGTGATTTGTGAACCCTTCGCATTTTCCTGCGTTCTTCCCATCCGGGGATATTCCGGCTTTACCACTGGAATGTTCATCTGATGATGCTGCTCTTGCGGGGACATCTGCATTTCCTGCGCATGCACAGGACCAGCCGCCAATAGCGCGCGTGCAATCATCATGGTTCCAAATTTCGCTATGACTCGCATATCGTTTCCTCGTTTTTTTGGCGAACTCTGTGTCAAATCTTTTTCCGAAGTCCTACGATCCATGGCGATGCTCTTCGTGCTACAGAGGGTTTGCAATCTTTTTTCTCGCCATAATCACGTCATATTCTTTGTCCGGAAGCACGCGGATCATAGTCATCATGCCCATCATTCCCGCGCTCCAATTTTTCGGCAGACCGTAGGTTTCCGGCTTTTCCACCACTTCGTCCATCCCCATTTCCATGAAGGCATCCTGCGGAAAGCCCGGCACTTTCTCGGCATCTGGCGCGATCGGGGCGTGGTGAACGTGCTGGAAGGGCACACTCATGGCAAGTGACATCATTTGGCTATCAGCTTTTGCTTCGGTCTGGCCTGCCGTTTCGATCTGTCTGTCGCGCAACAAGTCCATCATGCTGTTCATCATGTGATGCGGTAGGTGGCAGTGGATCATCCACGCACCGGGATATTTCGCCTCGAACTCGAGGACGCGCGCTTGCGCCACGCCTACCAGCACGGTGTTCATGGGGTACCACGTTGACTCCGGTGCGCGCCCGCCTTCCGTGCCCGTCACCACAAACTGATGCCCGTGCAAGTGCACGGGGTGATGGTCCATCCCCAAATTTAGGATGCGGAGACGCACGCGGCTTCCCAGCCGCGCGAGCAATGGCGTGCTCATTGGAGCAGAAACGCCGTTGAACGTCAGCCAGTTGAACTCCATCGCCGCTGTGTTGGGAATGCTGTTGCTGGGCAGGACGGCCCATTCTTGCAGGATCAATCCATAGTCGTGATCGACGCGGGGCCTGTAATCCTTATCCGGGTGCGCCACGAAAAATCCAATCTGGCCCATCATCTCCTGCATGGCGCTGTGTGCGTGATAAAAGAACGTGCCTTCCTGATGCACCGTGAATTCGTAAACATACTTTTCGCCTGGAGCAACGGGCTTCTGGCTGATGTACGGCACGCCGTCCTGCTCAATGGGTATTTCCAGCCCGTGCCAGTGCAGGGAAGTGGATTCCGGCAAGTGGTTCTCGAAGACCACGCGCACGCGGTCGCCCTGGCGCACTTGAATCGTCGGCCCGGGACAGCTTCCGTTGTAGCCCCACGTGTCGATGGCCTTGAACGGCGCGATTTTTCTCTTCACCGGCTCGGCTATGAGATGGAAGACTTTCACATTTCCATCCGTTTCGTGCGCCAGGTCCGCCAGGTCGGGCGTCGCCATTGTCAAGAGCGCCGTCGCCGCTCCCTTTCCGGGATGCGCCTCTCGCGGAGGCATCGGCATGGATTTTTCGTCCTGCGCCTGCAGACTCTTGCTCAGTCCCAAAAGTCCAGCTCCAATCACTGCAGCATCCTGAAAAAATCTTCTTCGTGTACCGCTCATGCTGCCTCCTGAATTGCCATACAGTAAATAGCCCTAACGTCGGGAAAAAACTAATCGCGCGGCTTCTTTCTTCAGACCGCGCGTTTGCAAACCGCAGCCTGCAGCTTTCCGGAGCGAAAACCACTTTGGTGTTTTAAGCTACTTGCGTTGGAAGATCAGATGCGGAGAACAACTTTAGAAGTAACGGAACAAAAATGCGGCGGTGATTCCACGTCTGCGCCGATGGTAGCGGAATTATGAGCACTTGGAGACGAAAGGCCTGGAGCAACAGCGCCAATCCGGTCGGCGGGCGCGCTCACGCGGTCCCTCTGGATCAACCCGCGCGCGCTTGCGGCGCTCACATTAGCCACCTGCAATTCCGGCGCCCCGCAACGATGAACAGCATGGAGATGAACCGCACCGCCATTCGCCGTTCCATGGGAGTGGCAGTCCGATCCCACCTCAGCCGGGCCTGGAGCTTGCGCGCAAGCTCGCGCGGCACAAAGCGGACCACAGGCAGGAGCTACAACCAGCGCAACGATCGTCACTAGACTGGCGATCCTTGTCAGCCAAGCCGCGTTTCGCAATGGCGCGACATCTCTCATCGGATGATTTGTACGCTACTCTGCCCGCGTGCTTGCGTCAACTTGGCTTTTGGGAAAGTCGTGCTGGAGAAAAAGAGGCGTCAATCGCCGTGCCCGTGCGAGTCTTTCTCGACCACCACTTTTCCGGCGAAGGAGCGATACACGTAGATAACGTATCCCGCTGCCAGAATGATTCCGATGATCCACCAGGCCAATCCGATTTTCAAACCATAGTCCGCCGCTTTTGCGCTCTCGACTGTGAGTGAGTACACCGGATTCCGTGCGGGCAAGACCATCGGGTACACGCCGAACACCACGCTTGTCAACATGCCCGCCAGGTAAGCACAGGAAGCCAAAAACGCTTTGCGCTCGTCTCGTTCTCGCAATTCAAACATAACGCCTGCGATTCCTGCCACCGCAAGCACCGGAAAAACGATTCCAACTGGCCAGGTCGAGAAATTCCCTTTTACATGCGGCTGAATGCGGAACGTGAACGCGGTTACCACTGCCGTGAGCGTCACCACGCCCCACCACGCCCGCCCCGCCAGTCTTCCCGCGCGCGCGCTCACTTCGCCGCTGGTCTTCACCTGCACCCAAATCCCGCCATGCATCATGAGCGCAAGCAAGGCCAATGTGCCCACCAAAATGGTGTACCAGTCGAGGATGCCAGTATCGTCGGCGAGGCGGAAATTGGTCCACAGCGGTTCGAAAAAATATCCGCTCGAATCCAGCGGCACACCGCGCACAACGTTGCCGAGCGCCGCTCCGAAAAATACCGCCAGCGACAAACTCGACGCGCAGAAGAGAAAATCCCACAGCGGATCCCAAACTGCGCTCTTGATGTGATTCCGGAATTCGATGGACGCTCCGCGCAAAATCAAAAGCCACAGCACGATCATCAGCGGCAGATAAAATCCGCTGAACGCGCTGGCGTACAGCGCCGGAAAAGCGAAATACAAAGTTCCGCCCGCGGCAATCAGCCACACTTCGTTCCCGTCCCATACCGGGCCAATGCTCGCCAGCACCTGCCGCCGCTCTTCGTCTGTTTTTGCCACCAAAAGATGAATCGCTCCCGCGCCCAGATCGAAGCCATCCAGCAGTACGTAGATGGTGATCATAATGGCCACGAGCCAGAACCAGATTGTGCCCATCGCGCCTTCTTCAGTCCGCCGCCAGCACGGCAGCATCGTCTTTTCGCAGATGCCCGCTGGGTTCCGGCCCCAGTTCGATCTCGCGGTAAATCAGGAAGAACCACAGAATCGCCAGAATCACGTACATCCCCATGAAGCCGATCAGCGTGAACCAAGCATTGCCCGCCGCCACGCGCGGAGAGATACCGGCTGCGGTACGCATCAATCCATAAATCAGCCAGGGCTGCCGCCCGAGCTCGGCGGTCATCCATCCCGCGGTGTTGGCAATGTAAGGAAGCGGCACGCAGACCATCAACATCCACAGCATCCATCGAGAGTCGTACAATTTTCCCCGCCAGAACAGCAGTGTAGCCAGAACCATCACTGCGATGAAGATTGTCCCAAGTCCGACCATCACGTGATAGCTGTAATAGAGCAAAGGAATCTGGTCCGGCCATTCCGTTTGCGGAAAGTCGGACAGACCCTTGATGTTCGCGCGCCATTGCCGGTAGGTCAGAAAACTCAGCATGTTGGGAACCTCAAGAGGATTGTCAAGTCTTCTCTTGTCCACATCCGGCTGTCCGAGGATGGCCAGCGGCGCTCCTTCTTGCGATTCAAAGAGTCCTTCCATCGCCGCCAGCGTCGGTTGCTGGTTGTACGCTACCAGCCTTCCTTGCATGTCGCCCGTAGGGAAGAGCTGCAGGATCGCCGCGATCGCTCCTACCAAAACTCCTGTTCGCACAAAGGTGCGGCCGTAAAATTCATTCCGCTTTGTCAGCAAATAAAAAGCGCCCACTCCTGCCATGACAAAGCAGCCGGTTTGCACCGCGCCTAGCATGTTGTGCGCGTATTGCCACAGCGCCCATTTGTTCAGCAGAAGGTCCCAAAAGCTGGAGAGCTCGATGACGCCGTTGGCGCTAATCCGGTAACCGATAGGGTGTTGCATCCAAGCGTCCGTCGCCACGATGAAATAGCCCGAGAGCCAAGAGCCCAGGAATACCAGAAACCCAGCCACCCAGTGTCCGATTCGCCCGAGCCGTTTTTCTCCGAAAAGAAACAATCCCAGGAAACTCGATTCCAGAAAAAATGAAAACACTCCTTCCATCGCCAGCGTCTGTCCGATTACTCCGCCAGCCGCTTTCGAGAAAGCCGCCCAGTTCGTCCCAAACTGAAATTCCATCGGAATTCCCGTAACGACGCCGAGCGCAAAATTGATCGCGAAGATCCGCGCCCAGAATCGCGCCGCGCGGTTGTAATGTTCGTCGCCGGTTCGCAGCGCTTTGGTCTTCAGGTAGACTAGCAACAACGCAAGCCCCATCGTCAATTGCGGAAAAATGTAGTGAAACGTTATCGTGAAGGCGAAGTGCAGTCGGTGTACGTCCACGGCCTGTCCCATCAGCGGCGCCTCGAAAAGATTTTCATGTAAAGTTCAACCCTGCCGCCGCGATTTCCTCGAGGAGTCGAGGGACGCGGATGTTTCAATTTTATTCTCGCACTTCTGAAGAACTCTGTATTAATTTTTCTAAGCCACTTTATACGGACGTCCACGTTTCGTGCCACGAAGATCGACACTTTGGAAATTTCATCAATCCTCATCCAGCGGAGCCGCATCCCATGTATTGTCTTGACGCGCTTTTTCGCCGGAGGACCTCCATGAGATATGACGCGATCATCATCGGCTCGGGTCAGGCCGGCAACCCTCTCGCCTATAACCTTGCGGACCTTGGTTGGTCCGTGGCCCTTATTGAGAAAGAGAATCTTGGTGGTACATGCATCAACGTCGGGTGCACGCCTACCAAGACGATGGTCCATCGCGCGCAGGTTGCTCATTACGCGCGAAACGCTGCACGCTGGGGTGTCAACGCCGCGAATGTCAGCGTCGATCTTGCCAAGATCGTTGCCCAAAAAAACGAAGTCGTTCTCAGCTTTCGCGGCGGACGGCAGAAGCAAGTCGATAAGCGCGCCAACCTTCGACTTCATCGCGGCCACGCGCGTTTTGTCGGTCCGCATCAACTCAAGGTTGCCGATGATTTGCTAGAAAGCGAGAAAATTTTCATCAACACCGGTGGCCGCCCAAGCATCCCTGCCATCCCCGGCCTCGATGCCCTCCCCTATCTCACCAACGAATCTGTCCTGCAGCTCACCACTCTCCCCGAACACCTTCTCATTCTCGGAGGTGGTTACATTGGCCTCGAATTTGGGCAAATGTTTCGCCGCTTCGGCAGCCGCGTCACCGTTCTTCACACTGGCAAACAATTTATCTCCCGCGAAGATCCCGAAATTGCCGCTGGGCTGCAAAAGGCGCTAGAAGCGGAAGGCATTCAATTTCTCCTCGACGCCCGTACCACCCGCGTTGAAAACAAGAATGGCTCCATTATGCTGTCATTTGAATCGGCGTCCGGCTCTTCAATCGCCACGGGCTCGCATCTTCTGGTCGCCACCGGCCGCCGTCCCAATACCGACGATCTCGGCCTCGACAAAGCCGGCATCGAAACTGACAAGAGTGGTTTCATCAAAGTGAACGGCCGCCTCGAAACAAACGTCCGCGGCGTCTGGGCGCTCGGCGATTGCAAAGGCGGCCCCGCCTTCACGCATCTCTCCTACAACGATTTTCAAATTGTCTATGGGAATTTGATCGAAGGAAAAAATCTGACGATTGAAAATCGCCTCGTGCCTTATTGCGTCTTCACCGATCCGCAGCTCGGCGGCGTTGGTATGACTGAAAAAGAAGCGCGCGAGAAAGGCTTCAAATTAAAAATCGGCAGATGCCCCATGACTTACGTTGCGCGCGCCATCGAGCGCGGCGAAACAGCCGGCCTAATGAAGATTGTCGTCGATGCCTCCAACGATCGCATTTTGGGAGCTTCCATTCTTGCCTCCGAAGGAGGCGAGCTGGTGCAAATCCTCGGCACACTCATGCTCGCGAACCAGCCCTACACGCTGCTGAAAGGCGCTGTCTACATCCATCCAACGCTCGCCGAAGGCTTCTTCTCTCTCATGGAAGACGTCAAGCTTGCAGACTGAACGAAAGGTTGGTTCATAACGCCACGATGAGGTGCGCCAATGGTATTCTGCAAACGACAGTTTCGGCGATGAGCCGGCGGAGGCCACAACACTAGTCATGGAGAGTCTCAAGGATCAAATTGCCGTGGTGACCGGAGCCAGCAGCGGCATCGGCAAAGCCATTGCTCTTTCGTTAGCCGGGCACGGCGCCGAAGTCTGCCTGGTGGCGCGGCGCCGCGGGCTGCTTGAAGATGTCGCGAAGCAGGCACACGCTCTTGGCTCGGTGGCCACGCTTGCCCAGCGAATCTCACGCAAGCGGAGGACGTCGCCGAAATGGTGACCCACTCGCTCCGCTTGCCGCGCACCGCCGAAGTCACCGACATCGGCATCCGTCCCATGCAAAAATCCTACTAAAGCTCACGGCCCGCCCATTGCAAAAAATCCTGCTGAGCCAGCTTTCCGCAACCCACGAAAAAGTTACGCGCGCCCTTCTAATTTCCGCTTTCCAATTTCTATTTTTTGAATCTGGTGGGGCTGGGGAGATTCGAACTCCCGACAAACGGTTTAGGAAACCGTTGTCAATAGCGAAGACAGCAGCCAATAATGCGGCTTTCATGCATGTTCTGTACCCAATCTGTACCCGGTGATGGTACACTGTACCCATCGGAGGCAGTCATGCAAAAGGGCGCGATCAAGCAACATGGCAAGTTCTGGATGCTGAAGTATCGAGAAACCGTCCTCAAAGATGGCGTCAAAGTTCGCAAGGACGTGTACAAGAAACTAGCTCCTATAGACCGTGAGCACCAGACTGAATCATCCGTCCGCGCCCTGGCTGACGTAATCCTAGCACCACTGAACGCCGGAACACACCAAGCAACTTCTGTTGATTCCGTGAAATCGTTTCTCGATTCGTTTCTCGCCAAAGGTGAAGGTGGACGAGGGCACAAGCTGCGCCAAAGCACAATCGACAGTTACGACGATATGTACAAGCTGGCGAAGCCGCATCTGCCGGATATGGAACTCCGCAAGGTTCGGACCCCCGACATAAACAACATCATGCGTGCCGTCGCTGCGGAGGATGATGAAGACGACCGCAGAGCGCAAACCGTCTACTACAATCTGAAAAACTTTCTCAGTAGTGCGTTTCGCTATGCCGTTGGTCACGGCCTGATCGATTCCAATCCCGTCCGTGACGCCATCATTCCCGAGGGAAGCGAATCCGATACCTACGCTTACAATTTGAAAGAAATTTACGAGATCATGCAGACGGTGAAAAAGCCCGTGGCAAAAGCGGCGATCATGACTGCAACCTTCACCGGCCTGAGAATGTCTGAGATCAAAGGACTGCGGTGGGAGGATTATGATGGCGGCATCTTGAACATCAAACGGGCGGTTGTGAATGGAATCGTAGGCGACGTTAAGACCAAAACAAGCAGAGCGCCTGTTCCGGTCATTAAAACTTTGAAAAAAGTCCTGGTCGATCATCTGAAACACAACACCGGGGACGGGTACATTTTCCACGGCGAAACCGGAGAGCCTGTACGCTTCGAAAACTTGGTACGACGGGATATTCTTCCTGCACTCGAAAAGAAAAATATCAAATGGCACGGTATGCACGCGTTCCGTCGTGGGTTGTCGTCAGTTCTGTACGATCTGATTCCAGAACAAGAACTGACCGTCAAACACATCATGCGTCACGCGGTCAAGGACGTAACTGGCAAGCACTATATCAAGCCATCGCTGGAGCGGAACCGCGAAGCACTGGAACTGGTCGAGAAACAGTATCTCAAGATTCAAAAGAAGGGCCGTCGTTAAGCGGCCCTTTCTTCGAATCCCTCGTCAATCCACTCTTGAATCTTCGCCCACGACGACCGCAGTTCCTTACCTGACCTGAACACCGGCAACGGGCGCGCAGCGCGGGAACGAGTCATTTCATAAACTTGTTCGACAGTTCTCTTCTGCAAGATGCGTCCGACTTGTTCCAAAGTCAGGGCAGGCAATTGCTTATACAGAGCGATCTCTTCCGCTGTAAGCGGGTCTCTGGAAATGAGCGTTGCAACCTTCTTCTTGGCGCTCATACTGCCGCCTTGGACGGGTCGGCCTTCAAAACAGGCACCCTATCTAGCCAGGCTGCGATCTTCCGAAGTTCGGACGCAATTTCTTTCGGTTCTGCCGAATCAAAGGAAATTTTCTCCCCTGTTGCGTATTGGTTTTCAATCGTAATCGCTTCGCCTTCGAGCATTACGGCGAAATCTTCAAAGTGTTTACCGATGATGTCGTCAGTTGTGCGAAACGATTGATTTGTTACGGCTGACTTCTTGACGGATTCTTTCATAGAGACACCCTTATTTTATTTCCAAGGTGCCCCTTTGTTTATTGGAGGGACGTTTCAGGCTGTTAGATGTTCCGGTGTCACAGTTCGCGCCAGTTCACCACTCAGCCAAGGACCTAATATTCGCTTGCATTCGGACTTGGGATTATCGCTGCGATTACCTACAGCGACCGAATGGAGCCTAGCGTGCGTCCAGCACGTCATGGTCGGGAGCGTACCCCGAATTCGCCTAATTAAAAACCAATCGGCCCCGGAAAGAACCCGGAGCCGTCGAAAAATAGAGTAGCAAAATTTCAGTAAAATGTCAATGTGAATTCTTATTACGAGAAGAAACATGCGGACCTCCACCAAGGAAGCATTCTCACTCTTTGAGTCTTGGGCATCGGAAGCGCAGTCCTTATTTGTTGTAGGGCCACTTAAGGAGGGTCTGGAGGTTGGAACGAAATTCAAGGCCGTCATTTCCAAGGTTTCTATCAGCGAAGAAAGCATCATTCTTCGCGCGGAAATGCCAGATGGTCCCGTCGATATTCCCATCCCGTTGTCGGATGCTGTGTTTGAATATGAGGATTCTAGGGCGATGGTTGGACCAGCAGCCGAAAATCTATCCTGCTTGTTGCAGGCCCGTTTGTTGGATGGTGGGACAATAATGTTTCTTGCCCGGCGTTGATTTACTTGCACGGGGAACTCTCACCTTTCTTGGCTACTGCGATGGCTTTGCCGAGGCCGTTCTTGTGGCGCTTCGGTGGGCGCTTTGGGCGACCTCGACAAGCACCTCGGCAAACAAAAAGCGCGTCGGCGTATAATGTTAGTTGCTTCGGAAGTCAAAGCGGAAATGCTGGTGAACCGCGCATGATGAACAAACCTGACAATTTTCGATTCTTCCTGCCGCTGGGATTTGCTCTAGCGCTCGCGGGAGTCCTCTTCGCGCAAAGCGCACCTACTAAAAATAAAATCCTCGTCGTGAACGGGAAGAGCGCCGGACCTGCAGTCCGGCAAATCGATGGCCGCTCCTACGTCGATATTCAAACTCTGGCCGAGGTCACTAACGGCGTCGTTACCATCGAGCGCCATCGGATCGTACTGACAATACCTGCCTCGGACTCCGGCGCTACGGCCAGCGCCGCTCCCGCCAATGCCGCTCCGGCCGATGCCGATGCCGCCCCTGTCGCTCCTGCTCCAGCCGATGCCAGCGCCGCACCTGCCAATGCCCCTCCCGCTCAACCACCACAAGGGCTTTCTCGCAACTTTGCATCTGCGGCGATCACCACATTAGCGGAAATGAGAGAGATGCGGGGAGCTGTCCGGACAATGATCACTTACGGATTGGCTGTCAGCGACACTTGGGCTCAGGAGGATCAGGGGCGGGTGATGACAGGCCTCCGGCAGGCGGAAGTAGCTGCGACCACTGAGGACGACCAGCACGCTCTCCAACTACTCGAAAATGAAGCCGCTAAACTGGCCAGTTGGGCGGACGGTGTATTCGCGGCGCGCCAAGCGCTCAATGGCGCTATGACCTTGGATCCAAACGCCTTGCAGAACGACGCTGCCCTGGCCAAAATCCGCAGTTGCGGCCAGTTTCTGAATACCATGCTCGTCAGCGGTGCCTTTGCCGACGACCCCAGTTGCCATTAGCCACCTGCGGTGCCTGGGGCTTGTCGGGCAATTTAAGAATATCGAACGCCAACGGAAGAGTGATGCTCTTGCCGCATTCGCATTGAACGATTCTGTCCCCTGGACCGGGGATGTTATCCAGCGCAATCCGATGGAACTGGTTGCAAACTGGACAGGTGTAGTTGACGAACAAAGAGAAAGGATGGCCGTGACCCTCGCGGAACTTGTCCGTAACGATGCAATGTTTCGCAAGCGGCGGCTGTTCCGGCACTGGCGTGTCTGGAATTTCATCAATATCGTAATGAAAGTAACGAGCAAAGACTTCGAAGGCTTTCCATGTCTCCACAAGTTTTTTCTCGGCCGCTTCACGGGTCTGATACGCAGAGCCGATTGCCTGTGTCGGGACCCATTTGCCGTCGATCTTGTGAAACGTGGAAACTTGATAACGCATACAGAACCTCGAACTTTTTGAAAAATGAAAAGGGCGGCACGGCTTTGCGCGAAGATGCCGCCCGTGTTTGTGTTGTCCGCCGCTATGGATTTGATTTAACGCTCCATCGCTGGAATGCGTTTTCAGGGATTAGCGACGGACGCGGTCCCTGAAACTTCTTATAGCCCTTTCAAGCTGCCGACGCCGCCAGTGACAGTTAAATCCTTCGTCTTGCTGTGATTTTTCGGCTTGGCATTATTGTTTCCTGCCGAATCAGTCTGAGCGCCATGCGGTCCATTTTGTCTCGCACGCTGTACCCTAGCAGGGGCCTTCTCCCAACATCAACATCAGCCCTTGGCTCAATGTGCGAGCTAGAAACTTAGTTTTGTCTATCGTGATACCAAACTTATCGCAACGAAGCTTCAACGCTCCATCACCGCTCTCCGCCGCCAGGTACAGCACGGGAACAATTTCGGGAACGTTGAAACGTTCCTGTCCGAATAACGGCTTCCCTGACTTTTTCTGCCTGGCGGCGAGAATAGGAGCGCGGTATTCATTCCGGGTCTCATCAATCGCGGCTAGAACTTGGTCGAACGAAGGCATCTTGCCATCGCGGACAAGCTCCTCGGCCAGAATCTGCCGAGCGGCTTCGGTCAAACCTCGAATGTGTTCCCTTGGAACAAACTTTGGACATTTCGCCATGTCTCCTCCTAATGAACGATTTCCGGTTCTTGCATGGATTCAGATTTTTCCGGCTCAACTTCCGGCACGCGCCACACTTCATCTCTGCCGATGACACGACTGAGAAAATTAAAAACACAATTGAAGCCTCCGAGGTCATGGGGCTCCGCGAAAACGTACAGCGCGTTGATTAATTCTCCGAGTGGTGCCGTACTGGTGAGCCTGACAAATTCCTCGGGCTCCAATTGCATCATGCGGGCGAGTCTGCGTTCGACAAGTGCGCGGATATTTCTAGTAAGTGGATTCACCTTTTCTCCTTTCAGGAGCGCATCTGCCTTGGAGGCGAACCACCGCATTCCCTTTCGGGCGACGGTTGGTGGCAGCGAAGAATTGCTGCCGTCTTGATGCAAATGTACTATATCATAAACGCTCCGCTTGGCCAAACAAGTCTTGGCCAAAATGAAGTCATGTAAGGTTCGCAGGCTTCTGTCTGTTACTAACCTGGTGAATTACCCTCAACATACTGCTGGACTAGGAGTAGAATCGCCTCCAATTATTCAACTCGGAGGCTGAAACTAATCCGGCCGTACTATCACTACTTTCTAGACTACGGGGCGAAAGAATTGGTAGCTCCGCCACCCTCACCATGAAGGAGGGGTCATGTTTCGTTTCATCGCTTGGTTCCCTTTGATGGTTCTAATGTCGATGGACTTCGCGCGTGGACATGCGGCACCGATACTTAGCGCTCCGCTCCAAACGCGAGACCAAGAATCAAAGACCCAGAGCTTGCTTGCAGACCTTGGAAGAGCGCAGCAGCTGATCAAGGATGGGAAGATTCCGGACGCCCTAGAGCTACTCGAAGCTGCGACCAAAGCCGCTGCTGAGATTGAACTCAAGAACTTGGCCTTGAGGGAGGACATCCTTTGGCAAGCTGCCATGGCCCACCTCGAATTTGCTCAGCAATTGACAAACGCTGATCAGCGTAAGCACTTTGCGAGTTCGGCAAGCGATCTCTGGTTGAAATACATCCAATGGTTCCACACGCTTTCCGATGCTGAGAAATCCAAGCTTCCGTCAAGCAACAATAGGATCAATGCGGCTACACGTCATCTCGGGAACTCGATTGTCCTCGCGGGAGACGTGCCTCGTCTCTTCGATGAATACATGAGGATTCCGCGGGCCGAGTACTTGGGCACTGACGCCATTGATCTCTGGAAGAGTACTCTCTATCGATGTCCAGACTGGGGCCCTGCCGATCAGCGGACTGCGGCTCACCGTCGGACAAAGATCTGCAATGCGGAATGCAAGGATCACTGGCTCGTTTATGCTGCTACCCTCAGAGAATGGGCCGAAAAGTATAACAACTTACGTAAAGCCGCTAAAGATAGCTACATCCGCGAGGCAGAGCTGATCCAGAAAGACGCGGAAAGGTGTTCCGAGCAGTAGCGAGAAAGACGACGGTATTCCTCCGTGAGACACTTAATGACACTCCTCGTTGCTCTCGTGGGCCTGCCGTGCGCTCTCGAAGGACAAGTCGGCCAAGAGGCCCTCAAAGGCCTGAGGACGGGCCCTAAGGTGACGGTCTCGGTGAGTCAGCGCAGCCACGCAGTAACTGCCGCCGTTGACATCTATGTCCAGGTTGCAAACCTGACCGAGAGCGATGTTTATATCAAGAAGGTTGAGGTTCTTATGCCCGGCGAGTTCGTATCTGCGCGCGAAGCTAAGGACTGGACAAACCCTTCAACTGACCTGTCCGACCAACACTTGAAGCCAGGCTATCAACGGCTCGTTCCTTTCGCCATCCCGCATCAACAACTGAAACTGCTGACACCGCTTTTCAACCGTCGACTATTAGCCTTCGTCCCCGCCGATTATGACTTGCGGGCAGTGGTAAGCTATCAAATACCACCAGAACCGCAGGCCCAAGTCATTGAAGTTGCCAAGATAACGCTTCAGCCGCCCCTGAGCAGTTTGATTTGGGGCGGCGTCTTGGGGGCGGTGCTGCTCGCGGTTTTTGTAAGTGTGTACCGTTTCTTGCGACAATCCCCCCAAGGACACAAGGATCTTTGGAATGCCATGAAAGGTGCCGTAGGTATTTCCGCTGGAGGGGCCGTTTCTGCAATTATCGCGCTGCTTTTGCTGCAACGTTTGAAAGGACTTGAACTACCCATAAACCTGACTGTCACGGATTTCTACGGCGGTTTGGTGGTCGGGCTCTTTTCATACAAGATTGGTGACTGGCTCTACAAGGAACTATCAGGCGAGAGTACTTTGGATACGCGTACGAACCCTGGAGCCTCTATCGAAAAGAAAGTCTAGCAGCCAAGGGCCTGGCGTCGTAGCTAACCAGACGTGTTTAGATTTGCTCCAAGTCCTCAAAGATCTACAGGGGGTGGCTTTGTAGAGTCTCGCCGATTTTTGACCCAGGAGAGGTGCTCGTGGACCGGCACGACGGGTATTACTGGAGCCGAAAGAACGGCGCGAATCGGGCGAGGACAAGCGCGAGTTCGGGATTCATGCGTTGTATTCCCTTCGGTCATCGCCGTGCTTTGGAATTGCAGGGGATACAAAGCCGGAACGGATAGCGAGCACGGAACTATTGGTGTGCGCAAGGGATAACTCTTTGGCTCTGTTCTGGATTGCGAAAGCACATTGGTCTTATATTAGGAAACAGCATGAAACGGATGTGGACAAGAAGGGTCGTAAATCTTCTTCGTCGAATTTCGCACCGCCGTGGAAAATCCGAAGGCATTCAGATTTGGCCATTATTTCCTCGACGGACTGAGACTTACGAGTTATTTCCAGAACTAAAAGAAGGCGAAAAAACAATAGGCCGACAAATTCTGGAGAGATTTTGGGCCGAGGACCGATGAGGATTTGTTCTTTAGGCGAAAACAGTGCTGCGCAGCCCTATCCCCGGAGGCCGCCGATCCAAGCGGATCG
>WNFR01000048.1_pt1 | contig 100737 bp, 89 predicted proteins | sample 5400221 | NCBI WGS metagenome assembly WNFR01 (sample SAMN13153357, study PRJNA577476) | soil metagenome | isolation source: 40 cm soil under Madrone tree | place: USA:California | collected 2016-06-14
CTTTCGGTGTACGAGAATGTCGGCTTTCGCCTGTTCGAGCAGGGAGTGGCGGAGGACGAAATCGAAGAGGCCGTCCGGCGGATGCTTCGCTTCGTCAATCTCGAGCAAACGATGGACATGAGACCCTCTGAGCTGTCGGGGGGGATGCGGCGTCGGGTGGGCATCGCTCGCGCGCTGGTGGGCAGCCCGAAGCTGATACTGTTTGATGAGCCAACCGCGGGGCTGGACCCGCCGACCGCGCGCACGATCCTCGAGCTTGCGATGAAGCTCCGCGACCTTGAAGGAGTCAGCTCGATCTTCGTCACGCATAGGTTGGAAGACATAAAGCTGATGTCCTCGACCTTCGCGACGATCGGTGAAGGCGGCGATGTCGAGTTTAGGTCCGAGCAGGGAAACTTGTGTTTGGTCAACACTCGTTTCATTATGCTCAAACAAGGAAAGGTGATTTTCAGCGGCACTGATGAAGAGCTCTGGACCAGCGATGACCCTTATATCCATGATTTCTTTAAGGTGTCGTGAGGAACGACCGACGACGGAAGACCGATGACGGTCTGCGGTCGTCCGTCCACCGTCGGCCGTCATCGGTCGTCGGTCGCACTTCTGACCAAGGGAGGTTGTTATGCCAAGACAGAAAACCACGATGTCTGAGTTGCGTGTCGGCGTACTAGTGGTCGCGACCGTCACGATCCTGATCATCTTCATACTGAGTGTCAGCGGCGGAATGCCATTTTTCCAACACAACTCAACCTACCGGACACGCTTTGCCGCAGCGGACGGACTGAAGAAGGGGGACGAGGTGCGCCTGGCGGGTAAGAACGTCGGCAAGGTTGATAGCGTCGAGTTCGGAGCCGTCCCAACCAGCAAAGACGAAAAACCAATCGTCGTCGTCGTGGTAGTCGATTCGAAAGAAGTCGAGGGCCGCATTCGGAGAGATTCGCAGGCCGTCCTGGCTCAGCAGGGGTTTCTCGGCGACCGCGTTATAGACATAACCCCCGGCACGAAGGCCGCTGAGCCGATACCCGAGAACGGTGAGATCCCGAGCGCGGACCAGCAGGGACTGGCGCAGATCTTCTCGGGCGCGAGCGATATCCTCGTCCAGTTCAACACAGTCGGCAAACAGCTTCAGGAGTTGATGGACAACATCAATCAGGGTAAGGGCACCATCGGCAAGCTGCTGCACGATGATGCGTTCTACGTGAACCTCAACCGCGCGATTCTGGAGTTTCAAGATATCGGGGCGCGCGTTGGCAAGGGTGACGGCACAATCGCCCGCCTCCTCAACGATCCAAAACTCTATGATGATCTGCGCGGCGCGACTAGTAATGTTCAAGGCATCGTCGCCGACGTTCGCGCCGGGAAGGGAACCCTGGGCAAGCTGGTCACCGACGAGCAGTTCTACAAACAGGCCACTGAGGTTCTGGCGAAGTTCAACTCGACGACCGAGAAGCTCGACAAGATCGCCGGCGATATAGAAGCGGGACGCGGCTCGCTGGGCAAGTTCATAAAGGATGAGAAGCTGCATGATGACGTGCAGGCGTCCGTGGCATCGTTTAGGAGCATCAGCGACCGGCTCGATAAGGGAGAAGGCTCGGCAGGCAAGTTCCTTCGCGACGACAAGCTCTATAACAACCTGAATCAAACGACCGCCGAGATGGTGAAGATGTTGTATGACTTTCGGCAAAACCCCAGGAAGTATCTCAGCATAAAGCTGAGTCTGTTCTAGTAAAAGACGACCGAGGACGGACGACCACCGACCGGAAACCGGGTCGTCCGTCTCCAGTTATCGGTCCTCCGGTCGTCCGTCGTCCGTCTTGTGGTCGTAGAGTCTAAGTTTACTTCTCTCGTGTTTCTGCCTGGAACCCGTTCGACACGCGCGGTGTCAAATCATAAAGCAAGACAACACCAGAGCGCATACCACTGAATCGAGGTGACTACTTTGTCTAGCTTCAAGTCTCGCGTGCGCTCTGAGTTGCCGCCCCCGTCCATCAACGTGACGCCGCTTATTGACGTGCTGCTCGTGCTGCTGATCATCTTCATGGTGATCCAGCCGCAAAGAGAAGCGAAGCTGCCGGTTAAAGCTCCCGAGCACGCGAAGATCGAAACACCTCCGTCGCCCGAAACGTTAATGCTGACACTCTCCGGCGATATGGCGCTTCAGCTCAACTCAAAGCCCATCGAAGTGGGCGAGCTTCTCCCATTCCTGGCGGATTTGATGGAACAACGAACGCTCGATACCAGAGCACTTTTCATCAAAGCCCCATCGAGCCTCGCGTATGGATCGGTTGTGTTATTGATAGACCTCGCGAAGGGTGCGGGCGTAATTACGGTGGGATTGGTCAAAGACGAGGCCTGATAGAGCGAAGAGCCAAGGGCAAAGAGCCAAGGGCAAAGAGCCAAGGGGCTTCATCGTTTGCGCTTTGCCCTTTGCGCTTTGCTCTTCAGCCGCCCGTCGAAAATGACGTCCTCGCCGAGCCTGCGAGTCTTGACTGAGGAAAATGTGATCGCTTCACTGAGTCGAGTTATTCCCAGATCGCCGATCGCTTCAGTCCCTTGCCCGATGATCTTCGGAGCTATTACAACTACCAGGCGATCGACTACACCCGCCGCTAACAGCGATGTGATGATACCTTTTCCCCCTTCAACAAGCACCATCGCGATGCCGCGGCGCTTTAGCTCTTCAAGCAGACGCGCGATATCGATACCCGACCCGTTCGGAGCGGCCGGCAGCCGCAGGATCTCGGCGCCCAGTTTCTCAATCTCGCACAGGCGATTTTGATCAGCAGTCACGCCCGTTGCCACGAGCGTGCCCGCCGCCGCGCCGCCCGCGAGTACCCGCGCTTCGAGCGGTATGCGAAGTTCGCTGTCGACTACAACCCGCAGCGGATCGCGGCCCTTCACCAGCCTCACCGTCAACTCCGGGTCATCGAGGAGTACGGTGCCGATGCCCACCATGATCGCGTCGTGCTCGCGGCGGAGTTTGTGAGCCACCCGCAGCGCGGGCGGTCCGCTGATCCACCGCGAATCCCCAGTCGCGGTGGCGATGCGGCCATCGAGCGACTGGGCGAATTTCACGGTGACAAAGGGAAGCTTGTTCTGTTCGCTTTGTGCGGTCACGATATGCGGTAGCCTCAGTTTAACTCACCGATGAGGCGTGTGCTAGCGCGCGAGGTTCTCTGTGAGTGTTTGCCGATTGATTAAGCTAGAAGCTAAGATTGGCTGAGAATGATCGTCGACCTTGTCAAAGAGTTCACGTTTGAAGCGGCGCACCGCCTGCCTCGCGTTCCCGAGGATCATAAGTGCGCGCGGCTGCACGGGCACTCGTTCAGATGCGAAGTTGCCGTGCGCGGGGAGGTCGATCCGAGGAGCGGCTGGTTCATCGACTACGCCGAGATCTCGGACGCGTTCGAACCTCTGCGCCAAAGACTGGACCACTATTACTTGAACGAGATCGAGGGGTTGGACAACGCGACCAGCGAGAACCTGGCCCGGTGGATATGGGAGCGTTTGGAGGGCCGCTTGCCAGGACTTAATCGAGTGACGATTAGGGAGACCTGCTCTGCACGGTGTGACTACTTCGGGGAATGACACTCTCTTCACGCAAGCCTTCGAGACGCAAGGGAGGTTTCCGTCTCGACTACACGACGCGGCACTGCGCGGCTTGATCACTTTCTGATAGCGTGACGACAGCCTTTCTTCGTAGCTTGTCCGCGTACATCGCGCGGTCTGCTGACAACAATAACTCGTCGATGGACTCACCGTCCGTGCCGAAGCAGGCCCAGCCAACGCTTACTCCGATGACCGCGCTCAACTCGTCGTTCCCGAACTTGTGGTTGTCCACTGCCTGCTGAAGCCGTTGAATGAGTTCGCGCACTTCAACGGCTCCGATCTTCACCAACGCCACGAACTCATCGCCGGCGTACCGGCTCAAGAAATCCTCCGATCGAAGCTGATTCGACAACAAGCCTCCCACGCTACGAAGCGCGGTGTCACCCGCACTATGCCCGAGCGTATCGTTTACCTTTTTCAGGCAATCGAGGTCCATCATCAGCAACGCGAAACTCTCGCCGTACCGCCGCGCGCGGTCTGCGTCTTGCTCGAACCGAAGCCTGAGCGCCCGGGCATTCGCAAGCCCGGTGAGAGGATCCGTCAGCGCACTCGCCTCTGTTTTCTCATGATGCAAGGCGTTAGCTATCGCATCCGCGGCGAGCTTCGCCACCGCCTCCACGAGCCGCAGGTGGTCAGGTTCGTAGGCGCTGACCTCGGTCGAATAGAGAGTGAGCGCCCCAAGCACCTCATCACCTTTTAGCAGAGGGACGGCGATCACGGAACAGTAAGGGGTGTCGAGTTCAACATGTGCCGCGGCCATATCGAGCTGCGGGTCGCAGTTGTACATCGGCTGGCGGTTGGAGACCACCCATCCGGTTATGCCTGATCCGAGTAATATACTCGAGCCTTTTAAGCGCTCGGCGTTGCGCCCGCTGACATGCACCGCTTCGACGTCAATCGAGTTCGGCTTCTGAAGGTAAAGAACGCAGGTTGTATAGCTCACGATGTCCTGCAGCCTTGAAGAGAAAACTGCAAACATATCGCGGAGGTCAAGGCTGTTGCCGATTTTCTGAGCTATTTCGTAAAGAGTGATCACCTCGCGATGCGCGTTTCGAATGTGCTCGAAGACCACCTGGTTGCTGTCTTTCTTTGGTGGGCCCTGAACGAGCGCGCCCTCGATCTTTACGCGCGACCGTCTCACTTCCTTTTTTTGCCGTCTTATTTCCGATTCGAATTGCGGCAGGTGCTCGAGGAACAGGCGGACGATGTCCGGATCGTACATTGTTCCGCTTGCGCCCTGGATCAGATCGATTGCCTGCTCGCGGGTCATCGCTTTGCGATACTGCCGGTCCTCGCGCACTGCGTCGAAGCAATCGACGACGGACAGAATGCGCGCAGTCATCGGTATCTGCTCGCCTCGCAGGCCATCGGGATAACCGCGGCCATCCCATCTTTCGTGATGATGCCGCACAACCGGCACAACAGGATACGGGAAGCCGACTCGGGTCAGAATCTCCGCGCCCACTATCGTATGCACCTTCATTCTGTCGAACTCGGCGGTCGTGAGCTTATCGGGTTTGTTGAGGATGTAATCAGGCACGGCCAGCTTGCCGATGTCGTGCAGCAGCGCGCCGGCCTTCAGGGCTTCGACTTCTGCTTCGCCCAGACCGACCAGACGGGCGAGGCCGGTCGCATAAATCTGAACGCGATGAACATGGTCGTGCGTGACTTCGTCCTTGGCATCGATCGCGATCGCGAGCGCTTCGATCGTTCGCAGGTGCAAGTCAGTAATCTCTTCCACATGGCGAATCGAGGCATGTACCTTTTCGAGATAGGTTCTATAGGTGAGGAAAACGATGGCCAGTACCGGGACCGCAACGATGAAGGCGTAAAACGAGATCACCGTTATCAGCTTGACGATCAGACAGGCCGCGAAAGCTCCTGCGAAGTAGGACATCCAGGTCCACAGGAACGATTCACGCCAGGTCGTTATCAGGCTCTTGCCGCTTCGGAGCGCGTTTACAGTGCTTACCAGACCCGAGCTCAACAGATATTGCACCAGGGCAAGCGACCACGCGGCCAGGATCAGACGGCTCGAGTCCGCTGCAATCTGCTGCGGATTGCCGAAGATTAAAGAGACCATCGAACTCGCCGCAAATACCGACAGGCTCATCGCGCCCGCGTTGAACGGAGCCACTTTCTTGCGGTTAGGAAACCGAAGCGAGCACAATAGCGCGTTTACTCCAGCCAGCACTACCGACGGCCACACGCCGTAAAGTAGAACCGAAATGAAGATGAACGTATCATCAAGCGTAACGGTGCTATCTGTCTTGGGAATCCGGATGGTTGTGCGTCCGACTACCAACGTCGTAACCAGGCCGAGCAGAATCCAATTCAGACTCGGTTCGCCGGTGACTACGACGTAAACGGCATACACGAATATGCACAGGCCGCCGGCCGTGATGAATTCGACGAAGCGGCTCGAGATGCCGCTCTCGAACCTCATGGGCCTGCCTTGTATCACTGCAGCCATTGGCTTAGACACTCCTGACCATACGCGGCCTTCGAACCGTGTTTCTTTAATCAATGTTCGTGCCGCGATAGCAATGGAACCGGTCGTGCTCCGAGTCGAATAGACCAAGGGCTCTGGCGAGCGGAGGTACGCAACCGCTATCCCGGCTTAGTCCTTAGAATGCAATGAGTTGAGTCTCCGGCTGCCCATCGCAGTCCGGCGATGAAGGATCAAGGCGGTTTCCGAACGAGTCAATGTGAAGTGGCTCACTGTGACAGACTCCGTCAGAGTGACAGAATCGGTCACGGTCAATCTTACCCAACTTGTCGAGTACGACAAACTTCATTTTCTCGACTAAGACTGCCCACGACGACAAACTGAAGTTTGTCGGACGATCATCCTCAGCTCGCGTGCACTCTCTAGGCGGGCTAGAATGATCCGTGAACAGGGTTCAAATGCGAATCACCGAAATCTATCAGAGCATTCAGGGCGAATCGAGCTACGCTGGTTTGCCGTGCGTGTTCGTGCGCACAACAGGATGCGATCTCAGATGTAGCTGGTGCGACTCGGAGTTCACCTTCACTGGCGGCGAGCCGATGGCGCTCGACCAGATCATGGCCGAAGTCGAAAAGTACAACTGCGAACTTGTGGAACTGACCGGGGGCGAGCCACTGCTTCAGCCTGAGATTTACGAGCTTGGAACAAGACTTGCCGATTCAGGGCACACCGTGCTCATCGAGACCGGCGGGCACCGCGATATCTCGAGGCTTGATCCTCGAGTCATTCGCATTATGGACTTGAAGTGCCCGGCTTCAGGAGAATGTGAGAGAAACCTCTGGTCCAACCTCGAGCACCTTCGGCCGGTTGATGAAGTGAAGTTTGTGATTGCCGATCGGCCAGACTACGAATGGACGCTGAAGACAATTCGCGAGCACGGCCTGGAAGATCGTGTGAAGCTCTTGATCTCGACCGCGTTTGGAATGATCGATCCTTCCCAGGTTGTAGCGTGGATGCTTGAGAACAAGCTGCGCGCGCGATTTCAGCTACAGCTTCATAAGTACGTCTGGGCACCGGAAGAGAGAGCGCGATAGGCAGAAGGCAGAAGGCAGAAGGCAGAAGGCAGAAGGCAGAAGGCAGAAGGCAGAAGGCAGAAGGCAGAAGGCAGAAGGCACAGAACTTATAGAGGCGCGAACTTCTCGGGATGTGCGATCATGGCGCCGAGCATTCGGCCGACCTCTTCATGTCCCGCGGTCAGTTCGTTGTAAGGTTCTTGCGCAAGGTAGCCGCAATCGTGCGCAAAATCGAGCCAGACTTGCATCTCAGAAGCCTCCCCATCCGAATCCGCAAGCTTGCTTATGAACATGTTTGGGTAGCGTCTCTTTCGAAACCCTTCGGCAATGTTCGATGGCACGCTTCGCGACAAACGACGAATCTGGTCAGTCAGTGAGTACCGCTCCTCTTTCGGAAAAGCCCTCGACTCACGGAAGATTCGCATCGCTAGTTTGTAAGCCAACTGAAAGACTTTCAAATCTCTGTGTCCTCTTAGCATAATTTTGTCCTCCAAGGATTGTCTTGTCTCCCAGGATAGACGCAAAACAACTCGACTCGATCAAAGCCAACTGCTGTCTTTCTTGCCTTCTACTTTCTGCTTTCTGCCTTCTGCCTTCTGATTCTACATACCCATAATGTTGTAACCGCAGTCCACGTGCAGGACTTCGCCCGTAACTCCGCGAGACATATTCGATAGCAGGAACATCGCCGCGTCAGCGACCTCGGATTGATCGATGTTGCGCCGAAGAGGGGCGTGGTTGCGCATGTGCTCGAGAATCTTAGAGAAGCCGCCTATCCCGGCCGACGCAAGCGTCTTCACCGGACCCGCTGAGATGGCGTTCACTCGAATGCCGCGCGCGCCAAGACTCGAGGCGAGATAACGCATGCTCATGTCGAGCGCTGCCTTGGCGATACCCATCACGTTGTAGCCGGGAACAACTCGCTCGCCGCCCAGATAGGTCAGCGTCAATATGCTGCCTCCGCGTTCTTCCATCAGCGGCGCGGCTTCCCGAGCAATCGCGGTTAACGAGTAGACGCTGACGTCTTGCGCAACCCGATAGCCTTCGCGCGACGTGTTCAGGTAATCGCCCTCGAGTTCCTCTCGGAGCGCGTATGCGATGCCGTGCACCACAAAATCGAGCGAGCCAAATTCTTGCTTAACAGTCGCGAACACAGCGGCGATGTCTTCGTCGCGAGTGACGTCGCAAGGCAAGACAAGCGGATCTTTCAGCGACGCGGCAAGCTCGCGGGCGTTCTCTTCGAGCCGCTCGCCCTGGTAGGTCAACGCGATGCGCGCGCCCTCTTCACCAGCGCGCCGGGCGATCGCCCAGGCGAGGCTTCTTTTGTTGGCAACGCCAAATACGATGCCGGTTTTTCCTTCTAAGAGCATAACCTCTCTCTTCTTTAGTTCATGGTTTCTGGTTTCTGGTTTGTGGTCTCTGGTTTAGGTTCCACAACGATTGAACTAGGAACGAGAAACCACAAACCAGAAACCAGAAACCGCGAAGCTTATTGCCGTTTTTCAGGCGTGATCTTCAACGTCAACTCTTTACCATCCCGGCGTATCACCGCCTCGACTTCTTCGCCGCCGCGCATCTCGCCCAGCGCGTACGTGTAATCGTACACGTTCTTGATGGGCATCGTTCCGAGCTTCACCACGATATCGCCCGCGCGCAACCCGGCCTTTTCCGCAGGCGAGCCGGGGCGCACGCCGTCCAGTTTCAGCCCGTCGTCTTGATCGGAATAGTTGGGCACCGTCCCGAGATAGACCCGGAACCCGCGACCGGTCGGTCGCTGTTCTACTTTCACCCTGGTGAATGCGATGCGCTGCGGTTCATTGGCCACCGAGACCGCAATCTCTCGAACAAGCTCGGCAACCTGCTTTAAGCCTTCGGAATTAATTTTGTCGGCGGTGTCCGAAGGCTTGTGGTAGTCGTCGTGCGTGAGGGTGAAGAAAAACAGCACCGGGATGTTTCGAACATAGAAAGATTGGTGATCGCTCGGTCCAAAGCCGTCCTCGCCGAAGCTAAGCTGAAAGCGGCTGCCAGAGCCATTTCCAGGCGCGGGATCTCGAAAGCCCGCGCTGACTGGTGGCTGAGCCGCGACGTTCAGCTTTTCGAGCAACGGCTTCCACGCGGGCGACGTGCCTACTCCGCCTACGAACAGGGAGCCGTTCCGGAGCCTGCCGATCATGTCCATGTTCAGCATGGCGACCGTCGTCGCCAGCGGAGTGAGCGGGTTCTTGGTGTAAGCTCCCGATCCCAGCAACCCCAGTTCTTCGCCGCTGAACGCGATGAACATGATGCTGCGTTTGATCTTGCCTCGCTCGCTTGCGAGCACACGCGCAATCTCGAGCAGTCCGGTCGTTCCCGAAGCGTTATCGTCGGCTCCGTGATGAATCTGACCTTCCGGGTTAGCGGCCAATGACTCCGGCCCGCCCAGCCCGAGGTGATCGTAGTGCGCGCCGATGACGACGTACTCAGACGCGAGCTGCCGGTCGCTGCCCGGAAGCACACCGACAACGTTTGCGCTCTTGCCGTTGAGTTTTAGGACATCGGTCTTGAGCTGAACCGTGACGCCCTTGATCAAGAAGGCGGATGCCGGTTCTTTGGCCCTCGTTTCGGCGTCGGCCAGCGATGCGCCGCCCGAAGCCAGGATCGAACCGGCGGCGTCCCGGCTTACGATGGCCGTTGGAATTCCGGAATCCAAAAAATTCAAGTCGTGCCGCAAGCGAGAAAGGCGATCTTCACGAAAGCTCTTCTCGTCGCTGACGAAGACAACGCCGCGCGCGCCTTTCTCCCTCGCTTTGAGTGTCTTGTTCTGAATCTCGAGCCCTGGCTGAGTGAACTCAGCGAACTTCCCGTGCGGGTTGTCACCGTCGGGACTGCCCCGCAGGATCATCACGATCTTGCCCTTCGGATCGACGCCCGAGTAGCTGTCGAGCCCGAGCTCTGGGGCGCTGATCCCGAAGCCGGCGAACAAGATTTCTCCGGCGGCGGGCTCAGAAGAAGAAAAGGCTAGCGGCATAAACTCCTCGCCGACCTTAAGCGAGCGAGCGCCGCTTTGCGCTTTCACCTGAAAGGTGTTCTGCTCACCGAGCTTTACTGCTGAAACAAACGTGAACGCCTGAAGAAACCCCGCGGAGGAAGCGGGCTTCAGTCCATAGCTGCGAAATTCTTTTTCGATGTACGCGGCGGCTTCATCGGCAAAGGCAGTTCCCGCGCGCCGGCCTTGCAACTTGTCGGAAGAAAGAAACTGGATGTGCTTGACGACACGCTCAGCGGAAAGTTGGGTAGCAACCGCTGCCCTTTGACCCGTGTCAGCGTAAAGAGAAGGTGCGACCCCTGTGCTTGCGGGTGTGAGCGCAAACGCTGATGTTCCGATCAGGAGTGCGATTTTGAGAATGAACGATTCGGCTTTTCGGATTAGCATCAAGAAACTCCGTTATGGTGATGAGCGTTGGCCTGCGCTCAAACCTGCGCTCAAAGAAGACCCCCAGTTCTCGGCTCACGAGTATTTGTGGTGACGGTGAATCATATAGACCGGCGTTTGCCAGTGTCAATGGGCCAGGTTAACCCACGTCGAGTGGGATATGAGCTTGTCGAGAACGAGATCACATTGCACTTCTTTCTCACGCTATTTCAGCCTTGATCGCGGGTTGAATTCTATAAGTTAGAAAAAATACTTAAGAGCTTGAGCAATTCTGAAGTCTTGGCCACACACTCTTCGTCTACAAGGGTAAGGATCACAGCCGATAGTAGTGTGTCGAAGATAAGAGGAGGATTTCAAATGAGACATCAGTTCCTGGTTCGCGCAGTCGCAAGGAAGACTTGGTTTTGCCTTTTTTTTGCAGGGCTGTCCGTCAGCTTGAGCGCGGTGAACTTCATCGCAGGGGCCGCACCGCCGCCGCCGCCGCCGCCACTGCCTAAGATATACTTTTATCAAAGCCCGAACCCACCACCGCCAGATGTGCCAAGTGAGGTCCTCATCAACGAACAATTTAAGTTCAAGGTGAGATTTAATAACCAAAACGCGAACACCTCCTTCGGCTATGGGCCTTTCATTGACCTGGTTCTCGATGCCGGCGGCGCTGACATCAAGAAGTCTTGCCCCACGTGCGACGGCATCACGTTCGTAAAAGCGGAGATGGTCGGTGTGAGCGGCGGTCCAGTCTCATTGAACAGCTTCCTCGCCTTTCCCCCTTCACCTTGTAGCACAACGCCGGCAACGGTCACAGTGAATCACCCTTTTGGCCCGTTTGCATCCAGCGGAATTCAACAGGTGACTATGCCGGCTGGTGCTCAACTCGTTGCGATCGAACTTCCCTTCGGCAGCTTTGCTCCAGCGCAACCAGGTACCGCTTCGCAGCCTGAAATCGTTGTCGAAGTCACGGCGAGCGTGAACAAGTTCGCGGATGATAGTGTGCCAGTGAAGATTTCAGCGCGTGGCGGCTTTCGCTACGGCACGAATCCGAACAATAATCCCTCATTGGATCCCCCGGTATTGAGCGATCAGAATCCGCCTGGGACCCCGGTCACCGATAGCTCCTTGTGGAGCGCGCAGGCAACGACGACTCCCAAGGTAATGATCCTCAAGAAAGAATACCTTGGCCCTGAGGACGAAACCGCGACCGGCCCGAACTTCCCGCAGAAATACAAAATCACAGTGAACATTGCCGACGGTCTGACGCTAAACAATGTGAGTATCACAGATTGTCTTCCGAACAACGTGGTATTTACCGGAATTAATACAGCGCAATCGTTGCCCACTCCGATTCCCATACCTCCACCGCAAACAGGGCCGCTCAACAACAACTGTGTGAGTTTCGCCTATCCCACCATTGTGGGAACTCTTTTGCCTGCAGAAATAGTTATCGTTTTCCAGTTTTATGTCTCCCAAAATGACGCGAATGGGAACCCAGTTCTCGACCCGTCTAAATGCGTCAACGCAGTATCGCCCAACGATATCAAAGCCGCCGCGTATTGGGTACCGTTCGATCCGTGCGACTGGCAGGGATCCTCAACCCCCGTGAAGCAATTCGTGACAAGCGACGTTTCTCCCGTAGATCATCTACTGACAGACAAACGTCTGGCGATCCAGAAGAGCGTAGAGCCCTACCCGGTCGCGACCGCGCCCTTAATTCCCGGAGGGAAGTTGAAGTACACGCTCAGACTTCAAGTCTCTGACTTTTTCACGGTCGGAGGCATTACAGTAACGGACACTCTCGCGGACGGGCAGGCAATGCTGACGAATCCCGCGCCGATGCTGACCGTGGGCGATCGGCGCGGTGGGCCAACCGTGGTCCCGTGGAGTAGCGGTCTCACCCTGCTTGATCTCCCTAATCAATTCGCGCCGCCTTGCGGCGGCGTAAATGGTGGGAGGAGTTTGATCTTTCAAGTTTCGACCGCCATGCAGAATAACGCCAATCTCTTCGCTGATCCGGTACTCAAGCAAGGCATCCTGACGGGTGGCCAGGCGTTCACGCCGGTCACTTCTGTCCCCGCCACTGGCGAGATCGTATTCTACGCCCAAATCCAGGACACCTTTACTTACGCGCACATCGGCGATAAGTACGTCGATAAGGACGACCCCATCAACAATTGCGTTAGCATTAGTGGCGATATTTATACGAACCACCCGACGCTGCCTGTGCCGCAGTCCCCACCGCTTCGCTGCACTGACGACAGCAAGACTCTTGCCGCTATCGTGACCGACATAATTAGTAAGAAGGTCTACGCGGTCAAGCGGGGTACCACCTTCATCTGCGGACCTTCTGGCACACCCTGTTCTAATTTGCCAAATCTACCTCAGGAAGTGCGTCCGGGTGATCAGGTCACCTTCCAAATCGAGAAGACAATTCCTTCAAGCGATGCCGAACAACTCAACATTCAGGATTGGCTACCGCTGCCTGTCTTCAATATCGCCGGCATCAGCTTCACCAACACGACGTGTGGAATTCCAACGTCCGGGAGCGGCTGCCTCGGTCCGACCGACACGCTGCACACGCTCGTCACACCAAAGCCCGCCTTCACCGCCCCTCCGACGACGAATAGCATCAAGTTCGACTACGGACCTAATTTCAATGACCCAACTAACTTGCCGCGCAAGACAGATCTCCTGTTCACCAGCACCGTCACAAACCAACCTTTTGCTGACGGTCTCTTCCTGACGAACGAGGCGCAGGAATGCGAGAACAACACCTTCGGTATTACCTTCTGCCAGGCCGCCATCGCGCAGGTGAATTTGCGAGAGCCCAGGCTGTCTATTACGAAAGGTGTAGTGGCAACTGACAACCCCAAGGGTGTGTTCGATCCCGCTCTCAACCCATCAGGAATTTGGAAACCGTTCGGCACATCCTGCCCGGCCTTTAACCCGCCTTACATCGACGCCAACGTTGGTGGGCTGACTAACAGCAACCTGAGCAATGTAGACGCTAACGATTCGGTCACCTTCGCAATTGCAATCGAGAACACCGGCGGTGCTCCGGCCTACGAGATCGAGCTGTCGGATATCATCCCGCTGGACCCGAGAGACCGACTCTCGTGCTTCGGTATCACGTCAGGTCTTTGTGTCCGTCGCGGCAATGGCCCACCGATCCCGTTTACGACCGCCATCGGAGGGCAAGGACGTACCATCATCAAGCTCCCGGGTGTTTCTCTTGATCCCTTGAATTCCACTACCGCCGTCACCGGAACCAATATTCTGATAATCACCTTCAACGCCCAGCTTATCTCCGATATCAAGCCGGGCTGCTGCAGCAATCGGGCCGACTTGTTGCACTACACTTCCCAACCGGGCGGGCCCGACTTTGTCAGCGCCGGATTTACGCCGCCCTTCTCCGACGTCGCCACCATCTGTGTCGGGCCTAAGGCGCTTGCCAAGTGCATCGTGCAGACGTCAGAGCCACACACCACGCCGCAGAATTCTGGATCCGGGGCTCCGTCAGTGGCCATCGGCGAGATCATTCGGTACCGGTTGATCGCTTCAGTGCCGGAAGGCGTCTCGCCCAACTTCCTAGTCAAAGATATTCTGCCGCCGGGCTTAACCTATCTAGGCACTCCTTTGCTTGGCGCCCCCCGAGCAGGGTTCGTATCCACAAATCCCACACTGCTCACTTCGAGCACATTGTCCGGTGCACGCTTGAATCTCTCAGGAGATGAAAACACGGTGAAATGCGCGCCTCTGCCCGCGCCTCCTCTCACATTCCTAATTCCCGCTGGCGCTGTGACTGTTGGCCTCGGCAGTGGCGGAGACGTTACCTTCGATCTGGGCACCCTCACCAACCTCGAAAGCGATACGAATCTGGAGCTCGTCGTTATCGAGTTCAACGCGTTAGTGAACAATATCCCGAGCAATGTAAATGGAACGCAACTGACCAACAAGTTCGAGTTCAGTGTAGATGGTCAGCCGTTTGATCAAAACAACCTGTTCTCGGTAAGCGCCGTCGTCGTCGAGCCGAACCTCGTCGTGAACAAGACCGTCTCCCCCATGGACGCGGCGGGACTGAACACCTGCACAATGACCCTCACGAATAGCGGGACGACCGACGCCTTCGACGTACACATGACCGACACGCTTCCGACTGGACTCTTCCTGGTCCCCCTTTCCCCAATGGTGACCGTTGCTCCGGCAAACTGCGCGGTGCCGACTTTGACCTATTCAACGGTTTCGGGCATCACCACCATTACCGTCGATGTTCCTCGGATACCAGCTTCTCCTCCGAGTTGCGTTGTCAAGTTGACCTTCAAGGTGCGCGCTCAAACCCAATGCTTCACCAACACGGCGCAGGTTTCTTACACGAGCCTTCCCGGAAGTGGTACACAAATCAATCCAACGAGCTCTGTCACGCCATGCGTCTTGCCCAGCCATGAAGACTGCGAGCGCGTGTATAACGCCTCTGGTCAAGCAAGCATCACCGCTGCCTGTCCGCCCTGCGCGAACAAGCCGCCGAACATGGTCAGTTGGTGGCCATTGAATGAACAACCTGGAGCCACAGTAGTAACGGACATCACGAGTGGTCACAACGGCACGCCTCTTCCCAGCGGCTCTATAGTTATCGGGAACGCTGTACCGGGTAAGGTGGGCGGTGCGCTTTATGTCGTAAACAACAACTTAACGGTCGCCGATCATCCTTCGCTCAGGTTCGGCAACAGCAACCTTTCTATCGACGCATGGTTCGGAAGCAGACAGCCGCAGTTTGTGAGCGGGATTGTTGATAAGCTGGATGTGGGCTCGAAACAGGGCTACGCGCTCTACATCGAGAACCGATTTCTAAAATTCGTGATGGGTGACGGTATTTCCTTCAAGACTTACACGTGCACCGCCCAGCTCAACATCACCAATACCGCAATGTCATGGAATCATGTCGCCGTCACTGTTGACAGGTCTAGCGGCGTGGGCACTTTCTACATTAATGGGTCCGCGGTGGTGGGAACCTTCGTTCCCGTAGCCATAGGCACCAACATTAGCAATACCTCGGCCCTTTTAATCGGCGGCAGCCGGCTGCCTTTCTCGACCTGTGTTTGTGAGTACACACTCGACGAGATCGAAATCTTTGGCGGCGTATTGTCGCCGAGCGACATCAAGGCTCTCTTCGCCGCAGGACCTACTGGAAAGTGTCCTTAATCCAAGGAGGTTGAGCTGGTCCAAAGAAAGCCGCGGCGTCCTTAGAGCGCCCGGCTCGAATAGGTTTGAGAGAACATTCGTGGCGCGCCCGCGAGCAGACCTAGCAACACGAATGCGAGAAGGACTGCCGGAGTACCGACCCCGCCAGTTGTCACCAACATTATCGCACGGGCGAGCGACAAGAGTTGTGATAGTCCTAGTGAAACGAACAGCGCCCACCAGGCCCACTTCTCGCCTCGTCGATAAGGTATCCAGGTAACCGCGATCGCCAGAAGCGCGTAGCCGAGCGCCCAGGTGGCGGCCGTGGCGCGGCGCCCGCGGAACGCTTTGACTGCCTGGTCCCCGCCCTGTTCTCCGATCTGCGTGAGCGTGTACTCCCTGGTCAGACCGTCTTGCCTGCCAGTGTACGTGATCCACAGCGAATCGACGGAGAGGAGAACGATCGCTCCTGAAACGACTAGTAGGATTACCCAGCTTGCGATGAACAATAGGTTTGAAACTCTCATTGCGCCTCCAGTGGCAGCATAGACTTTAGTCTGTGGTCCTTGATTCGTCTGTAATGGAACTATCAGACACAGACTGAACTCTATGCTACATCATTTTTCCGTCAGTGCTACTTCGAGCAGTATCAGCTTCTTTATGCCCCGATAGAGCGGCTCGATCTGGCACCACTCGCCCAACGAGTGATCGCCTCCACACGGTCCGCAGCCGGTCGAGATCGCGGGCAAGCCCGCCAACAAGGCTACATTTGCATTGTTTGAAGCGCTATTGCCCACCGGCACGTTCTCGAAGCCAATCGCCCGATGGACCGCTTCGGCCATTCGCACGGTGAACGAGTAGCGGCTCCCTGGAATCTGCGCAGCGGGAACTTTTTCCTCGGGTAGTTCGGTTTTCACCTGCATTCCCACGCGCTCAGCTTCTTCGCGAAGAATCTGCGCAATTTTCTGCTCGAAGTCGTCGATCTGTTTCTGGTCCGTCGATCGCAGGTCCACGGTGAACCAGGCGTCAGCCGCCTTGGCGTTTACAACCTCCGAGCCGCCAAGCATCCCGATGTTCAAGTGGACGATTGGGTCCTTCGGCAATTCGAGCGAGTAGATGCGCGTGATCGCGCGCGCGACGGGAATCGTAGCTGAGAAGGGCGGTGTCTTCGAGGTTGTGTGTCCGCCCGGCCCGATGAAGTGATGTTTATACCAGTTGATGCCGATGCCGCCGTAGTTGAGGCCTTCGTATCCGCCGTCGAGCGCGACGTACTGGCCGATGCGGTCCTTGTTCTCGGCGATGAAGTGCTTCACTCCGCCAAACGACGTCTCCTCTTCAACGGTGAAGACAAAGATCAGATCGGCCTTCGTTTGAATTCCTGTTTCATCGAGCGCCCGCAGCGAGGCAAGCAGCGCTTCGACGTTTCGCGTATCGTCGCCGACTCCCGGCGCGAAGACTTTGCCGTCCCGGACCTGAGCTTTAATCTTCAGGCCTTCTTGAAAGACGGTGTCGAGGTGGGCATCGAAGACCACTGGCTTGGCCCCGCCTGCGCCTTTGCGAATGGCGATGAGGTTGCCTTTCGAGTCGTAGTAGACTCTATCGAGCTTGCGCGACTCGAGTAGCTTTCGAACCGCTTCGGCGCGGTCGCGTTCTTTGCCGGACGGCGCGTTAATCTCGGTGAGCGCGATCCACTCAGCGAGTATCTGATCTTTATGCCCGTCAACATGGTCGAACGCGCGCTTCACGTCTGCGCGTTCCATTATCTGCCTGGCCGCAGCGGTAAGGTCTTGCGCGGTTACTCTCGAATCCAATAGCAGCACCACGCACGCAAGCGACCATGCCAGTGCCGCTAATCTTTTCTTCATTAACGTTCTCCGTGTGGCTGACAGCGATGAACGCTCATTCTAAGGTGCTGATCGGAAAGAAGGCAAAAGTAAAAAGGAAAAAGGCAAAAGTGAAGGACCGCTTCACTCTTACCTTTTTCCTTTTGCCTTCTTACTTTCTACTTCTTTCACGGGTTGGAGGCGCGACGCGGGCGCTCGCGCTGAAGCACGCTGTCGCTCGCGCGTGGGCGGCCCGATATCCGCCACTCGATTCGCTTGATCGCAACCGTCGCCGTGTCGGCGGTAGAAGCGCCTGACGTGCGCATGATCTCCTCCAATTCCTTGATGGTATCTTGATCTCCTGTGCGCCCGAGTATCTCGATGACCTTGTGCCGGACCTCTTTACTACTCGAGCGAACGTGCGGGTACAGATCCACCGGATTGGATTCCAACAAGTAAGCGCGCGCCTGATCCTCTTGATCGCTATCGAGCTTTCGCACGATGTATTGGATGTTCGCCGTGCTCCCCATCTTGTAAAGCGCCCAATACTCGGCGAGCTTCACGTCGCCGTTCTTCTCGGTCAGCACCAGCCGTGAAATCTGGTCGAGGTAACGTGGCTCGGCTATTCGAGCAAGCCCTTCGATTGCGTATTGACGCCGGTCCGCATCGTTGTCGGTAATGTTCTCCACGAAGGTCTGCTCGGCCTTCTCATCGCCGATCAGCGACAACGCCCACAAGGCCGCTTCGTCACGTGGCGGCAGATACGTCAGGCGACCCTTCACCTTGTCACCAACCTTTTTGAGCGTGCCCTTCTTCTCAGGACCCAGCCCGTAGGCCGAGAGCAGCGGCTCGACTGCGGGCTTGTATTTGAGCATACCGGCAGCAACCATCGCCTGGGTTCTGATTTTGTGATCCGAGTCTCGGAAGAAAGGTATGAGGTGCGGGCCCGCCGACGGGTCGCCGATCTTGATGAACGCGCGAAGAACCTCGATCCGCAGATCCTGATCCGCGTTTAGCGCGTCGGCCAGATGAGGAATAGCGGCCGCGCCTCGCAACACGCCGACGGCGCGAATCGCCGATATGCGAACATCGCGGTCGCGGTCGCCGCGCGCTGATTCCCCTATTGCGGTCACGATTGCCGGATCGACCTTAATGTAGGGCTCAACAATCTCGTGATCGCTGGTGTCGAGGAAGGGGTTGAAAAGGTTCCAGCCCGCGCGCCGGTTGGTGATGAACTCGATGTCGTGCTCGGTGTACAGCGCGACCAGCGACTTTATCGCGACTCGACGCACATCCGAGGTTGGATCCTTGAGCGCGTCGATCATCTCGGGCAGCGCCGAGAAGTCCTTGATCATCCCCAGCGACTGAAGAGCCTCGGCGCGCACATCGTGGTCTTCATCCTTCCGAGCCGTCACTGCTAACGCTTCGACCGCGAGCTGATTACGGACTCGGCGTTCGCCCAGCTTGTGGGCTGCGTCGCGGCGCGTGCTCGGATTGGGACTTTTCAGATAAGCAAGCAGTGTCTCGAGAGACTGGGTCTCGGCGCGCACGACAAAGACGACTGTCAGCAACACGGCGAGAAGCGTCACGATCTGCACGATCATCTTCTTGTTTGAAGGCATGGCAAACTCCTGAGAGAAGAGACTGCTAGTCCTGCGGGTAACGCGAACGTAGGGGGTTAGTTGGGACCTGTCCTTTCGCAGACATTGTTGTACTCGACCCGGATTAAGTCAAGCTACATGTGCTGAATGCGGCGGCTCCGAATGTTTTCGCAGCTAATAAAGAAGCTCCGATTCCTCGTGGGTTCCAGCCCTGTTTGGTTGTTCACAGGACTTAGGCGGTTGCTCTCTACCACGATATAGAAACCAACCCGGAGGACGTGATGCTCGCGTCGCAAGTAACAAGTGAAACCTGATGACCTAGGTTTTGCTCGTGGAGGGCAGTGGCGACGATCAGGCGGTCATGCATTTCTGGAATCTGCAACGGCAAACTCTCTTTCAGGATTTCGTTTATTAGAGAAGCTATTTCGAACCGAGGATCAAGTTCTATTCTGTCGAGGAATTCCTTCGCTGTTTTGATTTTCGTCCGGCCCTTACCGATCACGTGGGCGGCTTCGCAAAGCGCGATAATCGGAAGAATCATCTCACTGCTGCTGTCATCCAAAACCGCTTTTGCGTTCGCCCCGAGGCGCGCATTCCCTTCGAGGTACCAGATCACAGTATGAGCGTCGAGTACGTACTTACTCGCCATTCAACCATTCCTCGGTTGGATGCCACTCAGCTAGCTTGAAATCTTCTTCAGTGGATTCGTGGCCAGAAGCGTCCCGGTATTCACCGTAGACCAGATATTGTCGGTCCCCAGACTGCCGGACTTCGCCGAGACTCGCGGCGACGCGTTTGATTAGTTGCAACCGCTCTTCCGGAGAAAGCTGCTGAACTTGATTCATGATGATCTCTAACTGTTTGGATGCCATCGTCTCAACTCCCTCGATCGAGTCGATTATACGTTAATCCGACGTTTTCTAGTGGTCCTTTCTTTCAACTATTCTTGGCACTGAGCGAGGCCATATAATTCACGGCTGTGAGGCATTCTGCTGGCACTTCGGCGCTGTCGATAACTAAGACAGCCGGGTTGTTAGATTGAGCGTTGAGCACCAAGTAGAATCGATAGTTTGGCAACGAGCGACTCTGCTGCCATTCGTTCTGCGTTAGGAAGAACGACAACTTAGTGCCCGATTGACGAGCAGCCTTCACTTCGATGTGGCGCGGCGTGCCGTCCGGTTCGCAAGACTTGATATCGTAGCCGCGGCCCGGCTCATCCCAGACTGGCTCAACCGCATCTTCCGGGTTTGGGTGGCCAGCTTCCCTCAGTCGGCGGCGCTCGGACCTGAGCGCGATGTCCTGTGCAAGCCTGCCCAAGCGCCGTCGTTCGGCGTCGCGTCGTAGGAATTGCTCCTCGTCCACAACGTTGAATTCTTTTTCTTCGCTACTTGGAGGGAACTCCGGAATCTTCGATTGAACGCCACTTAGCACTTCAGGCAGCGGGATAACCACCCCCGGCGGCGGTGCGGGCAAGTCCAATCGCACGAGCATCCAGCAGAATGAATGGGCGTCAATCAGTCGTGCGTCGGCCACGCCGGCCACGTCGCGGAGCGCTCGTTGAACCGCAATCAGCCCCTTATTGTAGCGAGAATAGTTTTGCCATGAACAATGGTGCGCGGTGACAAGATCGATTTCAAGCAGGCGCAGCGCCTTGTCGAACGTGGTGGGTGCAATCGGCATGAACCGTTTCCAGTCTTTAAGGAAAAACAGGTATGCTATGAGGTCGTAGCTGTTGCCGACGAGTTTGCGGAAACTCTCAAACGCTTCCTCATCAGTCGAACTACCATTGAAGAAGTCAAAGAACCACTGCTCAAAACTACGGCCAACGGACATGTCAGCCCTAGCGTCCAGGATAGCGTGATGAGAGCGCTTCTTGTGCCCGAAACGATTCTGCCAATCGACAAGGTTGTTCCGGAGGTAGGGTGCTGTTTCCTGGATTTCGATTGCCCCGATGACCTTGTCAAGAATGCGGCCCTTGCCGACATCTGCTTGCTTCCATTTACCACAACTCAGCCGGCGGAGAGCTTCGTTGCGGACCTCTTCCTTGTATTCCTCCCAGTCCGAAGGCAACCCGTCCTGAAATGATGTGAAAGGCTGGCCATTGGAATTCAGTCGCACCTTTTCATCGAACCGCGAGAACTGTTCTTGGAATGTCAGGGCGGAAAGTCGCATAAGTTAGGAAATCCGCAGCTTACGTATAGGCTATATCACGCTTGAACAGGTTTGCAACTTGCCGTTTCTAATCTTGCCGTTTCTAATTGAGGATGTGGGAGAACTTATGAAGGTCAGACATCCGGCAAAGGAATTGGCTAAGAAGATCGTCGTTGTTCTTGGAGGCGGCTTTGGCGGGCTAAACGCGGCAAAGCAACTCGCCAATGAGCCCGATGTTTTCGTCATCCTCATCGACAAGAGAAATCACCATCTCTTCCAGCCACTCCTTTATCAGGTCGCAACTGCAGGTCTGAGTCCGGGTGATATCGCTGTTCCAATTAGAAGCCAATTTGCTCACACCCCTAACGTCGAAGTCCATTCGGGCGAAATCACCGGCGTGGATCTAAAGGACCAGGTTATCAAATCATCCGGATCGGGTGAGGGAATTGAATACGATTATCTCGTTCTCGCTTGCGGCGCCCAACACAGCTACTTCGGCCATCCCGAGTGGGAGGAGTTTGCGCCGGGGCTGAAGACACTTGAGCAGGCGATAGAGATCAGGCGTCGGATTCTTTCAGCGTTTGAAAACGCGGAAAACGAGCTCGATCCTGAAAAGCAGAAGGCCCTTCTTAATTTCGTCGTTGTTGGAGGAGGTCCTACAGGTGTTGAACTCGCAGGTGCTATCGCCGACATCAGTCGCACGGTTCTTGTTGATGATTTCCGCCGCATTGATCCTTCCCAGGCTAAGATCATCCTGGTCGAGATGACTTCACGCTTGCTGGGGTCTTTCGCGGAAGAACTCTCAGAAAAGGCAAAGCAGGATTTGACCGATCTCGGTGTTGAGGTGCGTACTTCCGCCCGCGTGGAGAACATTGACGCTGAGGGCGTGCAGGTTGGGAGCGATTTCATTCCATCAAAGAGCGTTTTTTGGGCAGCAGGTATTCAGGCCGCACAACTGCAGTTCGAACCCCCAGTGGAGATGGATCGAGCCGGGAGAATCAAGGTGAAGGATGATCTGTCAGTTCCCGGTTACGACAACGTGTTCGTCGTTGGTGACATGGCTTCCCTTGAAGCGGCTCCAGGGAAGATCGTGCCCGGCCTTGCTCCAGCCGCGATGCAGGAGGGACGACACGCGGCTAAGGTAATTCTGTCATCCATTCGCGGCAAACAAAGACCTGTCTTTCGATATATTGATAAAGGCCAGATGGCTACGATTGGAAAATATCGGGCGGTCATGCAGTCAGGTAGCTTAAGAATGAGCGGCCGCCTCGCCTGGCTGGCATGGCTTTTTGTGCACGTCTTTTATCTGATCGGATTCAAGAATCGAGTGGCTGTCATGGCCCAATGGGCATGGAGCTATCTATTCTCAAAACGTGGCGCCCGACTCATCACCGAGCGACAGCGGAAACTAAAGGACTAATCATGACTTCGGCGCCCAGTAGCCCTTGCGGGTTCGAGTCGTCAGGCCAGGGCGCGATACGTCGACGCTGAGCTTGCGCCAGTGGCCGTCTCGCTTGTGATTGGTGGGATAATAAGTGAGCGTGTATTGATTTCTAAGCTCATCCACAATGCCGATGAACGCTTCCTCGAGCTTGTCGCCCTGCGGCGTGTGAAGGTACCGACCTCCCGTCTGCGCAGCGAACTCCTTCATCTCGTTTAGCCCGCGCCTCAGTCCCAAAACATCGCTGCCGCTTCCCATTCTCGCACTGTCCTCTATAAGGTCTATCGAATACATCGTTATCCCACGGGCGAGACACTTCTTCATGACAGAATCAAACGACGCTTTATAACTGGTGGTGTCCCAGCCGTCTGAGATCAACAAAATCGCTTTTCGCTTTTCAGGACGTTTCTCCAACGCGATAATCGCCTCATCCGCGCAGTCGTAGAGCCGGGTCGTGTTTTCGGCTTTGGCATCCCAGACGTATTCAGAGATGTCCCGCAAATCCGAAAAGTCCTGAAAGAGCTTAATTTTGTCGTTGAACCCGTAGACTGCCACCTGGTCGTTGTCTCGAATGTGATCGACGAACGAAGCCGCCGCGGCTCTCACCAGCCCGAACTTGTAATCCATGCTTCCGCTCGTGTCGATCAATATGGCAGCGGCGAACGAAGCTTCCTCGGCAATGAAAGAATCAATCGGCTGAGCGGCGTCGTTCTCAACGACTTTGAAGTCTTTCGCGGTCAGCCCGTGCGCGTACTGGCCCTTCGCATCGGTGACGATCAAGTTTACGACGACAAGGTCCGAGTGAAGCTGCACCGCTTCATCATCGCGCTGGCGAGGTTCCTGGTTGGGCTTCCTGTCCTGACCTGCGCTCCCTGAAAGAACCGGCGTGATCAGAAGAAACGCGAGCGAGACTGTGACGCAGCCTTTCGCCCAGTTCCGCATGCTGGAAGACGCGCTCCTTGCGGGCTTGGTTTTGTTCGTAAACATCAGTCCGCTCACTTGGCGTGTCGTATGATGCGAGAGAGATTGATCACTTCGTTCGAGTTGGCAATGACGTTTGCCGAAACGACGAAGCGAGTCTCGGCAGTCATCTCTTTTTTGATGTTGGCAACCGTAGTGCTCAACAGATCGATAGCGTCTGCCAGCGGCATGCGTTCGGTCGCGTCGGATTTCTGGTCGACCTCTTCACCTCCGGACTGAGTCAAGACGTGTTTGGCGAGTTTTTCGATCGTACCCAGTTTCTTTATATCGTCGGCGGAAAGCCGTTTGCTTTCACCATAGCCCCTGGCGATTTCGGCGGACAGGCTGTTCAATTTCTCTACGTCTTCGAGCACCTTTTTATGGTCCTCTTCGGCCCGGGCAATGGCCATTTTTATCCGCATGTCCTCCGGAAGATGACTTACCTCTTGTCCGTCGTCGGGGTATTTGTCAGGCGTCTTGTTCGGCGGCGGCTTGGGATCAGGGCGGACGGCTTGTGCAGTCGCCGCGGAAGCTAAGAGAAGGATGAAGATTGCGAGCACCCAAAAACTTCTTAACATTCTTCCTTCTCCCGCGGCAGTTTTCGTGTAATCAGTTTTTAACACATTCCAGATGCCAACTCAATCGCAATATGCGACGCGCACCCTTCTACAGCGTCGCAAGTTCGGGCGCCTGGCCTGCCTGGATAGTTCAGGCAGACGGCGTTGACTTCCATACTGAAACTTTATACCGTGAACGTAATAGTCAATCTTCGCTGAGGAGTTGTACGGAAATATGAGAGTTGGGATATCGCTTCCGCAATTGGGCCCAACGGCTTCGCCGGAGAGTCTGATCAAAGTCGCGCGCCGCGCAGAAGAACTAGGTTACGAGCATGCCGAGTGATCTTGCACTGACAGTTTCACGAATCACATCATGCATTACAAACCATACACGCATCACGACCGGCGCATCACGCATCACATTCCGTATGCCTTTCAACATTGACCAAGACACGCTCGAGTTTATTCGCGGCCATCGCGTGGCGCGGCTTGCGACCAGCAGCGTCGATGGCCATCCGGCGGTGATTCCGATCTGCTATGAGTTCGATGGCGGGTATATCTACACACCAATCGATGAAAAACCGAAGAGTGTCGAGGCCGGCTTGCTCAAGCGCGTGCGAAACATCAAGGCGAACCCGGCGGTAGCGCTCGTCGTTGACGATTACTCGGAGGATTGGGGTAAGCTGATTTACGTTCTCATAAGCGGCACAGCGGAGATCATCTCGCCGAGCGATGACGCTTCCGAACACGCACGCGCAGTCGAGCTGCTTCGCGAGAAGTATTCGCAGTATCGCGTGATGGCGATTGACGAAAGACCGATCATCAAGATCACACCTACACGAATCAAGCGGTGGGCGCCCGCTGAGAAGGGAGACCAGGAATGACCAGGAAGATCCGATTTGGCTTGCAGACGGCGCCGCAGAACACAACGTGGCAGGAGCTTCGGGCCACGTGGAAGCTGATTGATTCGCTTGGCTACGACACCGCCTGGACGTTCGATCACTTCTTTCCGATACTGAGCGATCCGTCGGGTCCGTGCTTTGAAGGATGGATAGCGCTTACGGCGCTCGCCGCGGAGACATCGCGAGTGCAGGCCGGAGTGCTGGTGAGCGGGAACACCTATCGGCATCCGGCGGTGCTTGCGAAGATGGCCGCAACGCTCGATCACATTACTGGCGGTCGATTGATTATGGGCATAGGCGCGGCTTGGTTTGAGATGGAACACACTGCTTATGGCATTCCGTTTCAAACGGCCTCCGAGCGCATTCATCGCCTCGATGAAGCGGCGGAGATAATCAAACGGCTGTGGACCGAGAAGCAGGTCACGTTCGAGGGCCGCTACTACCAACTGAAAGACGCGTACTGTGAGCCGAAGCCCGTGCAGCGGCCGCGTCCGCGGATCATGATCGGCGGGTCGGGCGAAAAACTAATGCTCAGAGTCATTGCAAGGCGAGCCGACGTCTGGAACACGTTCGGTTCCCCTGAGTTGTTCCGCCACAAAATCGAAGTGCTTCGCGAGCATTGTGCAGCCGTCGACCGCAACTTTGATGGTATTGAAGTCTTTTGGGCGGGCGCGGCGCTGGTGACTGATTCGCGCGATGAGAAGGATGAGCTGCTGCGACGATTTGCGGCGGCATTTGGCATCACTCCCGAACAGTATGAGCTTGGGGCGCTTGTCGGGTCGGCTTCCGAAGTGCGCGACCGAATCGCGCAATTCATCGATGTGGGTGTGACTCATTTCATTCCGATCGCGAACACGCCGTTCAATCACGAGTCGATACGAAGGTTCGCTGAAGAAGTGATCCCTTCGTTTCGAAGCTAGCTTGTAGGGGGCAGCCCTCCGTGGCCGCTCCTTGATCGCAGTCTCTGCGTCCGATGCAAAGAGGGCCGCCACGGAGGGCCGCCCTTACATGCAATATGCAGGTACTTGTTTCAACATCCACTCTCCCTTTTATCGAAGCGCTGGCCGCGGCGCGCGAAGGCACTATGACGCGCGAAATTGCCGCAACGCTGATTCGCGCTTTCGCGGGCGACGAAATCGGCTCGCTGCTTGAAGCCGCGGCTGAGCTACGCAATCGCGTTAAGGGCCGGCGCATCACCTATTCAAAGAAAGTCTTCATCCCGCTCACCAATCTCTGCCGTGACTACTGCGGCTACTGCACGTTTCGCAAAGACCCAGGCCAGCCGGGCGCGCGAACGATGACGCCCGATGAAGTGCTCGCCGTCGCTGAAGCCGGCGTGCAACTCGGTTGCAAAGAAGCGCTGTTCAGTCTCGGCGATCGCCCCGAGGCAGTCTTCCCCGAGATGCGTGAGACGCTTGCTCAACTCGGCCATCGAACTACTCTTTCTTACCTGGCGGAGATGTGCGAGCGAGTGTTGAATGAAACCGGCTTGCTGCCGCACGCGAATCCCGGCTTGATGGGAAGAAGAGATCTGGAGACGCTTCGACAGTTCAATCCGAGCATGGGACTGATGCTCGAAAGCACGAGCGAGCGATTGACTCTTCCGGGAATGGCCCACGACAACGCGCCGGATAAGCCGCCTTCCCTCCGTTTGAAGACGATTGAAGAGGCAGGCCGATTGAAGATCCCATTCACGACTGGAATTCTAATCGGCATCGGCGAGACACTCGACGAGCGAGTCGATTCGCTGTTCGCGATTCGCGAGCTTCACGAGCGCTACGGTCACATTCAAGAGGTGATCATTCAAAACTTTCGCGCAAAGCCGGACATCCCGATGCGCGATCACCCGGAGCCAGGCCAGACGGATCACGCTCGCACGATTGCAGTAGCGCGGCTCGTGCTTCGAGAGATGAACGTGCAAGCGCCGCCGAACCTGTCGGACGATGATTATCCTTTCTTGCTGCGAGCCGGCTTGAACGATTGGGGAGGGATCTCGCCTCTGACGCCGGACTTCATCAATCCCGAGAAGCCCTGGCCTCACATCGAACGGCTCGCTGAGCGAACCGCCGCCGAGGGCTTTGAGCTGACCGAGCGGTTGAGTGTGTATCCGGAGTATGTTGATCGAGACAAGTTTATAGACGAGAGGCTTCGCAGGCGCATACGAACGATGGCTGACTCTGAGGGATTTGCGGGTTAACCAGCGCGAACGTACTACGGTCGCGCTGAGGACAACACCATGACGTGGCTATACCTGGTTCTGGCAATCTTGCTTGAAGTCTCGGGCACTACCTGCATGAAATTGTCTGAAGGCTTCACCAGGATGGTGCCGTCGATTCTGCTGGTTGTATTTTACACGTTGAGCTTCGGCATGCTTACGCTGGCGCTCAAGAAGATCGACGTGAGCGTAGCCTATGCGATCTGGTCGGGTGTAGGAACGGCGTTAATCGCCTCGATCGGAGTGCTATGGTTCAAGGAGCCGGCGACCGCTATAAAGCTGATCTCGCTTGCCCTGATCATCATCGGAGTGGTGGGATTGAACCTCGGCGGCGGTACACACTGAAGGACTATCACATCAATATCTTCTACAGTGAAGAGGACGGCGGTTACATCGCCGACATTCCCGACCTTGAGGCGTGTTCAGCATTTGGAGGCACACCTGAAGACGCGCTCAAGGAATTGCAGATCGCGAAGGAAGCATGGATTGAAGCCGGGCGCTCGGAGAGCAAGCCGATTCCGAAACCAAAGTACCGGCCTGCTATTTACCAAGTAGCATGATTTTCGGTTTAGCGGAGAGACTGACATAGACACATCTCCTTTCAAAGAAGTGGCGGTGAGCCTTGGTCGACTCGGCCCGGACTTCTATAAACGCGGCTGGGTTCTCGGCACGAGCGGCAACTTCAGCGCGGTCGTTAGCCGCGAGCCATTGCGCCTCGCTATCACCTCGAGCAGCGTCGACAAAGGACAGCTTACGGCTGATCACATTCTGCAAATCGATGACGAAGGCAATGTGCTTGAGGGCGGCGGCCGGCCTTCTGCCGAAACGTTACTGCACCTTGCGGTGGTTCGTCTTCGCGAAGCCGGCGCTGTGTTGCATACCCATTCGGTTTGGAGCAATATTCTCTCCGACGTGTACTCCGCGGACCGGGGCTTTAGTTTTGAAGGCTATGAAATGCTCAAGGGGCTCGAAGGCGTCTCGACCCATGAGCATAGCGAGTGGCTTCCGATCATCGAGAATTCGCAGGATATGACCAGGCTCGCGGGATCGGTTGAAGCGACGTTGGAGCAACATCCACGTGCCCACGGCTTTCTGCTGCGACGGCACGGGCTGTACACCTGGGGCAGGGATATCGCGGAAGCGAAGCGACACGTCGAGATTCTTGAATTCTTGTTGGAAGTCCGAGGACGCACTTACGGCGCGTCGAGATGAAGTAATCTCGGTGGGCGACGTCCGACAAACTTCGTCGCCGGCTGATCGCTCCACAGGACTCGCGACAAACTGAAGTTTGTCGGACACGTTTCGAAGGAGAAGCAATGGCCATTGTTACAATACCCGACCAAAATCGAACGCTTCAGGATCGCGAAACTATCACCGACTACCTGGCCGGCATCGGGATCGATTACGAGCGATGGGATTCGTCGCGACTCGTCGCTCCCAACGCCACGGCCGAAGAAGTCCTCGCTGCTTACTTGGACGAGATTGAACGGCTCAAAGCCCGAGGCGGCTACGTCACCGCCGACGTGATCGACGTGAATTCGCAGACGCCCGGTCTCGAAGCCATGCTGGCGAAGTTCAATCGCGAGCACTGGCACGACGAAGATGAAGTGCGTTTCATCATTCAAGGCCGCGGCGTGTTTCACATCCATCCCCGCGAGGGTGCAGTCGTCGCGATCGAGGTGGAAGCTGGAGACCTTGTCCGCGTTCCGCGGGGCACCTGGCATTGGTTCGATCTGTGCGAGACTCGCGAGATTCGGGCGATCCGTTTGTTTCAGGACGCCGCGGGCTGGGCTCCGAACTACACTGAGAGCGGGGTGGATGCCGGCTTTGAGCCGATGTGTTTCGGAGCTTCATATTTTCCGTCGCAAGGTGCAAGCACCTACTCGCCTGAGCGCCGGTAACACGCGCGTCATTGGTGAAGGCGTAAACCCGGCCGAATCAGTGTCATCTCTGTTGATCATGCCCATGACTATGCCGACCCCTTTCGAAAGCGCGCTGTTGAACCTTCAACTCTTCGACCTTCGCCGCGAGGCGGTGCTCCGCGAGGCGCGCGATTGGTTCCTGCGCGAATTCAACCCGGAGAGCTTCACCGAACTTGTGACAGTGCTTAGCGGCGAGCGAAACGCATCGTTCCGCATGGTGATCGGCTACTGGGACATGGCTGCGTCGCTCGTCACAACCGGCGCCATCGATGGGGAGGCGTTCCGAGCGGCGAACGGTGAGATCTTCGGCACTTTCAGCAAGATTCAACCGTTTCTTGCCGAGCTACGTGCTGCGAGCGGAGAACCCGGTATCTGTAAGCACATGGAGGAGGTCATCTTTGCCGACCCGACCGCGGAGGCAAAGCTCGCTCGCCGTCGCGAAGCGCTGCGCGCCGCTGCAAAGGCGCGTGGCTCAGAAAAGCCGGGCTCGGCCACCTGACGAGAGGCTGCAGCCGACGAGCATTGCGGGGGCGTTGAGCTGGTTTGATTGTTGGTGCCGGCCGTCGCTGCTTAAGCTACAACCCGCTAGGTTTTCACACTCCCCAACTCTTATTGTGATGGAGCCTTTCGCAAAACCGGTCAGCGTCCTTCTTCTCGATATTGAGGGCACAACCACTCCGATTGATTTCGTTTACAACATACTCTTCCCCTACGCGCGGGAGCATGTGAAGCCGTACCTCGAAGACCGTCCGCCGTCGACCGAAGTGCAGGCCGACATCCGCGAATTGCTTCAAGAGAACTCGGACGACGCGAGGCGCGGACTTGATCCGCCTCTGATTAATGGACCAGCTGAACGAGTCTCACCCGATGAGGTCGTTGCTTACGTTCACTGGCTGATGGAGCGCGATAGAAAGACCACTCCGCTCAAATCGCTTCAAGGAAGAATCTGGGATGAGGGTTATCGCAGAGGCGAGTTGCGCAGCCAGGTCTTCGAAGACGTGCCCCGCGCGTTCAAGCGATGGTGCGAACAAGCAAGGAAGATTTTCATCTATTCGTCTGGCAGCATACTGGCGCAGAAGCTGCTGTTTGCGAACACCGAGGCTGGTGACCTCACGCCGTTCATCAGCGGCTACTTTGACACTAACATAGGAGCAAAAAAAGACCCGGAAAGTTACCGCCGCATTGCGAGCGAGTTGAAGCTGCAATCATTCGCCGTATTATTTGTCTCCGATGTGACCGCTGAGCTGGATGCTGCTGCGACCGCGCGTTGCGAGACCCTGCTCTGCGTGCGGCCTGGGAATCATCCACAGAGTCCCGCGGCCAGTCACACGATCATAAACACGTTTGACGAGATCTGTCCGTAGCCACCGAATGGCGATGCCAGTAGCGGCGTGCTAAATTTTACGGTGACTCAATATTGAACAAACCTGACGGATCAGCGATGAAGAGACTAACGTCAACGCTCAAAGAATTCTGCGAGAAGCAGGAAGTGTTGCGCCTTGCCTATGTTGACCGCGGTGGCGCGCGAGTCGTGCCGGTGTGGTTCGTGGTCATCGGCCGCGACTACTACGTCGGCACTTATGCGAACAGTCCTAAGTGGAGGGCGATCAAACGCGAGCCGCAGGTCGGGTGGGTTATCGATGGCGGCAAGCAAGGCAAGTATAAAGGGGCTTCAATGTTTGGTCGCGCTGAGGAGATCACCGACCGAAAACTTCGAGCTAAGATCTATCGAGCGATGGGCGTGAAGTACTTTGGTTCGGCGGATCATGCTAAACACGTCGAGATCTGGGGCGAGGTCGATGACCCGTCGTCATTGTACATGCGACTGAAGGCTGAAGATGGTTTCTGGTGGGAGTATTGATGAGTGCTGTTAATGACATTCATTGGGATGAATCCGGCAGGATGGATACTTTGCTCACGAAGATCGATCCGGCGATAGCCCTGCTGCTGAATAAAGCGCTCACCGGTGGCGAGCTTGACTTCGACGAAGGGCTGGCGCTGGCTCGCACTCGCGGCCACGAGATGGAAGCGCTCGTCCTCGCCGCCGACCTGGTGCGCCGCGAACGCGTCGGCGATGTGATCACCTACGTTGTAAATCGCAACATCAACTTCACCAATATCTGTTTCATCGGGTGCCGCTTCTGCGCCTTCAGCCGCGCGCCTCGCGAGAAGGACGCTTACTTCCACTCGTTCGAAGAAATTCAGCGCCGGTCTGTCGAAGCGTGGGAGCTGGGCGCGCGCGAAGTGTGCGTGCAAGGGGGCCTGCCGCGCGATCTGGACCCTCACTACTATCGCGACCTGCTTCGCGCGATCAAACAAGCGACTCCCGATATGCACATCCACGCGTTTTCTCCGATGGAGATCGTCTACGGGGTGGAGCTCACCGGCATGCCGCTTCACGATTACCTTGCGATGTTAAGAGATGCCGGCCTTGGCACGTTGCCCGGCACGGCTGCTGAGATCCTGGATGACGATGTTCGTCACCAGATCGAACGCATAAAGCTGAAAGTGTCCGAGTGGCTCGACGTGATCAAGACCGCTCACCGGCTGGGCATACGCACTACGTCGACGATGATGTACGGCCACACCGAAACCGAAGAGCACTGGGTGCGTCATCTGATGCTGCTGCGCGACGTTCAGAAGGAGACCGGCGGCTTCACTGAATTCGTGCCGCTCGGGTTCGTTCACGAGTTCACTCAGCTCTACAGGTCAGGCGATGCGCGGCCGGGCCCCACTGTCGCGGAACATCTCAAGGTGCATGCCCTGTCGCGGCTGATGCTGCAAGGGTGGATCGACAACATACAGGTCTCCTGGGTGAAGATGTCGCGTGAGGTGACGCAGGCTTGCTTAAGAGCGGGCGCAAACGACTATGGCGGAACGTTGATGAACGAGAACATCTCGCGGCTTGCGGGAGCTACGTCTGGCGAGTACATCGCGCCCGAAGAGTTTCACGAGCGAATCAGGGAGCTTGGACGCATTCCGGCCGAGCGAACGACGCTTTATAAGATCGTGAAGATGTATGGTGGGACTGATCGCGGTGGTGATTCTGTTCAGGAGTTGTCAGATCGTTTATGATAGGCGCCAGGCTGTTGGTTGTGAGGTGAAATATGAGTACCAAAGTCAGAGCTACGGTCGAGGACCTGTACAACGTGCCGGAACACGGCAAAGCGGAACTCATCAACGGGGAACTGGTGCGATTTATGCCGACAGGAATGAGGCCCAGCCGCGCGAGCAGCCGGATCTGGCGAAGTCTCGACGATTATGAACACGTGCACGGCGGCGGGTTCGCAGTGGGGGACAATGCAGGCTTTCTGGTTGATTTACCCAATCGCGAGTCCTTCAGTCCTGACGCCGCTTGGTACATCGGTCAGGACACAGGCATGAAATTCCTTGAGGGCGCGCCGGTCTTTGCTGCTGAGGTTCGCAGCGAGAATGACTACGGCGATGCGGCCGAACGCGAGATGGCTAACAAACGCCGCGACTACTTTGCAGCGGGCACGCTGGTGGTATGGGATGTAGATCTGCTTGGTGATGACGTTGTGCGCGTATATAGAGCAAGTGATCCCGAACATCCGACCGTATACCGACGCGGCGAAGTCGCCGACGCCGAACCTGCCGTCCCCGGCTGGCGTATGCCGGTGGATGAACTCTTTCGCTAGAAACTGCCTATCTCGACTCATAACTAGGATTAGCAACCAACAAGTGAGCACAGGCGTGCGCAGACTCGGACTCTATCTCGGCCGCCTTCCCGGATTCGACAAGCGGGGATTCGACAGCCACGAGTTGATTGAATGCGTATGCGCAGCCGATGCCTGCGGCTACGATTCGTTCTGGATGCCCGAAGCGTGGGAGCGGGAAGCTTTCACCATCCTCGCTGAACTCGCGGTGCGCACGGAACGCATTCACCTGGGCACGGGCATCATCAATGTGTTCTCGCGCAGTCCCGCTCTCATCGCTATGAGCGCCGCGACGCTCGATGAAGAATCCGGCGGTCGCTTTCGATTGGGGTTGGGGACAAGCGGCGCGAGAGTGGTCGAAGATTTTCACGGGGTTAAATTCAACAAACCTCTCACCCGTCTCAAAGAAACAATTCAAGTCATTCGCTTGTTGCTTGGCGGCGAGCGCGTCGATTTCAGCGGCGAGTGCTTCGAGCTTCGGCGCTTCAAGCTGGGGTTCAAGCCGCTGCGATCCGACCTCCCAATCTATGTTGCGGCGCTCACGCCTAAGAGTCTGCGCCAGGCGGGGGAGATCGCCGACGGCTGGCTGCCGACTCACTGGCCACGCGCGCGGCTATACGACGGTATAGCAGAGATTTGCAAGGGCGCTGAAGGTGCCGGCCGTGAGGCGACTCGAATAGAGATTGCGCCGTTCGTGAATGTGGTTGTTTCGAATGACGGCGAACGAGCGCACAACCAGGCCCGGTTGCCGCTGGCTTACTACATCGGCGGAATGGGCGACTACTATCACGCCTCGCTAAGTCGAATGGGATTTAGTGCGGAGGTCGATCGGATTCGCGAGCTGTGGCAGGCCGGCCGGCGCAAGGATGCGATGGCCGCAATCACCAACGAGATGGTCGACAACATCGCGATATGCGGCTCTTTGGAATACTGCCGGGCCAAGCTCGATAAAATGTATGCGTTAGGCGCCACACTTCCGCTCATTCCGATTCCAACCGAAGGCAACACCTCAGAGAAATGCCGCGTGATCGAGTCTCTTATTGCTTGAGGCTAAGCGCTGGCGAGCTTCAGAATCCTCGCCGCGTTGTCGTGCAAGATCTTCTGCCGAACCGCGGGCGAGAATCCTTCCAACGAGTCGAAGTCCGCAAGCCAGCGCTGCGGCATGATGAACGGATAATCGCTCCCGAACAGTATGCGATCCTGCAAACGCGAGCGCGCCTCGTCCATAATCGCTTTTGGGACATACTTAGGAGACCATCCCGACAGGTCCATGAACACATTGGACTTGTGGCCGATGATAGCCAGCATCTCTTCGTGCCATGGCCACGCCGGGTGGGCGCCGATGATCGTCAGCGCGGGAAAATCGGCGGCGACGTGATCGAGATAAATCGGCCGCGTGTAATCCAACCTCACTCCCATCCCGCCGGGCGTTCCAGCTCCCAGTCCATTCGTGCCCGTGTGAAACAGCGCGGGCACTCCGAGCTCGTTGATCTTCTCGTAAAGCGGATAGAACTGCTTGTCGTTCGGATAAAAGGCCTGAATGCCGGGATGAAACTTTGCTCCAATCAAGCCCAGTTCGGTGATTGCGCGCTGCATCTCGTCCACGGCGCGCTTACCCTTCCACGGATCAACGCAAGCGAAGCCGACAAACTGTTGCGGGTACTTCTTGACGACATCGGCTACTTCATCGTTCGTGAGCGGAGGCAGACCGGTTGCGGTCTCGGCATCCCACGCCAGCAGCACCGCCAGTATGTCCAGCTCTTCGTAGACCCGCGCAACTTCGTCCATCTCGCGCACGGGGACTTTGCTTCGGAAGAATGCTTCTGCCGGCTCTTTGAATGGTTTGATCGCTCCGTCGAGAAAGCTCGCGGTCGGCAGGTGGACATGCATGTCGATCGCTCGCGGCATCGAGATTCACGCTGTCGCTTTCTCAGGAAATCGATCACGGATAAGGCGGATAGCGACGGATTATCGCCTTTCTAATCAGTATGAATCCGTCGAATCTGCCCAATCCGTGGTCTATCGAGGGTCTACTGTCCCGTTCGAGCCACCGGCTGACCGGGTAGCGGTTTGCGCGGGAGTTTCTTGTCGCGCATCGCCGTGTTGTACACAAACGCAGCCATGATCGTAGCCGCCTGCTTCATGTCGTCTTCCTGGATCCGATCATACACGTCCATGTTCGAGTGATGAGTGCGAGTATCGTACTCGATCGGGTCTTGTATGAACTGGAAGCCCGGCAACCCAACACCATCGAACGACTGATGGTCGGTCCCGCCGGTGTTCGAGATCGATAGCGTCGCAATCGGAAGGTCCCTCTGATTGCCGGCTTTCGCCTCGGGCGCGGGCCCTGCCCCAATCATGTCTCTGAAGGGACTAAACCACGCTCTGAAGATTGGGCGCACCTCCTCATTGCCCTGCATGTAGATCCCACGAACCTTGCCCGTGCCGTTGTCGAGATTGAAGTAACCGGCGAACTTCTCGTGTTCGGCTTTGATCTCGAACTGCGGAGGCATTTGCGGCTCGGGAGTCGCGCCCGCCGCCGGAGGACCACCGCCGAAGCGTGGATCTGGGCCCAATCGTTTTGCGAAGTGCTCAGACACGTAAGCGCGCGAGCCGAGCAAGCCTTGCTCTTCGCCGCTCCACAAGCCGATTCGAATCGTGCGGCGCGGCTTCAACCCGAGCGTCTGAAGTATGCGAACCGCTTCCATGCACACCGCCGACCCGGCTGCGTTGTCGGTAGCGCCCGTTCCCGAGTGCCACGAATCGAAGTGCGCGCCCAGCATCACGATCTCATCCTTCAGATCGGTTCCTGGAATCTCCGCAACAACGTTGGCGCTCATCAGGTCCTGATCGTAGAACCGGGTCGAGACGTTGAACTCGAGTTGAACGGGAGCGCCTCGCTGAATCATCCGGATGAGGCGATTGTAATGCTCGGCCGCGACTACGACTTGAGGAACGATCGGCGGCGCGTCCTTGTCGCGGATGGTCTTCTGTTTGTCCCTCGGAACGTCCTGGGGGTAGGCAAGAGTCGCCGACTGAACGAACATCGTTCCCCCATCGCCGCGTCCAGGCTCGAGCACCAGCGCCGCGCCCTCTTCCTGGAGCATCAGCCACTTCTTGTTCAGAAGTGCCTGGGCCGCTCGCTGTTCGTCCGTCCCCCGGAAGTTTCTGCCACCGCCCTGCCCTCCGCCGGCTCCCGGCGGTTCTGCATTCGCCAGCCTCAGCAGCTCCTCATCGGTTTGGCGGTGACCGGGCGCTTCGTAATGGGCCTTAACTTCGCGAGCCTCAGTCAGCAGAACGATCGCGCCTTTGAGTTTGCCTTTGTACTTGTCGAGGTCGGCTTCAGTCTTCGCGTCGAAGTACAGGGGTTGTGCGCGCAGCACCCCGATCGTGCTCGGCGACCATGCCTTCGGATAGGCGATCAGCGGAGCGTAGTTTGGTTTGGTCAGGCTGGCCGAAAACCCTTCCAGTGACCAGCCTCGTCCGAAAGGACCCCAGGCTTCGAGGTGCGCGTTCTGCAATCCCCACTCGGCGAGTTTCTTCCTGGCCCAATCCTGTGCCGCTTTGAGGCCCGGCGAGCCCGTGAGCCGCGATCCAGGCACGTCTGTCAGATAACTCAGCGTGTCCATGACCTGGGAATGTTTCATTCCCTCTTCTTTGATCTTGTCGATCGCCGCTTGATCAAACTTCTCTTGAGGTCCCTGCGCGCTGACCGCCGCGCCCGAGGCCAGCGAGATCAAGACCGCCAGCAGAATAGCAGTGTATCGTTTCAACATTTCTTCCTCCGTGTGAGATCGAGACCTGGGAGCGCAGGCATCCCTGCCTGCTTGCCGCTGTGCGTGAGGAGGCAGGCAGGGATGCCTGCGCTCCCAGGTCCATGTACCAAACCGCCATCGAAGCGGTTACTGTTTTGTTGCTGCCTGGCTCGACCGTTTTGGCTCGAGCAGCAATCGCTCGGCGGCGTTCTTTTCAATCTTATCGCGGCTGAATAACAGCGGGAAGTATTTGCCTTCCGCCCACAGCGGCAACAAGTCGCCATAGTGCGGGCTCTCGGGTTGAGCCGATTGACCCGGAACATTGATCGCTACCGACTTGTCCCAGTCGCTGAGGTCGAGTATCTCGCGGAACGATGCGCCGCTGCGCTGGATGAACCTCGCGCCGCCGGTTGCGTTGACGGTGTTCGCGTCGCCTCCGCGCGGGACGGACTTCAGATCGAACACCGCGCGTCTGCGGTCGTCGGTTGAGAGCGGGTGCTTGAACTCGGCGAAGTGTAGGTCACCCCAACGCCACTTTTTCATGTCCGGGCCGAGTCGATCCCTGAGCTCTGTCACAGCTTCATGCAGGCTATTGGACAGAAGAAGATACACCTTAATCTGAGGATTTGCGCCGAAGGTCTTGCTGTCTGGGTTTTTTAAGGCTTGCAACATCGCTCGCAGTAGCGAACCGGCGCCGACCAAACCTTTGGCCTCAGCGGGAACGACTTCACCGGCGAAGTTAGTTTGAAGTTTCTGAAGCCAGACTTCATAAAGGGCCGCACCGGCGGAATCCTTTCCGAGTACACAGTCCCATCGCCGAAGCAGTTCACGCCCGTCGTAAATGGTTTGGATGTTACCTTCATACCCGAGCAACTGGTGAGGCTTATTCCGAGAACGAGTGGTACCGGTTATAAGCAACCTAACAAGCTCGCGCGCCGGAAGCGACGTCTCATCGTGCTGCAATCGCTGGAAGTCTTCGATCGTAAACTTCCCGCCGTTCTGCAAAACCTCTTCAATGCGATGAAAGCGGAATGGCGCGGCCCACTCAAAGTTGATCTCGTGCTTGTAGCCTTCGGGAATGATCTTGTGATTGGCAGTCGCGATAAAATGCTTCGCCGGATTGTAAGCGCGCGGCAATTCCGACAGCGGGAGCCAGCCGTTCCACTCATAGCGGCCCGTGTTGCCGGGCACCGGAAGCAAGCCAGACCACCCTTGTCTAATCGGCGCGGACCCTGCGGCTTGCCAGCCAATGTTGCCATCCACATCGGCATACACCAGATTCTCAGACGGGACTCGCCAGCGCTCGAGCGCCTTCAGAAATTCCTGCCAGTTCTTCGCGCGGTCCAACGAGAGCGACGCGAGATACCCCGCAGATCCCGGCTCGCTGCCAACCCATCGCAACGCGTACGCGCGATGAAGCGCCGCGTCTTCATAAATGACCGGCCCGTGACGCGTGAAGCGAAGGTCGACATCGACGGGCGCGGGCTTGCCCTTCACTTCGATCGACTCGGGCTCGATCTTCATCTTCTCCCATTTGTTTTTATAGCGGTACTGCGTCGGATCTGCCGGATTGGTTTCTTCAACGTAGAGGTCCTGCTGATCGATACCGACGATGGTGAATCCGAACCCAACTCGCTCGTTGTGACCGGCCGCGACTCCCGGAAGCGTGGGCTCTCCCGCGCCGATGACGTTCCAACCGGGCCCGACCAGGTGAACGAGATAGCGCAGCGATGGCAGACCGATGCTTCGATGAGGATCATTCGCAAGAATCGGTTTGCCCGTGTTGGTGAGCGCGCCGCCTACCACCCAGTCGTTGGAACCCTCGCTCGATTGTTGACCTGACCCAAACGACACCGCCCCGCTCGCTGCGTTTGCCCCGGCGAGGATCTTGCCGTCGATGCCGTTCAGATCGAGACCTTCGGGCGCTTCGAGTTTCTTGAATGGGTCGGTCTCGACCAGCTCGCCGGTCTTTTCGGTTCCGAGCAGTCGCACGAGCTGGGCGCGTAGAACTTCGTTCGACGCGTTGCGAGTCATCACGTAACCCGCCATGCGAGCGAGGCAGACTTCAGGCGTCCACGGCTCAGGGCGACTGCCGGTGAGCTGGAATTCAATCGGCAATCGATCGCGGCTCGTGTCGATGAAAGCGTTTACCCCTCGCACGAACGATTCGATGATCGGCTTCGCGTCTGGGGCGTAGCTCTTCCACTCGGATTCCATATCGCCGCGATAGCGCATGAGCCGGGCGAATTTGTCTCGCTCGAGCGCCGAGGGTCCGAGTACTTCCGCGAGCCTGCCTTCTCCGGTTCGCCTCCATATTTCCATCTGCCATAATCGGTCTTGAGCTGCGACGAAGCCCTGAGCGAAGAACAAGTCTTCCTGGGTCTGCGCGTAGATGTGCGCGACGCCCCACGAGTCTCGAATCACCTCGACAGGCTTGGCGAGGCCCGCAAGCTCGATGCGCCCCGAGGTTTGAGCCAGCGCCGCGCGAGCTTGTTTGGCGAGATCGGAAGTAGCGTAGACTTCAGTCTGCGCCGCGCTCGCCGAGAAATCGATTGTCCAAGTCGCAGCGCTCTGACCTGAACCAATCAGCGCTAACCAAGCCGAGGTGAGAGCTATCGCGGCGAGTTTTTTCATAAGCCTGCCATCACTGAAAGAGTCGATGGGTGTGTAAGCTGAAAGCGTTCCATGTGCGTCTTGGAAGAACCGTTATGCTATTGCGATGGGCGGCGGGCGTCAACCTTGGAAGCGGAATGAATTCGTCGACCTCTTATTGCGCACCGCCTCTCCGCGTGTATAATCGCTGGGACCGCCGTTCCTGGGTAATCATTCGGCTTGCGCAGCGGAGTAAGCTGGCAGATGGAATACAAGCCCGACTACCTGGAACACCGGAAGAGGCTCCGCGAGAAGTTTCTGAAAGCGGGCGCCGAAGCGCTTCACGACTACGAATCCCTCGAACTGCTTTTGACCTACGCGATTCCCAGGCTTGACGTCAAACCGGTGGCCAAAGCTTTGATGAAGAGGTTTGGCAGTCTCAACGGGGTGCTGGATGCCAGTCAGGACGAGCTGGAATTGGTTCACCGTATCGGAGGCACGTCGGCCGTCTTGATTCGGCTCGTCAAAGAGCTGTTCGCCGCTTATCTCGAAGAGCGAATGGAGGGCAAAGACGTACTGTCGTCTCCGGGCGCGGTAGTGGATTTCGCGCGAGTGAAGCTTGCGGGTCTTCCGCACGAAGCTTTCATGGTCATCTACTTGAATGTCAAGAACCGGGTGATCGACCATCAGGTCTTGCAAGAAGGCACCGTCGACCGGGCGATAGTTTATCCTCGTCAAATAATCAAAGAGGCGCTGAGTCATAAGGCAGCGGGGTTGATCCTGAGCCACAATCATCCGAGCGGCGACCCTGAACCGTCACAAGAGGACAAACATCTGACGCGTTCTGTTATCGAAGCGGCGCGCACGGTTGAGATCAGAGTCCTGGACCATATCATCGTCGGGAAGAACGGCTACTTCAGTTTTCAGGAGAATCGGTTGTTGTGAAGGGAAATATAGGACCTATAGGACCTATTGGACCTATTACTATGAACCAAGACAAACTCATTTCCGCCCACGGCGGCTATCGTCAACTGAAATCCTTTCAGCACGCCGAGCTGGTCTATGACGCCACCGTGAAGTTTTGCGATCGGTTCATCGACAAGCGCTCGCGGACCCACGACCAGATGGTGCAGGCCGCGCGCAGCGGCCGACAGAACATTGCGGAGGGAAGCCAGGCCTCCGGCACCTCGAAGAAATTCGAGTTGAAACTGGTCGCCGTGGCCCGCGCCAGCCTCGAAGAACTTCTGCTGGACTACGAGGACTTCCTGAGGCAGCGCGGTCTGGCGCTATGGGGCAAGAACCATCCGACTGCCCAAGTGGTGCGCCGCCTGGCCTATGAAAAGAATAGGTCCTATATGACGTATCGGTCCTATATTGAAGACTCCTCACCAGAGGTAGCCGCCAACACTCTAGTGTGCCTCATCCATCAGACCAATTACCTTCTGGACCAGCAACTGCGGCAGCTTGAACAGGCTTTCCTTAAAGAAGGCGGCTTTACCGAGCGGCTCTACCACGCCCGCGCCAGGAGTAGAAAAGAATAGAACCTATTCATCCTATATGGCCAATATCCGGAGCCCTGTGCTATAAGCCTTGCGCCACTCGCGCGAGGCGTTGGCTCATCTCGCCCGCGACACCGATTTCACGGACTCTTAAACAATGAAAGCGCGCTTACCTAAGATCTCGCTCACCTGGAAGATCATGATCGGGCTAGTGCTGGGCATAGCGCTCGGCTATCTCAAGCCTGAGTGGGGAACAGCAGTTAGGCCGCTCTCGCTATTGTTTCTGAACCTGATCAAGTCGATCATCGCCCCCCTGATATTTTCAACTCTGGTTATCGGCATCGCGGGCACGGGCGACATCAAACAGGTCGGCCGCATGGGCGCCAAATCGCTTATCTATTTCGAGATCGTGACGACCTTCGCATTATTCATCGGACTGGCCGCGGTGAACATAACAAAGCCCGGCGTCGGCGTTTCGCTTGCCGGCATCACCAAGACCGAAGACAAAGCCGTGCTTGCCCAACGCGCCAATGCATTAGCCGCCGAAGCGAACGAATCATCAAAACGTGCGAGTGATTATGCGGCCGCCGCGCAGGGAGGCGTGAATCCAGACGCCGCCAATCGCGCAGTGGCTGAAGCAGCCGCCGCCGCGCAGAAGTCTTCTGATGCTGCGCAAGCTGTAGCCAAGGGTCTCACGGCGCCCGATCCTCCAACCCCGCCGCAAACATTCGGCGACATCATCGCGCATCTCTCGCCCACCTCGATTCTCAAGGCGATGGCCGACGGAGACGTGCTTCAAATCGTGGTCTTTTCGGTGTTGTTCGCGTTGGCGGTTACCAGCATCGGCGCAAAAGCCGCGGCGGTCGTGAAATGGTGCGAATCGCTCGCCGACATTATGTTTCGGTTCACCGAGTTCGTCATGAAATTCGCACCCATAGGCGTAGGCGCAGCTATGGCGAATACGGTAGGTCACAGCGGACTTGGTGTGCTTCAGAATCTGGGCATGCTCGTAGGAACGCTCTACGGCGCGCTGGGTGTCCTCTTGCTGTTCGTGTTCGTACCGGTCGCGCTGATATTCCGCGTTCCGATGAAGGAGTTTTTACAAGCCGTGCGCACTCCGGCGACGATTGCGTTTGCGACAACGTCGTCTGAGTCGGCTCTCCCTCGCGCGATGGAGAACATGCAGCGCCTGGGTGTGCCGCGCCGCATAGTCGGTTTTGTCCTGCCAACGGGCTACAGCTTCAATCTCGATGGAACAACGGTGTACTTATCGCTTGCTTCGGTCTTCGTCGCGCAAGCAGCAGGTATTCACTTGTCGTGGTGGCAACAGCTCACGATGGTGTTCACGCTGATGCTCACATCAAAGGGGGTGGCTGGAGTGCCGCGAGCAGCACTGGTGATACTGCTGGGCACCTTGAACTCTTTCCATCTTCCCGCTGAAGGCGTGATCATAATCTTGGGCGTGGACGAATTGATGGACATGGCGCGAACGTCTGTGAACGTCGTCGGTAACTGCCTGGCTACTGTGGTGGTCGCCAGGTGGGAAGGCGCTTTCCGTAACGAGGAGTGGAGATCGGAAGAGAAAGATCTGGAAGAAGTCACGGGGCAGACTGCGCTCGCTGAAGGTTGATTTCGAGCTGCGCCGGAAGCCCGCGCGGAGAATGTGTATCGGCAGAGTTCTTACAGCAACTACGCGATCCAAGTATCTAGTTGACACTCGCAGGAGAAGAAATGCCCTGCGCTACGGTTGCAATCGCGTAGTCGCGGTAACGTCAAAGCCGCGCCGGCGAAAATAGGACAACGTCTACCTGGTCGCGCGTGTTTGGCGTCTGGTCTCGTGCATGCCGTTTCCGTAATTGCGGCCGCCCCAAGTGACGCCGTTAACGACCTTGCCGGTCACGCCGATGTAGACATCCTTGTTCGGTACGCCGTACTTCTCAGTCACCACCCACAATTTGCCGGTGCCGTCATCAATCTCGTAGACCCCCGCGCCGGCCGCGCCGTACGAGCGAACAACTCGGCCGGCAACTGTCACTTCTTTATCATAGTAGCGGCCAGGATTGTTGCTGATGTCACCAATGCGAATGCGTTCCGGACAACCTGTTAATGCGAGCGAAAGCAGCGCGATCGAGACTCCTAGAAACATGCTTGTTCTCTTCATTGTTTGTTCTCCTCCGAACAATGCGAAATGAGGTGGTAGGGCGAAGTGGACGTGGCCGCACGAACCAAATCAGCCGACCGCCCGGCCCTACCATTCCTTTGAGACCTAAGACAGTAGAAAGGATGCCAGGAGCTGGAAGTCAAAGGCAGGACGGATGACCGACGACGGGCGACAGGCGTTGTCACGGGTATCCGGTCCTCCGTCATCGGTCATCCGTCCTCCCTCTGACTTCTGACCTCTGCATTGCTATAATTCCCGCGTGGTAACCGTCGAGATACTCACCATCGGCAATGAGATATTGCTCGGGATCATCGAAGACACGAACTCGAACTACCTCTGCCGTGTCATACGCGGAATGGGTGGCCGCGTTCGGCGTATCGCGGTGCTGCGCGATGAGATAGACGCGATAGCCGGCGAGGTCAAAGCTTCGCTGGAGCGGCGCTCAGAATTGATTTTCACCTGCGGCGGGCTGGGGCCGACTGACGATGACCTGACGCTCGCCGCCATCTCACAGGCGACTGCACGCAAGCTCGAAGTCAATCCATCCGCGCGGGAGTTCGTCGAGCGCCGCTACCGCGAGCTCGCATCACAGGGTTACGTATCGAGTGCTGAGATGAGTGAAGCGCGATTGAAGATGGCACGACTGCCTGAGGGCGCTCGCGCAGTCGAGAACCCGGTCGGCGCCGCGCCCGCCGTCGTGGTTGAGGTCAACGACACACGGATCGTCTCGTTACCGGGCGTGCCCGCTGAGCTGAAAGCGATCGTCGAAGGTCCGCTTCAAGATCTGCTGGCTCGAACCTTCGGCCGAGGCAGCTATCGCGAGCGCGAGATAACAGTCGAGTGCGGCGACGAATCCGAGCTTGCGCCGGCATTGCGACGAGTCGCTTTTCTGCATCCCGAGGTCTATATAAAATCCAGGGCGAGCCGTTTCGGTCCCGACGTTTTGTTCCGCATAGTGATTTCCGCGTCTGCCGCAAGCGCCGAAGAAGCCGGCCGGATGATCGCGAGCGCTGCCTCTGACCTTACACGGACGCTGGGAGATGCGGGGATTCAGGAGCAAGAGTGAGCGAGGCGGCGGCTTCTGCGCTCACGTGCATTGGCTCATTCTCAGCCGCGCCGTCGCCAGCCTTCCACATTAGGAACATCAGCGACCAAAACATCCCGAACACCAGCAGCCTCTCGATGTGAAGGCCGAGGAATAGAAGCGGGTTATTTGCAAGGTCCGCCGGGCTCATCTTGAGTCTGTCAACCAACACGCCGGGTATGCTTACGATGAGCAACCCAAACGCAGCAAGCCAGAAGCGGCTGAAAGCAACGAATCTCTTTTGAACCAGAAAGTCTACTAGCAAAGCAGCAGGCACCAAACAAAGGACCGAATCATATGCCCGATGATAAATTGACCAGAGACTAAAAAGCGCCAGAGCCGCGAAGTGAGCCATCTCCCATCGCGGCCTCCGATAAAACACGATTCCCATGCAGATCAGCGCGGCTATTGAGAACACCAGAGTAATGATTGCCGCAAAAGTCTGATTTCCACTCAAATCCAAAAACAATAACTTGATCTCGGTCGTTCCTGTACGACCCGAGAGGCCTGAGACAAGAATCGAGCTCGCCAAGCTAAGGTACTGGCCTATCACTTGAAACAATGACAGCCCCAGCCGAAATGCAAAAACTTCAAGGAGAGCTAACGGCACCAGGACGGCCGTGGAGACAACCTTCCACTCTCTCTTCCAAAAAAAATACAGCAAGAAGGGGAAGGTCAGAGTGTACTTGCATAACGAAAGCCCTAGCAGCGCGCCTGCCAGAAAGTTCTTATTTCTCTTCCTCGCCAACAGCGCCCCCAGCAACAACGTCATCACCATCAAGCCGATTTGCCCGTTGCGCAAAGTGACGCGGAAGGGAGCAAACGCGACAAAGAAAGCCGCTAAAAGGAGCCTCGCCTTGATGGGCCACCGCTTTCCCCACAGCTTGATCACAAAATGCAGGCTCAGCACTGTGGCCGCGATATTGAGCACAATCCATACCACAACCAAAGTCTCAAACGACAACAACGCAATGGGAGAAATAAGGGGCAACAGGTAGGGAGTGTACACGCCAATAACCCCTTCCCCGATCTGAAAGACCCCATCAACCCATTCCCGCGCGCCAGTTTGAAAGAATCCCAGATCAATGCCCCTGCCCGGGGCGGTGACTACTGCATAGACCAGCGAAAGCAATGCGAATGAAAGGAGAGTCAGCTCCGGAATCCGCCAGCGTGTGGATTTGAGTGTCTTAGGTTCCAAGCTTTGTTTGCTTTGAGTTGGCTTATGGGCTCTCTATCATCCCGCGCCCGGGGTGGCCGCAGCCAAACGCCGTATCCAAATGTTTCTGAGGTAAACCGCGGCCTGGCCAATTGACACGCCCCCGCAGTACAGCGTCACCGCTCCCATCACAAAGAGAAAACAGTGGATCGCCAGAATGTACCGGTACTCAGTGCTGAAAGGCGCATGTGTAACGAGGTAATAAGCCGGCACGACCAGCAGCGTAAGCAGCACTCGGCCGCGGCGAGCGATGGCCAGGAGCGCAATGCCCGCGATGATGAGCGGGAGAAGAAACACGGTCTTGAAGATGTTTTTCTCGAGAACACGAACGATCACGCGAGGGTAGTGGGTCCATGTGGTGGGAGTTTTACCACGCTCAAACAGGTCCACCTTGCCCACTTCAACAACCGACCGCTCCGATGTTGCTCCGTTGTTGCTCAGTACCAACCGAACTTCATCGGCGTTACCGCTGGCGAAGGCGATTGGCGCCGGACCTCTCTCAGCCAGCTCGGCGGCATGTTTTCTCGGATTTCTGCTACTGGCCTCCTCTTGCGCGGGGATGATTGCCGAAGCAAGGATCGCGCGCTCGTTTGGACCGATCACCTTGACTGCCGCCTGCCCTTGTTTGATGTGTGCTGAAAGCGTAAGAACGTAATTAGTGTTGCTCCGCGCAGGGATCGCAGCTGAGACGAACTGATCCTCGAACTCTGATCCTCCGCCGGCAAGTTGGAGTGTTTCTCCGCTCGCGGCAAGCGAGATTTCGGCGCCCGTTGACAACGTCCTGCCGCCGGAGAGCAAGTCGGCAGGCGACGCGGACCAGATCGGGTTATCGCCGGATGGACTCGAGATCGACCGCCCGAATGGAGGCGTGGCCGAGACCGCCGGAACCGTCGCCGTGTTGAAAGGCCAATCGCGCCGGCGCGATTCGTTGTAGCTGACCATGAATGCCGCGCGTCGCAGCATCGCCCCCAGGTACCAAAGCGGATGCGACCGGATAACGTCGAGCCCTCGAGCGAAGCGCACGCGGTCGCGCTCGATCCCATCCGGGGTCCACATATGACCGCCATACTCGGGCCGATCGTTCCACTCGACATCTTTTGTCAATACGTCCGGGTCAGACAGCGGCATCCCGAACCTTCCTTCTTTGTCGAACTCGGCGATGCCCTGGACCAGATTTACGCCGGCAGGCAGCGCAATCGGAATGAGGCGATGATAGACAACCCAGTTGCGAAGTGTGATCGGTGAGATGACGATGACGCTCGCGGCTACCAACAACGCCGAGTATCGAATCCGCTTGCCTCGTTCGAATAGCATCGGCATGACGACTGCAAGCAGCGGCGTAAGCAACAGCGCATTTGCTCTGAGCCAACACGACAACCCCAACATCACGCCGGCAGAGGCTACTGTGAGGAACCGCGGCTGCCTGCTCGCTTTGATGATCAGGTAGACCGCTAACAGAATGGGCAGGACTGCGAGTGTGTCGGGCGACAATCGGAGCGAGTAGTATGAGGCGTGTGGCGAGAGAGCCATTAGCACCGCGGCGAGAAGCGCGACGGCCAACGGTAGTAATTCGGCGGCAATGAAGAACACCAGTACCGCGGCGGCCGCGTCGCAGATGACCTGAAGCAAGCGCAGCGGAGGTTCGGTTTCACCGAACAGCTTGAAGCTTGCGGCCATCACCGTCGAATAACCGGGCGGATGGATTATCATCCGCGCGTCACCAGGATCTATCCGCTCGCGCGGAAATAGAATCGTTCCTTCCTCAAGCATCCGCCGCGCTTCCCGACGGTATTGGACCGCCATGTTCCGCGACAGCGTGTCCGTGAGAGACAAGTCGACAGCATTGTCTTGCCAATACAAAAGCCTCACACCGAGTCCGGCGGAGAAAATAGCCGCGCAAATTGCAGCGACAGTGAAGCGAGAGAGTTGGGAGAGGTCGCCCGGTGCGAGCTGCGCCGCGAGGCACGCGCGCGTTTTGACAAAGGCAACGGCGTGAGCATGCGCATCGTAGTGAATGCGCGCTGAATGCTTCTGACCACCATCCTGGCGTAATGAGTTCCACTCGTACGCGGTGTGACCGATCTCGAAGACTCGCGCCTCCGCCAACAGAACTGCCGGCGGTGTCGGTCCTTTACTGTTGTTGCTCAACACAATGCGACCTCGGTCCTGAGTAATGGCGTAACAGCGTATTGATAATCTCACACTGTAGAATGTGGGCCCAGGATTACCCCTTTCAAGCTGTTTCGGGTCGTATAACGCATATCTCCTTGAGGCTCATCGCTTCGGCAGTACCTCTATATAGAGCGCTGGCGCGTACTCACAATCAACTCTGATCTGTTTGCCTTGAGCGTACTTGGCCAGCCAATTAGCATCAATGCTTCCCGCCGCTCCCTTGTTAAGCCACACATTTCTGCCTTCCTTGTAGGCAGTTTCTATCTTGCTATCCAGGGTTTCTATTGATGCTGAAGATTCCCTTTGCCAGTGAGTCTCTTGATTGAAGTACTCGAATGTTGTATCCGCTTCAGTGTGATTAGCATAGAGTATTACTGATTGCTCATCCCACACCTTATTTGCATTACGAGCTGCAGCGACTAGCGGGTTAGACTCTGCTCGCATATGCGGTTGAATAAAGAACGCGAAATTGAAAAGAGCGAGCGTTGCCACCGCAAGCATTGCAGTTCTCGAGAACCTAAGATTACTTGACTGAACTTCCTGTTGTTTAGCAGTAAGAAATTTATAATTGCTCAGCATTAGCCCGAGTCCGAGTGCGAGTGCTGGTGCATAGAATAGGCGAAGGTATGGGTCCTGTGGCTCAAAGAAGCATAAAAACACAAGATACAGGCTCACCCACGCGATGAGAATAGGAATGCCTTGCTTCCACGAATCAGCAATCTCCGGGGCTGCGGTATGAAGACTTTCAATAAGCTGCGCGGGGCTGATGCTACGCATCAACCTTACAATGAATACCGATGCAGAAATAATGACGCCTGCCGCTATTACCGAACCGATTCTTCCTTGCTGACGAAACAAGCTAAAACTGTGGCCGACGATTAGATCAAAACTTGCACGAAGCGTGAGCCTCATTCCAGGTATTGGATTAGAGGACGGCGCTATAAGGCTCGGATTAGATGTAGCCCACCTGATGACATCAAGCGGGTGGGTAAGATTATGTAGCAGCTCAGCGCAAATATAATAGGTAGCGACTGTTACTGACCACGCAAGAGCACACATTGCCACTGCAAATTTTCTCTTGCGCTCGATCTTCCGAATAGAAAAGACGGCTACAACAGCAGCTATAGAAAACAGTGATGCCAATTCGTGAACGAGCATAGCCCCTGCAAGCGCCAGCCCAGCCGCATACCATCGTGGTCTCTGGCTCAGCAGATTCTCTAAACAGATGAGAACTAGCAGTACACTCAACATGTATGCATCGGCATCAGTTGCAAGCTTCCACCACGTAGCTGAGAATGCCAGCGCACTTGCGCAAACCATTGCTGTATAACGGCTGCGCGTTACTCGTTCAGCTATTCTAAAGAAAACGCTAACGGCTGCCGATGCAATAAAAACGTTTGCGACTTGTAAGACAGTAAGTGCTCGAATGCCCGAATTCACTGTTCGCGCAAGGCAATAGCTAAAATAGCCAAAGGCGTTATAGAGAAGGTGATTCTGGTGAAAGAGTAGCTCCTTACCACGCTCACCCCTGGCAACTTTTTCAATTTGCGAAGCGAAAGTGATTCCGTCCCAAAAATAATCTGAGGTGAGAGTAAGAAGATAAACTAGAGCAAACAGGCCGGTGATAATATACGGCGAGGCGATAACCCTCAGAGCAGATGAGCCTGCGAGCAGCAGAGGTTGTTTGGAAGTAACTCTGACGACTCCATCCATACCCGTCCTTTTCCCCAAAATCTGTTTCGTCCGATTTTGGCGTAAAAAGATTTAGTGACTTTTCCGAGCAGTGGAGCGTCTATACACCTAGGCCGTCGCAGCTGCTCTAAATTCGCGATGGTCTCCCAGAGGCTCGCAGCCCAACGGCTTGGCAAGGCTTAAGCTGCGGGCCTCTCTTATTTGCCAGAGAGTTCTGTTAACAGCTAGTGACTCTAACCCTCGTTCCTATCTGGTTTTACGAATGATTACTGAGGAAGTGGGAGTGTTTCCCCTGTCCACCGACCGACTACGGCTGGCATTATAGCACCCTGACTCGAACTTACAACCCGTCTTTGCGCGCGCGCAATCTGAGCCGGCTGAAGACCAGACTCGACGCTTGTTTGATCGCGGCCCCAACACTACCCAGCGTAACTGCGGCTATCGCTAGAAGGAAATAGTGCATCGCTAGAATGTATCGATACTCCGTGTGCAAGGCAGACTGCACCAGAAGGTAATAAGCCGGGACAACGAGCAAGACACGCAGCACCTGCCATCGCCCCGCGGCCGCAAGCAAAATGATTCCTACGCCGATCAGTGGCAGCATGCGAGAAGTCTTGTACACATTTCTCTCAATTGCGCGAACCGCCGGGCGAACAAAGCGTGACCACTGGTGCGGCGTCTGACCCAACTCAAAAAGCTCCGCCTCGCCTAGCGCGGCTTTGGACCTGGCCGATGACGACCCATTATTGCTGACCACCATCAGGACTTTGCTGCGGCTGCCGGTTGCGAACGGCAGCAATGTGTATGTCACGGTTTGCTTGTTGGCGAGGGCTGGCGAGGATTGTGCTTTCATTGCGGAGTCAATATCGAGTTCATCGTCCGGGGCATCGGCTTTAGCTGTGCCTACTGGCTCCGCTTCCGGTGGCGCCAAGATGCGCGAAGCGAGCGAGATGCGCCGGTCCGCGCCGGTGACTTTTGCCGCCATGCGCCCGTCTATCAACTTGATCGGAATCTTCAATACGTAATCGGTGTTATCCGCGACGGCAATCGGCGCGGAAGAGAACTGGTCATCAAAACCAGCGTCATTGCCGGCCACCGTTAGCGTCTGTCGATCGTCTGCAAGCGCGCACTCCGTTCGCGGCGTTAGAACTTGACCATATTCAAGCAGCTCCGCTGCAGAGCTAGACCACACCGGTTCGTCTGGGGTGACAAGTTTATGACCAAACGACGGCTCTGCTGAGACAATGGGCGCGCGTGCAGTGTCGGCGGGCCATCCCTGAGAAAGTGAATCGTTGTATCTCAGCATTGAAGCCGCGCGGCGAACCATCACTCCGGCAAACCATACCGGGTTCTCGCGAATGACATCGAGCCCGCGCGCAAATCGGTAGCGGTCGCGCTCGATTCCATCAGGCCTCCACAAGCCCACCGCGTAGTCGGGCCGATTGTGCCACTCGATGTCCTTCCTCCCCGCATCGTCATCGGTCGCAGGCATCCCAAACCGGTTCTCCTTGTCGTAATCGGCGATGCCTTCAATCATCGTTATCCCCGATCCGAGAGACAGCGGGATGAAGTGACCGAACACAACCCAATTGCGAATAGTTATCGGCGAGATGACTACGATCGTCGCAAACACGAACGCGATTGCATATTTCCATCGCCGGCGGTGTTCAAACGGCCGGAGAATTGCCAGCGCAAGAAAGGGCGCCAGCAACAAGGTGTTCGACCTCAACCAGCACGACAGCCCTACCATCGCACCCGCTGTGAGGATCGCCACAAGTCCGGGCTGTTTTCTTGCCCGGACTAACAGGCAGACGGCGATCAGTATTGGGAGCACTGCGAGCGACTCAGGCAGAAGCATCAGAGATTGATGAGCCAGATGGGGCGAGAAAGCGACAAGCAAACCAGCTATCACAGACGTCGCGAGCGGCAGGACTCGCACGGCAATCACAAACACCAGTACCGCCGCCAGTGAAGCGCTGATGATTTGAAAGAGCACGAGATTGTCGTCTGAATGCCCGAACAATCCAAAGACCATGGCGATGAGAATCGAATAGCCCGGCGGGTGCAGAAGCAACTGTACACTGGCGTGTTGCTGATAACCGGTTGTATACAGGATGCCGTCTCCATCGAGCATCCGTTGCGCCTGCTGTTTGTAACGGCTGACAAGACGGCCCTGATCCGCGCCGATGTTCAGTTGATAGTCCTGCCAATACAAGAGCCTGACACCCAACGCGCATATGAAAACTGCTGTGCAGATGACGAGGAAATGGACTCGGGTTAGGTGCGAACGACTGCTTCGCGCAAGACGCGAGCTCGGCCATTTGACCACGCCGGCCAAGGTGGCTCTCAGCTTGCCGGGTTCTGCCGAAGAGCTTACTTCCGCGGCATCGCCAGCCTCCACCGGGGTATGAACACGCATGCGCTGCATCCCATGAAAGGAGCATCCTTGCTAAGGAGTTTGCTCCCGTCGGTTACAATGCAGGCGCGCCGCGGCGTCAGTTTGAGCTTGCTTGAGGCAAGGCAGAAAAAGATTTAGTGACTTTTCTGCACGACTGAACGTCTAAGACGACAGGCCGTCGCGTCTGCATAAGCGATGGTTTCCAAGAGGCTCGCAGCCCAATGGCTTGGCAAGGCTTAAGCTGCGGGCCTTTCTTCTTTGACAGAGAGTGCAACTACCAGCTAGTGATTCTAACCTGGTTCGTATTCGATTATTGCGAATGATCCCTGAGGAAGTGGGAGCGTTTCCCGTGTCCACCAACCAACTACGGCTGGAATTATAACACCGCCCGGCCAGATTACGGCAAGCGCATCACGAGCTCGCTCGCTCCTCTTTGTCGTGATGCGCATCGTGATCCGGTGGCTCTGGTAGAACAGTCCGGCCGGTTGATGCAATAGGTTGCCCTCACGCCTTGTGCATCTCACGAGCACATCGGATAAAGTATGCGAATGGGCATCGGACTGCGACTCGCAACTCTTTTGATGAGGTACGGCAACCGACACGCACGCTTCTGCGGGCATGACTGCAACACCCCAAGCTTTATACAGCATCACAATGACCAGCCAAGCATCGCGACCAAACGCGCATTCGATGACGGTCCAAGCTTCTTCCAAAGGTTCGAGGGAACTCTGTCCCCGCACGATTTCTCAGCAACGGATTTGTTAGACATAGGTTCCGGGTGCGGTGGTAGAACGGCTTATTACCTGCGTTATGGGAATCCCCGATCGATTGTCGGGTTGGACATTTCCGAACTTAGGGCAAGTATTGCCCGGCGATCCGTTGAACTACTCTGCGCAGACAGACGAATCTACTTCACGGTTGGGATAGGCGAGCAACTTCCTTTCCGGGATGAGAGCTTTGACGCGATAGTCAGCTACGATGTGTTCGAGCATGTCAAAGATCTTGATTGCGTGCTGGAGGAATGTTATCGAGTCCTTAGGTCCGGGGGACGTCTGTATTCTTTATTCCCGCCCTATTATGGTCCTCGGGCGCACCACCTCGACTTTATTACAACTCTACCTTTTCTACACCACGTCTTTGCGCCCTCGGTGTTGGTGGAGGCTGCCAATAAAATTCTGCAAGAGCAGCCCTCGTTAAGAGATATCCCTCTCCCGAAACCTGGGCTTTCCTACTTGGGGCGGGAGGTGCTACCGCGTCTCAATGGTACAACCGAACGGGACTTTCGTAGAATTGTCGGAAGATTACCCTTCGAGGTGGAGCAGCTGAAATTGGTTCCCTTTGGGTCGGGTACGGGAGGGTTAGGAAGGCGGGCCGTCCGCTTGTTTTGCCGAGTCATGCTCACGCTGCCGGTGCCATTCACAAGGGACGTGTTTGCGAGCACGATACGTTGTGTCTTAAAGAAGCGCGAGACGATCCGCGCCCGACCCGTTGCTGGCGGGACGCCCGAGCTGCTTCGCGGTCCCTCTTGACGCCCGCCCCATCGCTAAGCCATCTCTGAAAGATCAAAAGTAAGGCTTTGGTCGGCTAGCCCCTGTGCTCTAACGCTGAATCTTCGTGAGCTGCCTGGCGGTCGCGTTCCCAGTAATCAATCCGCTCAGATGACTGAACGCATCACGCTATGAGTGGTCTCGTTATGTCTTCCGGCCAGGGATAGAAGAGAGTGATATATCGAACAAAAGTGCGCGTTGCGTCAGGGTCCCCGGCAGCGCGCCGCATGTGCGCATTGGCCGCCTCGCGCATGTAGGTCAGCGCCTTGAGTATCTCGCTCCGCCGCGGGCGCACTTCGGCCGGCGCCTCTTTGGCAATCTCGTCGAGGCCGTCCCGGATTCGACGGCTCAGCTCACTGATTCGAGGCGACGCGGCGCGGTGTTCGTAAATCAGCCCGCTCTCCTCGGTCTCGAGGTTCTTTATCGTGTTCTCGACGGCGGCAAGGATCTCGGCGTCGTCGAGATCGCGGAAGGCGCTCGCTCCGATGCCGCGCTGCGCATTGACTATCGCCCGCTGGATCCCGTCAAGAGCGATAAACGCCCGCTCATTGAGGGTCAGATCACGTGGGTCGGTGGCGGTCTCCTTACGGCGCAGCGCCATTTCTCGTTGGCTGGCACTGGTGCGAGCCTCGATCAAGTAGGAACAAGATTCGGGGCAGGCGAGTTCTATCATCCGTTCGCGCGCGCAGCACACGGCACAAATCTTCGTCCTGAGCGCGGGACAAAAACGTTTCGCTGGTCGCTTATTGCACCGGGGGCAAGCTGGCATCGGGAACAGGTTACAGGTGAGCAGCGACGAGTGACAAGATGCGAACGCGATTCACTTTTCACTTGCGAGCTCAAGCTTATAGGAGGCTGAGAGCTTGTGACTGCCCGCGCCCTGCCTCGCCTTCACCGGTATGCTCAGCCGCGCCTCTTTGAAGTAGCAAAGACTCTCTTTAACGGCTTCGCAAAAATAAACGACGAAGTCAGCCCTGAGAGTCGCTTCGCCTTCGCTGACTCTGAGTGGAACGGTGACCGGAAAGTTAGGATTACTGAAGGTCTGCTCCGCGCCCGCTTTAAGAGTCACGACGTCGTTCTGTGCTGTCGCGACCGTCAGCGCAGACGGCGCCTGCCCATTCAGCTTGTAGCCAGCCGGCAATTCAAGCTGCAGGGTAAGGGTCGCGTCGCCGGGCTCGACGGACTGCGCGGGAAGCTCAATCACCTCGCTTGCGAACCGTTTTGACTTGCGTGGTCGCAGCTTTTCCAGACCCTTGATCTGAAGCGTGTCCAGGCGTCTGGTTTTGATGTCAACAACGCGGATCAGGTGGTTATTTGTGTCGGCGACGTAGATCTTACCGAAGGCCACGCTGACACCTCCCGGTTCGTCGAGCGTTGCGCGATCGCCATCACGCATTCCGTTCTCGCCTGTCCCAACGAACGTCTCCGACGTGCGACCTTTTGGCGAGACTCGCTTGATCTTGTTGTTGTAGGTGTCGGCTACGTACAGCCAGCCGTCGTTGTATGCGACTCCTAGCGGGTGTTGCAATCGGACAGCCGAGCCTTTGCCATCGCGGTCGCCGAACTCGAACAAATCTTCGCCGACGATCGTCTCGACCCGGCCGTGCGGATCCAGGTCCGCCGAGCGTATCGAGCTGACCTCGCTATCCGCAAAGTAGAGCTTCTTGCCATCGCTGGTGATGCCCGAAGGTTGGGCCAGAGCGGCTTCCGCAAGAGGTCCATCAATTCGAGCTTCGCGTCCGCTGCCGGCGTAAGGCGCGATGCCTCCCGTCTTCGGATTCATTTGCCACAACTGGTGAGGACCGGCCATTGCGATGTAGAGGACGCCGTTTTGGATCGTAAGATCCCAGGGCGAACTGAGAGGAGTGTCTTTGGCCTGACCGCCAAAGGTTATGCGACGCTGCAACTGCTCGCCCGTTCCCGCGATCGTTGTCACCGTGCGCTTGCCGAGATCGACCGCGCGGAGGGCATGATTTTCCGTGTCGGCCACGTAGAGAATGCTGCCGTCCAGGGCCATGCCTTGAGGATGATTGAAGACCGCCGTCTCGAAACCGCCGTCGCTTAAACCGATCTCGCCGCTGCCGATCACTTCTTTGACCGATGAGTCCTCGAGCGACACGACCACTATGCGATTGTGGTTCGAATCAGCGATGAATAACTGCTTCGACTTCTCGTCCGCGAGCACCTTTCCTGGAAACGCGAGTACGGAGGCAGGGGTTCGTTGGCGTTCGAGCTTCAGACTTAGCGGGCGCCGGTCGATCATCTTTTTCGCGTCGAACGTTTCGATGATCTTGGCGATGTATTTGTCGAACTGAGCGTAAACACCCTCCCCGCTCATATAGGCAACAACTTTGCCGGCGGGATCGATCAGAAAGAGCGTAGGCCAACTGCGAACGGTATACTCCTGCCAGATCTGCATCTCGTGATCGTTGACCACCGGGTGCTCGATCTCATATCGAAGGATAGCCTGACGAATATTCTCGGTGCCTTTCTCCGCGGTGAACTTGGCTGAGTGCACGCCGATGACCACAAGCTCGTTCGGGTATTTGAGCTCGAGTTTCTTAAGATCGGGAATGATGTGCATGCAGTTGATGCAGCAGTAGGTCCAGAAGTCCAGGAGCACCACCTTGCCTTTCAACTGGCGTATCGACAACGGCCTGTCGGTGTTGAGCCATTCCATCCCCTCGGGAAACTCTGGAGCGTTCACCTTTCCTTCGTACTCGGGCATCTTGGATTTAGCCTCCTGAATAGCGGCGAATGAAGCTGACAAGCTCGGCCAAAAGAAGCTTGCGGCCAGCGTCAGCCAGACGGACAACGTCAAAACCATCTTCATTTATTTAGTCTCGGTGTTAGCGGCTATCGCATAGGTCCGACTCCCGCCAAATAGCCTTCGGATAAAGCACCAGTTATTATACCAGACTGAATACATCAGTCTTGGACAAGGAAATCCCCCGACCAGCAATTAGAGATCGGTGCGGGTGGTTGCAAACGCTCGCGGCTATCCACTATCTTTCATATTCTGAAATGCGAAAGTGGCGGAATTGGCAGACGCGCCAGACTTAGGATCTGGTACCGAAAGGTGTGGGGGTTCGAGTCCCCCCTTTCGCATCCTGGACGAGACTACGAACGAGTGACGAGCTTTAACGGGCCGTCTCCGAAAGGCAAGAACGAATCTTGAATATAACAGTCACCGATCAGGAACAATGTAAGAAACAGTTGCGGCTCGAGATACCGAGCGAGACCGTTCGCGCGGAAACCGACAAGATTGCCGAGGATCTGGCGCGCAAGGTCAGCGTACCCGGGTTTCGCCCCGGTCACGTGCCCAAATCCGTCGTGAAGACCCGATTCCGCAAAGAGCTTCGCGACGAGATGCTGTCACAGCTTCTGCCGCATTCGCTCGGCGATGCGATTCGCGAAAAGGAACTGAAGGTCATCGGAGAGCCTTCGGTTGAAGATCTCAAGTTTAAGGATGATGAATCGATCGACGTGACTTTTAATGTCGAAGTCGCTCCTGAATTCACGCTGTCGAACTACAAAGAGCTTCCACTGACGAAGCGGGTGTACAAGGTTCGCGATGAAGATGTTGAAAGCACCATAGAGCGCCTGCGTCAGGGCCAGGCTGAGCTTGTGCCGGTGGAAGATCGGCCGGCTCAAGCGGGTGACATTGTGACGGTGAACCTCACAGGGCACGTTGAGGCCACTGAAAGCGAAGGTGCGGAATCGCCGGTTGAAGACGTCAAGCAACAAGACCTCGATATCGAGCTTGGCGCGGCGGGGGTTTTGAAGGAGTTCACCGAAGGACTCACCGGCGCTCGGCCAGGCGACCTTCGAACGTTCGCGGTCGAGTATCCGGCCGACTACAAGCCAGAGAAATACGCCGGCCGCCGTGTCACCTATACTGGGGAGGTTACGGCGATTCGCATCAAAGAGCTTCCGGAAGCAGATGATGAGTTTGCACGCAGTGTCGGCGAGGATTTCAAGTCCGTCGACGAACTGCGCGCGGACATTCGCGCGAAGCTCGAGAAGGAAGCGGAGCAAAGGTCCGAGGCAGAGTTTCGATCATCTACAATAGAAAAGCTCGTCGATCGAAACCGCTTCGACGTTCCCGAGTATGTCGTCCAGAAGCAGATTGACTCCAGAATGAAGGCTATGTTCCGCCAGATGTCCGGGCAAGGGATGGATCCGCGGCTGTTGAAGATCGACTGGCAGACCATTCGTGACGGCCAGCGCGAGCGGGCGGAGCGCGAAGTGCGTGGATCGTTTATACTCGACAACATAGCCCAAACGGAGAACATAAAGGTCGAGGAAGAGGAATTGTCACGCGAGATCAAGGAGTGGGCTGACAGCATCGGCCAAACCGAAGAGGCTTTGAGGGCACGCTTGACAAAGGAAAACTCGCTGGATAGTATCAGGGAGCAGGTTAGACACCGCAAAGCCCTTGACCTTGTAATAGCTTCCGCTGAAATTCGAACTGAAGATATTGAAGGTCCAGGCGCGGATGAACCGGCGACCGGCGAGGGTGAGCGAGCAGATGAGTAGTGCATCTTGAGTAACACCTTCAAACGGGATCCCTCGACAAAATGGAACCAACTTCAAGCAGGGTCCCCAGGCATCGCAAAAAAAGAACCTTCCGGCGAAGGGCAAAGCAACGTATAATAACCACGTGGCGGAAATGAGTTTTAGGGTGAATCCACACATGGCGTTGGTACCGATGGTCGTCGAGCAGACGGCGCGCGGCGAACGCGCGTTCGACATTTACTCGCGGCTACTTAAAGACAACATCATTTTCATCGGAACTCCGATCGACGACACTATCGCCAACCTTGTTGTAGCTCAGCTCCTGTTTCTTGAGGCCGAGGACCCTGACCGGGATATCTCGCTGTACATCAACAGTCCGGGCGGGTCGATAACGGCGGGCATGGCCATCTACGATACTATGCAGTTTATTCGTCCCGACGTAACCACGATCTGTGTCGGCCAGTGTGCTTCGATGGGAGCGTTGCTGCTCACGGCAGGCGCTCATGGCAAGCGCTTCGCGCTTCCCAATTCGCGAATTCTGATTCACCAGCCTTCCATAGGCGGGATATCCGGCCAGGCGACCGACATCCGAATCCACGCTGAAGAGATTATGCGTATGCGCCAGTTGACCAGCGAGATACTGGCTAAGCATAGCGGGCAGACTCTTGAAGTGATCGAACACGACGTCGAACGCGACCGGATCATGAGCTCGGAACAGGCGAAAGAATACGGTTTGATAGATCAGGTGATAACTCACCGTGAGTAGCACGACGAGCCTCCAGAAAAAATGCGATAGAATGCAGTAAGATTGGAGACCGGATGAGACGTAGCGACGATACACTGCGCTGCTCGTTTTGTGGGAAGTCGCAAAACGAGGTCAAGAAGCTGATTGCCGGGCCTACCGTTTACATCTGTAACGAGTGCATCGACATCTGCAACGAGATCATCACCGATGATCAGCAACAGGAAACGGCCGCTCGACGCCCGCCTCTCCCCAAACCGATTGAGATCAAGGAATTTCTCGACGACTACGTCATCGGGCAGGAAGAAACCAAGAAGAGGCTCGCGGTCGCCGTCTATCAGCACTACAAGCGCGTAGACATGCTCAAGCGCCGCGCCACCGAAGTCGAGATTCAGAAATCCAACATACTGCTGATAGGCCCGACCGGTACCGGCAAGACGCTTCTTGCGCAGACGCTGGCTCGCATGCTCAACGTGCCGTTTACGATTGTGGACGCGACCACACTCACCGAAGCCGGCTATGTGGGTGAAGACGTCGAGAACATCATTTTGAAATTGCTTCAGGCGTCCAATGGCGACATTGAGCGGGCTCAGACCGGAATTATCTACATCGACGAGATCGACAAGATCTGCCGTAAAGACGAGAACCCGTCGATCACCCGTGATGTGTCCGGCGAGGGCGTTCAGCAAGCGCTGCTGAAAATCCTCGAAGGCACTGTCGCGAACGTTCCGCCGCAAGGCGGGCGCAAGCATCCGCATCAGGAGTTCTTCCCCGTAGACACAACTAACATCCTGTTTATTTGCGGGGGCGCGTTTGTCGGGCTCGAAAAAGTGATCGAAAAACGGACCGGCAAGAAAGCTCTGGGTTTCAATGCCAACGTCCAAAGCGCGCGCAAGCAAAGGCTCAGCGAGACTCTTGCGCAAGTCGAGCCGGAGGACCTGATCAAGTTCGGGTTGATTCCGGAGTTCGTCGGGCGGCTTCCGGTCTGCGGAACGCTGCACGAGCTTGATGAATCGGCGATGGTAGAGATACTGACCGCGCCAAAGAACGCGCTGGTGAAGCAGTATCAGAAGCTGTTCGAGTACGAAGGCGTGAAGCTCCGCTTCACCGAAGATGCGCTGACTGCGGTTGCTCGTCTGGCATGTGAGCGCAAGGTTGGAGCACGCGGACTCAGGATGATACTCGAAGAGTTGATGCTCGACGTGATGTACATGCTGCCGTCCCACAAGAAGGTCAAAGAGTTTGTAGTGACGGGCGAAATGGTTGAGAGCCGCCGCGCAACGTTCCCGGTTTTGGAGAAAGCAGGTTAGCTGGTTCCTGGTTTCTGGGTCACACTTCACGAAATCAGAACTAGAAACCAGAAACCAGAAACCAATAAAGCAATGAATGAATTTAGTGACAGCACACCCACGGACGTAGTGAAGTGCCCGATGGTCCCAATTCGGGACGTCGTGGTGTTCCCTTTCACGATGGTTGCCTTTGTGATCGGGCGGCCGGCAAGCGTGCGAGCGCTTGAAGCCGCGCTACGCAGCGACAAGACGATCTTTCTGGCGACTCAGCACGATGCGACGGTCGATGAACCTAGTGTTGATCAGGTCTACACGGTCGGCACGATCGCGCGGATAACGCACAACCTGCGTCTCCCGGATGGCAATATCAAGGTCATGGTCGAGGGGATCGAGCGCGCTCGATCCGTGCGCGTCGAGGAGGACGGCGACTACTGGCTGGCAACCTTGAGAAAAGCGCAGCAGACCGTGGAGCCGCGATCACGATTGAATTCACTTATTGGCCGGGTCGGCTCGCTCGTTGACCAGTACGTGCGTCAGTCCACCGAGTTGAGTAACCCCGAGACTCTTACCTCCGCGCTGAGAAACGACGACGCCGCCAGACTGTGCGATACAATCGCGTCGAACCTCAAGATTTCAGTCGAAGACAAGCAAGGTCTGCTCGAGATCTTCTCCCTATCCGACCGGCTTGCGCGACTGGTCGAGGTGCTCGAAGTAGAGCTTGAAAAAATACAGGTCGATCGGGCGATCCACGGTCGCGTCAAACGCCAGATGGAGCGCGCGCAGAAAGAATACTACCTCAACGAAAAGATCAAAGCGATTCATAAAGAACTTGGCCGCAAGGACGAGAAGGCGGAGCTTGAAGAACTAAAGCAGAAAATCGAGGCTGCCGGGATGTCGAAGGATGCCTACGAGAAGGCGATCACCGAGCTGCGCCGTCTCGAACAGATGCCGCCGATGTCCGCCGAGAGCACGGTTTCCCGCAACTATCTCGATTGGCTGCTTGCGGTGCCGTGGAAAGACAAGTCGGAAGAGGTGCGCGATATCAGAGCCGCGCACGAAGTATTGGAAGCCGACCACTACGGCCTGGATAAAGTCAAAGAGCGCATACTCGAGTTTCTCGCGGTTCGCCAACTGGTCGAGCGGCCCAAGGGTTCCATACTCTGTTTCGTCGGCCCGCCCGGTGTTGGCAAGACCAGCCTCGGCCGTTCGATCGCAAAAGCGACAGGACGCAAGTTTGTCCGACTCAGCCTGGGCGGCGTGCGCGATGAAGCTGAGATACGCGGCCACCGGCGCACCTACATCGGCGCGTTACCTGGCCAGATAATCCAGATGATGAAGAAGGCGGGGACCGTCAACCCGCTCATCATGCTCGATGAAGTCGACAAGCTGGGCATGGACTTTCGCGGCGACCCGTCCGCGGCGCTGCTTGAAGTGCTGGACCCTGAGCAGAACTTTGCGTTCCACGACCACTATCTGGACGTAGAATATGACCTCTCGAATGTGATGTTCATAGCTACGGCGAATGTGCTTCACACGATCCCGCCTGCGCTGCAAGACAGGCTGGAGATAATTCGGTTGCCGGGTTACACCGAGCGCGAGAAGCTGGAGATCGCCGTGCGTCATTTGCTGCGCAAGCAGCTCGAAGCGAACGGCCTCACTGCTGAGCAGATCGATTTCACCGAAGACGGGATCCGCACGATCACCCAATACTATACGCGAGAAGCGGGAGTCCGCAGCCTCGAGCGCGAGATCGCTTCGGTGCTCAGAAAGCTTGCGCGGAGAATGCTTACCTCCGACGATCCCGCGGCGTATCACGGTTTGGTGGAGGGCGAGCTGGTCAAAGAACTGCTGGGCCCAATTCGTTTCCGTCCCCAGTCGCTTGAGGAGCATAGCGAGATCGGACTTTCAACGGGGCTTGCGTGGACCGAAGTTGGCGGTGAAGTGCTTCACATTGAGGCAACGCTGATGCAGGGCCGCGGCAATATCACGCTGACCGGAAAGCTCGGAGAGGTTATGCAAGAGTCCGCACGCGCGGCGCTCTCGTGCGTTCGCGCGCGCGCGAAACGGCTTGGCATCGCACCGGATTTTCACAAGAAGTACGACTTGCACCTGCACGTCCCGGAAGGCGCAATTCCGAAGGACGGACCCTCCGCGGGAATCGCCATCGCCACCGCGATCGTCTCGGTGTTGACCGAAGCCGCCGTCCGCCGCGACGTAGCCATGACCGGCGAGATCACACTTCGAGGCAAAATCCTGCCTGTGGGCGGGATCAAGGAGAAGCTTCTCGCAGCTCACCGCGCGGGCATAAAGACCGTGATCCTACCCAAGGAGAACGCCAAGGATCTCGTGGAGTTGCCGGACGACGTCAAGGAAGCGCTGACCATTCAAACGGTGGAATACGTGGACGAGGTTTGGCGCCTCGCTCTTGAAGAGCCGCTCCCGAAAGTGGACGTACCAACGGCTGAGGTTCCAATCTGGGACCAGCAGCCGGCGAGCGACTCACCTGCGTCGAATCAAACCATCGAATAGGTCCTATAGACGCATAGGTCCTATGAAGGTCACCAGCGCCACTTTCGTAAAGAGCGCAACCAGCCCCGAGCATTATCCCCGCGACGGTCGGCCAGAAATAGCCTTCATGGGAAGGTCCAATGTCGGCAAGTCCAGTTTGATGAACAGTCTGTTAGGCGTGCGAGGGCTGGCGCGCACGAGTTCAACGCCGGGACGTACGCAACTCATTAACTTCTTCTTGATAAACGAAGCGTTTCATTTTGTAGACTTGCCCGGCTATGGTTACGCGCGAGTGCCTCGCGATGTGAAGAAACACTGGGGGCCGATGGTCGAGAAATATCTTGCAACCCGGCCGGGCCTTGTGCTATCTATTGTCATCACCGATTCGCGGCGCGAGCCCACCGAGTTAGATCTGCTGATGAAAGAATGGCTTGAGGCGAGGGGGAAGCCGTTCATCATCGTTGCAACCAAGGCTGACAAGCTCAGCAGCAATCAGTTAAGGGCCAGTCTCAGTCGTGCGTCGGCGGTCTTAGGCGGTAGCGAGCTTGTCGCGTATTCGGCGGTCACCCGCAGTGGAGCGGCCCGTATCTGGAATGAAATCACCACAAGAATTGCGGGTTTCGGATCGCGGAGTGCGGATTGACATCAGGTGCTCGGAATGTTCCGAAATCGCAATCCGCAATCCGTAAATTGGTAAATCTCCCGTGACAAAACTCCGCGCCGCGCCCCCCAGACGGCCCACGATTCGGGCTCGGCACCTTAACCAGTGAGGCAATCAGAACAGTTATGGCAGAAGATATAGTTCAACTGATGGACATCGGGGAGCTTAAAGAAATGTCCATCTCCAAGCTCACCCAGATAGCAAAAGAGCTCGACATTCCCGGCGCCACCGGTATGCGAAAGCAGGAGTTGATCTTCAAGATCCTGCAAGCACAGACCGAAAAGTCAGGACTGATCTTCTCGGAAGGCGTGCTTGAAACGCTGCCCGACGGGTTTGGCTTCCTGCGCGCGCCCGACTACAACTACCTTCCCGGACCTGATGACATTTATGTCAGCCCCTCGCAGATTCGCAAGTTCGACCTGCGTACCGGCGATACGATCTCAGGACAGATCAGGCCGCCAAAGGAAGGTGAGCGCTACTTCGCGCTGATTAAGGTCGAGGCTATCAACTTCGAGCCGCCTGAGATGGCCCGCGATCGCGTCTTCTTTGACAACCTGACGCCGCTGTATCCAAATGAGAAACTGAGGCTCGAAACCGACCCGGAGAACCTGGCCGCCCGCGTGCTGGACATCATGACGCCGATTGGAAAGGGACAGCGCGCGTTGATCGTCGCTCCGCCGCGTACCGGCAAGACGATGCTTCTTCAAAACATCGCCAACTCGATAACGCGCAATCATCCCGAGGTGACGCTGATCGTGTTGCTGATCGACGAACGGCCTGAAGAAGTCACCGACATGCAGCGCTCGGTGCACGGCGAGGTGATAAGCTCGACTTTCGATGAGCCGCCTACCCGCCACGTTCAGGTGGCCGATATGGTGATCGAAAAGGCGAAACGATTGGTCGAGTACAGACGCGACGTCGTCATCCTGCTCGATTCGGTAACGCGGCTCGCCCGCGCGCACAACTCGGTCGTCCCTCCATCGGGCAAGATACTGTCGGGCGGTATTGATTCGAACGCGCTTCAAAAGCCGAAACGGTTCTTTGGCTCGGCGCGCAACATCGAAGAGGGCGGTTCGCTGACGATCATCGCGACGGCGCTGATCGACACCGGCTCGCGCATGGATGACGTGATCTTCGAAGAGTTCAAGGGAACGGGCAACCTGGAAATTAACCTCGACCGCAAGCTCACGGAGAAGCGCATATTCCCGTCGATCGACATCAACAAGTCAGGCACGCGAAAGGAAGAGCTGCTGCTCGCGACGCAGGACTTCAACCGCATCATCGTGCTGCGCCGAGTGCTGTCGCAACTTTCGCCAACTGAGGCGATGGAGTTGTTACTGGACAAGCTCAGCAAGACAAAGGCGAATTCCGAGTTCCTCGACTCGATGCAGTCGTAACAAGATCGAGACTCGTTTTGGGGGTGTTGCTACCGCTGACACCGGAGTATTGAAATGCAACTCCGCCCGAGACCGTACCGACCAGCCAGTTGTTGCGTTCTCTCCGTCACGATCGTCCTGCTGAACAGCCTGTCCGCATTCACCCAGACTATTGAGACCGAGTGGAGTTTCCCAACTCTTAACAGCCCGAGGGTTGTCATTTCCAACGCCTCCCTGGTCTCGATCGTCTCCTGGGACAAGAGTGAAGTATCAATAAAGGCAGAAGTTCTGGCGGCGGCAATCCAGGCAAAAGAGGTAAGCGTCAAGTCGGCGAACAACAGGCTGGAAGTATCGTGCGTCCCGGCGAAGCCGGACAGGAAAGTATTTCTGACCGTGCGAGTTCCAGCAAAAGCACTTCTTTGGATAGAGATCGATCGAAATACGGTGCAGGTAACCGAGCCCGCGGACCAGATCATCGTCAGCAACGCCTCCAGTGAACTCTTACAGCTCAGTGTCCCCGAATCCTCGGCTGTCGATATGAAGGAAGCGCCTCACGCAGTCGAGCGCCGGCAATTGGGACCGTTAGGCAACGCGCGGATTGGAATAGGGGGACAGCACGTGGGCGCCGGTCCGCCCTATGTGAAAGTGAAGGCGCCGAAGGCGCTTGTCGTCGTAACGCGCGGAGCCATCGAGCCTCCTCAACGACCTCCAACCCTTGCCGCAACAACAATCGCGCGCCGGAACGGCTCAATGAGCGAAGCGCTGCGCCGATCGGCCCCGCAACTGATCCGCCCTTCCGCGCGAATTGACCAGCCTGCAGCGGTCAAGCCGGCGGACACGGAAGAAGGCGCTTTGAAGCTCGAAACCTACCTCGTGAACCTAAACGTCAGCGCAACGGACAGGGCGGGCAGGGCAATTCCCGGGCTCACAAAGGACGACTTCACTGTTTACGAAGACGGTGTGCCGCAACTGATCTCATTCTTTTCGACGCAGCGGGCGCCCTTCAACCTCGTCCTCCTGATCGACCTGAGCGGCAGTATGAGGGATGAGATCGACCTCATAAGAGAAACGGCAACCCACTTCCTCGAAGTCATCAGTTCGCTGGACAGCGTCGCAGTCGTTACCTTTACCACCGATGTAGTTGTGGTCTCGCATCTGACGAAGGACCGCGACGACCTGCGCGACAGCATAGACTTCATGCTGGCGCCGGCCGGCGGGACTGCCTTCTACGACGCGCTCGGTTACGCGCTGGTCGAAGTACTGAGGAAGGTAAAAGGTCAGCGCAATGCTGTCATCACGATTACGGACGGTGAAGACAATGCCCTTCAATCTCAACTGGCGCTACGGGCGGTAGGTATGAGCGTTGCGCAGGGATCATTCCTGACTTTTGAGGAGTTGCTGGACGGCGCGACTGAATCTGATGCGCTCATTTACCCGGTACACCTCGACCCGACGCCGTCCCAACCAGTCACTAGCTCTACTCAGACAACCCCTCCCGGGAAAACGGCGCCCAAAGTTCAGATTCAGACCAACACGGACCCGCGAAAGCTCTCGACTTCGGCGCTAACTGAAATTGCGAGAAAGCAGTTGCAATCGCTCGCCGATGCTTCCGGCGGCAGGTTCTACCATGCCAACCGCATCGAGGATTTGAAAGGCGTCTTTGAGCAGGTCGGCGCGGAGTTGCGCACTGTCTACAGCATGGCTTACACGCCGACGAACCTGAATTTCGACGGGCGCTTCAGACGCATCCGAGTGCAGGTGAACAGACCTGATGTCGGAATACGCACTCGACCGGGCTATTATGGGAGATAAGAGTGGTGAACCCTCAACCACCCCGGACTAGCGCATCGCATCCTTCAGTCACTAGGATCGAATCAGTCCGACAAGGACAAGATAGCCAAACCATCCCGCTTGGCATAAACTCTTCCCGTAATGCTCCAGGTACGAACTCCCGACTAGAGTCGGTACTCTGAACGCGATCTCGGGTGAAGTGATTGGTTATGCGTGCGAGCGTATGGCAGAAGCATAGTGTCCTGTTCAGAGTTTCGCTCTTTCTGGGGCTGCTCCTGTCATTGCCAGCCCTCGTGCCGGCTGAGCTGTTACCGCTGCGGACCTACACCACTGCCGACGGGCTGCCCCGCGACCTCGTTCAGCGCATTGTCCGGGACTCGCATGGTTTCCTATGGTTCTGCACAGGTGACGGTCTGAGCCGATTCAACGGTTACGAGTTCACCAATTATGGCGTCGAACACGGTCTGCCCCATCCGTTCGTCAACGACCTGATCGAGACTCGGCGCGGAGTGTATTGGGTTGCGACCAATGGCGGCGGGGTAGCCCGCTTCAACCCCTCTCCCCTGCGGAACGACCAACCTCAAACACGCAATCTATTCACTGTGTATCCAGTGGGTGATGAGCCGACGACCAATCGCGTGAACGTCCTGTATGAAGACCGCGCGGGGCAAGTCTGGGCCGGCACTGATGATGGTCTCTTTCGCCTGGATGAGACGGGCGGTCAGGGGAGCTTTCGCCGCGTCTCGCTAAATCTGCAGAAAGACATACCCGTAAGAGCTTTGGCCGAGGACTGCGAAGGCAGCCTCTGGCTGGGCACTCAAGGGCGGGGACTGGTGCGACGCTTGCCCGATAGCCGGATTGTTCGCTACGCGATTCAATCGCCGGCTTACGCCGACGTTGGCGAGTCGCTGATGTTTGATCTTGAAGGCAGGCTGTGGGTCGCGCACCGTGATGGCGCGGGATTGATCGTTTTCAAGCCGGAACCGGCTTCGTCAATCGCCGCGGGCGATGAACTACTAACGCGAACGCTGACCGAGTCTGAACCCGGCGCTCGCTCGCCCGCGCGACGTATCCGCCTGCCTGCGGCCCCTGGCGAGGTTTGCCGGTACACGATCGCCGATGGGCTCGCCAGCGATTTCATTATGTCGGGAATATATCAATCCTCTGACGGGCGAATCTGGATCGGCAGTGATGGCGGGCTGACCGAGTTTAGCGATGGTCGCTTCCGCAGCTACACGACGGCCCAGGGCCTTAGCAATAGGCAAGTCTACCGGGAAGTGGAGGACCGCGACGGCAACCTCTGGCTGGCAAGCCCAATCGGCGCGATGAAGATTACCTGGAGCGGCTTTACCACCTTCGGTAAGGCGGATGGTCTAGGTGCTCCGCGCGTCACTTCCATCTTTGAAAACCAGGGCGGCGAACTCTGCGTGACCAGTCAGGTCGGCGTCGAGCCGTTCATCAATCGTTTTGACGGCCAAAGATTCATCGCCGTCTGGCCTCGGCTCCCCCGCGAGATCAAGGGTGCAGGCTGGGGCTGGAACCAGATCACCTTCCAGGACCACACCGGCGATTGGTGGGTGCCCACCGGCTTTGGGCTTTGGCGGTTCCCGCGTGTGATGAGCGTGGACCAACTTGCACGCACGCTCCCGAAGGCCGTCTACAACCATCAACGCGGCGAACTGCCCGGCGACGATGTCTTTCGCTTGTTTGAAGACTCACGCGGCGATATCTGGATCAGCATTTCTGGGAGCGTGCTTGGCATGGTTCGTTGGGAGCGAGCCACCGAATCTTTTCACTTCTACTCCGACAATGATGGGCTGGCGCCCTCCAGCCTGCCGACTGCGTATTGCGAAGATGCCGCCGGCAATCTCTGGCTGGGGCTTTATGAGGGTGGCCTGGCGCGTTACCACGATGGACGCTTTCAGTTGTTCACGCAAGCAGATGGATTTCCGCCCGGGCTTGTCCACTCCCTGTATCTCGACCACGCCGGGCGTCTGTGGGCTGCGACTGCACAGGGCGGAGTCGTCCGCATCGACAACCCCCACGCGGATCACCCGCGCTTCGTCACGTATACGATTGCCGATGGTCTATCCAGCAACGGCGTGTCATGCATTACTGAAGACAAGTTGGGACGGATGTACTTCGGAACAACCCGGAGCCTGGACCGATTCGACCCGGAGACCAATCGAATCAGGCACTACACAAAAGCCGATGGGCTTGCGAGCAACGCGGTTCGTGTCGCTTTCCGCGACCGGGAGGGTTCGCTATGGTTCGGCACAGACCAGGGGATTTCGCGGCTAATTCCTGGGCCCGATTCGCCTCCATCACCGCCTCCCATCCTGATCAGCGGGCTGCGCATAGCCGGTGATGTGCAGGCGATCTCGGCGCTGGGCGAAACTGAAGTGTCGGGACTCGTCCTCAATCCGACGCAGAATCAACTGAGCATTGACTTTGTCGGCCTGGGCTTCGCGGCCGGCGAGGCCCTGCGGTATCAATACCGGTTTGCCGACTCGGAGTGGAGCGCACCCACAGATCAGCGAACGATTAATTATGCAAGCCTGTCACCGGGTCGTTATCAGTTCCAGGTGCAGGCGGTGACCGCCGACGGCAACACTAGCCCGACTCCCGCCACCATCACCTTCACCATTCTGCCGCCGGTATGGCAACGCTGGTGGTTGGTTACGCTGGTTGCGCTGACAGTCGGACTGGTAGCGTGGGTCATCTATCGCTATCGCGTCGGGCGACTGATCGAGATGGAACGAGTGCGGACGCGCATTGCCACCGACCTGCATGATGATATTGGCTCGAGCTTATCGCAGATTGCCCTGCTCAGCGAAGTCGTGCGTCGACGGGTGAATCGAGATGATCCTCCGCTGCGAGAGTCGCTAGCGCAGATCGCCGGTTCGTCGCGCGAATTAGTGGATTCGATGAGCGATATCGTTTGGGCAGTTGATCCCCGTAAAGATCATCTCAGCGATCTGACGCAACGTATGCGGCGATTCGCCAGCGAAGTTTTCACTGCGCGCAATATAGAATTTCGTTTTCAGGAGCGGGCCGAGGCCGAGGACATGAAACTTGGCGCGGATGTTCGTCGGCAGGTCTTTTTGATCTTCAAAGAAAGCGTCAACAACATCGTGCGTCACTCCGTTTGCAAGCAAGCAGACATCGAGTTTCGGGTTGAGCATGGGTGGCTGACCTTAAAGGTGAGCGATGACGGAAAAGGATTCGACAGTGAAGAAGAGAGTGACGGACACGGCCTGGTGAGCATACGAGAGCGGGCTAAGGCCCTGGGCGGTGATCTTGAAGTGATTTCACACAATGGTGACGGCACGAGCGTGAGGCTAAAGGTGTCAGTTAGTCGCCGCTCCGTCCTACAATCTTTGAAGTTTCCACATCAATAGGTAGCCGCGCGGAGGTAATTCTGAATAAGCTCTATCATAACAGGTGGTGGCTTGCGTGATTTTTTGGCGTACGCTGTGCACTCAGCTACATCTTAAGGCAAATTATGTCTGACAAACCGATGGCTCCAGTGACGGCCACGAACGTGACGTCTCCGGCGAACATCAAGGTCGCAATTATTGAAGACCGGCGCGAGATTCGAGAGGCGCTGGGGATGTTGATTGGGGGCACGGAAGGCTATCGCTTAACCGGCAGCTACCGCTCGATGGAAGAGGCGCTTGAGAAGATTGGCATGGAGCTTCCAGACGTGGCGCTTGTGGACATTGGGCTGCCGGGAATGTCCGGCACGCAGGGCATTCACATTTTGAAAGAGCGTTATTCGGATCTTGCGATGCTGGTGCTCTCGGTTTACGAAGATGATCGCCGCATCTTCGCCGCTCTGTGCGCGGGAGCTTGTGGTTACCTGTTGAAGAAGACGCCGCCCGCGCGGCTGCTCGAAAGTCTGAAGGAGGCAGTTGGAGGGGGCGCTCCGATGTCTCCGGAGGTAGCGCGCCGAGTAATCGGCTTGTTTAGAGAGATCCGCCCGTCCGCCGGGGCAGGCTGCGAGTTGACACCGCACGAGATTCGCTTGTTGACGCTTTTGGTAAAGGGTCACAACTACAAAACGGCGGCGGCGGAATTGGCGGTAAGCGTCAACACCATCTCTTTTCACATGCGGCGCATATACGACAAGCTGCAAGTACATTCCAAATCCGAAGCCGTGGCCAAGGCCATGCGCGACCACCTCGTCAGTTGAGCGAAAGCGCTAATAACCCACTCCCGCGTACGCTGGCTGTTCCCCAACCTTCCGGTTCCGATTTTCGCATAGTCTCTTTAGCGGATGGTCCTTCCACACTCTGACTGCTGACGAGGGGCATCACGGAGCTGTTGCTACCTACACGAGTGGCGACTACCTCCCTCAATGTCGCCGGGGCTACACGCTCGGGTGGTGCGGCCGAAGCAGATCTGGAGTATCTATTCACGTGTAGCAGCGAGATCGCACAGCTACAGATCGTTGGATATCAAATTACCGGGAGGGAATATGAAGACTTTGAACACACATTGGAAGCTGATTGCTCTTGGCACATTCGCGGTGATGGTTACCATATGTACCGGAAGCAGGATGGAAGCAAAGACCGGCCAGGATTACGCGGCCCAAAGCGCCGGTGTCCGTCCGCAGGTACGCGAGGCTGCGATTGGCGCATTTGGACCGATTGGTCTCACACATGGGCAGACTCTGCGGATCGGGTTGTTAAATGGTGGTGATGTCAATGGCGTGCCGACAGAGATGATCGTTTTCGGTTGCGGGGGCAACATCCTCATGAGTAACACCATCAATCCTGGCCCACCCAACACGTGCTCATCCTTCGACGTTAACGCGGATCAGCTTCCCCAGGGAGCGTTTGATAACACCGGCCGCACCGAGATGAATGTGGTCCTGAATAGTGGTGGCGGAATATGGAAGCCGGGGTCCTTTTTTGCCACCGTGCAGGTGTTTGACAACAACACTGGCAAAACCACTTTTGCACTTCAAGCCGGAGGTCATCCCGGGGGTATTAACTGAGCGAGACGCCAGGGTCAGGGCTATTGGCGCGTTGGGACGGATTGGTGTCACCCACGGGCAGACTCTCCGCATCGGCTTGTTGGTTCCCGGGCCTCCCGTGGTTGTATGAGCTGACCGATTGCCAGGGCAATACTCTCATACATACCACCGTCGCACCTGGCCCGCCGGGCACATGCCCGTTCTTGGATCTCAACGCGGATCAGCTTCCCTAACAGGAGCTTGATAACACCGGTCGGGTCGAACTAATTGCCACACTGACGAGAGCGGACCCTGCCCCTCCCTTTAACGACAACTCTAGCCCCTTTGATTTACAACAAGCGATTCCCTGGGCTCCCTGGGATGGTTTCAGCTTTCCGGGCCTTAGAATCAAATCGGCCCGCGTTGCTTGATAGGCAGCGCGGGCCCCAAAATTTAAGGAGTAGAAGGCCAATCGTCAGTGGCTCGTTGAAGCGCCGTCAGTTTTCTCCTTTTGCTTCTGCTTCGATTTCGTTTTTGAAGGAAGGTTACTGCCTGGCGCGATATCTATGCGCGGCGAGGGATTGACGTTAGTAATCGGAACAGGCATCGGAACAGGCATCGGAACAGGCATCGGAACAGGCATAGGAACGTCCACACCAACCGGGACTCTTACACCGCCTGCTCTCTCTTCATCCGCATCTTTATCGTCGTCGACGTCCGCTTCTTTCTTCAGATCAATATCGAGATCGCCGGCTTTATCAGCGGCTTTGCCGTCGCGCATCAGAATCATCCCGAGCGCCCATGTTGCTTTCCTGCGCACATCCTTACTTGGATCCTTCATAGCTGCATTCAGAGCTTCAACCGCCGTATGATCTCCCTTCAACCCAAGCGCCCACGCCGCCTGTGCCTTGACCTGCGCATTCTCATCCTTCAAAGCGGCTATCAACGGCTCTACGGCTCTGTGGTCTCCTTTCAGCGCCAAAGACCACGCGACCTTCTCGCGCACACGCCATTCGCCGTCATGCAAGGCATCAATCAAAGGCTCGACTGCATTGCTGTTCCCCTTCAGCCCAAGCGACCACGCCACTTGTTCTCGCACCCTGGCGTTTTCATCTTTGAGGGCGTTAGTCAGCGGTCCGATCGCGCGGGCGTCGCCCTGGAGCCCCAGCGACCAACCGGCTTTCTCGCGCACTCTCGATTCGCCATCTCCCAAAGCGGCGATCAAAGGCTCTACGACACTTTTGTCATGTTTCAATCCCATCCCCCAGGCAGCGTTCTCGCGAACTCGCGAGTCGCCATCTCGTGAGGCAGCAATTACGGGCTCGATCGTTCGCGGGTCATTTATGACGCCCAGGGACCATATTGCGTTCATGCGAACTACGGGATTCGCATTTCTCATTACAGAGATCAGAGGGTCAACCGATTGCTCGCCTATCGCGGCAAGCGATTGCGCCGCAATTCGACCGGGCGTTGTCGATTCGTCGATGCCGTAGTTCCGACGCCACGTGCCGCGCTCGCCGCAAGAAATGTCAGTGTTTATCGGCATATCGTCGCCAAGCATCTGAACCAGATGAGGGATCGCCTGAGCCGCGCGTTTTCCCATCTCGCCTATCTGGCAGGCGGCGCTTGCGCGTTCTATCGGGTTCGGCGAGCTGAGCGCGCGTATTTTTTCCGCCAGGTCGGCCGGCGCGTTCTTAGTCTCCTGGCCGGCTGCCGCGTTGGCTGATTCCGTAACTGCCGCGGTTCCGGCGTGAGTCGCGTACAACGCTGCGAAAAGACAGAAGAAGACCAGTGCGGTTGCGATCAGTGGTTGTCGTTTCATCTCAGACCTCCTGCGAGTTGATAGAGCACCTGTGAAGCGCGCTTTGCCAATTTCAGCTCATATCGCTTCACTTGATCCGCCTCGTATGCTGCCGAAAGGCATTGACCTCCTGCCTTATCGCATCGGTCACCGATTCGGGATCATCCAATTGAATATGATGACCGCCGTTTTTAGCGATGACCTGTTTGCTGTTGGTTGATCCTTTGAGCAGTGCCGCCAGCGGTAGAATCGTCTGGATTAGACAATGCGGGCCGGTGCGAGATCTATTTTTATTTCGCCTTTGGCTTTGTCTTAACAATACCTACGCCGCCAGGCGGAGCTGCCCCGGGTGCTGGTCCAATCGGTCTCGATAAACGAAAGTCGGCGACACCACTTGGAACGTCTCCAGGAACTCCACCGGGAATCCCTCCAGAGACCCCTCCAGGAATACCGCCTGGAACGTCTCCAGGAACACCGCCCGGAACATCTCCAGGAACACCGCCCGGAACGCCGCCTTTGCTTTTACCTTCCCGGTCGGAGTCTATTTCCGAATCAGTATCGACATCCCCGTTGGTGGCTCCCCCGACTGCTTCGCCGCGCTGCATCAATAGCATTCCGAGCGCCCAGGCGGCTCTTTGTCGCACCCCTTTATCCGGATCTTTTAGTGCATCTTTCAGAGCGTTCGCAGCGCGCGCATCTCCCTTGAGCCCAAGAGCCCATGCAGCCATTCCACGAACGCTCGCACTTGTGTCTTTCAACGCCGCCATCAGAGGTTCGACAGATCGCTTGTCCCCTTTTAGTGCAAGCGCCCACGCCGCTTTCTCTCGAACTTCGGAGCTTTCGTCTCTCAAGGCGATTGTTAAAGGCTCTATCGCGCGAGCGTCTCCAATGAGTCCCAAACTCCAGGCAGCCTGTTCACGCACCTGCCAACTGGTATCTCTCAAGGCGCCGACTAATGCATCTATCCCGGTCTGCCTTCCTCTTACGCCAAGCCCGTATGCCGCCTTCGCGCGCACTTGCCAGCTTTGATCTTTCAGGGCCTCGACCAACGCTGCGAGGGCTTGCGGATCGCCGATTTGCGTAAGCGCAAAAAGCGCGTGCTGTCGCACTTCGGAGTCTTCATCCTTCAACGCCTCCCGCAATGCTTCTACGACCCCGCTGTTATCTTTTTGCTGAGTCCGTTCCTGGTCCACATGGACCGGCTCGGACTGCGCCAGGTAAGTTTCGCCCGAAGCCGGTTGATTAGTTTCCTCAGCTTGCCGTCGCTCAGATTGAACGACTGGCGAGCCTATTGTTACGGAACTGTGGTACGAAGGCTCTGCCTCTGACGCAAGCACAGACTCAGGGCGTGGTAATCCGTTCGCTTGAGCTTTAGCCGATAAGCGCATCGTAGCGAGTGTCAGTACCAAACAGACGATCACTACTCCGACCGAGATAGCCGCAATCCGGTTCAACCCGCGTCGCTTCAGGCCCGGGTCGAGGATCGCGAGCAACCGGCCTTCCAGCTCGGAGCGCCGAGCTATTGCGACCGCCGCAAGCGAAGAGCACTTGGCCGTTCGAAACGTTCTAGCCATTTCGAGCAGATGACCGGCATACTCCGAAGCTTTCGTTCCAAGATGTATCACTTGATCATCACAGGCCCGTTCGCGCTCAATTCGAAGCTGCCGAGTGGCCAGCCATACTAGAGGATTGAACCAGTAAATCGAGCAAGCCGCCTGAGCAAGCAACTGTGTCAGGCAATCCCATCGCCTCACATGAGCAAGCTCGTGCACCAACACCACCTGGCGGCGCTCATCCGGCCAATCATCGGCGTCCGCGGGAAGCAGTATCGCAGACCTGATCAGGCCGCAGGTCATTGGCATAGTGATGCGTGGGGTCTTTAACATCTCCACGCGCCGCGTCAGTCCAATCTGCCATCCAATATTCTTCGCGGCGCTTAGCCAGGCTGCGTCGGTAATCCTGCTGGCCCTGTGTGCAATCCACCAGATGCTCGCAGTGCCGATCAGCAGCCGGCCAATAATCAACAGGGCACCAGCGAGCCACAGGAGGAATGCCCATCGAACCCATCCAGCCGGCGCGGGCGTCCACCCAGAAATTTGGCGCGCGCTGGAATCAAATGCCTTCGACTCGACGCTTGTCTCCGTTCGATCGTTGCCGACACTCATCGGCTTCGGCGAAGCAGGTGAAATGGCCATCTTTGAAGCGTTCCCGACGAACACGAGCGATTCGGGTGTAGTCGAGACGGATTCCACCGGCGCAGGCGGGAGAAGTGCGATTTGCCATACCGGCAGACCGAAAGAGAGTACAGGTAGTGCGAGCAGGCCGCCGAGCGCGAGCATCCAAACAAAGTGGCGCGCTGCTGCTGAGGCGTGCCTGAGCGCAAAGCAAAGCGCGGTGGCAGTGATCAGCACCAGGACCCCTTTTATAGAAGCGGCAATTAGATGCTCAGTCATAGAAACCTCCGCCCAACTTACTAGCCAGGCCATCGCTATCGTCCGTCCTTTTTTGCTCTTTCTATCAACCGGGACAACCGTTCCAGTTCTTCGTCCGACAATTTAGACTTGGACATATCAAGCAGGGCAGCCACTGTCTGCTCGGTTGAATTATCGAAGAAGGTCTGCACCAACTGTTTCAACGCTGACTGCCTCGCTTTGTCACGAGAAAGCGTCGGCAGGTAAACGTATCGCGGCCCGGCCTGATCGTGCCGGAGGTAACCTTTCTCCTCCAGCAGTCGCAACATCGCCCGAACCGCTGAGTAGCCGGGAGGGTCCGGCATATTCTCAAGGACTTCCGCGGCAGTGGCCCGGCCGAGCCGGTATACGACGTCCATGATCTGACGCTCGCGGCGACTCAGGTGCAAATGCGGGTGCTCTGGCATTCTGTCCCCTCGCTCCATCGAGGTGCTAGTTTTTTAGCATTAACGCGATATGGCTGTCAATAGCGAAATGCTAAATTTTTAGCACCGCACCTCCTCGGAGGTCTCAATGAGCTGCCCGGTGGCACACGCGCCTAGATACACGGCGAGCGATGGCAAGTGCAGCGCATCTGTGTCATCTGCGCAATCTGCGGACGATTGATTATTAGAAACGGTGAATTCCGACTATCGATCTCATTACTACATCACTCTGAACTGGCCAAGATCGTTCGTGCTCAAGCTCTTCGACTCCGCGAATAGCGTTTTCCTTCTCGCCTTATCCGCATACATCGCGCGATCGGCCGCCAGCAACAACTCATCGAGTGTTTCGCCATCCACGCCGAAACTCGCCGCGCCGACGCTCAGTCCCAGGAACAGCTTTGAGCCTCGAAAGCCAAAATCGTGATGGTCGATCGCTCGCTGAATTCGCTGCGACAGCTCTTGCACTTCTTCCTGGCCTACTTGCAGGATCGCCACGAACTCGTCGCCCGCGTAGCGGCTGACGAAGTCCGACGAGCGAATGTGGGAAAGCAGCAAGACCGACAGCTCCCTCAACAGTTGGTCGCCCGCTTGATGACCGAACTTGTCATTCACCGCCTTGAAGCCATCGAGGTCCATCATCATTACAGAGAAGGTGTCACGATGACGACGCGCGCGGTCAGCTTCTTCTTCAAAGCGATACCTCAACGCTCGCGCGTTCGCCAGTCCCGTCAGCACGTCCGTCAGCGCGCTTGTCTCGGTCCGCTCGTGATGCGCCGAATTGGCGATCGCGTCCGACGCAAGCTTCGCCACCGCTTCCATCAATCTCAAATGATCGGTGGTGTATGAGCTGAGGTCGGCAGAGTACATCGCAAGCGCGCCTAGGATCGCTTCATCTCTCATGAGCGGAACGACCGTAGCGGTGCGATACGCTTCGGGCAGTTCGACCTTGAGCGCGTCGAAGTCGAGACGAGGATCACAGTTATGCATCGGGTGACGATTCGCGACGACCCAGCCGGTTATCCCCGCGCCCGAGGGAAGACTCTTCGTCCTGAACAACTCGGCGTTGCGCCCCGCGATGTGCGCCGCTGCAACATCAGTCGAGTCTGGCCGAACACGATAGAGCACGCAAGTCGTGTAGCTGACTATGTCTTCCAGCCTCGCGGCGAAGACCGCGAACGTGTCGCGCAGATCGAGGCTGGTGCCAATCGTCTGTGCGATGTCGTAGAGCGCGATCACTTCTCGATGCGCGCTGCGTATGTGCTCGTAGACCATCGGCCCGCTCTCTGTTTTGGCGGCCCATGTGTTACCTGGAGGCTGAGGCAGTTCGACTCGTTGACGTTCGACGCACCTCTCGCGAATCTCGGTTTCGAACTCATCCAGGTGATCGAGGAACGTGCGAACGACGTTTGGATCGAACACCGTCCCGCTGCCCTCCTTCAGCATCTCGATGGCCTGGTCGCGGGTCATCGCCGCGCGATAATTCCGGTCCTCGCACACGGCGTCAAAGCAATCCGACAGCGTCAGTATCCGTGCGGTCATCGGTATCTCGTCGCCGCGCAGTCCGTCAGGGTAGCCGCGCCCGTCCCAGCGCTCGTGGTGATGACGCACCACCGGCACTACTGGATATGGAAAGCCGACTCTCTCGAGTATCTCGGCGCCCACGATCGTGTGAACCTTCATCTTGTCGAACTCGGCGGGCGTGAGCGGTCCGGGCTTGTTCAACATGTAGTCGGGCACGGCGAGCTTGCCGATGTCGTGCAACAGTGCCCCCGCTTTGAGCGCTTCGAGCTCGGGGTCGGACAATCCGAACAGCCGCGCGAGACCGGTTGCGTAGATCTGTACTCGATGAACGTGGTCCGGCGTCACTTCGTCTTTGGCGTCGATGGCGATGGCAAGCGCTTCAATAGTCTTCAAGTGCAGCTCGGCCATTTGCTCGGCGTGACGGTTCGAGGTCTCGACCCGGTCGAGATAGACCTTGTAGGTGAAGTAGGTGACGGTGAGGATCGGAACTGAAATGATGAAGGCGTAAAAGGAAATGACCGTGATCAGCTCGACGATCAAGCACGCGCTCGCCGCTCCGGCCAGCGCCGATATCGATGTCCACAGGAAGGATGCTTTCCAACTGTCAATGAGCGACAGCGCGTTCTTTTGCGAGCTTGCCACACTCATCGTTCCAGAGATTAATACGAGATGAATGAGCGCCAGCATACCTGCGGCGAGGACCAATCTGGCCGGCTCAGAAGCAAGCGGCCGCAGTTCGCCAAACATGAGAGTTACTGTAGAGCTCGCCGCGAAGATCGAGATACTCATCGCCGCTCCGTTGAACAGGATCATTCGACGACGCTCTTTGAATAGTAGCGCGCAAACGGCGGCATCAAGCCCTGCCAGCACCACCGAGGCGTGAGTGCCGTACAGCAGCATCGAGATGAAGATGAATGTGTCGGAGAGAGTGACGGCGCTTCTGCCTTTGTGGATCCCGATATCGATGCGCGAAACCATCAGAATGGTTACCAGGCTCAACAGGATCCATTCGAAGTTGATTGGGCGAAACGCGAGCGCACAGCCGGCGTAGGCGAAGATCATCAGCCCGACTACAGATACGGTAATCAGAAAGAGACTGGCGACGTCTTTGCTGCGCTCACTCGGCTTCATGCCCGGTCCTCTCGCACGGCGAAAAAAATACAAATCGGGTTGATTAAGGCGAGCGGCGTTCCACTTAAGCCACGCCGGGCTAAGTTAGCTTATGGCAACCAAATCTCGGTATAGACTTTGGCGGTCGATGTGAGTTATGAGGAGAATTGCACCAGATTGATTGAATCGTTTCGGTCAAATTGCGGCACCATTGTGGAGCAAGATGGGCCCTGGCTACCCAAACCTCCAGCCAGTAATATCAAGATCCGGTCGGCTGCTATACGGCAACGCACCCTCTCCGAGGCGCAAAGAACCAAAGGCCAGATCTTTGCGTATTAACTAACGCGTGAGGTATAAATAAACCAAGCGTGTTAGCCACAATCTACAAGAGGGTGTTCAAGAAAAGTGCATCACAAGAAATTTCTGCTCACAGCAATCATTACCGCCGCAGGTTTAGCCGTTGCGATCTCAACAATCGTTTTCAGCAGCTCTCCAAACCAGTCTCCCACCGCGAGCCGTGGTGAACCGCGGCTCGAGGACACAGCCGGAGAAGTAGCAGCTACCTTGCCGTTGTTTCACCGGGTGGACGAGAGCTACGTACGCGGCTCGCAGCCCTTGCGCGGCGGCATCGGGACGCTTACCCGGCTCGACGTCAAGACGCTGGTCGATCTTCGCTCGATCTACGACCACACGGATGACGTGAAGGACGCGGCGGAGGCAGCCGGTCTTGGTTACGAATGGGTGCCAATGAGCGTTTGGAATCCGCCTACCGACGAGGAAGCCAATCGGTTCGTTTCTCTTGTTACTGACACCACAAGAGGACCATTCTTCGTCTTCTGTGCGGACGGGCTCAACCGCATCGGCGAGATGACCGCAATCTATCGAGTCGCGCATAGCAATTGGAGCGTCGAGAAGGCCCTCGATGAAGCAGATGGGCTTGGCTTCAACCCGTATTACTACACGCTGAGGAATTACGTGTGGGACTACGCGCGCAAGTTCCGGCCGTCCGCGGTTCCTCCGACAGGCCGGCGCGTGAGCCCTATCGAACCGTAAAATGGCAAAGTCCAAAGGCTCAAAGCTCGTTTTCGTCTGTCAGCAATGCGGCGCTCAACAGCCGCTGTGGATGGGCAAGTGTCCTGACTGCGGCGAGTGGAATTCGCTCGTCGAAGAAAAAGCCGCAAGCGGCCAACCAGAGTCTTCTCTGCGCGGCGGTCTGTTCCGCATGAGGGAAGTTGCCCCGCTGGCTTATCAGGACATCGAAAGCCAGGACGACTCGCGTCAGTCTTCAGGAATAGAGGAGTTCGATCGCGTGCTTGGCGGCGGGATCGTTCCAGGCTCGCTCGTGCTGATCGGCGGCGACCCGGGCATCGGCAAATCAACGCTGCTGCTCGAAGTGGCCGACAAGCTTTCGAGCATCTGCGGCAAGGTTCTATACATCTCGGGCGAAGAGAGCGAACGGCAGATCAAGCTAAGGGGCGAACGGTTAGGCATCAATCCAACGGGCCTTTATCTGTTGGCTGAAACCTGTCTCGAACGAATCTTCCAGGAGATCGACCGGCTTGATCCGCAAGCGGTCGTCGTCGATTCGGTGCAGACCGTCTTCTCGATGAAGCTCGAATCCGCGCCGGGATCAGTCTCGCAAGTCCGCGAAGTGGCCGGTCAGTTCCTGATGCTCGCGAAGAATCGGACCGTGCCCGTGTTCTTGATCGGCCACGTCACCAAAGACGGCGCGATTGCCGGCCCGAAGGCGCTCGAACATATTGTGGACACGGTGCTCTACTTCGAAGGCGAACGCCATCACAATCATCGCATCATTCGCGCGGTGAAGAATCGCTTCGGCGCGGCGAACGAAGTCGGCGTGTTCGAGATGACCGGCCGCGGCCTTATGCCTGTCCTCAATCCGTCGGGCTTGTTCTTGAATGAGCGGCCGGTTGGGGTGTCGGGCTCGGTAGTGACTGCCTGCATCGAGGGCACACGGCCGATGCTGGTCGAGCTTCAAGCGCTGGTCACTTCGACTAAGTACGCCACGGCTCGAAGGATGACCCAGGGCGTTGACGCCAACCGCGTATCGCTATTGATGGCGATGCTCGAAAAACGAGTAGGCATGCACGTGCTCGGCGATGACGTTTTCGTTAACGTAGCAGGCGGCATGACGATAGACGAACCGGCGGCCGACCTCGGCATAGTCGCGGCCATCGCCTCGAGCTTCCGCAATGTGCCAGTCGATGAGCACGCGGCGGTATTCGGCGAGATTGGATTGGCGGGCGAGGTGCGCGCGACGAGTCAGGCTTCAGTGCGAGTGCGGGAGGCTTATGCGATGGGCTTTCGACGTTGTGTGATTCCTCACGGGAACCTTTCCGGGCTCGAGTACGACGATGGGATTGAAGTGATCGGCGTGCGCAACGTCGGCGATGCGCTCGAGGCGTTGTTTTGATTTGCAGTTTTTCTCAATCGATTTGCTGAATCAATAAGCGCTACGCAGCCGTGGCGTTAGCGGGTGGGTAAGGTGGGCTTGAAGATAGCTTCGAGTTGGCGCTCAATGCGATCCAAGCGCTGCTCGATTGCCGCAAACCGAGTATCCTGTGCCGCAAACCGGGCGTCGAGATAGCCACGAAGATCATCAATCCGCTTGTTCATCGCCTGCTGATTAAGCCAGCTTGCGCCAAAGATGCTGATGATGAAGGTCGCGAGCGCAATGATGATGGTGACGATCAGTGGATTCATCAGCGTCATTATACTGAGTTCACCGAGGGAAAACTAGGTCTTCGTCAAAATCGGGGACGGCTTTCGATGCCCTATGCTGATTACGGCGATCTGTCGCGCTTTCTAATCCAATAGTCCGGCTGCTCTTGCGTGTTTGGATCATGCCTTTCCATCCATCGCTCCGGAAGTTTAAGCTCGTTGAATCCGAACTTGCGATAAAGCTCGTGCGCGTCTTTCGTCGCAAGCACCCATCGCCTGAAACCTTGAAGCTCGGGATGCGAGATGATCACTTCCATCAGCCATTTCGAAAGGCCTTGCCCGCGATGCGGTTCGAGCACAAAAACGTCGGCTATCCACGCAAACGTTGCGTAGTCGGTTATGACTCGCGCGAATCCGACTTGCTGATCGCCTTTGTAGAGGCCAAACGGGATCGAGTTTTCGATCGACCGCCGAATTGTCTCGGCCGATCGGCCTGCGGCCCAATAGGAAGTGTCCAGGAACTCGTGAATGACACCGATGTCCAACCGCGCCTTGTCGGTACTGATCGTGTACTCGCCTTGTTGCCAATGACCGTCCATCCCCGCCCTCCGTCGCATCATCAACGTGCTGCGTATTGCTCAACACCTTCTCGCAACCGGCGCTCGGCCAGGCGATCCGCAGCCTTGTAGGTTGGGATCCCCTGTGCCTTCGCGATCTCGAAAACCAACCGCACCGTGGCATAGATCGCAAGCACCTCGGTTCGCACCTTTTCGGGCGACCATGCAAACAGGTCCGCTCCGCCGCTAAGCACGCCGCCTGCGTTGGCAACATAATCTGGCACGTAGAGGATTCCGCGCTCCTCAAGCGCGTCGCCGTGCCGCTCCTCGAGGAGCTGATTGTTAGCTGCGCCGCATACGATCCCGGCTTTGAGGAGCGAAATCGTCTGATCGTTTATGATTCCGCCCAGCGCGCACGGAGCGAATACATCCGCTTCGACGGAGTAGATGTCGTCCGGTGACACCGTCGCTGCGTCGAACTCTTCAATTGCACGCTTGATCTTTGCCGCGTCGACGTCCGAGACGATAAGGCGAGCGCCCGCCGCGTGCAGTTCCTTCGCAAGGTTATAACCGACGTTTCCGCATCCTTGAATCGCGACTCGCCTGCCTCGTAGATCATCGCTGCGCCATCGATACTTCGCCGCGGCCTGCATTGCGCAAAACGCTCCGAGGCCGGTCCACGGCGAAGGGTCTCCGCCTTTCCCCGCGAGCCCACCAACGTAGCTTGTCTCCAAAGCGATCAACTCCATGTCGGCCGGGCTGGTGCCAACGTCTTCTGCGGTGATGTATCGCCCGCCTAGGCGCTCGACGAAGCGCCCATGCGTGCGGAACAGCTTCTCGCGATCTCGAGTCCTGTTATCACCGATGATGATCGCCTTGCCGCCGCCAAGTGGCACTCCGGCGGCAGCACACTTGTATGTCATCCCTCGAGAAAGACGAAGCGCGTCGATCAGCGCCTCTTCTTCGCTGGCATAGTTCCAGAAGCGCGTGCCGCCAACGGCCGGGCCAAGCGCAGTGCTGTGGATCGCAATGATGCCGCGATAGCCCGAAGCCGCATCGTGACAGAAAATGACTTGCTCGTGTCCCATCTCGGACATCATTTCGAAGATCCGCGTTTTGGTTTTGTCGCTCATTGCAGTGATCGTTGTCTTTCAGTAGCCCTGGGAGCGCGGGCATCCCTGCCTGCCTGACGTTGAGCGAGTAGAGAATACGCGTTAGCGGAGAGGCAGGCAGGGATGCCTGCGCTCCCAGGACTACCCTTTCAACGCGGGTCTCGCGTACTCTCTGGCGTAGTCCGGCGCCTCAATCCCGGCGCTAAGTCGATCATCATTGACCGGAGTTCCGGCCGTTAGCTTCAACGGAACCACACCAGCCCACACTGAGAGCTGGTAGTCTTGTTCATCGTCAATCGGGGGACCCGTGCGCACCTTCGCCGAGACTTCAACCAGCGGCAGCTTGAGCACCAGTGTCGCTCGCAACTCGCTTTCAGTAGGCCAGCGAACCTCTTCCCACCGTCCGGGCACGACGTGATCGGTGAAGGCATGAAGCGCCTTGATCTTCTCATCCGGATCGTTGACACCCTTGGCAGTGCCAAAAATGACAACGGATCTGTAGTTAATCGAATGATGGAACGCCGAGCGCGCCAGCACGAGCCCGTCGATCAGCGTCACCGTCACGCAGACGTCTATGCCTTCTTCGAGCGAGCGCAGCATGCGACTCGCAGCCGAGCCGTGGATGTACAAGTCGGCTCCGATGCGGGCATACGAAGTCGGAATCACGACGGGCTTGCCGTCGACCACGAAGCCGACGTGGCATATGAAGGCTTCATCAAGGATCCGGTGAACCGCGGCATGATCGTACTCGCCTCGCTTTGGCAGGCGTTTCAAGATTGTTCGCTCGGTTGGCGTAAAGGTCGTCAAGTTGTGTGCTCCATTGTTATCGCGAAGGCGCCGTCCCAGCCACGCTCAAAGGCGTTCCACTGCGAGACGTCGCATGTTCATCCTTCAACGTTTTCAAGACGAGTGTGGTTCGCGTCGAGTGCACAGACTTAACTCGCTCGATGTCTCTGATTAACCGGCCAAGCTCTTCTGTGCTCTCAACCCGCACTCGCACCACGTAACAATCTTCGCCGGCAAGGCGGTGTAGTTCTTCGACTTCGGGAATTCGCGCGAGCAGCGTCGCGGTCTTGACGTCGCGAAGCTGAGTCTGGACGAAAACAAAAGCTACGAGGCTGTTTCTCATGATTCACACCAGCGCCCTTAATCCGTCAGTCCGGCCCGCCGCCCGACGCTTTTTCATCTTCACCAGCCGTGATTTCATCAGACTGCCAAGGCGCTTGACCGCTTCCTCGATCGCCTGTGGGCCGGCCATGGTAAAGCTCAGTCGCATCATGTTCTGCTGCGGCGAGCTCGCATAGAAGTGATCCCCGCTGATGAAAGTCACTCCATTCTCAACCGCCTGAAGCAGGAGCTGGGTGCTGTTAAGGGAATCGGGCAGGCGCACCCACACTGACATTCCGCCGTCAGGCCGGCTCCACTTCGCCTCATCCGGGAAATACTTCTCCATCGATTCGAGCATCGCGTCGCGCCGCTGGGCGTAAGCCTTCTTCACGCGCTTTATGTGTCTCGCGAGCAGCCCGCGTCTTGCGAATTCGTGAATCGCAGCCTGGGCCAGAAGGCTCGCGTGCAGATCGCTTCGTTGCTTGGCGCGATTGAGATGATCGATGACAATTCGCGGCGCGGCTATCCAGCCGACTCTCAGACCGGGAAATCCGACCTTCGAGAAGCTGCTGATGTAGATCACCAGGCCGTGTTCATCGAGCGCCTTGAGCGGTGGGACATCGGGTCCATCGTATCTCAGCTCTCGATAGATGTCGTCCTCGACGATCGGAACACGATAGCGTTCGGCGATTCCTATCAATCGCCGGCGGGCCGCCGCATTCATGGTTACACCGGTCGGGTTTTGAAAGCTCGGCACGACATAGATCAGCTTCGCGCGGCGCTGAGAAAGAACGTCCTCGAGTACGTTCAGGTCAATTCCGTTTGGGCCGACCGGAACGCTGAAGTATCTCGAACTCGTACCGCAAAACACGCTGAGGGCGCCGGGATAGGTCGGATTCTCGAGAGCGACTTCCTCTCCGGGCCCGACCAGTATCTGACGAATCAAATCCAGAGACTGCTGGCAGCCGTTTGTTATGAGCACCTCATCGGGCGAAACGCGCACTCCCGAGAGGGCAAGTTGTGCGGCGATGTATTCCTGAAGCGGCGCATATCCGCTGGTTGTTCCGAGCTGAAGCAGGACTCGCCCCTGTTTTCTAAGCACCAGATCGACGCAGCGGCGGAAATCATCCAGCGGGAAAAGGTCGGCCGACGGCAGCGCGAGCGCGAGTGAGATGACTTCGCGCCGCACATCAAAGCTACTCATCGCTTGAAGCCAGTTGTCCCGGCTCTGAACTGAAAGGAGCGACTCCCAGGACATCGGTGATGGCGCAGCTTCCTCTTTGATCGGTGATGCCGGCGGCGGCACGCGACTGATGTATGTGCCGCTACCGACTCGCGAGGTTATCAATCCTTCAGCGGCGAGTTCTGCATAGGCGGTGGTAACCGTGTTGCGATTAACGCCGAGCGTCTTTGCAAGCTCGCGATTGGCGGGCAGCCGATCTCCGGCCTTTAATGCGCCGCCGGCTATCATGCGGCGCACTTCGGTTACTATCTGACTGTAAAGCGGGGCGCGACTATCGCGTTTCAACTGTAGAAGCACGGCGATTGGCTCCCGAAAATTGGTTTAGTTCACTGAGCCATTCTACTAAGAATTCTGAGGCTGTAAAGAACCAATTACGGGCCAATACTAGGGGGCCAATTATAAGTCCTATAGGTCCTATAAGTCCCAACGGCAAAAAAGACCAAAGGGGATGACGCCGCCCCCGTGGCCTCATCCCCTTCAGCTTATTGTTGCTTTGTCTGTCGCTTCTCTCAGTTTTGCGATGACCAGCGGAGCCCCCGTTCCCCCAATCACCGCGTAACTTTTTAAAGCTACGCCGGTCATATTGGCAATGCTCGTGCCAGCGTTTCTGGCCCGCGCAGGTAGCCGTAAACTCTGTGATTGAATGAAACCGTATGCGCGCCCTTCTTCGGGCTGCCAATTGTTGTCAACCGGCGAGTGACGAATCGTGTGACGAGGGAGCAAAGAGCAAAGGGCAAAGAGCAAAGGGGAGGAGGGGGAAATTATTTCCCATTTGTTATTTTCTATTTTTCATAATTTTTCATTTGTCATTGAAGAGAATCACTCAATTCAAATCGTGGGCTTCAAATGCCCAAATAAAAAATGAAAAGTAATGAAAAATAGAAAATAGTAGAAAATAGAAAATGGGGAATGGAAAATGGAAAATTCTTCTCCCCGGTCCCCGCTCCTCTCCCCCCTCTCCCCTCCGCCCTCCGCGCTTTGCCCTTTGCCCTTTGCTCTGTGCGCTCTATAATGAACGCGGTCAGGGCTCAGCCTCTGACACGCCTGAGCAGCCATTTCGGATCGCGACCCGGATCGGGCCATTTTCCGATAAGTGTCTGCGAGCCGCGGCTCCAGCGGCTGGACTTGCTGCTTATTTTTTTGAGTCCAGACGCAGCCAGCGGATATCAACAGGACAGTTTTCTTTTACACTCCTAGTCTGTTGATCTCGCAAGCGGTGATCAGCCGTAATCGCGTCCCGGAGGCGCGAATTGATCTTTCAAAACTCAGCTTAACTAATCGCAGCGTCGTAAAGCAGGAACGGCCCGAGCGATAGATAAGACGTACGGAGGATATATGCAAGCCGATGTTACTCTGATTCGTATCGTCTTTGTCGCGGCGCTCGTGAGTGCAGGTTACTTCCTGAAGCCTTTCCCCAGCCCGAGCTCGGGAAATCCGCTTATCTCGGCGATCATAGGGGGAGTACTTGCAGTCTCGATAATCTTCTTCGAGACCCGGATTCGCAAAGCCACTCTTAAGACTCTTATTGGCGGAGCGGTCGGGTCGATACTTGGAATCGCAGGCGCTACATTAATCTGCTGGATCATAGCCGCGCAGCATGCGATCCCCGAAGAGTTCAAATCTTTCCTAACACTCACGCTGACGTTGTTCATGGGGTATGTAGGATTGATAGTCGGCGCAGTCAAGGGGGATTATCTCGACCTCACTGCGCTCGGAGGAATATTCGTAGAAAAGGGGGCAGCCAAGTCACACTCTCTGATACTGGACACTTCGGTCATCATCGATGGCCGGGTTGCTGACATCGCCGAGACTGGATTTCTGTCCGGTATGCTGGTAATTCCTCAGTTCGTGCTGCGCGAGCTTCAACAGATTGCCGACAGCGCCGACTCGATCAAACGCAACCGCGGGCGCCGCGGGCTCGACATACTTCAACGCATTCAGAAGAAGAAAGGCAGCAGCTACGAAATCGTCATCAGCGAGGCTGACTTTCCGGACGTGCGCGAAGTCGACCACAAGCTGATCGAGCTCGCCAAGCAGATCGAAGCCAAGATCGTCACCAACGACTTCAACCTGAACAAGGTCGCCCAACTTCGCGGTGTTTCAGTGCTCAACATCAACGAGCTCGCTAACGCGCTGAAACCGGTCGTGTTACCCGGTGAGATCATGCGCGTCTTTGTGTTGAAAGAGGGTAAGGAATATAACCAGGGTGTGGCCTATCTCGATGACGGCACGATGGTGGTCGTCGACAATGCGCGGCGCATGATCGGCAAGAACGTCGATGTGTCGGTCACCAGCGTCTTGCAAACAACAGCGGGCAAGATGATCTTCGGCCGCTTCAGCGAGGACGGGCGAGTCTCCGCTCCCCGACACAACAACGTAGCCTCGCAGCAGTGACCGAACGCAAGCTCAACACGGCGATAATTCCGGCGGCCGGCATCGGCGCGCGCATGCACGCCGACCGCGCCAAACAAATGCTCGAGCTGGACGGCGTGCCGGTGCTGGTGCGCACGCTTCAACGCTTCCAGCAGTGCGAAGCAGTTGATCAAATCATTCTTGCCTTGCAGGCGAGCCTCACCACTGAAGTGCTCGGGCTGATCTCTCGATACAATCTCACGAAAGTGGCGCGGGTGGTGGGCGGCGGAGCCGAGCGGCAGGACTCTGTCTATCGCGGGCTTCAGGTGGTGAGCGAAGAAACCGCGGGCATCATCGTCGTTCACGACGCCGTGCGCCCGTTCGTCAAGCCCGAAGAGATACGCGCGGTGATTGAACGCGCCGAGAGCACCGGAGCAGCTCTGATCGCGCTGGCGGCAACGGACACGATCAAGCAGGTAAAGTCAGGCCGGGTTCAGCGCACGCTCGACCGGCGGCGAATCTACTACGCACAGACTCCTCAGGCGTTTCGCTTCTCGATCATCCGCGAGGCTTTTGACCGTGCTTACGCGGACAGGTTCATGGGCACGGATGAGTCGCAGCTTGTAGAACGGCTTGGCCATCGCGTGTCGGTGGTGGAAGGCTCGCCAATGAACATCAAGATCACTCGTCCGTTTGATCTGCGGCTGGCGGAAGCCATACAGTCAGAGTTCGATTGACTCAATGAGCGAAGCAAGTCGCATCGGCATAGGCTACGACATTCACCGGTTGGTTGAAGGGCGGAAGCTCGTGCTCGGCGGAGTAGAAATCCCTTTTGAGAAGGGCTTGCTGGGGCACTCGGATTCAGATGTGCTTACTCACGCGATCTGTGATGCGCTGCTGGGGGCCGCGGCGCTTGGCGACATCGGCACGCACTTTCCCGATAGTGATCCTCGCTGGGCGGGAGCTTCGAGTCTGGAGTTTCTCGGGCGCGTGGTCGAGCTAGTGAATGAAAAGGGTTATCGAGTTGCAAATATCGATGCGACGGTTATGGCCGAGCGGCCCAGGCTTATGCCATACGTGCAAACGATGCGCGAGCGGCTGGCGTCGGTGCTCCAGATCGATGTCGATCAAGTCAACATCAAGGCAAAGACCAATGAAGGCTTGGAGTCTGTGGGCCGCGGTGAGGCGATTGCCGCGCAAGCGGTCGCATTGTTTAAACACTAGTTAGGCGTCCTTGCAAAGCGCTGAATGAGAATGCGAAACCAACTTGGCAAGTTATCACTATCGCTAATAGCAAACAGTACCGGATACGTGCCTACAGGTGCATATGTGAGCTTGATTAAGAAACGAGGGAGGAATGAAAAGATAGTTTTCACTTTGCGAATGCCGCTTGAGGGTTGCGGTGACGCGAAGATGGAATCATATAAGGATTGAGGTTGAGTGTTGGCATGAAACAAAAGGCTATCGTAACAGCAGCAGTCGTTCTGGGTTGGTCAATCCTCATCACGCCTACCGCGTTAGGCTTGCCAGACAAACCTTCTCGTGCTGACTCCGAAAAGGCCATCCGCAAGTCGGCCTACGAAATGATGAAGGCGTTTCTCACCCAGGACGTCGCGACCTTCAAGCGCCATTCTGCTAAGCGGACACTTGACTTGATAGACCTGGCGTACGAGTCCGCCCGCCAGGACCCGCTCTATCAACAAGAACTGCAAAAGGCGCACATCACCAACTCCGACCAGTTCCTGGGCTATTTCATGCTGGGCATGGCCAATCAGTATCTTCAAGATTTTCCTCTGTCTCCCGAAGCCGCGGCTATCCGCGTCTCTAAAGACTCAACCGTTTCCTTTATCAGCGATTCCGAGGCGCGCATCGCCGTCGGTGATTCAGGCTTTGCTCGCGCGAGACTTGTCGCGCGTGCGTGGAAGATTGATCTGACCGATTGGCTCAAGAAACCCGTTCTCAAGGAAGTCAAGGACCCGGAACTGCGAGCCAGAATAAAGAGTCTGTGAATGCGAGCAGTCGATATCATAGCCAGAAAGCGCGACGGCCACGATCTCACTCGTGATGAAATCAACTTCATCATCCGTGGATACACTAACGGCGAAGTAGCCGACTATCAGATGTCCGCGCTGCTGATGGCCATCTACCTGCGCGGGATGACCACCGAAGAAACGCTCGCGCTCACCGAAGCGATGCTACACTCGGGCGAGATCGTCGACTTCTCTGACCTCGGCCGTCCTCGCGTCGATAAGCACTCGACCGGTGGTGTGGGTGACAAGACCTCGCTCGTGATAGCCCCGGTCGTAGCCGCGGCGGGAGTACTCGTGCCTATGATCTCCGGCCGCGCGCTCGCGCATTCGGGCGGCACACTCGACAAGCTCGAATCGATTCCGGGTTTCAGGACCGATCTCTCGCTCGCCGAGTTTCGAGCGACTCTGGAAGAAGTCGGCGCGGCGCTCATCGGGCAGACCGTCGAGATCGCGCCCGCCGACAAGAAGCTGTACGCCCTCCGCGATGTGACCGCTACCGTCGCTTGCCGCCCGCTAATGGCCGCTTCGATCATGAGCAAGAAGATGGCCGAGGGCGCGAGCGGTTTGGTGCTGGACGTGAAGACCGGAAGCGGGGCCTTCTTAAAGAAAGAAGAAGACGCGCGCGAGCTTGCTCGGATAATGATCTCGATTGCTCGCGGGCTGAACAAAGAGTGCATAGTGATGATCACCGATATGAACCAGCCGCTCGGCCGGGCGGTCGGCAATTCAATCGAGCTGATCGAGGCGTTCGAGACCCTGAAAGGTCGAGGTCCCGACGACTTCAACACGCTCTGTCGCGAGCTTTCCGCGGAAATGCTGGTGATGGGCAATGCCGTGCCCGACGCTGATCGAGGCCGTGAGCTTTATGACGAGGTGATCGCATCGGGGGCCGCCGTCAAGAAGATGCGTGCCATCATTCGAGCACAGGGAGGGGAATCGCGTGTGGTCGACGACTATGGATTACTCCCACGGGCGGCGCATCACCGAGAGTTGCTCACACCCGAAGCCGGCTACGTTCAAGCGATCGACACCGAAGCAATCGGGCACGCCTCGATGTTGTTGGGAGCGGGGCGCTCGCGGCTCGATACGGCGATCGATCTCGGAGTAGGCCTCACCGTGCACGCGAGAATCGGCGACAAGCTTCAGCGAGACTCTCCTCTTGCAACCATTCATTTCAACGATGCGGCTCGCGCCGAAGAGGCTGCAAACGACATTCGCAACGCTTACACGATAGGGGCGGAGCGGGTCGAGCCGCCTGAGCTCATAAAAGCCGTAGTGCGCTGAAGTGGTGCGCTGATTTTACAAACATGTCGTGAGTCGTTAGAATCGTGCCCGCTTACGACCAATAGACCAAGTTCAGTTCGTAGTTCGGCCTTCAGGCGGAAGTTTGTCGTTCAGAGTACCGATCGTCGTCCGTCATCCGTCGTCCGTCGTTCAGAGTATCGACTTTAGTCGGCTCGTTGAAATTGGTCACCAGAACAACCGCCGACTAAAGGTCGGTACTGGACGGTCCTCTGAACGACGAACTTCCGCCTGAAGGCCGAACTACGAACTGGTCAAGGGGGCCACACAATGAAACTCAACGTAACTCGTCGGGACTTCTTTCGCACCGGCGCACTCGCCGGACTGGGTGCGCGGCTGTTCGGCGGTCTGTCGCCGGTCACCTTTGCTCAGTCAAAAGGTTCGCGGCCGCTTGTGATCTCGAGCGCAAACGGGTTGCGCGCGACGGCAAAGGCAATGCAGATGATTCGCGAGGGCAAAGACACGCTCGACGCAGTGGTCGCCGGAGTCGCCATCGTTGAAGACGACCCAAAGGACATGAGCGTCGGCTACGGCGGCCTGCCTAATGAAGACGGCGTTGTCGAGCTCGACGCGAGTGTGATGCACGGCCCAACCAAACGCGCCGGCGCGGTCGCTTCGATTCAAAAGATCAAGAACCCGGCGCAGGTTGCGAAACTGGTAATGGAACGAACCGATCACGTGCTGCTGGTTGGACCGGGAGCTCTGCGGTTCGCACTCGCCCAGGGGTTCAAGGATCAGGAGTTGTTGACTGACGAAGCACGAATCGTGTGGCTGCGATGGAAGGAACGCATGAGCGACGACGACTCATGGGGTCCGGGACTGGCCGCGCCCGATACCAAACCACAGAGCAAGCTTCTGAACGGCGACCCGGTGCGAGCGGAGTTGATTGCGCTCGCCGATGAATACATCGCCCACCCGCCGACCGGCACGATCAACTGCATGGCGGTCAACGAGCGCGGAGACATATCGGGCACGACGACGACGAGCGGACTGTTTCACAAGCTGGCCGGCCGCGTCGGTGATTCGCCATTGATCGGCTGCGGGCTGTTCGTCGACAACGAAGTCGGAGCCGCGGGCTCGACCGGGCGAGGCGAAGAGTGCATAAAGATCAACGGCTCGCACACGGTGGTCGAAATGATGCGCAGAGGAATGTCGCCGACTGACGCCGCGCTCGAAGGCTGCAAGCGCGTAGCCGCGAACTACAACAACGACAAGGCGAAGCTCAAGAAGTTCAGTATAGAATTTTACGCGCTAAATAAGAACGGTGAGCACGGCGCTGCGGGGTTGTGGGGCTACTCGTTGAACTCTCGAGGCGAGCGCAAGCGCAACCAGTATGCAGTGCACGACGGAAAAGAGAATAAGCTCCATGATATTGCGTACCTGTACGAATCGCCGGACAAGTAGAAGTAGCATAGACCTTAGTCTGTGTGCCCGTGGCTGCGAAGGCTAAGTGAGCGCAAGCACACAGACTAAAGTCTATGCTACATCCGACCAATCGCGGAGAGTCTCTATGACCGACCGTCGCTTGATTTTCGCAGCGAGCACCCTCATCACGACCCTCGCTCTCCTGCAACTGGCACCCGCTCAATCGAAGCCACGCGCGCGCGACCTGGGTGTTCCATTTGACGGGACGCCGGGACCACTGAACGGCATCACCGACGTGAAAGGCATTGAAGTCGGTCACACCACGCTTATCTCCGGCGAAGGCAAACTCCAGGTCGGCGCCGGTCCGGTCCGAACCGGCGTTACGGCAATCCTCCCGCGCGGCAAGCAGTCATCTAATGATCCGGTGTTGGCAGGTTGGTTCTCACTCAACGGCAACGGCGAGATGACCGGCACGACCTGGGTCGAAGAGTCGGGCTTTCTAGAAGGCCCGATCATGATCACCAACACTCACAGCGTCGGAGTCGTTCGCGATGCGGTCATCGCATGGCGAGTGAAACGCGGTCCTCCTGACGCATCGGGCTTCTGGTTTTCGCTGCCGATCGTCGCCGAGACATACGACGGTTACCTGAACGACATAAACGGATTTCACGTTAAGCCCAGTCACGCGTTTGATGCTCTTGACGGTGCAAGGCCGGGACCGGTCACAGAAGGCAATGTTGGCGGCGGAACTGGAATGATCTGCTACGGCTTCAAGGGTGGGATCGGAACGGCGTCCAGGAAGCTGGATCAGAACGCGGGCGGCTACACAGTGGGAGTGCTGGTGCAGGCGAACTTTGGACGGCGCAATCAACTTCGAATCGCTGGCGTTCCTGTTGGGACTGAGATCACCGAAGGGACTCTCTCGTCCATCGACGGCGGGCCTCGTGATGATATAGGTTCGATCATCATCGTGGTCGCCACCGACGCTCCGCTGCTTTCAAATCAACTGAAACGGTTGGCTCGCCGAGCAGCCCTCGGAGTGGCTCGCACTGGGAGCAGTTCTGGCAACGGGTCCGGAGACATCTTCGTCGCCTTCTCGACAGCGAATCCCGAAGCGGCCAAGCCCACAGGGACGATTCAATTGACTATGCTCCCAAATGATCGAATGAACCCGCTGTTCGAAGCGACTGTTCAAGCGACCGAAGAAGCAATCGTCAACGCGCTGATTGCGGCGGAGACGATGACCGGGGTCGATGGTCACAAGGTGATCGCGCTTCCGCATGACCGATTGAAGCAGGTGATGAGAAAATACAATCGATTTGCTGAACCCAGGGACAAATAACGGACTGCCTGTTCGCGCTATTGAGCATCTATGAAGCTTCTAGGCAAAAAACGAATAATCACGCTCGGGGTCATAGCCATTGTCCTCTTTGCCGGGTTCGTGTACGCCGGATCGTTTTTTGAGTTCGTTAAGGTTCCGACCGGCGCCATGAAAAACACGATTCTGCCCGGCGACAGGCTTGTGGCGAATCGGCTCTCGGGCCAGATCAAGCGAGGCGATATCGTCCTTTTCAAGTTTCCGAAGGACCCTGCAACCAGGTTCGTCAGCCGTGTAATCGGCCTGCCGGGTGACACGTTGCGCTCCGATAGCACAACGAAGACCGTCCTGATTAATGACCAGATGCTCGATGAGCATCGAGTCTTCGTCGAGCCACAATACGATAGCGACGACGTCACTGATCTAAAAACGGTGCGGGATGAAGGTGGCGCTCTCTGGACGGTGTTCTACTATAAGGCCGAGGACGACTCTCTTGGTGCTGCCTCTTTTGCTGATGACTTCGCCGGGAGGAACGGTGTGACTGAACCGTTCAAAGTTTCGGTTAAAGGCGACCCGATCCCGGACGAGATTAAGGGCGACGGCAAGCTGCGCCGCGTCTATGACTCCGACAACGACGGGCGGTACGACGACGATCAGTACTACGTGCTCGGCGACAATCGCGATAACAGCCTCGACAGTCGGTTCTGGGGCACCGTGCCGCGTGGACTCATCGATGGCAAGCCGTTTATGATTTATTGGTCGGTCGCACGTGACGAATCCGGAAAAGAAACGACCAGATGGAACAGAGTGTTTGCGAAGTTGAAGTAGGACCCGATAAACGTATGTCGAGACGAATAGCGTTAGTCCTCTTGCTAGTAGCTGCGCTTGCGCTGCCCGCTTGCACCAGCGTCATCGGCAAGCGCGATGAATCCGGCGGCAAGCTTCGCGTCGGCATAGTCTTTGACATCGGCGGCAAGGACGACAAGTCTTTCAATGCCGCCGCTTGGGAAGGCGTAAAACGCGCCAAGGACGAACTCGGCATCTTTCTTCGCGACGTCGAGCCCGGCGATCCAACTTCGATCGAGCCTTCTATGCGAGCCTTCGCCGAACGCGGATACGACCTGATCATCGGCGTGGGCTTTGCTCAGGCGCCGATCATGGACGATGTCGCCCACGATTATCCAAACTTGAAGTTCGCAATCATCGACGGCGTGATTGATTTGCCCAACGTCGCCTCGTTGATATTCAAAGAGCACGAGGGATCTTTCCTGGTAGGGATGATCGCCGCGCGAACCACCAGGACCGGCAAAATCGGGTTCGTCGGCGGCATGGACATACCGCTCATCCACAAATTCGAAACGGGCTACGCGGAAGGCGCGCGCTACGCGAATCCGAAGATCGAAGTATTCGAGAACTATGTGGGTGTGACGGATGCGGCCTGGAACAATCCGGGCAAGGGCAAGGAGCTTGCGAAGGCCCAGATCGAGCGCGGCGCGGATATCATCTTTCAAGCCGCCGGCAACTCGGGTCTGGGCGTGTTTGACGCTGCTGAAGAAGTGAAAAAGCTGGCGATCGGCGTCGATTCCAATCAGAACTGGGTGAAGCCCGGGTTCATACTCACGAGCATGATCAAACGCGTTGACGTTTCGGTCTTTAACTCGGTGAAGGACATGGTGGAGGGTCGCTTCAAGGGAGGCATTCACGAGCTGGGGTTGGAGAACGATGGCATTGACTACGCGCTTGATGACTACAATCGCAATCTAATCCCGCAGTCGGTCCTCGATGAAGTCGAGCGCGCGAAGCAAGACATAATCGCAGGCCGGATCAAGGTTACGGATGCTATGGCAGAGAAGTAGAGGTCAGGAGACGACCGACGACCGGAGACGGCGGACCGTCGTCCGTCGTCCCTCGTCCGGATCGCGGTCGGCCGTCTCCTGTCGTCGGTCGTCTTCCGTCATCCGTCTCCGGTCGTCGGTCGCTATCCCAGAAATCGTATCGCCGAGGGCAGCACTCTTAGGTGCGCCGCCGTGAAACCGACCATCTCGCCATCCAGATCGATAGCCATCGGCTCCTCCGAATTGATCGAGACCTCGCGAGCACGCATCTCGGTCACCTTCGGGTTCTTCAGATGAGCGCCACGCTGTATGCGCGGCAGCTCCTTTACCACATCCAAACGAGTAGCCCCATCGGTTACGATCACATCCAGCAGTCCATCATCCAATTCAGCGTGCGGCGCCAACATCATCCCGCCACCCGCGAACCTGCCGTTGGCGACGACGATCAGATTGCTATAGATAGTCATCGCACGTTCATCGAGCCGCAGCGAAACCGAAACGTTCTTGTAACGCCCCAACGCCGCGATTGCGGCCGCTGCGAAGCGTGCGCTCCCGCCGATCCATCGCGGTAAGCTCTCGCGCCACTTGTTCACCAGAGCCGATACATCGCCGCCTAGTCCAAATGAAGCAACGTTGATAAAAGTCCGGGAAGCGCTCTCGCCATCCAGATCCTGGAACTCGGCTCGCACGGCGTCGAGTAATCTGGTTTCTGAATTGATGAGCGTTCCAATCGAATCACTGCGGCTCGTTAGTCCCAGCGATCGGCGAAAATCCGAGCCGGTCCCACTCGGCAGTAACCCTATCGCCGCGTCGCTGTTAATAACGCGTCCGCAATCATCGAAGTAGCCGTTCACGACTTCGCTCAGGGTGCCGTCGCCCCCAACCGCGACGATGCGAGCTGCCGCATTGTTCAGCGCTTCGCGCGCGACTTCGGTAGCCTCGCCCGCACGAGTGGTCACGTGCTCCTCGAAGTCAACGCCAGCCGCGACTATTTCCTTGCGTGCATCAGCCCAGGCTCGAAGAGTAGTGCCACGAGCAGAAGCCGGGTTGATGATAAACAAGGTCTGGTTCAATCAGTGCGATTGTCCGCGCCGTGAGGCGTGAAAGTCTGTCGTTGCAAGCGCGGGCATCCTGCGTGCCTCTTCCCTCAGCCAACGCCATGCGCAGGCAGGATGCCTACGCTCCCGGGATTCTAGGTCGCCGCCGATGGCGCTGACGCGCTTTCTTCCTTCACCCGCTCGATCCTGGTTTCGACTATCCGGTTGCGAGCGGTCGATCGGACGGTCAGCTTCAGACCGTTGTAGTCGACGCTCTCGCCGCGCTTCAGCAGGCGCCCCGCTCGTTCCATCATGAATCCGGCTATCGTGTGATAAGCGTCCGACTCGGGCAGATTCAACTTGAGCAGCTTGTTAGCGTCTCTGATCGAAAGGTTGCCGCGGACGTTGTAAGCGCCGTCGGGCTGCTCGACGATTTGGCGCGCGGCGGCTTCATCGTGCTCGTCGCGAATGTCCCCGACGATTTCTTCGAGCAGATCTTCAAGCGTGACCAGTCCTTCTATGCCTCCGTGTTCGTCTACGACCAGCGCCATGTGCTCGCTCGACCGGCGCAACATTCGAAGCGCGTCGTTGAGCTTCACGTTTGTCGGAATGAACACCGGCGACCGGACAAATTCTTCGAGACCGACAGCACTGCCACGGCGAACCACGCGACTCAGGTCCTTTTGAAGCACGATGCCGATGATGTTGTCGAGCGAGTTGCGATAAATCGGCATGCGCGAGTAGCGGGTCTGCTCGAACACGTCGAGCATCTCAGCGGGACTCAGTTCGGCATCGAGAGCTTCGATCTCAGTTCGGGGCACCATCACGCTCTCGACCGTTGCCTCGGTGAAATCAAAAACGTTGTAGATCAACTGCCGCTCGTCTTCGATGAGATGGCCGCTCTTGTGGCTGAGCCCGACCAGGTGCCGCAGTTCATCTTCGGTATACGCTGCCGTGTGCTGCGCCGTGGAATGCAGGCCCAGCCAGCGAACGACCATGCTGCCCGAGCGGTCAAGCAGCACTATCGGCGCCTTGAAGACGCGGTAGAAGATGTGAATCGGCAACGCCACCGCGAGCGCAAGTCGCTCGGCCCTTTCCAGCGCGAGAGTCTTTGGCACAAGCTCGCCAACCACGATGTGCAGATAAGTAATAGCGGCGAACGCGATGATGATGGCAATCGTATGCGCGGCGACAGTTGAAGAGGCCCCCGGCAACGTGCGCTCGAGCAGAGGTTGCAACACGTGCGCGAGGGTGTCTTCTCCTATCCATCCGAGCGCGAGACTCGCCAGCGTGATTCCAAGTTGAAACGCGGAAATGTAAGCGGTGAGATTTTCGATGATGCGCATCACGGTTCGCGCGGGTCTGTTGCCATCCGCAACGAGCGCGGCCATGCGCGAACGTCTTACGGTGACAAGCGCGAACTCTGAGGCGACGAAGAAACCATTGGCCAGCACCAGGACGAAAACAACGGCCAGCTTGAGAAGGACAGTCAATAGTGACGAGCCGCCCATAGACGAAGAGATTCTAGCAATCAGCCTCGCCGATTGGTAGCGACTTAAGAATTGGGAAGACGTTACTCGCTGATGGATTCTCGATCTTCCTTCGTCCTACGTTTCGTCGTGCTACATTGCGATTAGTAATATCAGCGGCTAGACTGACTCGGTGATTCAGAGCTTCGCCCACAAAGGGCTGGGACGTCTCTATTACACCGGTAGCAAGTCCGGCATTCAGGCGAAGCATGCTGAACGATTGCGATTGATCCTATCTAACCTTGACCAGGCCGAAGGTCCGGAGGACATGGATTTGCCTGGGCTTGCGTTGCACGAATTGAAGGGTAAACGCCGAGGTGTATGGGCACTCAAAGTCAGCGGAAACTGGCGAGTGACGTTCCGCTTTGTCGGCAGTAATGCCGAAAAGGTAAACTACGAGGACTATCACTAACGAGAGGTTATCTCATGAGCATGCATAATCCGGCTCATCCGGGAGAGATTCTAAAGACTTTGGTAATTGAGCCGTTGGGCTTGTCGGTCACCGAGACGGCCTCCCGTCTGGGAGTGAGCCGAAGGTCGTTATCAAGGTTGCTCAACGGAATCGGTGGTGTTACACCGGAGATGGCGTTGCGGCTTGAGATGACTTTCGGAAAGCCAAACGCTGCACACTGGCTCAGGCTTCAAAACGCATATGATCTCTGGCAAACGAGACAGCGCTCCGCTGATATTCATGTTTCGCCTATTGAAATGCACGCGGCGTGATTGACTTGAGCATGGCACCGATGGAAGACAATTCCTGACACTTATTCCCCCCTCGATCAAACAGTACATATCGAGTTGCGTTTTTCACGGCTCCCGCCATCTTGAAAAATCCAATTCTGTTGCCTTGGATCTGTTTACATTTGGATTCTGAAAGCCACTCCCGTGTGGCAATAGTTAGTGTTACTATTCGCAAATAATTAATTAACTTCGGATTCGGGAGAGGAGCCAAACTATGGATGAGGGCACCAAGCTAATCCCTGCAAAATCCTTTCTAGGATTACCCATGAGTACTTTGGCAACCCTTTGTGAGCCACAATCGAGCGATCGCGTGGAAAACCAATCAGCAGTAAGCAGCTGAAACTACGGTTCACATTCTAAGAGTTGTCGACGTCTCGCTTGTTGATTGGAACGAGGGCTCATGGTCAAGTCGCCCAATTGCTCGCGCGCCCGACGGCGCAGGACCACTCCGAGAGTAAACGATCGCGCTCCGATTTAACCATACGTGGCTCAAAGGTTTTCTCGCGTTGCCACAACTCACTCAACTCTGACGCGCCCGACCAGAACTCGACCGCGAGCCCGGCAAAAAAAGCCGCGCCTGCCGCGGTCGTTTCGGTGTTTGCGGGCCGCACTACCGGGATGCCTAGTATGTCCGCCTGAAACTGCATCAGGAAGTCATTGCGCACTGCGCCGCCATCGACCCGCAGCTCGGTAAGGTCGATTCCCGAGTCGTCACGCATGCACCGCAAGACGTCGCTTGTCTGATATGCGATCGATTCCAGAGCCGCGCGCGCGATGTGCTCTCGAGTCGAGCCGCGCGTCAGACCAACCATCGTTCCGCGAGCGTATTGGTCCCAGTGCGGCGCTCCGAGTCCGACAAACGCCGGAACAAAATAGACGCCGCCGTTGTCCTCGACGCTTGTGGCCATCGCTTCGGTGTCGGCGGCTGAGGTGATGATTTTGAGCCCGTCGCGCAGCCACTGAATCGCCGCGCCCGCGATAAACACGCTGCCTTCGAGCGCGTATTCGATCGGCTCCTTGTCAATCTGCCAGGCGACGGTCGTCAGCAAATTGCTCTTGGATCTGACAAGCTCTTTGCCGGTGTTGAGCAGCATAAAACAGCCCGTGCCGTAAGTGTTCTTGGACATGCCGGGCATCGTGCAGACCTGGCCGAACAACGCCGCCTGCTGATCGCCGGCATTGCCCGCGATTGGGATCGCACGGCCGAAGAACGAGGTGTCCGTCTCGCCGATCATCGCGCTTGAAGGAGCGACGTGCGGGAGCACCTCGCGGGGCACGTCGAGCGCCGCGAGCAATTCATCGTCCCATTCGCCGCGTTCGATGTTGAACAGCAGGGTTCGGCTGGCGTTCGAAGGATCGGTCGCGTGAATTCGGCCGCCGGTGAGCTTCCATATCAACCACGAATCGACCGTCCCAAAAGCGAGCTTGCCTCGCACGGCAAGGTCTCGAGCGCCCGGAACGTTGTCGAGCAGCCACCGCACCTTTGTCCCTGAAAAATACGCATCCAATACCAGACCAGTGCGCTGTTGAAAGATCTCTGCCAGCCCTTCACTACGCATGCGATCGCAGTCTGCGGCGGTCCGCCGGCACTGCCAGACGATTGCGTTATGAATCGGCTCCCCGGTCTCGCGATCCCAGACGATGGTCGTCTCGCGCTGATTAGTGATGCCGATGGCTGCGATCTGATCCGCCTTCACATCCGCTTCTCTCAAGACGACGTGTGCCGCGTTGAGCTGAGAAGACCAGATGTCTTCAGGCCGGTGTTCGACCCATCCGGGTTGCGGGTAAAGCTGTTCGAATTCCTGCTGAGCCACGGCGGTCGCCCGACCCTTGCGGTCGAAGAGAATCGCGCGTGAGCTGGTCGTCCCTTGATCGAGCGCGAGGATGTATTGTTGACTCATTAACGTTCTCCCGGAGAGGATGAGGTTCAAAGGCGAGCAATGATAGCACCGGGCGCCTTGTTCCCAAAGTCAGCGCGTTTCAACTTTGGAGCGCGCCGCCGTGAGCTTAGCTCTTCTTAGTCAGAACATCGGCGGCGCTTTGGCTTGGTGCAATTGTCGGGTTATGAATACCAAAATCCAAAGCGCCGCCGCCGCTCATTTGAGCAATACCTGTTCGAAGGCGGCGCAGTCCAGGGAAGAGCAAGTTCTTCGCAAGACGGCAGGCCCGGTCCATTCGTTGATATGGACTCCAGTGGACGATCAGGTTGTGCCCGAACTGGTACTGCCAGCAAGCGCGATGGTATAATTCACACCGTCGGCACGTTCAGTCACACAG